>Ga0209048_10000571_pt1 | contig 39000 bp, 34 predicted proteins | sample FrelakmetCRP12CR_FD_187146 | JGI IMG/M metagenome (GOLD analysis project Ga0209048, IMG submission 187146) | Freshwater lake sediment microbial communities from the University of Notre Dame, USA, for methane emissions studies - CRP12 CR (SPAdes)... | ecosystem: Environmental > Aquatic >...
CGTTCGACGGCGACGGCCTCGTCGCCCCCCGTGCCGCGGAAGCGCACGCGGTGGCGCTCGCGAGCGTTGACCTCCGCCATCCTCACGCGCTCCGCCGCCGGTCCCCGCTGCGGCGTCCGGACCGAGACCCTCGCGCCGCGGCGGGTCTGGATGTAGTCCTCGACCAGGCCCGCGCGGGCGATCGCGACCGGCAGGTGGGCCTCGGTCGGGAGAAACGGGTTGGCGTCGTAAAACTGCGGCAGAAAGGCCTCGAGAAACGCGGCCGGGTCGAGCTCCTGTGACTTCTCGAAGAAGAAGTCCCTGCGGTCCTGCAGGGCTCCGCCGCGCACGACGAGGACGCAGACGGTCACGTCCTGACCCGACTCGAAGAAGCCGAAGACGTCGACGTTTTCGCCCTTCAGGGACTGCACGACCTGGCGGTCGGCCACGTCGCGAACGGTTCGCAGCGCGTCGCGGTAGGCGGCGGCCATTTCGAAGCTCTCGGCCGCCGCCGAGGCTTCCATCTTTTGCGTCAGGCTCGCCTCGAGCTCGCGGTTGCGGCCCTCGAGGAAGAGGACCACGTCGGCCACGGCTCCGTCGTACGCGCCCTTCGTCGTCAAGCCGGCGACACAGGGCCCGAGGCAGGCGTGCAGGTCGTAATAGAGACAGGGCCGCGGCAGCTTGCCGTCGATCTCGAGCGTGCAGGTCCGGATCTGGAAGTGCCGCGTGATCATGCGCATGATCCGGCGGGCCAGACCGCCCCAGAAGGGGCCGTAATAGGAGTGGCCGTCCTCCAGCACCCGCCGCGTGACGAGCGCCCGGGGCCAGGCCTCCCCCGTGGTGATCTTGATGTACGGATAGGTCTTGTCGTCCCGGAGGCAGACGTTGTACCGGGGCCGGTGCTTCTTGATGAGGGTGTTTTCGAGCAGAAGCGCCTCGAGCTCCGTCCGGGTCGAGATGGTCTCGACCTCCCGGTGCAGGCGGCGAAGCGCTTCCTCCTTGGCCCCCCCGGCGCCGGCGTTGAAATAGGAGGCCACCCGCTTCCGGAGCGACAGGGCCTTCCCGACGTAGAGGATCTTTCCCCTGTCGCCGCGGAAGAGATAGACGCCCGGGGAATCCGGCAGATTCTCCGGTCCGCGGCGAGACTCGACCACGGCGATGAGTGTAACCCGTCCCGCCGCGCGCGTGGAGCCTGAAGGCGGCAGTATGATGGCTTCATGCCGATGTACGAGTGCCCGTACTGCTACGCCCCGGTGGAGCCCGGCACTCCGGTTTGCCCGAAGTGCAATCGCGAGCTCGAACGATGGCAGACGGGCTTCTACACACGCCAGCGCCCCTTGCCGGCGCGCTCGCGCACAGCCGTGTGGGCGGCGGCCCTGGCGGCGCTCCTGCTCGTCCTCGCCGGCCTCGCGCGCGCCTGTCGCTGGATATGAGGCGCGCGGCGCTCGACGCCGCCGTCGGACTGACGGTCCTGGCCGCCTGGACGCCGGTTGCCTACGCTCAGCTCGTCCCGCTCGCGCGGTGCCACGCCGCGATTCCCTGCTCCATCCCCTACGGACTTCGGCCTGCCGATGCGGTCTCGAATCTTCCAGACGCCGGTTTCGGCAACAGCCTGATCGGGGTCGGGCTGGGAGTCGACAACGGTCTGAAGCCCCGGCTCGCGGTCTCGCCCGTCTCGGAAGATCCCGTCGAGAGCGCGGCACGCATCTACGTCAAGCGCAACCCGCTCAAGGCCAGAACGCCGACGCCCGCGCCCACGCCGGCACCGAAGATCGAGAGACCCTAGGTCCGAAAGATCTCGAGCTCTCGCAATCCCCGGATCTCGTCGCGCAGGGCGGCCGCCTTCTCGAAGTCGAGCTCCCTGGCCGACACCTTCATCTGCTTTTCGAGGTCCGCGATCCGGCGGCGCAGCGACTCGGCATCCGGCAGGTCGGGCCGCGGGGCGTCGGCCACCTCGTAGTAGTCGAGGTTCGACATGCGGACGAGGGGCGAGTTGACCTGCTTGACGATCGACGCGGGAACGATCCCGTGCTCGCGGTTGTATGCCTCCTGGATCCCGCGGCGGCGCAGGGTCTCGTCCATGGCGCGGCGCATCGAGTGCGTGACGACGTCCGCGTAGAAGAGGACGCGGCCCCGGAGGTTGCGGGCCGCGCGCCCCGCCGTCTGGATGAGCGACGTCTCGCTGCGGAGAAACCCTTCCTTGTCGGCGTCGAGGATCGCCACCACCGCGACTTCCGGCAGATCCAGCCCCTCGCGCAGGAGGTTGATGCCGATCAGGCAGTCGAAAACGCCCCGCCGGAAGTCCGAGAGAATGTTCACCCGCTCCATGACCTCGATGTCGGAGTGCAGGTAGCGGCACCGCACGCCGACTTCGGTGAAGTAGTTCGTCAATTCTTCGGCCATGCGCTTGGTCAGCGTGGTCACGAGGACCCGGTCGCCCGCCGCCGCCGCCGAACGCACGACCGCCAGCAGGTCGTCCACCTGCCCCTTGACCGGACGCACCCCGATCGCCGGGTCCACGAGGCCCGTGGGGCGGATCACCTGCTCGACGATCTCGCCGCCCGTGCGTTCGAGCTCCTCCGGCCCGGGCGTGGCGCTGACCGCGATGACCTGGTTCAAGCGCTCGCGGAACTCGGCGTAGGTCAGGGGCCGGTTGTCGAGGGCGGACGGAAGGCGAAAGCCATAGTCCACGAGCACCTGCTTGCGCGAGCGATCGCCGTGGTACATGCCCCGCACCTGCGGGAGCGTGACGTGCGATTCGTCCACGACGAGCAGGAAGTCCCGCGGGAAATAGTCGAGCAGCGTGGGCGGCGGTTCGCCCTCCGCGCGGCCGGACAGGTGCCGCGAGTAGTTCTCGATGCCGTTGCAGTACCCGAGCTCCTTCATCATCTCGAGGTCGAACATCGTCCGCTGGTGGAGCCGCTGCGCCTCGAGGAGCTTGCCGCCTTTCGTGAGCTCGGCAAGGCGCTCGTCGAGCTCGATCCGGATGGTCCCGATGGCCCGTTCGAGCGTCTCGCGGGGCGTCGCGTAGAACGTTCGCGGATACAGGGCCAGCCGGTCCACCTTCTGGAGGGCCTTGCCGCGGATCGGGTCCGTCTTCGTGATCTTCTCGATTTCGTCGCCGAAGAACTCGACGCGAACGGCCGTGTCCTCGTAGGCCGGCTGGATCTCGAGCACGTCCCCGCGCACCCGGAAGTTGCCCCGCGCGAGGTCGAGGTTCGTGCGCTCGTACTGCATCTCGACCAGCCGGGCGAGCAGCGCCGGCATCCCCTGGGTGTCGCCCACCTCGAGATACGCCAGCATGTCGTAGTAGGAGTCGGGCGCGCCGAGGCCGTAGATGCACGACACCGACGCGACGACGATCACGTCGCGCCGCTCGAAGAGGGCTTTGGAAGCGGCCAGGCGCAGCTTGTCGATCTCCTCGTTGCGGGAGGTTTCCTTTTCGATGTAGGTGTCGCTCTGCGGGATGTAGGCCTCGGGCTGGTAGTAGTCGTAGTAGGACACGAAGTACTCGACCGAGTTCTCCGGAAAGAAACTCCGGAACTCCTGGTAGAGCTGCGCGGCGAGAGTCTTGTTGTGCGACAGGACGAGGGTCGGCCGGTTGATCGCCTCGACGACCTTGGCGATCGTGAAGGTCTTCCCGGAGCCGGTCACGCCGAGGAGCACCTGGTCCCGGCGCCCGCTCGCGAGGCCTTCCAGCAGCTTCGCGATCGCGCCGACCTGGTCGCCCTGAGGGGTGAAATCGGTGACGAGCCGGAACTTGCCGCCGGCCTTCGCCTGGGCCTCGAGGTAGCTCGGCGGCTTGCCGGACGGGGTGGAGAGGGGTTCGGAGGAGCGGGCCATCGGGGCAACCGCCGCTTATAGCATAAGGGCCGCGAATGCCTCACAATCGGTCCGTGAAAGGCTTCGCGCGCGCGGCTGCCCTCATCGTGCCCCTCGGGGTGGTCGCCTTCCTCGGCTCGGTCGTTGGCTCCTTCGCCACGAACTTCATCCGCATCCCGCGCGTCTCGGAGCTCGCGTCCTACCGCCCGGACATCGTCACCCAGATTGCGGCGCGGGACGGGTCGACGATCGCGCGCTACGCCATCGAGCGGCGCACGCTCGTCTCGCGGACCGACATCCCGGCCGTTCTGACGCGCGCCCTGATCGCCACCGAGGACAAGAACTTCTTCCGGCACGGCGGCGTGGACGTGCGGCGCACCTTTTCCGCCCTCGTCGCGAACATGCGCCAGGGCGGGTACGCGCAGGGCGGCTCGACCCTCACGCAGCAGCTCGCGCGCGCGATCTTCCTCTCCCCCCGCAAGACCCTGTCCCGCAAGGTCAACGAGGCCCTGGTGTCCTTCGAGATCGAGCGCCGGTACTCCAAGGACCAGATCCTCACCATGTACGCCAACGAGATCTACCTCGGACACGGCAACTATGGGATCGAGGCCGCCAGCCGCTACTACTTCGGCAAGAGCGTCCGGGACCTGACCCTCGCGGAGGCGGCGCTCATGGCCGGCATCGTGCAACGGCCGGAGGACCAGTCTCCCTTCCGGAATCCCGCTCTCGCAAAGGCGCGGCGCGCGACGGCGCTGCGGCGCATGCGCGCCGAGGGGTACATCACCGACGCCGAGCAGCGCGCCGCCGAAGAAGAGCCCCTGCCCGCGGCCCCGTCGCTGCCCGAGTCGATCGTCGGCCCCTACTTCTGCGAGGAGATCCGCCAGTATCTCGAGAAGACCTACGGGGAGAAGGACCTCTACCGGCGCGGCCTGCGCGTCGAGTCTACGCTCGACCCGGAGCTGCAGGCCTGGTCGGAGGAAGCGCTCGCCTGGGGGCTGCGCCAGACTTCCCGCCGCCACGGCTTCCACAAGCCGCGCAACCTGGCCGAGAGCGGCTACAGCTCGCTGGAAGGGTACGCCGACCCCTCGTGGGACGGCGCAAGTCTCGAAGAGGGGGCCGCGCCGCGTGCGGTCGTCATGAGGACGACCGCCTCGGGCGCCGACGTGCGCGTCGGAAAGCAGGTCCTCCCGCTTCCCAACGCCTCGGTCGCGTGGACGGGAGCGACGGCCGCCTCGAAGATCCTCAAGGCGGGCGACCTCGTCACGGTCACGATCCAGAAGGCCAAAGACGGCAGTCTCTTCGCCGCCCTCGACCAGGAGCCGCGGGAACAGGGGGCCGTGCTCATCGTCGAGAACGCGAGCGGCGCCGTGCGGGCCATGATCGGCGGATCCGACTGGACCCAGTCGAAGTTCAATCGCGCCACCCAGGCGGTGCGCCAGGCGGGCTCGGCCTTCAAGCCGTTCGTCTACCTGACCGCGCTCGAGCAGGGGTACACCGGCGCCGACACCGTCTTCGACGGGCCGCTTTCGATCATCATCGACCCGCGCCAGCCCCCATACCGCCCGAGCAACTACGACAGCAAGTTTCACGGGATCGTCACGTTCCGCAAGGCGCTCGAGCACTCGTACAACATTCCCGCCATCCGGGTGGCCGAGATGGTCGGTCTGCCGCGCATCATCGAGACGGCGCATCGTCTGGGTGTCCGCCAGAACCTCGATCCCTATCCCTCCCTGGCCCTCGGGGCTTTCGAGGTCACCCTCACCGAGCTCGTGTCCGCCTACATGGTCTTCGCGAACCAGGGCCTCGCGTTCACGCCCTACCTCATCGAGCGCGTCACCGACGCGAACGGCGACGTTCTCGAACAGACGCACCCCGACCCGCGCGAGGTCGAGAGCCCGCAGGCATCCTTCCAGCTGCTGCAGATCCTGCGCGGAGTCACGCAGCGGGGAACCGCGGGACCGGCCGTGGAGAGAGCCAACCTGAAGCTGAACATCGCGGGCAAGACGGGCACCACGAACGACTTCACCGACGCGTGGTTCATCGGGATGACGCCCCGCTACACGATCGGGGTCTGGGTCGGCAACGATCAGAAGACCCTGTCGATCGGCAAGGGCGCCGAGGGGGCCAAGATCGCCCTGCCGATTTGGATCCGCGTCCTCCAGAAGATGAAGGACCACGGCCGGATCGACCCCCAGGAGGACTTCGACGTGCCCCCGAATATCGTGCTGACGCCCGTCGACTACGAGACCGGGCTCAAGGCGACGGCGGACACTCCGCTGCCCGTGCTCGAAGCCTTCGTGAGCGGATCGCAGCCGACGGAGGAGTGGACGGCCCGCTCACAGGAGATCGCGAAGCTCCCCTGGTCGCTCCAGCAGCCGTTCTACGTCCCGAAGAAGGGCGAACTGCCGGAGGAGGGCCCGCTGCCTCCCACGAACCCGGACTCGCCGAGGCCCTGAGCCTCGAGCCCCGCGTCAGGCGACCGGGGCGTTCGCGGCCTGGACGTCGACGGTCAGGGTGGCCACGACGTCGCGATGCAGGCGCACGTGCACGGTGTGCGTCCCGATCCGGCGAATCGGCTCGGCGAGCTCGATGCGGCGGCGATCCACCTGCACGTTCTTCGCGGCGAGCGCGTCGGCAATTTCAGCGGGAGTCACCGAGCCGTAGAGGTGTCCCTCTTCACCGGCCTTCTTCGAGATCGTGACGCTGATGCCTTCGACCTTTGCTGCCGCCTCGGCGGCGACCGCCTTCTGGCTCAAGACTTTCTCGTCGTACTTCTTCTTCTCCTCCCCGAGCTTGCGCACGTTGGCGGCGGTCGCCTCGTACGCGAAGCCCTGGGGAAGAAGGAAATTGCGGGCGTAGCCGGGCTTGACGCTCACGGTCTCGCCACGGTGCCCGAGACCGCGGACGTCGTCGGCCAGAATGACTTTCATGACTTCTCGATTACTCCCTCGCCCCGTCGGCGAAAATCCACGTACCAGTCGAAGAGACCCAGCAGCGCCACTCCGAGGTTGATCGGAAAGTAAGCCGCCAGGGCGTACAGACCGACCCGGAGGACCCGGACCCTGAACCACCTCCGGAAGAAGTGGCAGATGATAGAGAGGCCGGCAGCAAAATACAAGGCCAGAAGCGGCAGGAGGAGGTTGCCGGCCAGGCGCCGCCCCTCCCCCGACAGCAGGCCGAAAGCCGCCCCGGCCCCAACGAAAAGCACGGCTCCAGCAGCCGGAACCCTCAGCCTTTCGAAACGCGCCGCGTCGGCCGTCGCTCCCGGGCGCGCGGACGAGGCCCCGAGGTAGAAGGCGACCGCGCCGCCAAGGACCCACAACACCGCGAACATGCCCCAGATGCTGGCGCGCGCGAATTCCCGGGCGGACTCGAAGGTCTGCCGCATTCGCGCCACCGACTCCGCGTCAGCGCCGGACCGGGCGTAGGAGTCCACCGCGGCTGGAATCAGCCGGTCGAAGCTCGAGGCCACCTCGGCGGACATCGATCCCCCGGCCCCGTTGGCCGAGGCCGCGTAACCTGCCGCGAGCAGCGCGCAACCGGCGAGGCAGAGACCGACGTAGCACCGCGACGGATCGGCGCCCGCGCGCAGGAAACCCACGGACGCCGTCGGGAGCGCGGTGACCCCCAGGGCCACGACCGCGAGGGCGATGCCGGTCCCCGGTCCGCCCCCGGCCCAGCCGAGGCCGAGGACGATCGCGGCGGCCAGGGCGCATGCGGTCATTCCGGCGACCACACCCTGCCGATGCGTCAGGCGCACCGGCGGCACCGCGGCGAACGGCACGCCGAGGATTCCCACGATCGGCACTACGAACAGCGCGGAAAACGCGGCCGCGGCCGCCAGCGCCGCCAGAGGCAACTCGTATCGCCCGAGCGGCGACGACAGGCGTTCGGCCGCCGGCACCGGAGAGGTCATCCCCTCCAGCTAGTCCGTCGCGTACGGCAGCAAAGCGATCGAGCGAGCGCGCTTGATCGCCGTCTGGAGCTTGCGCTGGTGCAGCGCGCAGGTCCCGGAGATGCGCCGCGGAAGGATCTTGCCGCGCTCCGGGATGAAACCCTGGAGCATCTTGATGTCCTTCCAGTCGATGTACTCGATCTTTTCCGCGCAAAACTTGCAGACCTTGCGGCGGCGCACGAAGAACTTCTTGCGCGGGCCGGCCTTGCCGTCACGCCCTGCCGCCGCTCCGCGCGCTCCGGTCGGGCGCCCCGAGCCTCCGCCCATCCTCATGACTCGCTCCTTTCCGGCGCGGCCGGCGCTGCGCCGTCAGCCGGCGGGACGGCCGGCATCGGGCGGGGCGGCCGCTTGATGGCTTTCAACCGCAGCCGCTCGGCCATCTTGGCGCTGCGCTTCAGGTCTTCGTCCACGCGGACCGCGAGGTGCCGCAGCACCTGGTCGGACAGCCCCATGCGCCGCTCGGCTTCGGCCACCGCCGCCGGGGCCGACTCGACCTGCCAGTAGTGGTAGTAGGCCTCGCGCTTGCGAAGGATCGGAAAGGAGAGCCGGCGCCTGCCCCACGGCTCTTCCTTCACGACGGTCGCCCCGCCGTCGGTCAGGATCTTCTTGTATTCGGCCGCGACCTTCGTCGCGTCCTCGTCGTTCAGGTCGGGCGTGACCAGGACGACGATGTCATAGAGCCTCATCGCTCCTCCTCATGGATGTCAATCCGGGCCGAGCTAGCCCGGAGAGGAAGGTAAAACATTCGCTCGCCGCATCGCGGCGTCGATTCCTTGCGTCAACCAGAGCCGGAGGGCCTCGACGGCCCGCCCGATGCTTTCTTCGTACTGCTCCCGCTCGGCCTCGGCGAACGGTTCGAGAACGTAGTCCCCGAGGTCGCGCTGCCGGGAGTACCTCTGTCCGCGGATGCCTACGCGCAGGCGCGGGAACTCCGTGGAGCCGAGGTGCGATACCACCGATCGGAGGCCCTTCTGGCCTCCCGCCGAGCCGCGCGCGCGCAGGCGCAGGGCCCCGAGGGGAAGGTCGATGTCGTCCACGACGACGCAGAGCTCCGAGGGTTCGACGCTGTGTTTCTTGCAAAGAGCGGAAACCGCTTCTCCCGAAGCGTTCATGAAAGTCTGCGGAAGGGCGAGGAGCACCGGTTCGTCCCCGACTCTTCCCCGACCGACGCGCGAGGAGCACTCCCGCGACCGGATCCGTATGCCTTCCTCCGCCGCCAGCGCCTCCACGACGTGGAACCCGGCGTTGTGCCGGGTCGCCTCGTACTGGTCCCCGGGGTTGCCGAGGCCGGCGATGACGCGCAGAGGCTACTTCTCCTTTTCCTTCTCCTTCTTGTCCTTCTTCTCGGCCTTCTCGTCGCCGGCCTCTTCCTCCGATACGACCTTGCCCTTCTTCAGGACCTCGGGCTCGGCGGGCTCGGCCGCGCCCTCGGCGGCGGCGACCGGCTCTTCTTCCCGCGTCGGGTGCGCGACGTGGACGACGACCTTTTCGGGGTTGTCGACGACGCGGACGCCTTCGACGGCCGGGATCTGCGCCACGCGGATCGCGTCGCCGATGCCGAGGTCGCTCACGTCGACCGCGATGCGGGCGGGAATGTCGGAGGGAAGGCACTCGATCTCGACTTCGCGGGTCACCAGATCCAGGATCCCGGCGTCCGCCTTGACGCCGCGCGCGATCCCGACGATCTCGATGGGCACCTTGAGCGTGATCTTGACGTCCATCAGGACCCTGACGAAGTCGATGTGCAGGGGCTTGCGCGAGACGGGGTCGCGCTGCATTTCCTTGATCATGGCGTGCCGGCTCTGGTCCGATCCGGCAAGCTTCAGCAGGAAGATGGCGTTTTCTCCGGCCCCTTCGCGGAACAGGTCCGAAAGCGCCTTCCGGTTGACGGAAATCGGGACGTTCGGCTTTCCGGCGCCATAGACGACGGCCGGAATCCGGCCGGCCTCCCGATCGCGCCGCGCCTCGTTCTTTCCGGTCGTCGAGCGATTCTCGACGGTCAGTTCGATGGTCTTCATGCCCTACCTCGCGCGGGGAGTCCGCGCAAAGAGGCGGATTCTACACAAAAAGAGAAGAAACGGAAGCCCCGTCGTGAATCCGCTGAATGGCCTCCCCGAGGAGGGGGGCCACGGACAGGGCCTGGATCCGGGGGCAGCGCGCCATCGCGGCCTCGACCGGGATGGTGTTGGTGACGAGTAGGCTTTGCAGGCCGGAGGCCTCGATCCGCTCGAGGGCCGGGCCCGAAAAGACCCCGTGGACGGCGGCGGCGTAGGTCCGGCGGGCGCCCTGGCGGCGCAGGGCCGCCTCGGCCTGGACCAGGGTCCCGGCCGTGTCGATGATGTCGTCCAGGATCAGGACGTCCTTGCCCTCGACGTCGCCCACGACGTTCAGGATTTCGGTCTCGTTCTTGCCGGTCCGGCGCTTGTCGATGACGGCGAGAGAGGCATCGAGCCGCTTGGCGATCGCGCGCGCACGGGTCAGGCCGCCCACGTCGGGCGACACGATGATCAGCTCCTCGGTCTCGATCTTGCGGATGGCGTCCAGGATCACCGGGGCCGCGAACAGATGGTCCACGGGTATGTTGAAGAAGCCCTGGATCTGCGCGGCGTGGAGATCCATCGTCAGGATCCGGTCCGCGCCGGAGGCCGTGAGGAGGTCCGCCATGAGCTTGGCGGCGATCGGCACGCGCGGCTTGTCCTTCTTGTCCTGGCGCGCGTAGCCGAAATACGGGAGGACCGCCGTGATCCGCGAGGCCGACGACCGGCGAAAGGCGTCGAGCAGGATCAGGAGCTCCATCATGTGGTCGTTGACCGGGGAGCAGGTGGGCTGCACCACGAAGACGTCGGCCCCGCGCACGTTCTCGTCGATCTGGCAGTAGTCCTCGCCATCCGAGAAGTTGTAGAGCGTCAGCTCGCCGAGAGAGATACCGAGGTAGGCACAGATCTCCCGGGCCAGCGCCGGGTGCGAGCGCCCCGAGAAGATCTTGAGGTCGCCGTAATTGAAAGCGTGTGCGGTCAAGCGAGCGGATTGTAAGCCGTCGGCGCCCGGCTGTCAGCTGTCAGCGCAGAAAAAGCAGAAGGTTTCGCGCGGGCTACGGACAGGACGTCGAAAAGGCGTCGGTGGCCTGAACGGGCGCGAACGGAGTCCCCTGCGGGTTCTCCTGCGGGTACACGGCGCCCGTCAGGGTGTCCGTGACCGACCAGTTCACCTTGACGTTCGTCAGTCCCGCGGCGAAGACCCAGTAAGCCTGGGTGATCGCGCAGCCGTTCAAGACCTTGACGACCATCTCGATGTTGGCAGGGTTGAAAAACCAGAAGTAACCGGAGTCGTCGGTCAGACTGACTCCCGTGGCGCTTCCCGTGGAACTGTCCGGCTTCGTCCAGTTCGCGCTGACCTGGAACCGGTTGCCGTTCAGGCACAGCACGGCCGGACTGGAGCTGCAGGACGGGATCAGCGCCGTCGCCGCCAGAGGCTGCGGGAGGGCGCTGCCGCCGTTGGGCTTCGCAGCCTGCCCCGTCGCATGGCTGGAAACCGCGACGAACGCGACAGCCGCGAGGGCCAACCGCCGGAAAAACATCGAGAGCCCCATCTGGAATGCCTCCTTAGAAGGAACGAGAGAACAAGCTCGTTTCACCTGGTCTTCCGTAGTCTGGCTGGGGCGCTTGGACTCGAACCAAGAAATGCCGGCTCCAAAGGCCGGTGCCTTACCAATTTGGCGACGCCCCACCACGGACGATTTTACTCCCCGGACTTCTCGTCGCCCGGCAAATCGACCGGCGCGCCCGACGGGGCTGCCGCGGCCGGAGGCGCGGGAGCCGCCGCCTTCACCCGTTCGTACTCGGCGAGGATGCGCTTCTCGAGCATTTCGCGGGTCTCGCGGTTCAACGGGTGCGCGACGTCCTTGAAATCGCCGTTCTTCTTGCGCTTGGAAGGCATCGAGATGAAGAGACCGTTCGGCCCCTGGATGATCTTCAGATCGGAGACCAGGAAGCACGCGTCGAAAACGATCGAGACATACGCCTTCAACTTTTCCTCGTTGACCGGAAACACTTTGACCTGCGTGATGTTCATCGGTCACCTCCGTCGGGGCTGGTGCGAAGCCGGCACGCGGCGCGGGAAAGGGTCCTGCAGACGTAAAGGCGAGCCTCGGGGTGGCGGCGCGCGAGCTCGTCGCGGGCCCCGGGGACGTCCCGCAGGACGATCGCGGCTCCGGAGCCGCTGACGGCATAGTCGTCGCTGACGCGGGCGGCGGACGAGAGATACGCCTCCATCCTCGGCTCCACTTGTAGCACGGCCGCTGTCAGATCGTTCGGCCCGAGGAATCGGGCGCGTCCCGGCACGGCGACCTCGAGGGTTTCGGGTAGCCGGCCACGCCCCGCGTAGGCGCGGTAGACCGCGGCCGTCGGGACCGGGAACGGGGGCACGAGCAGGAGGAGGCTCGTTTCCGGGTTGTCCTCGACGGGCGTCACGATCTCCCCGCGGCCCGTGACCTCTGCCTCTCCCCCGGTCAGGAAAAACGGCACGTCGCTTCCGAGCCGGCCCGCGAGCTCCGGCAGCGCTGCCCGAACCTCTGGCGCGCAGTTCCAGAGACGCGCGAGCAGCAGCAGCGCCACCGCCGCGTCCGCGCTGCCTCCCCCGAGTCCTCCGCCCATCGGCACGCGCTTCTCGAGGCGGATCCGCGCGAGTGCCGGAATGCCCGCTCGTTGCGCCAGCAGTTCCGCGGCCCGCACGACGAGGTTGTCCCGTCCGAGCGGAACGGCCTCGTCGTCGCACGAGAATTCGAGCCGTTCGGCCGGCTCCGCCGTCAGGCGGTCCGCGAGGTCGATCGAGGCCATCCGGGAGAAGACCTCGTGGTAGCCGTCTTCCCGGATCCGCCCGACCCGGAGCTCGCGGTTGATCTTTGCCGGCGCCCCGGCGACGAGCTTCATCGGCCGGAGCTCCCGCCCCGCCCGATCGGCTCGGACGCGACAAACTTCAAAGCCAGTCTCTTCCTCGTCTCTTCGTCGCGCACCGTGATCCCGGCCGGCCAGGGACTCGGTTCTCCCGTGTAGTCCACGAGGAGACGGCCCGAGCGGTCCGTGATGTCCATCGAGACGACGCTCCGGCTCGCGACATCGAGAACGGCAAGGACTCGCGTTCCCCCGGCGTCGAACGCGAGGAGAGACTGGCCCGCGTCGAACCCCTCGACCGACGGGGACTCGCCGGACGCGCCGTTCCAGGCGCCTGCCAGAACCGCGCGCAGCGCCGCCGGGTCGACGACGAAGGCCTGGCGGCCCTGCCCGGTGACCGCTCCGTTTCGATACTCCGCGATGCGGGACCCGAACGGACCCGTCAGCGAAGCAGCGACGACGGCCGTGCCGTCGTACGTCACGGCGAGCGTGCCGGAAACCGCCGGCGTTGCGTCGGCCCAAACGCGCGCGTCGTAGAGGATCCGGGAGGCGGGAAGGGACGCCGCCCGTTCGCGCACCAAGGACCAGGCCGCGAGAGCCTCCCGCGCCTCATCAGCGCTGGCCGGCGCGAACCTCCGCGTGGGGCGTTGCGTGGCGCAGGCGGCGAGCGCGCAGAACGAAAGGGCGCCGGCGAAGAGGCGAAAGCCCCGGGCGGTCACCGCTGCGAGACGGGAGCCCGGGCGCGCTTCAACTTCTCGCGAACCCGATCGGGCTCTTCGTGCTTGAGCTCGAGGGCCTTTTCCCAGTGGCGGATGGCGCCCTCGACGTTGCCCTGCCGGGCCTCGAGATCGCCGATGTGCTCCTCGATGGTGGGGTCCGCGGGCTCGCGGCGGTAGGCCTCGCGCAGGTTCTTCTCGGCCGTCGGCAGCTGCCCGAGCCGGAAGTAGGCCCAGCCGAGCGAGTCGAGGTACGCGGCGTTGCGGGGCTCGCGGGCGACCGCCTTCTCGAGCATCTCCTTCGCCCGCTCGAGCTGCACGCCCTGGTCGGCCCACATGTAGCCGAGGTAGTTGAGCGTCGGCGCGTCGTTGGGCCGCATCGCGAGCAGACTCAGGAACACCTTTTCGGATTCGGCGGCATCTCCCCCTCGCTCGAGGCTCGACCCCAGCCGGAAGAGGGCCTCGGTGGATTCGGGGAACTTCGTCACGGCCGCGCGCGCGATGCGGACGGCCGCCTCGTAGCGCTTGAGCCTGCCGTAAGCGTCGGCGGCAGCCATCATGCTTTCCAGTTGTCCGGACGCTCCGAGCGCGTCGAGGGCGGCCCCGGCCGGCCCGGTCTCGCCAAGCCGGTAGCGGAACTCGGCGCCCTGGGCCGCCCACTCGGGGTCGGACGGTTTCGCGGCGGAATAAGTCTTTGCGCGGTCGAGCCCGTCGTTGAAATCCTCGGCGTCGCGGTCGGAGGCCAGCAGGATTCGCGCCGCCCGCTCGCGCACCTGGCCCTCCGAGAGCGCCAGCGGGGCGAGGATCCGGCGCGCGCTGGCGTAATCCTTCTGGAGATAGGCGATGAAGCCGAGCTCCACCGCGGCGGACACGCGGGCGTCGGCCTTGCGCGGATCGTCCCCCGCGCGCCGGACCATCTCCTCGTACATCGCCCGGGCCTCGTCGAAGCGCCGTTCCCGAACCAGTTCGGACGCGAGGGCACGGCGTGCAGCCGGATCGTCCGCGTCCGCTTCCATGAGGGCTCTCAGGATCTTCTCTCCCTCGACCGTGTTGCCGCGCTCGAACAGCACGGTCGCGAGCAGCCTCTGCCCGGCGCGGTTCTCGGGGCGCCTGGCGACCATCTCGCGCGCGCGCTGCTCCGCTTCGGGGAAACGGCCGGCCCGCGCGAGATCGAGCACGATCCGCTCGCTGATCGCCGGATTTTCGGCGTCGCGCGCGGCGAGCTTCTCGAGCACGGCGAGAGCTTCGTCGAGCTTGTCCTGGTCCTCGTAGAGGTCGATCAGGGCCGCGGCGATTTCCCGGTCGCCCGGGTCGGCTTCCCAGAGGGCCCGGTAGAGCTCTTCCGCCTCGCGGTATCGCCCGCTCTTGGCCCTGGCTTCGGCGCTCAGGCGCTGGATCGCCGGCTGGCCCGCGAGCTCCGGCAGCTCGTCGAGGAGGGCCGCCGCCTCGCCGGCGCGGTCCGCCGCGAGCAGCGCGCGCGCCAGCGTGACGGACGTCGCGGCATCCGACGGAGCCAGCCGGTGGGCGGCCGAGAGCTCCTCGATGGCCGCGGGCAGGCGCGACGGATCCTTTTCCGCCGCAGCGAGCTCGAGCGAGCCGAGCAGCCGCCGTGCCTCCGGGAGGTCCGGGTCGAGCCTTACGGCTTCGCGCGCCTGCCGCGTCGCCTCATCGGCGACGTTCAGGTCGCGCAGCAGCTGCGCGTACTCGAGGTGCACGATCGGGTCGTTCGGGAGGATGGCGAGGACCTTGCGGTAGAGGGCCAGGGCATCCTGGTACCGGCCGTCGGCGATCGCCGTCCGCGCCGCGAGGAAGGCCCGGCGGCTCTCCACCAGAGGGTCGCTCGCGCCCGCGGGGTTGGCGAGCACGAGCGTGAGCGTCAGGGCCGCGGACGTCAGCGTCACCAATGCAATCTAGCACGATCATCCCCGACTCGCGGCCCTCCGTCCGGGCGTTATGCTGTGTGTTCTGTGGGAATTTTTCTCGCTCCCGCGCTGACGGCGCTTGGACCGCCGCGCGCACGCCGCGAAAAGCGGAACTCTCCCGGCGACGAGCGGCTCCTTTCGGCTCCGGGTACGCGATAATCGGACTGCACATGCCGCGTCTCGGTGTACTCCTGGTTCGGGCTGGCGTCGTCAGCGAGGAGAGCGTGCACCGCGCCCTCGCGGTCCAGGGGTTCACCGGAGGCCGGATCGGAACGCTCCTGCTGGAGAAGGGCTCCGTATCGGAGGACGAGGTGGGCCAGGCGCTCGCCGAGCAGCACGGCTGCGAATACATTCCGTGGCGCGCCCTCGGCTCCCTGCCGCCGAGCGTCATCGCGGCGCTGCCCGCAAAATTCGCGATCCGCCACTCGGCCGTGCCGGTCGAAGTGGGCGAGGGGTTCGTCCGCGTCGCGCTCCGCGATCCTTCGAACCTGCGGATCCTCGACGAGCTCTTCTTCGTCACCGGGAAGAAGATCGTGCCCGCGGCCGCTCCCGAGGTGCGGATCTACCAGGCTCTCGAGAAGTGCTACGGCGAACGGCGCACTCCCCGCTTTGCGATCCTCGCGGAGAAGCTCTCGCGCCCCGTCGCGCCCTCGGTCATCAAGAAGACCCTGCCGCCCCCGCCCGACTTCTCCACGGCGCCGCCGGCGCCCCCGAGGGCAGCGCCGGCCCCGGAGCGCGCGGAGGCAAACAGCGAGGAAAAGGCCCTGCAGACCTGGACCGTCCCCGACCAGCCCTCCCTGCGCTGGGGCGGGCAGCCCGCTCCGCGAGGCGACTCGGAGGGCGCGGAGCCCGAGTCCATCCCGTGGGAGGAACTTCCGGGCGCCGAGCACTGGTCGCCGGGCGCCGAGGCGCCACCGGCGCCAGCGCCCGCTCCTGCCCAACCGCCGGTGCCCTGGAAGCGCACGCCCTCGACCGCGCCCGCGGCGCCTGCGACCGGAATGCCGTCGGCCGCGGACTTTGGCGAGATGCTCGCGGCGCAGGATCGCGACGGGATCTTCGATGCCGCCCTGCGAGCCCTGCGGCGTCGCTTTGCCCGGAGCGCCGTGTTCGCGGCCCGGGCCGACGGCGTCGTCGGCTGGAGCGGTGCGGGCGAGAGGGTGGACATTCGGGCCCTGAGGGTCCTCGAGATCCCATGGGCCGATCCCTCGGTCTTCCTGAACATCCGTAACGGACAGGCCTTTTACCTGGGGCCCCTTCCCCCCTTGCCCCGCCACGACGCGCTGGCCGCGGCCCTTGGGGGCTGGCCGGCGGAGTGCATCGTCCAGCCCGTCCGAATGCGGGACAAGACCGTGGCCTTCCTGTACGCCGAATGCGCTGGCGCGCAGGGGGCCACCCCGGCGGACCTGACCTACCTCCGGGAGCTGGCCGGGGCCGCGGCGGCCGCCCTGGCGGCCTCCATCCGATTGAAGAAGAAGCAGGTTATATAATCCGGCTCAATCCCGGAGGAAGTCATGATCAAAGCCGACATCGTGGACCGGGTGGTCGACCTTGCCCAGATACCGCGCGCCAAGGCCGCCACCGCCGTCGAGACGGTCATCGAAGCCATGCGCTCGGCCCTCGGAGCGGGCGACCGCATCGAACTGCGAGGCTTCGGCGTGTTCCAGGTCAAGCGCCGCAAGCGCGGCATCGGCCGCAATCCGAAGACGGGTGTCGAGGTCTCCATCCCGCCCGGGAACACGATCCGGTTCAAGCCGGGAAAAGACTTGCGGGATCTGCCGTAGCAAAAAGTAGAATCCCGACATGCCGCGAATCGGAGAACTCCTCGTAGCCGACGGCGTCGTCTCCGAGATGGCGCTCCAGAGCGCCCTGGGTTTTCAGCGCCACACCGGTGAGCCCTTCCGCCTGGGCACGATCCTGCTCGATCGCGATCTTCTGCCGGAAGAGAACCTGCTTCGGGCCCTCTCGTCGCTCCACCGCTGCGACTACGTTTCGTGGGCGGACCTGCTCAAGACGCCGCCCAACGTCGTCCGGCTCCTGCCCGAGCGCGTGGCCGTCCGACTCGGCGCCATTGCTTACGCGCTCGAGGGGCGCGGCATCCGCGTCGCGTTCAAGAACCCGTCCAACCTCGCGGCGGTCGACGAGGTCTCGGCCGTGACCAACCGGCCCGTGGTGCCGGCCGTCATCTCCGAAGTGCGGCTGCTCCAGGCCTTCCACCTGTTCTACGGGAGGCCGATCCCGATCGAGTTCCGCGGCGTGCTGCAGAAGCTCGAGCGCAACGAGGAGCGTCGGCTCTACAAGTCCCGCGCCACGCAGGCGACGCCGATGATGTCGGGCCGCTTCGTGAACGCGCGCGGCCGAGCGATCCCGATCGCGGCCGGAGAGCCTCCGGCGGGCTCGTCGCGCGCCGTCAGCTATGCGGCGCCGTTCATGGCCGCCGAGCAGTCGGTGGGCGAGATCGCCGACGCACCCGACCTTCTTCCCGACTTCACGCCGCCCCATCCGCTCACGCCCGACGAGCTCGCGGACGGAATGTGGAAGCCCTCCGAAGCGGATACCGCGGAGGACAACGTCCGGACGATGTGGGCCGCCCGCGCGGAACCGGCCCCGGCGGCCGGCGCGCGCTCGCCCGCCCGGGATCGTCTGGCCGAATCCACGCTCGAGACCGTGTGCGGGCGCCTTCCGCGCGCAATCCTCCTCACGTCGGGCCACGACGGGATCCTGGGCTGGACCGCCCGCGGCTCCGGCCTGTCGCGCGACAAGGTCTCCGGCATCGCCATTCCCTGGGGCGAGCCCTCGATCTTCGCCTTCGTGAAGCTCTCGGGCTCTCCGCACCGGGGCGCCGTATCGCGGATTCTCGTCCCGCCCAAGATCGCGGCCCTTCTCGGGGACAAGGCCGCCGCCTCCTGCGCGGTCTTTCCCGTTCGCATCAAGGACCGCCTCGTCGCGTTTCTGTACGCGGACCGCCTCGGCGCTCCCCTTTCGGACGAGGACTTCCGCGGCCTCGAGATCGCCGCAAGCGCGCTCGGCAGCTCCCTCGCCCGGCTTCTGCTCGATCTGCGCAAGGCCCTCCCCGCTTAGTGGACGAGCCCGCCGGCGATCCGTTCGCCGAGGCTTCTGCCCGGCCCCGGGGCTGGCGCCGCAACCTCGAACACCCTCTTTTCCACCTGGGCCTTCTCGTGGCGACCTTCGTCACGACGACCCTCGCGGGCGGCGCCGCTTTCTCGACGGGGGGCGGGCCGCTGCTCGGCGGGAGGTTTTCCGACGGGCTTTCCTTCTCGATTCCCCTGCTCGTCATCCTCGGCGTCCATGAGCTCGGCCACTACGCCATGTGCCGGCGGTACGGCCTGGCGGCGACCCTGCCGTACTTCATCCCCTCCCCGTTTCTCAATCTCATCGGCACCTTCGGCGCCGTGATCCGGATCAAGGAGCCTATCCGTCGCAAGCGGCAGCTGCTCGACGTGGGGGCGGCCGGGCCCCTGGCGGGGTTCTTCACGGCGCTGCCGTTTCTGTTCTACGGGGTGGCGCACCCGCGGCCCTCGACCACGCCGCTGACGCCCGGCACCGTCCTTTTCGACTACCCCCTCATCGTGCGCTGGGCGCAGCACTGGATGCAGATCGGTCCGTACTCGAGCGCGACCGTCCACGAGCATCCGGCCTTCATGGCCGCCTGGTTCGGCCTGCTGGTGACGTGCTTGAACCTGCTCCCGATCGGCCAGCTCGACGGGGGCCATGTTCTGCGCGCCGCGGTCGGCAGGCGTCAGCCGATCGCCTCCGGCATCGCCCTGGCGCTCTGTGTGCTCGCGGGTGTGACCAGCTCCGCCGTCTGGCTGGTACTGCCGCTGCTCGTGACGGCGCTCATGGGGATCAAGCACCCCCCCGTCGAAGACGACGACGAAGCGCTCGACTTCGGGCGCACCCTCGTCGCGCTCTTCTGCGTGGCCGTGTTTCTGGTCTGCTTCTCGCTGACCCCGATCCGTATGGTCTAGCTTCGTCAGGGTCGGCGAGCCACGTCGAGGAGGAAGGTCGCGGGTCCGTCATTGACGAGCTCGACCTCCATGGTCGCGCCGAAGACACCCGTCTCGACCCTCACGCCTTCGGCGCGCAGGGCCCCGACGAAGCGCTCATAGAGCGGCTCGGCCTCGGGGCCGCCGAGCGCCCGCTCGAAGCCGGGCCGCCGCCCGCGCGACAGGTCGGCGGCGAGCGTGAACTGCGACACGGCCAGCACCGCGCCGCCGACGTCGGCGAGAGCGAGGTTCATCCTGCCGGTCTCGTCCTCGAAGACACGCAGGCCCGCGACCTTGCGCCCGGCCTCGTCGGCCGTCTCCGGCGCATCGCCCGCTTCGGCGCCGACGAGGACGAGAAAACCGCGGCCGATCTCGCCGACGGTCCTCCCCTCGACCCGGACCGCGGCGCGCGACACGCGCTGGACGACGGCCTTCATCGGCTCCGGCGACGGGCGGCGACGCGCCTCAACTCCGCCGGCTCGGGCGCTCCGAGCCAGTGCGCGGCGAGCCAGTAACAGATGGTCGCGAGGCCGATCACGACCGCGAGCAACACCGCGCCGCGCCACCCGGCGTACGCGCTCTCGGGGACGACGCGCGACGCCGCCCACAGGAACCCGCCCATCGCCGCCGATGCCCCGGCAATCCGCGCGAGCGAGCTCGTGATCGCCCGCCCTCGCAACCTTCCTTCGCGGCGCCGCAGCGCGACCGTCAGGACGAGGACGTTGACCGCCGCCGCGACGGAGGCCGCGAGACCGATGCCCGGAAGCCCCATCGGCCTGGTCAGGACGACGCACAGAAGGAGGAAGACCGTCGCGTCGGCGCCCGCGGCCGCCACCGGGAGCGTCGTGTTCTTCAGGGCATAGAAGGCCGGGACGACGACGCGGATGCCCGCGAAGAAGAAGAGGCCGAGCGACAACGTGGCGAGCGCGCCCGCCGTCGCGCGCGTGTCCGCCTCGCCGAATCTGCCGCCCTGGAAGAGGACCCGCACGATCGGGACCTGGAGGGCCACCAGGCCCACGCTCGCAGGAACGGTCACGAAGGCGATGAGCCTCAGGGCGAAGGCCAGGTTGTCCTTGAACGGCTCGCGGTCCGGCGAGAGGGCCTGCCGGCCCAGGGTCGGCAGGATCGCCGTCGCCACCGACACGGCGAACCCCCCGAGGACCAGCTCCTTCAACCGGTTCGCGAAGTACATGTGCGACACGCTCGAGTTGCCGAGGCTCGCGGCAAAGCGCGTCGCGACGACCGTGTTGACGCTGTTGATGCCGTACGCGAGCAGCCGCGGCGACATCAGGAGCAGAACGGAGCGCACGGCCGGGTCGCGCCATCCGAGCGCCGGGCGGCCCACGGCGCGGAGGCGGCGCAACTGGGGAATTTGGATCGCGAGCTGGAGGATCCCTCCGACCAGGACGCCGACTGCCAGACCGTAGGTCGGATCGGGCAGGCGGGGCGAAAGAAAGAGCGCCGCGAGGATGAGGGCGACGTTGAGCAGGATCGGCGCCGCCGCCGCCACGGCGAAACGGTGGTGCGCGTTCAGGATCGCCTGGCAGAGAGCCGCCAGGGACACGAGGAGAATGTACGGAAAGATCCAGCGGTTCAAGAGCACCGCCAGCTCGAATTTTCCGGGCGTCGCGTGAAACTGGCCGGCCAGGAGATTCACGAGCCAGGGCGAGGCGGCGATGCCGGCGGCCGTGAGGGCCGTCAGGAAGAGCGCAAAGGTCCCGACGACCCGGCCGAGGAAAGCCCGTGCCTCTTCCTCGCTGCGCGCCGCCGACACCTCGGCGTAGACCGGGATGACCGCCGAGGACATGGCCCCTTCCCCGATGATCTCCCGCAGCATGTTGGGGATCCGAAAGGCCACGAAGAAGGCGTCCGAGCGCAGGCCAGCGCCCAGAGTCACGGCGATGACCTTGTCGCGCAGATAGCCCGTCACGCGGGAGACCAGGGTCAGCGGGGTGATCGTCGAGGCCGAACGGACCAGGCGGCCGCGCACTTCGTCGAGGTCGTTGGCTGACATGCGTTTTCGGGATTCTAGCCCGGACATCATCTGTCCGCAGGAAAGTGGAATATCGTGTCAGCACCTGAAAGGAGGGCGAACACATGGCCAGCGTCAACAAAGTGATCCTGATCGGAAACCTCGGAAAGGACCCGGAGATCCGGACGACCCCGCAGGGCACCACGCTCGCGCGCTTTTCGCTCGCGACCACGACCGCCTGGAAAGACGCCTCGGGCGCCAAGCAGGAGCGCACCGAATGGCACGACATCGTCGCCTGGGAAAAGCTCGCGCAGATCTGCGGCGAGTATCTGCAGAAGGGCAAGCAGATTTACGTCGAGGGCAGCCTTCAAACCCGCAGCTGGGAAGACCAGAACGGGCAGAAGCGGTACAAGACCGAGATCAAGGCGTCCAACGTCGTCATGCTCGGGCGCCGGGAGGAAGGTACACGCTCGTCGGGCCCCGCCCGCGAGGTCGCCGAGGTTCCCGAACCGGCGCCGGCCGGCGGTGGTTACGACGACGACGTCCCCTTCTAGCAGCATGCCGGCTTACGTCGTCGTCGAAGTCGACGTCCGCGACCCGGCCCTCTACGAGGACTACAAGCGGCTGGCCCCGCCTGCCATAGCGGCGTACGGTGGCCGCTATCTCGCGCGGGGAGGGCGCACCGACGCCCTGGAAGGAGATCCAGGACCGGGACGGCTGGTGATCCTCGAGTTCCCGTCGCTCGAACGTGCGAGAGAATGGTGGGAATCCGACGCCTACGCGACGGCGCGGTCGGTGCGCCAGTCCTGTGCGAGCGCCCGGATGATCGCGGTGGAAGGGCTCTCGTCTACGCCTCGGAGAGGGCGCGCAACTCGGCGCGGACCGCCTCCAGGCTCATGAGAGGCGGTCCGGCCACACGCCGCAACTCGTCCAGGTGCGCGGCGTACGCCTGGATGCGGCGCGCCGCCTCGTCCCGGCGAAAGCGCGGCACGAGACGCTCGACCGTTTCGACGCACTCGGGGTAAGCCTGGATCCGTCGACACACCAGCAGGAGATCGCAACCCGCCTCCGCCGCTCGCGCGCACCGTTCGGGCAGTTCGCCGAAGGCCTCCAGGGCGCCCATCTCGAGGTCGTCCGAGAATGCCGCGCCGCCGAATCCGAGACCCCCGCGCAGCAGAACGGTCGCTCGCCCCTGCGACAGGGACGCGGGCTCGCCGTCGGCGCCGGCCGCGTGCGAAATCATGATCGCATGGGCGCGGTGCATGAGCGCCCGAAAGGGCGCGAGGTCGAGCGCCTCCTCGGCCGGGTCCGTGGGGAGGATCGGCAACGAGCGGTGCGTGTCGAGGCCGGCCCGGCCGAGGCCCGGAAAGTGCTTGAGGCATCCCCCGACCCCCTGACTGTGAAGACCCTCCAGAAATTCGCCGGCCACCCGGATGATCTCCTCGGGATCCACCGCAGCGCAGCGCTCGCCGAGAACGAGGGCTCCGGCTCCCTCGACGCCGCGATCCACGACCGGCGCGAGGTCGACGTCAAAGCCGAAGCGAGCCAGGGCCGCCCCCGCCGCGGCCCCGGCCCGCCGCGCAGTGTCTCGCCGAGCGGCGCGTCGTAGAGACGGCGCGGGGGCGACGAGGTCGCGCAGGCGATCCACGAGCCCGCCCTCCTGGTCGAGAAGGAGGTGGCGGATTCCGAGGCCCTGCAGCTCGCCGGCGAGGCGCTCGAGGCGCTCGGCGTCCTCGATGTTGCGCCGAAACAGGATCACTCCCCAGGGTGGAAACGCGCTCAGGATTTCCCGCTCCGCCGGCAACAGGACCGGCCCCGAGATGCCGACGCCAAAGAGGCGCGAGCTCACTTTCCCTTCAGCCGCCCCTGAAGGGCTGACAGCAGCGACAACGCCGCGATCGGTGTCATCTGGTCGAGGTCCACCGCGCGGAGCTTTTCGAGGGCGAGCTCTTCGTCCGCGGAGAAGAGGAGAAACTGCCCTTCTCCCGCGCTGTGACCCTGCGTCCTCGCGAGCACCGGAGCACCCTGAACGTCGAGCTCCTGCTTCTCGAGGTTCGCGAGGACCTCGCGCGACCGCGCGATCACGGCGAGCGGGAGGCCGGCGAGCTCGGCGACGTGGATGCCATAGCTTCGGTCCGCGGCGCCCGGAATGACCTTGCGCAGGAACACGACCCGGCCTCCGGCTTCCTTCACCGCCATGGTGGTGTTGACGACGGCCGGCCGGACGAGCGCGATTTCCGTCAGCTCATGGTAGTGGGTCGCAAAGAGCACGAAGCCCGCCCGCTCGGGCGTGTCGTGGAGGTGCTCGAGGAGAGCCCAGGCGATGGACAGGCCGTCGAAGGTCGAGGTCCCCCGGCCGACCTCGTCGAGGATCACGAGGCTGCGCGGAGTGGCTTCGCGCAGGATCGCCGCCGACTCGAGCATCTCGACCATGAACGTGGACTCGCCGCGCGAGAGGTAGTCCGCGGCGCCGACGCGCGTGAAGATGCGGTCGATCACCGAGAGCTCGATCTCCTCGGCCGGGACGAAGGAGCCGGCCTGGGCCAGGAGCACGAGGGTCGCGACCTGGCGCAGGTAGGTGGACTTGCCTCCCATGTTCGGTCCCGTGACGAGCTGGATCCGGCGTTCGGTCGAAAGGTCCGTGTCGTTCGGAACGAAGACCTCCTCCCGGCGCAGCCGTTCGACGAGCGGGTGGCGGCCCCCCGCGATCCGCAGTCGAGGGACCGGCGAGAGGCGCGGCCGCACCCAGCGGCCGGCGCGGGCCACCTCGCCGAGGCCCGCGTAGAGATCGAGCTCCCCCATGGCCGCCGCCGCGCGCGTCACGCGGTCCCCGGCCCGGGCGAGCTCGGACAGCAGCTGTGCGTAGAGACGCCCCTCGATTTCGGTGATCCGGTCTTCCGCGCCGAGGATCTTCTCCTCGAGGTCCTTGAGCGCCGGCGTGACGTATCGCTCGGCATTCGCGAGAGACTGCCGGCGAATCCAGTCGGCGGGAACGCGGTCGCGGTGCGCGTTGCCGACTTCCAGCGAGTAGCCAAAGACGCGGTTGAATCGCACCTTCAACGACGCGATTCCGGAGCGGCGCCGCTCCTCGGCCTCGATCGCGAGCAGAGCTCCCTGCGCGTCGCGCCGGAGGGCCCGCAGTGCGTCGAGGTCGGCATCAGCCCCTTCCCGGATGGCGCCGCCGGCCGAAGCCAGCACGGGAGGCTCGTCGGCCACCGTCGCCTCGATGCGCGCCACGCAGTCGGCCGTTGCGGGCACCGACTCGCAGAGGGTGCGCAGGCGCCCGGACTTCAATCCCGCCGCCGCAGCGAGCACCGCCGGCACGGCCTTCAACCCTGCCCCGAGCGCCGCGACGTCGCGCGGGCCCGCCGTTGCGACGGCCACCCGCGCAAACCTCCGCTCCAGATCCCCGACTTGCGCGAGCGCCGCCTGCAGGCTTTCGGAGGCGCCCGTATCGCGCACGAGCTCCTCGACGGCGTCCCAGCGCGCCTCGAGCTCGACCGGGTCGAGCGACGGATGCGCCAGCGTTTCGCGCAGGGCTCTGGCCCCGAGAGGAGTTCGCGTGCGGTCGATCAGCGCCAGGAGGCTTCGCTCCTTCGATCCGTCCGCCGACTCGAAGAGCTCGAGCGTCGCGACGGCCGGCGCATCGAGCCCCATCCGCGAGCCGAAGGCGAGCGGCGACGGCGTCCCGATGTGCTCGAGGCCGCCGGGGCGCATCTCGTGGGCGTAGGCGAGGGCGGCGGCGGCGGCGGCCCGGGCCGGCGCGGCGAAGTTTCCCGGCGCGGTCCCGCGTTCGAGGGCGGCTTCCCACCAGGTTTTCGGCCGGCGGGACAGCGCGACCGAAGATGCGCCGGCTTCGGCGCCGTCGGGCAGGAGGACTTCGCGCGGGCGGAAGAGGGCGAGGGCGTCCGGAACCCGGGACGCCTTCACCGTCCCGGCATGGAACCGGCCCGTCGAAAGGTCGAGGAAGGCCACGCCCCAGTCCGGCTCCGCGGGAAGCAGAGCGGCGAGGTAGGACGGGGCGCCCGGAGCGAGCGACTCGGCGTCGAGCACCGTTCCGGGCGTCACGACGCGCGTGATGTCGCGGCGGACGATGCCCTTGCCCCCCCGTGCCTCCTCCATCTGGTCGCAGATCGCCACTTTTCGGCCCGCCGCCACCAGCTTTGCCACGTGGTGCTCGACGCTCTGGTGCGGGACGCCGCACATCGGCGCCTCGATGTCCGAATCGCGGTGCCGCCGCGTGAGGGCGATGCCGAGCAGCGGCGCCGCCTCCTTCGCGTCGTCGAAGAACATCTCGTAGAAGTCGCCCATCCGATACAGCAGAATCGCGTCCGGCACGCGGTTCTTCATCTCGAAATACTGCCGGAGCATGGGGGTCACGCGCGGGGTCGGAGCGCTCACGGGGTGTAGCAGGCTGCCGAAGAAGGGATGCGGGCGTCGCGGCCTACAGCTTGCAACCGCCGCCCGACCCAGACCGTGGTGATTCCGCCGTTCATGCTGACTTTCGCGGCCGTTGGCAAAGCGCCGTCCGCCCTTCGGGTTACGGCGGCGTAACGCCATCCCACACCATTCCCCAGCACCCTGCTAGCATAGCCCGACGGGCGGAGGCGTTGTGCCGCGCCCCTCTTCGATCATGACCGTGCTCGCCATCGACACTGCCAGCCCGAGACCGGCGGTCGCTGTGCTGTCGGAGGGCCGACTCTCCGAAGAGTCCCTCCCCGCGGATCGGCGCGCTTCGGAAGACCTTCTCCCGGCGGTTGCCCGCGCTCTCTCCGCGGCCGGCCGGCCGCTCGAGGCCTGCACGCGGATTGCCGTCTGCGCCGGCCCGGGGTCGTTCACGGGCCTGCGGGTCGGCCTCGCCACGGCCTGGGGCTTCGGGCGCGCGCTCGCAATCCCGGTCGAATGTGTTTCGACCCTGGAAGCCATGGCCGAAGCCGGGCGCTCCCAGGGACTCTCCCGCGTCGTCGCCGTCCTCGACGCGGGGCGGGGCGATCTCGTGTGCGAGCGATTCGATCTCGGCGGCCCGCGCGCCCGGTCGCTCGGCGCAGCCGTGCTTCTGCGCGCCGGCGACGTCGAAGGGTTCGCCTCGGGCGACCGCGTGGTCGCGCTTCCAGAGGGACTCGTGGCGCCGGCCGCGCGGCCGCTCGCGGGAACCGTGGCCGCGGCCCTCGCCGCGGCGATCGTGCGAAGCCCCGGCCAGGCAGTCGCTTGCGACTCCCCGCTCGCGGCAATCTACTCGCGACCGAGCGCGGCCGAGGAGAAGCATGGCGCTGCGTGAGCCGCGGCAGCGGCCTTACCGCCTTCGACCCCCCGGCCCATTCGATCTCGACGAGATCGCGCGCATCGAGGCCGAGTCCTTTCCGGTTCCCTGGAAACGGGATTTCTTCGCCACCGAGCTCGTCGAGCCTCATCGGTATCTGCGAGTGCTCGTCAGCGACGACGGCAGCGAGCCGCGTGTGGGCGGCTACCTCTTCGCGGTTTCGCTCTACGAGGAGTTCCACATCAACAAGATCGCAACCGATTTGCGCCTGCGCCGGCAGGGGTACGGGCGGCACCTGCTCGAGGACGCTCTTGCCCGGGCGCGCTCGATGGGCTCGACCGCGATTACCCTGGAAGTGCGCGTCTCGAACGAGGCGGCTCGCACATTCTACCGATCCTACGGGTTCACGGAAGCCTACCGCCGCCGGGCTTACTACCAGGACGGAGAGGACGCGCTGGTGCTCGTGCGGTCGCTCGGCGCCGAGCAGCCTTGAGCCGGCGGAAAAGCCGGGAACGGGCGAATATTCCTGAGTTCTTCCGCTTTTCAGCCGGGTTTTCTCCCCGGTTGAATCCCTCCTACCCCGGGGCTAGACTTACCCCGTGACCCGCCTCGCCCTCTTTTCTCCAACACAAGACAAGGAGGTTGACCCGATGGAGTACGGGAACAGCGAGATTGCCGTGTCCAGCCCCGAGTTTCGCCGGCTTCGCGAGGAGCACCACAACCACGAGGTTCGCCTGCACGAGCTGGCGGAAAAGTCTCAGCTCTCCGAGGACGAAGAACTCGAAGAGAAGCGCTTGAAGAAAGAGAAGCTCCTTCTCAAGGACCGCATGGAAGCGATCGCCCGGGGCCACCGCCAGGAGGTCGCCAGCTGAGGGTTCCGATCGCTCGCGAAGGCTGGGCCTTCATCGTTGCGCCGCTCGCCGCCGGGGGCGTGGCCGGGTTGACCGGCCACCCGCTGGCGGCAGCCGTTTTGGGAGCAGTCACGCTGTTCGTGCTCCAGTTCTTTCGCGATCCGGAGCGCGTGCCCGAGGGCGGCGAGGACACCATCGTGTCTCCGGCGGATGGAACCGTCCTGTCGGTCGCCGAGGCCCCGGAGGCCCCGGCCGGCGCAAAGCGGCGCCTCTCGGTCTTCATGTCGGTGTTCAATTGCCACGTGAACCGCGCGCCCGTCTCGGGACGGCTCGCCGACTACGCCTACATCCGCGGAAGCAAGCTCGCGGCCTTCTCCGACAAGGCTTCGACCGAGAATGAACAGACTCGCATCACCCTCGTCGCGGAGCCGGGCAGCGTCACCTTCAAGCAGATTGCGGGCGCCCTGGCGCGACGGATCATTTTCTATCCCCGGGTGGGCGACGTGCTTGTCCGCGGGCAGAGGATCGGCCTCATTCGCTTCGGATCGCGGGTCGACCTCTTCGTTCCCGACAGTGCCCAGGTGCTCGTCAAGGCCGGCGACAAGCTGAAGGCTGGACGGACCGCGGTGGCCCGCTGGCCGCGGAGCGGCTGACGTGGCCGCTCTCTCCCGCGAACGGCTCTCGCGCGGCCTCTTCATCCTCCCGACGCTCTTCACCGTCGGGAACCTGTTCTGCGGCTACCTGTCCCTCTGGTGCTCGATTCGCGGAACGTTCGAGCTCGCCGCCGTCCTGATCATCGCGGCCGGAGTGCTCGACGCCCTCGACGGGCGGATCGCCCGGATGACGCACACGACCTCGGAGTTCGGCGAGCAGTACGACTCGCTGGCCGATCTGGTGTCGTTCGGGGTTGCCCCGGCGGTGCTCGCCTACTCGTGGGGCCTCGCCGATTTTCACCGCCTCGGCTGGGCGGCCTCGTTTTTCTTCGTCGCCTGCGGCTCGATGCGCCTGGCACGGTTCAACATCCAGGCGCACGTCGTGGACAAGCGGTACTTCGTCGGGCTCCCGATTCCGGCGGCCGCGGGGACGGTCGCGACGATCGTCCTCGCCACCCCGGAGCGGCTGGTCTCGCGGATGTGGATGGGAGGCCTGCTCGCGCTGACCTTCATCCTGTCCTACCTGATGATCTCGACGATCCGCTACCGGTCGTTCAAGGACCTCGACTTGAAACGCCGCCGCCCGGCCTGGATCCTGCCGGCGATCGCCGTCTTCTTCATGGTCGTCGGCTACCGGCCGGAGCTCACGCTGGCAAGCCTCGCGCTGGTGTTCGCCCTGTCGGGGCCGGCCGCGAAGGTCTACGGGCTCTTTCGCCGCAAGCCGCCTACCCCCGCCGCTTCCTAGCCGCGGGTCTGCTCGGTTCCGGCGTGGGAGGCGAGGGCGGGACGCTCCAGTCGGGAGCGACTTCCGGTCCCGCGTCCGACACCGCGTGGAACCGGTAACGGCAACACCCGGGAGGAAGCGTTCCCCTCACGACGATGCGCGCCGGGGCCACCGTTTCGAGCGGAGCGACGAGGGTTTCGTAGAGCCGCACGGAGCTGGCCCGGCCGGGCGTCACCGGACGGCCCGCCCGATCGTACACCTCGTAACGATCGAACCCTCCGAGCTGGACCTCGGCCGGATGCGCAGGGGCCACGTCCACCTCGACCCAGTTGTCGACGCGGGAAACGATCGAGGCCTGGTGGGAGCGATTCACGAGATCGACGGCGACCGCGTTCCGGCCGGCCGGCCTGACGCTCGCCCCGAGCTCCGGCGCGAGGGCCCGGCCGAGCAGGACGTCTTCGAGGGCCGCGAGGCCGAAAACGCGTTCCGCCTCCGTCGCGCCGTCGAAGATCATGGCCCGACCGAGCGCGTGGCGCTTGCCGGCCAAATTCGAGCCGAGCTGGAAGAGCATCTCGGATACGGCCGGAAGACGGAAGGCCACCCGGTCCCCGGCAGAGAGCTCCAACTCGCCGAGCCGGACGGGTGCTCTGGCCGTGAACGTGAACGCAGACACGCTCGCGTCGTTGACGGAGAGATCATTCTCGAACTCGAAACGGCCGTTTCCCGACATCGGCTCCAGAAACCGTCCCGAAACACTGCCGCGAGATTCTCCGCTGCGGGCGAGGATCTCCCCGAACGCCCGCGTGTCGTAGGCCGCCCACCAGGGGCGCCGCAGGGCATCGGTGGCGATCGGGTCGACGTGGGGGCCCTGCCCGAACACGAAGGCCACGAGGGCGTCGGCGGCCTCGAGCAGCGGAGCCACCTTCTTGCGGTCTTCCTCCGCGGAGGGCAGGGCCCGGAGCGAGATCGAGAGGAACGTTCCCGGCGGCAGGCCCCCCTTCAGGGCCAGGACCAGGGCCGCGTACCGTCCCGCCGCTCTCGGAGCGAACGGAAAATCAAGATGCACGCCCGCCACCCGGCCAAACGCTCCTCCCGAGATCGCACGGCCGAGAGCGGGCGCAGCCGAAGCCGCGAGCGCCCCCGCGTCGGGCCCGTCGGAATCGGTGAGGGCGGTCGCGAGGGCCTCGCCCGCGCGAAGCACCAGGACCACCGGAACGTGCTCGAAGGGCCGGGGCGGCGGCGGTTCGGGATCGAGGCCCGGGCCCAGCGCCCCCGCCGGCAGAAAGAGCGCCACCGCTCCGAGCCGCGCCAATTCCGCCTCGAGCGTCGGATCGGCCCGGGCCGCCGGATCCGTGAGCCAGAGGACGTCGCCCTTCGGAATCGCCGCCGGCGGGCGCGCCGCGGCCGCCGGCGCCCTGCGACAGGCCCCGGCCAGAACGGCCGCAGCCGCGACAATCGCGACAGCGCCGCGCTTCACGAGGCCTCGCCTTGCGCGCTCGCGATGTCGAAGCGCACGCGCAAGCCGGACGGCGCGCGCCTCTCGGCGATGACCGAGCCGCCGTGCTCTTCCACGATCTTCTTGACGATCGCGAGCCCGAGCCCCGTGCCGCCGCTCTTGGCCGAGAAGTAGGGATCGAAGAGCCGCGGCAGGATCGCGGCCTCCACGCCAGGGCCGTCGTCCTCGACGGTGAACTCGACGCGTTCGCCCCGCCGGCCCGCCGAGAGCCGGATGAGTCCTCCGCGCCCGAGCGCCTCGACCGAGTTTCCGAGCAGGTTCGCGAGCAGCCGCGACAACAGCCGCGGATCGCCCCTTCCGCGCAGACCCAAAGGCGCGTCCACGACAATGCGAATCCCCGGCGCCCCGGCGTAGGCGGCGGCAGCCTCGTCGAGGAGCGGGCCAACTTCGAGCGGCTCGAGTGCGGGCGCCGGAAGCCGCGCATAGTCCGAGAACTCGGCCGCCGATTGCCGCAGCGTTTCCGTTTGCCGCAGGACGTTCTGCACGCACTCCTCGAGGACGCGGTCGAACCCGGGCGATCCGCGCTTCCAGACCTCGCGCAGATGTTCGACCGAGAGTCGAATCGGAGTCAACGGGTTCTTGATCTCGTGCGCGATGATCTGCGCCATCTCCGCCCACGCCGCCAGCCGGTTCGACCTCACGAGGTCCGATACGTCTTCGATGACGGCCATGCGGGCGCCGGCGCCGCCGAGCGGCAGTGGGACGGTCACGACCCTCCATCGCGCCCCGCCCTTCACATCGAGCTCGACCGAGACGTCCCTGTCCCCGGTGCGCGACAACGCCTCGCGCACGCCGGCCATCGCCTCGCCCGGAAAGACGTCGTCGAGCGCCCTGCCGTCCGCCCGCCCGCCGCCGAGGCGAGCGGCGGCCGGGTTGGCGAGCAGCACGCTGCCGTCGCTCCCATAGGCGATGACACCCGCCGTCAGCTGCGAGAGCAGCGTCGCGAGTCGCTCCTTCTCCCGCGACAGGGCGTCGGTCTGCTCCGAAAGGCTCCGGGACATGAAGAGGAAGGCCCGGACCAGCTCCTTCAACTCTTCGTCCGGCGGTTCGACGAGGTGCGGGGAGAAGTCGCCGCGCGCGACGGCCCTCGTCCCCTCGACGAGATCCGCCACCGGGCGAGCGACACGGACGGCGAGGCGCCCTGCAATCGCCGCCGACACGAGAAAGACGAGAAGACTGAACGCCGACACGGCGGCCGTCAGTTGCGCGGTCTCGGCCTCCGCGACCCGCTGCTGCGGCAGCAGCAGGAGCGAGAGGAGCCCCGGACTGCGCACGCCTGGCACCCCCGGAAGAGACGCGAGCTCGGTCGTGATCTCCTCGAATCGGCTGCCGGCAATCAGCCGCGCGTCCGTCCGCTCCCGCGCCGCGCCGAGGCCGATCGCCGCGAAAGTCGCACCCGGCACCCGCTGCGGAAGCAGCCCCGCGGCGTAAAGATCACGCCGTGACGTCGCCACGAGGCGCGCCTCGGGCGAGTAGACCGACAGGTCGTAGCCCACCGCGTTGGCGAGCCACGAGAGAAGGGTGTCGTCCACGAGGCCGAGCCGCCCCAGGGCCGCCTCCGCGCTCGGCAGGTAGTCGTCGAGAACGCGCCGGGCGGTTTCGAGCGCCGTGCGGCCGTGATCGAGAGTGTCCTGCCGAGAACGGGTGCCGATCGACGACCGCAGGAAGAAGGTGACCGCCGTGAGAGGCACCATCACCGACAGAACGAACAGGACGAGAAGGCGGCCCCGGAAAGTGCGCCCGGTTGCCGGGTAGAGCTCCGCGAGCGGCCGCCGGTGGGTCACGTGTTGCCAGAGCAGGATCAGCGCGCCAAGAACGTAGAGCGCCGCGGCCGCCGCCAGCAGCTGTGTCGCAGCGAGGAGACGCTCGAGAAAGCCGGGGCCCGGAATCGCGACGAGCTGGAATCCATCCTTGAGGGCGCGGACTTCCCCCCGAAGCTCCTCGCCCCGGTAGCGCGTCCGGATCGCGACCGGCGCTCCGGCGGCGCGCACGCGTTCGATCACGGCCGCGGAAAGCTCGGGGCCCTCCTCACGGCGGGCGCCGTCGGGCCCGTAGAGGGCGAGAACCGGCCGCGGCGCCTGCGCCGCCGATTCGTCGCCCCCCACGAGGCGCCGGTAGACGGCCAGCCGCGCGGGCAAAGGATCCCAGCCGGGCCAGTCCGCGACCGCGACGATCACCTGCCCCCAGCGCACCCCGGCGTTCGAGAGAGACGCGCGCCGTCGGACCACGGCGACCCGGTGACGATCGATGAGAGCCGAATTCTCCTCGGCGTTGCCCGTGAGGTCCATCTCAGGAATGAGAGAGAACCGGCTGCGCAACTGCCCGCTGGCATCAAACACCTCGTACGCGATCAAGGTCGCGGATGCCGCCTCCTCCTCCCCCTCCCGCCACAGCCGGTAAGAGAGGTCCGAGAGGTCCACGTCCGCCACGCTCGCTGGAAGGTCCGTCGCGAGGTCGAAGCGCTCGACGCGCTCGACGGCGCGCCGCACCGAAACCACCGCGCCGAACGAGATGCGGTGCGGATCCGGCAGACGGATCGCCGAAGCCGTGCGAAACGCGGCGGCCGCTCGATCGTGAGCGTGGCAGGGCGCCGCGACGAGCACGACGAGCAGCGCGGCCGCCGCCGTGAGGCGAAACGGGCCGAGACCGCCGCGGGCCCCGGCTCCGGCGATCGACCGCCTCCAGAGCTCGTAAGAGAGCACTGCCGCCGCCGAGAGGAACGCCGGAAAGAGGGGCCACGGGGAAACGAGGGCGAGGCCGAGCACCAGGGCCGCCGCCGTCACGAAGACCGCGGCGCCCGTGGCGCCCCGACGCGGCCGGCCGCCTCCCGAGCCGCCCATCGCCAGGGCGGCGCCGAAGAGTGCGGTCAGCGCCACGAGCTCGAAGAACCCGCCACTCGTGAACGAAAGGCCCGGGACGAGGTCGGGCACGTCGGCTCCGCGCGCCACGAGGATGCCGACGGCGAGCAACGCGAAGCCGGCCAGGACCCGCCCGGGAGCGCCGACGGGCTCGCTCCGGCGCAAACGCGCGAGCCCGGGAGCAAGAAGCAGGGGCCCCAGGGCCAGGCCCCATATGCGCGCGGAGGCGAGGACGTGGCCCGCGGGATCCGCCCAGGCGGCGCTCGCGAGAAACAGGAGCGCGAGGCCGACGCCGATCCACCAGGGGCCCGCGGCGAGAAGCGGAAGCGCCGCAAGAACGACGAGGATGAGCAGCGCAACCCGCGGCCGCAGGGCTTGCGCTCCCGCCGAGGCCACGCGGCGACCGGCAACGAATGCGCGTTCCCCGTCGGCGAGCAAGATCGGGCGGTCCGCGGCCGGAGCAACCGGCTCCCAGTCCAGAGCCTCCCGGCCGAGACCGAGCGCTTCGGCGAAACCCGGAGCCTCGACCGGCAAGGACCGCGCCGCGCAGATCGTTCCCGAGAACACGACGCTGCCGGCCGTTTTCCAATGCGACAGTTCCATTCTCGTCGCGGACCACCGAACGGCGAGCGCTCCCTGACGCGGGGCTGCCGCAGTGCGAGTCGGCGCCTCGCCCCACCAGGCAAGCAGGTTGCCGTCGGGGTCGGCCAGCGCGATCCAGCTTCCCGGCGCCGCCCCGGCCATCGCCTCTCGCGCCGCCGCGAACAGGGCCTGCCGCTGGAGGGCGATGCCTCCCCCCTCGAGGGACCGCGCCACCTCCGCGTTCGAGGCCAGCGCCTCCGCGCGCCGCGAGAGGTCGCGGGACACGTCACCGAGCGCGCGCAAGAGGTCCGCCGGCGGCGAATCGCCCGCGGCCCGCACGGGCAGCGTCTGCCAGCCGTCGAGCCAGGCCAGCGACACGAGGGCCAGGAGCGAAGCGGCGGCGAGAAGCGCCCGGCGTTTCATTGTCAGCCCGGTTCAGCGGAGGAAGGGCAGGTCCACTCCCCGCTCGCGCGCCGCCCGGATCGCCTCGGGATATCCGGCATCGGCGTGGCGCATCACTCCGGTCCCCGGGTCTGACGTCAGGACCCGGCGCAGCCGCCGCGCCGCGGCCTCCGTGCCGTCGGCCACCACGACCATGCCGGCGTGGATCGAATTGCCGATCCCGACGCCGCCGCCATGGTGCAGCGAGACCCACGTCGCGCCCGCGGCGGTATTGAGCAGGGCGTTCAGGATCGGCCAGTCCGCGATCGCGTCGGAGCCGTCGCGCATCCCCTCGGTCTCGCGGTTGGGCGATGCGACGGACCCGGAATCGAGATGGTCGCGACCGATCACGATCGGCGCCTTCACCTTTCCCGTCCGCACGAGCTCGTTGAAGAGAAGCCCTGCCCGGTCCCGCTCTCCGTACCCGAGCCAGCAGATCCGGGCAGGCAGCCCCTGGAACGCGATGCGCACGGCGGCCAGCTCCAGCCAGCGGCGCAGCGCCGCATCCTGCGGGAAGAGCTCCAGAAGCGCGCGGTCCGTCGCGCGGATGTCCTCGGGGTCGCCCGAGAGCGCCGCCCAGCGAAACGGCCCCTTGCCCTCGCAAAAGAGAGGTCGAATGTAGAGGGGGACGAACCCTCCGACGCGAAAAGCGTCTTCGACGCCGGCCTTCTTTGCCTGGCCGCGCAGGTTGTTTCCGTAGTCGAAGGCGACGGCGCCGCGCCGCTGCAGCTCGAGGATGGCTCGCATGTGGTCGGCCATCGTGGCGTAGGACCGGGCGATGTAGGCCTTCGGGTCGTCCCGTCGCAGCCGGTTCAGATCGGCAAGCATGCCGCCCCGGGGCACGTAGCCGACCAGTTCGTCGTGCGCCGACGTCTGGTCCGTGACGAGATCGGGAAGCACGCCTCGCTCGAGCAGGCGCTCGAGGAGGTCCGCGGCGTTGCATGCGACGCCGATCGAGACCGCCCGCCGCGACTCTTTCGCGGCGAGGGCGCGGTCGATGGCGCGATCGACGTGCGATTCCTTCTCGTCGAGATACCGCGTGCGCAGGCGCTTCTCGATCCGCTCGGGATCGACCTCCGCGACGAGCGCGACGGCGCCGTTCATCGTCGCCGCCAGCGGCTGGGCGCCGCCCATGCCGCCGAGCCCCGCCGTGACGACCAGGCGCCCGGCCAGGTCGCCGCCGAAGTGGCGCCGCCCCGCCTCGGCGAACGTCTCGAAGGTGCCCTGCACGATGCCCTGGCTGCCGATGTAGATCCACGAGCCTGCCGTCATCTGTCCGTACATCGTCAGGCCCAGTCCCTCGAGCCGGCGAAACTCCTCGCCCGTCGCCCACGCAGGCACCAGCATGGAGTTGGAAATGAGCACCCGGGGCGCGTCCTCGTGCGTCTGGAAGACGCCGACCGCTTTGCCCGACTGTACGAGCATCGTCTCCGTGCTCTTCAGGCGCTTCAAGGTCGCGACGATCGTATCGAAGCACTCCCAGTTGCGGGCGGCGCGCCCGGTCCCGCCGTACACGATCAGTTCCTCCGGGCGCTCCGCGTTGTCCGGGTCGAGGTTGTTCTCGAGCATGCGGAGAGCGGCTTCCTGGCCCCAGCCGAGGCAGCGCAGCTCGGTGCCGCGCGCGGCGCGAATCGTGCGGGCGGAGGCGGCGACGCTCGTCGTCATCGGCCGGATTATATTGCCCGCGGGTCGGTTCCTTGCCTCACGCCAGACCCGCAATCGCGCGCGCCATCGCCGGGCCCCCGAGGAACCGTCGGGCGCTTTCGATGTCCGCGTGCATCTCCCGATCCCGGTTCCACGGGCGAACGGTCCGCCGGAAGTCGTGCCGGACCCTCTCGATCGCCGCCGAGGACGCGAGCGGGCGAAGGAACTCCATGGCCTGGAAAGCGGCGATCGCTTCGATCGCGAGGACGAGCTCGAGGTTCGCGACGATCGCGGCCAGTTTGCGCGCGGCGATCGGCGACATGGAGACGTGATCCTCTTTGGCCGCCGACGTCGGGATCGAGTCGACCGATGCGGGGTGGGCCAGGACCTTGCATTCCGACACGAGGGCGGCCGCCGTGACCTGCGCCATCATCAGCCCGGAGTGGAGCCCGCCCTCGCGCACGAGGAAGGCCGGCAGGTCCGAGAGCGCCGGGTTCACGAGCTTCTCGATCCGGCGCTCGGAGATCGAAGCGAGGTCGGTCGCCGCGATCGCGGCGTAATCCAGGACGAGGCCGACAGGCGCCCCGTGAAAGTTTCCGCCCGAGAGGATGTCGCCCCGCCCGGCGAAGACGAGCGGGTTGTCCGTGGCGCTGTTCATCTCCCGCTCCAGCACCGCCCTCGCGTGGGCGAATGCGTCGCGCGCCGCGCCGTGGACCTGCGGCATGCACCGCAGGGCGTAGTTGTCCTGGACTCGCCCGCAGCCCCGGTGCGACTCCCGGATCGCGCTGCCCGCCAGCAGCGCGCGCAGATTCTTCGCGGTCGCGGCAGCCCCCGGATGAGGCCGCGCCGCGACGATCCGGGGATCGAAGGCGGCGTCGGATCCGCGCGAGGCGTCCACCGACGCCGCGCCGACGAGATCCGATACCCGGCAGAGCTCGAGGGCCCGCGACAGCGCGAGGCCGCCCACGGCCACGGACATCTGCACCCCGTTGATGAGAGCGAGTCCTTCTTTCGCCGCGAGCGTGACCGGCTTGATCCTCGCCTGCCTCAGAGCCCGGCCGGAGGGCATCTCCCGCCCGTTCATCCGCACGCGCCCTTCTCCCATCAGCGCGAGTGCGAGATGCGCCAGCGGTGCCAGGTCCCCGGAAGCCCCGACGGACCCCTGCGACGGGATGACCGGCAGGATGTCGGCCGCGAGCATCGCGAGCAGCGTCTCGACCGTCGCCACGCGGATCCCGGAGTTTCCCCTGGCCAGAGCGTTGGCGCGCAGCGCCATCATCGCCCGCACGGCCGGCGCCTCGAGGGGTGCCCCCACGCCGGCCGCGTGGCTGCGGATGAGGTTGCGCTGGAGGTCGGCGATGTCTGCCGCCGGAATGTTCACGTCGGCAAATTTCCCGAAGCCCGTCGTGACGCCGTACACCTTCGCCCCGCTCCGGATGGCGCGGTCCACGACCCGGCGTGACGCCGTCATCGCCCGCCGCGCCGACGGCGAAAGAGAGGCGCGGGCGGCCCGCAGGGACACGGCGACGAGGTCGTCGAGGGAAAGATCCTTGCCGGAGAGCTTCAGAAGTTTCATGCGTGCGGGATTCTAAGCCCGGGCGGCGTCCATGCCCGCTCCGGCTATGCTAGGCTGCGCTGCTTTTCTTCAGGCTGCGAGGAACACCGACGTGCAGGTTTTGGCCGTCCTGGGCGGACAATGGGGCGACGAGGGCAAGGGCAAGGTCGTGGACCTGCTCGCCGACCGCTTCGACGTGGTCGCGCGGTACCACGGCGGCCATAACGCCGGCCACACGGTCAAGTTCGGCAGCCAGCACTTTGCGCTCCATCTGCTGCCCGCGGGCATCGTGCGTGGCCGTACGGGCGTGATCGGGCCCGGGGTCGTCGTGGACCTCCAGGCTCTGCTGGCCGAGATCGATGCGGTGCGCGCGGCAGGCGTGACCGTGAACGAAAACCTTCTGCTGTCGGACCGGGCCACCGTCATCCTCCCCTACCACCGCCTCCTCGACGCCGCCCGCGAGAGAGCGGCCGGCGACGCAAAGCTCGGGACGACGCTCCGGGGAATCGGCCCGGCCTACGAGTCGCTCGCCGCGCGAAGCGCCGTGCGGGTGGCCGAGCTCTACCGGCCGGCCACCCTGGCCGCGCGCGTCACCGCGGCGCACGCGGAGACCGGCGCGCTCCTCCGGGCCCTCGGGGAGCCGGACGTCCCGTCCCCGGCCGTCGTCGTCGACGCCCTTCAGGCGGCCGCCGGCCGCCTTGCGTCTCATGTCGCCGACACGGGCCGGTTTCTCCGCGACCGGCTGAAGGCCGGCGCGGCGCTGCTGGCCGAGGGCGCCCACGGAGCCATGCTCGACCTCTCGTCGGGCACGTATCCCTTCGTCACCTCCTCGCACTGCACGTCGGCCGCCGTGGCGACGGGGCTGGCGATCGCGCCGCGCGCCCTCGACGCGAGCCTCCTCGTGCTCAAGGCCTACACGACGCGCGTCGGCGCCGGCCCCTTTCCGACCGAGCTCGACAACGCGACCGGCGAATTCCTCCGCAAGCGCGGCAACGAGTACGGCACGTCCACCGGCCGCCCCCGCCGCACCGGCTGGTTCGACGCGGTCGTGGCCCGCACGGCGGTCGAGCTCTCCGGCGCCGAGGCGGTTGCGATCACGAAACTCGACTGTCTCGACGAGCTCGAGGAGATCCCGATCTGCGTGGGCTACCGCCTCGATGGCAAGCCCGTCTCGGACCTTCCACCCCTCGCCGAAGACGTGGCGCGACTCGAGCCCGTGCTCGAGCGGCTCCCCGGCTGGAAATCCACCACGACCGGGGCAACGCGCTATGAGGAGCTCCCGGGCGCCGCACGCAGTTACGTTCGAGCGCTCGAGGCCGCCATCGGCGCTCCCGCCGCTTTCATCTCGACGGGGCCCCGCCGCGAGGAGACCGTCTGGCGCGCCGACTCTCCCTTCCTCGCCGCCCTGCCGACCGCCCGATAGACGCCCTGGGGCGGGCCGCCGGAGCTGCGCTCACTTCTCCAGACGAGCGAGCTGTCTGCGCCAGTCGGCCCGGTCCGGTTCGAGAAGGAGCGCGGCTTCGAGCTCGGCGGCCGCTTCGCGCTTCTTCCCGAGCTTCTCGTAGACGAGAGCGAGCCGCTCGTGGAGCGCAGCCGGGCTCGGGCCCTCGGGCCCGGCGGCCCGGGTCAGCGCGGCCTCGAGGTCCCGGCGGGCCGC
>Ga0209048_10000572_pt1 | contig 38956 bp, 58 predicted proteins | sample FrelakmetCRP12CR_FD_187146 | JGI IMG/M metagenome (GOLD analysis project Ga0209048, IMG submission 187146) | Freshwater lake sediment microbial communities from the University of Notre Dame, USA, for methane emissions studies - CRP12 CR (SPAdes)... | ecosystem: Environmental > Aquatic >...
GCGTTTCAAGTGAAACACGTTTGTTTCAGATGAAACACGACGATATCATTTTTGTACTACGAGACTTTTCTAAAAGAAGTCCAGAGATTTCGGCTCTAGAGAATTCGCGGAGCAGTTTTCTGCATTCTCTTAGAATTCTAGAGTTGGAGCGTGTGTTTTGCTTGAAACTCACTTGTTTCATCTGAAACACGACGACTTTCTCAGCATATCTCTGTGAATTTCTAGGTCTAAAGTGTGAGGGATCTCTTCTCAAGTGATCACTAACATAGCACTGTGATTTGAATTGTGTCATGCGGAGTTGTCGTGTCTCTTCTGTTCGTATCTAGAACGAGGGACGTTCAGATCTCTTGCTTCTACTTATAAGTTAGGGTTATAAACGAAGAATGCTCTATAGAGCACATGGCAACACAGCCACTGGAACAGCAGGAAGCCAGCAAGCAGGTCTTTGTGTCCGCAGGAGCGGTGTTCACAAAGAAGCTGCCTGCTAGCTCAATAAGAGCAGCACTGGGGCAAATGCCCAAAGCGGAGCTGGTGGAACTCTCAGCTCACACAGGAGGAGGCCTGGAGAAAGTAGAGGAGTTCAAGACGGTGAGAGTGACTATGCCTGATGGGAAAGTCCACTACGTCTATTGCCCTAGACTCCGCTACCGAGTTGTTCAACACTCGGAAGCTTTTGAGCCAGTGATTGCTGGCTTGACAGGGTTTGACTTTGACTTCATGGTCAGAGCAACTCCCGGAAGGGCTGACTTGAGGATCTTCTCACAGAAAGCTGGCTACGACGGAGTTCAACTTGGCATCAGCATCAAGAACTCTTTTGATGGCTCGACGATGGTGTCTTATGGGTTCGACATGACTCATGAGACTACTGTGATCGAGCTAGTCGGCTACCGCCAAGTTTGCAGCAACGGCATGAAGATCCGTGTGCCACTGAACGAAGCGGAGCTAGTCAAGCTGGAGGAGCGGACAACACTGCAGGAGCTCATCAAGACTCACAGGCACTTTGTCCACACTCAGTCTGCACAGAGCAAGATAGCTAGAATGCAGGAGTTCACAGAAGCTCTTGCGGTGATGAAAGCTCCAGTTGAGAGGTTGATCAAGAAGGGACAAGCTTGGAAGCTCAGAGACACTCAGCTTCTAGAGGACTTGATCAAAGTCTATGTCGGCAAGAGACAGATGCAGAAGGTGATAGCTCAGTTCGCACAAGAGGAGCAGACTATCTGGGGGCTCTACAACGCTATCACGAACATGACATCTCACGACAACGATATGAAGGAGTCTGTGAGGGAGAACCTCAACGACAAAGCTGCTCAGCTCCTTCTGCATCCGTTCGTCTCTCAGAAAGCTTGGGAGCAGATGCTAGAGAATGTGCAGGAGACTGAGTAAGATGACTACTCAGACACGGTGCGACAATTGCAGCAAGGATGTCGGAGACACTGGGATGCAGCTAGTCATCAAGGCTGGAGTCTTCAAGATGAAGCGGCAAGTCTTTGATGTCTGTGATCTTAGCTGCTTGCAAGATCTCTGTCAGAAGATCTCTGTCGGAGATGTTGAGGTGAGCATCTAGAATGCAGATAGGGAAGCTAGTTCGTCTAGTCTCTAGGGAAGGAGCACATGTCACGTATGCGAATGCTTGCTCTCTCTGCAGGACTGAGTGTGACATCTGTCTGACATGTAGGGAGGAGCTCAAGTCAGATGACAAGATCATCTGCATAGAAGCTGAAGCTAACGGCTTCTTGCATGTGCACGCTGCGTGTGCTGAGAGGCAAGTGTTGAAATCTAGACGATAAACAGCGTGAGTGGAGTACGTGAGACAGAACGTCTGTGATCGTACTCTACTGTAAGATTAGCATCGTTTTCTAATATTTTTGCTTCCAATATACCTTCTTTGCTGTAAGTAGCGCGACTCCACGCGAGTTATCTCAGAGATATGAGTGCAGACTACCAAACATCACTGTGATTTTATAGGGATTCGTATCAGAGAATGCACAGAATATCTCTAGGAGCAACTTGAAGAGCTTGAGATCATTCGGCAGCTTCTTGTCGATGTCACAGCTTCTCATGAAGACGAGCATCTCAGTCCCATTCTCTCTATTCAAGAACTGGAAGCAGTTGAAGCACTGGAGACTGTTCTGGTTGAACATGCAGACAACTTTCCTGCGGCTAGAGTTGTCTGGGAGCTTTGCTAGTCTGATGATCTCAGGCAGCATCCACTGTCCGTCTGCTCTCATAGAGCTCAAGTCAATTCCATCTTCGTACTTGATTTGGCTCACATGAAGAGACAAGATCTCTCCAGTCAACTCTAGAGTCTTCTTCTTCACATCTTCTATGAAGACGGCTTCTCCCATTATAGCTAGCTTCTTGTGAAGCTCGCTGATGTCTTCTATCTCGTCTGTGTATCCCATGAGAAGATCACTTTCGTTCCTTGCTCTACTTGGTACGGTATGAGAGGAGCTGTGACAAGATGCTGCTCAAAATCATAGTCTCTCTTTTCTCTGAAGAGTACAAGGACTTGTATGTCTTTGAGTTTGAGACTCTTCTTGTGCTTGAAGAAGTCTACAACGTCTTTCATAGTCTTGCCGCTCCTCAAGACATCATCAACTATGCAGATCTTCTTGTTTTTCAACCAGTCAAGGTGATCACAAGAGATCTCATAGTTCTTAGTCTTGTTGACATAGCAGCTCACTAGCGGTATGTCAAACTTTGTAGCAAACATAGCAGCAGGTATCAGTCCTCCTCTAGAGACTCCGACGATGAAGTCAGTGTCTTCTAGAGACTTCTTGAGTGCTTGCATCGTCTTCTTGTTGTTGAAGACAAATGTCTCAAGACGTCCCAAGTACGGATACAGGCTCTTCTTCCCTAGTATGTTCAACATTCTCTGTTTCAGCTCCTTCTGTGTTTTCTTCTAGTTCTGGATGGTCTTCTTTCTTCTCTCTGCCGAGGACGATAGCACATCTCAAGCAGAGTTTCAAGTTCACTCCAAGATTAGAGACACATTTCTCATAGATCTTGTGGAACTTTCTTTCTTCGCACCAGCAGCATCTGTCTTTTCTTGGGATCGGATTTTCTACTCTCTCTTTCAGTTCAGTTAGTTTAGTGTAGAGTGCTCCGCATCCAGGGCAGTTGCTATATTCTGAAAGGTTCCAGCCGAAATTGCAGAATTTGCAGTAGACCATCGTGCTCTTCTGTATTCGGTCTTTCTTTGCTTTCTCTCTTGCATGCTTGACATGTTCTAGATAAGCTGCTCGTCTTCTTCTTTTGCTCATGTTTTTCGTCTCCGCGTCTTTTTTTTTAAGAGAGAAATAAATAAGGGTGCCTGAGACTGTGCGGAGTCCCAGGCACCCAACCCATCTAGAGTTTCTTGAACTCGTAGCGGGTGTCGTCTTTGCCGGTCCCTGACCTCTTCATGCTGAACTTAGCGTTGAGTGCTAGGTCCTCCATGAAGTCGATCCCAGGGTGGCCGATGGTGAAGGCGAGCGAGACAGTCTTTCCGTCAGATGTCTCCACCTGATAGATCGCCTGGGCTCCGTACTTCCCATAGCCAAGTTCAGACTCAGACTTCTTCTTGAGTTCCTGAGTCTCTCCGTCTTTCAGCTTCAGGAAAGTCTTCATGCGGCTTTCCTTCGCTTGCTTCTGCAGTTCCGAAACGGCTTTGTTTGCCATTGTCTTTTTTTGCTCCTGAGCAACTTTTTGTACTTGCTCGAGATCTAGAGATATTTGGGATATAAATACTTTTCTTCACTGTGAAAGTAAATCTCAGAGTTTTCTTTCACGGAGATTTTAGTAGAAAAGTATATATATAGACATCAGTCTCTGACTACTATGACTTCTGGCAAAAGAGTGACTGAAAGAACACTGAGAAGGACAGAGGAGTTCATTTCTAAGCAGAAGGGACTCTTCACGAGATCAAATGCGCTAGCGGGTTGTACATGTACGTCAGCAACGATGGATCTTTGTCTTCAGAAGCTGATTGCTGAAGGCAAAGTCGTCCGCTTCAAGACTCTGTCGCAAGATCGCTATGCTAGTGTAGAACACTGTGAATTTGAGTTCAAAGCTAAGAGAATTCGGATCAAGAAAGCAATTGTAGAGACTCTCAGAGAACAGGGAGAGTGATCTTCTGTGTTATCACTCAGAAGTAAACCTACTTTTAAACTCCCGACGGGGGCGAGTGGTAGATATACAATCCCGGGTGGTTGTTTAACTCGCCAATTAGTCAGTTGCTCTACTACGCGATTAGATGCGAGACGCTCAAATCGGTTCGTTAGTCGGCGCGACATCTCCTACCCTGTATGCGTAATGAGGGTAGGATCTCCCACCGAAAACGTTGAATGGAGTCGGGATCTCCCTTTCGGTCAAAAAAATATACCGACTTTCGAGAGAGTTGGGGGTGTAGCGATTGACTGACGAGTCTGTTGAGCATCTAGCATTCGAAAACTTCGGGAACCGCTTCAGAGGGATCCCTGCAAGTTTCATTTCTGTGCTACTTTCTGCGTCTTACTGTTCTCGGAAAGCACCGCAGATTTTTGAAAGACAACACAACGGACGTGAATTTTATAGAATTCATAGAAGTCACCGCTCTCAAGCTGCTCTTCAGCATGTCGATGTTGACTCATTTCTCGCTCAGACGTATGATGCTGACCAAGAGCACTATCGACGCGGTCACTGCGAAAGAGCTCAGCTTCACATGCTCTTGTTAGCTCCGTTCGGCTACCAGAAATCTTCAGCTTTCAAGAACTTGACAGACTCTGCACTCATCAACAAGTACTCGATGGCAGGACTTGTTGGGTCTATCAACAAAGAGGGAGAAGTGATGGACGGCATAGCTCAAGCAGGAGCTGGCAAGTTCATAGTCTTTGATGAGATCCAGAATGCTTCAGAAGAAGCTAGAAATGCTATGTTGTCTCTCTTTGAGAGCCAAGAGTATCATGCTACGATGGGCTTTCCGTCTAGAGTCAGCAAGAAGCTGAATGTCACTGAGAAAGAGTTCAAGAAGAAATTGTGGTCTTTTGACTGCGATCAGGGAGAAGGGAAGTTCAGGGTCCGCTCAATCTTCTCAGCTTGTTGCATGGGCTTGGACACGATGGCTAACTTCTTGAGAGCTTCTAAGAATGCTAACAACTCTGCTTGGCTCTCAAGGATGACTCCTCTTGTGTTGTCTCCGTCGGTGGATGACATCTACAAGCAGACGAGGGGTGAATTGGGGTTCACATTCTACCGCAACATCAAGCCGTACACTCATCCCATGAGCTTCGAAGAATATGATAGAGCTACTTACATGCATGAAGAGCTAGTCAGGAGCATGCCGTTCTTCTCTTACTTTGAGCATGAGAAAGCAGGATCGTTGTCAAGGAATTTGCAAGACACTGTCAGGTTAGCAGCATATTTCTGTGCTTCAGAGGACAGGTCTGAGATCACAATTGAAGACTTCTCAATTGCTCTAGAGTTTCAGCCTCTAGTTCTCTACAATCATATCACTACGAATTTCACTCAACTCGAGCATGGGATCTTAGCTAGAGTGCTGTTGGGTCAAGAAGCTTCAGTGATAGCTCATGACTTGAATTGCACTGTTCAGCATGTCTACGACACGAGGACGAAGCTAATCAATATGAACTTGATGCGAGGGTGAAAAGTATATATATGGATGAAATCTCAAGTAAGCAAAACATGTTTGAGCATTCACACTTTGGGAAGATTGCTGATGATGATTTCGGCATCTCTATGAAGAAGCTCTTTGACCAGATACAAGCTTGCTCTCGCTGTGAATGCTCTAAGAAAGACTGCAACATCTTCTCTCTCCCTGATGGCACAGGGAAAGTTCCGTTCTCATTCAACAGAGGGAGCATACTGCTGGTCGGCGAATCGCCGAATTCGCGGAGAATGCAATCTCCGCTTGCACTCATCCCATTCTGTCTAGACTGGGAACTGCAGAAGAATAAAAGCGGAGAGATCTTGAAGATGATGATGGACGAGAACTCTCTTGACATGAAGAATTTCTGCTCAACAAACTTAGTCAAGTGCTCAGTCTTCTCAGATGAAGAGTTTGAGAGCTCATTCAGGAACTGTGAAAGGTTCTTTGATGATGCTCTTCAGCTTGTTGAACCGTTGTTGATAGTCGGACTCGGTGAGAGAGTCAGGAAAGCACTCGGCGGCAAGATGTCTTCATTCACTGAATATGTCACTCATCTGGGCTACAAGTACAAGATGGTCTGCATCAAGCATCCAGCTTGGGTCTTGAGAGACCGGCAAGAGAACTTGAAAGCATATAGAGTGCAGTTCAAGCTAGTTGCTGAGTGGATCAAGGCACACACAGCTCGGCAGATGGCTCTGAATGAGAAGTTCGGGATAGAGGTAGTGAGAAGAAATGACGACACCAAAGACGAAGCTCTTAATTTTTGAGGGCATAGACAAAGTGGGCAAGACAACGCTCATACAAGCAGTGCACAAGAAGACTGATTTCAAGTACTTGTGCATAGACAGGTTTGCTGCGACTTCGTTCGCATACGGCAAGCTTCGGGGCAGAGACATTGACTACGGAGAATTCTACCAGGGCATGTACAACGTCTTGATCATGTTCGACGTGAAGTTGTTCTGGGTGCAAGCTAAAGAAAAGATCTGGTGGGACAGGATGAAGTCACACGGAGAGACTTCTCTAGTCAAAGAAGAGCGGAATGTCCTCTTGAAGTATTTCAGACAGTTCTTCGGCTCAGTCAAAAGGAACTCTTCTTTGAAAGTCAACATAGTAGACACTACAGTCAAGTCAATTGATGAATGCGCAGATGACATCGTAAAGGTGATTGAAAGCAAATGAAGACTGAGAAGAAGCTAAGCAGAGGCGGTGGAGAATACACTAACGTCATGCAATTCTTTGATGATGATGACAAGCTATGCGGAGAGATCTGTGTGATGGACAAGAGAATAGATGTCAAACTCTTCATAGACATGGACGTTGAAGTCAGAAAGAGAGAGGCTGAGAAAGAATGAAAGAACAGAAGAAGTCTGCGGAATATGTGAAAGGCTATAAGCAAGGTAAGTCAGATGCTTACTCTGAGATAGTGCATCTGCTTCTGACTGGGATGATAGGAGCAGCACTCTACAGCGGCATGAAGGGCTTCAACGAAGCTGTCTCAAGAATGAGAAAGCAAGCTGCAGAACAGAGAGGCAAAGAAGGAGAGAAGAAGAAATGAAAAACAAAGAAATAATGAAACACTTGGACACAATGACCAATGAGATTTTCATAGACGGAAATCTTGAACTGGAAGAGAACCTTGACACGGAAGGGACAAACCTAAAAGTTAAAGGAAATATTATCGGGAAGAACGGTTTAAGATGGAACATCTCGGCTGGGGACATCTCGGCTTGGTACATCTCGGCTGGGAACATCTCGGCTCGGGACATCTCGGCTGGGGACATCTCGGCTGGGGACATTTCCTATTATGCCGTATGTTTCGCACATCAGAATATCAAGTGCAAGTCAATCGAAGGAAGAAGGGAAAATTCAAGACACTTTTGTCTTGATGGGAAAGTGGTCGTGAACGGAAAGGAGGAACGGAAGAAATGAAATGCGTCTTGGGATACGGCATCGCTGGTGCACTGATGAAGTATTTCTCTCCAGATCTTAGGGTGATCTCTGATGATGTCGCTGGCAAGAACATCTCATTCAAAGGCACTCCGATCCAGCTTGGTCCGAGGTATGTCTACTACTCTAAGCAAGCAGCAGATTTGCTAGATGAGCTGGGTCTAGACTCTTCTGTCATAGAGGTCAAAGTCGGCTACATGACTGAAGACGGCTTCACTAAGAAGTTGACTGAGAAGATGCTGTCTTCTTACAATTACAAAGTCAGGGGTACTACTAAGAAAGTTGAGGGAAGCATGTCAGATGAGATGTCTTCTTTCTCTGTCTTTGCTACTAGTCAGCAAAAGCTGTTTGAAGAGCTGAGCAGGAGAGTTCACAAGTCTGACTTCATCAAAGCTCAAGTCAGAGACATTGACCTCAATCTGAAGATGATGTCATTTGACCTCTCAAGTGGGATGCACATGTCTTTTGACTCAGCTGTCTCTACTTTGCCGCTGCCTCTGATGAAGTCTATGCACTCTTTGAAAGACAGGATAAACTACAACTTTGTCTTCAAAGACATCTATCTCAAGCAGCTAGATGCTGCTAAGACTGAGATGATTGTGCCGCTGAAGTTCTTCCAAGAAGCTGACATCATCTACTTGATAGGGAAGAACACAGACTTCTATAGGGTCTCTAAGACGGCTGATGAAGACATCTTTGTGGGTGAGTCTGTAGTTGATCTTGGAGACTGCTACAAGCTTAGAGCAGCAAAGATTTCTAATCCCAAGCATTTCGACAAGCTGTCAGATCATTTCTGGCTGCTTGGAAGGTATGCTCAGTGGGACAACAAGATGAGGACGACGGAGGTAATAGAACGTGCAAAAGATGTGGCAAAGGCAATCTAAGTTTAATGCAAACTTCATCCGAGAAGATGCAAGTGAGCAGGAGAAGCAAGCTTACACGAAAGACTTGATCATACACTTGGAGCATGAGCTTCATGAGGTCTTGGATGAGACAAACTGGAAGATGCACAAGCACTCGTCGAACCCGGTAGATTTGCACATGATCAGAGAGGAGGTCGTTGATGCATTCAAGTATCTTCTCGATATCGCTATCACTTGGGGCATGACGCCTGAGCAATTCGAGCATATCTTCAACGAGAAGTCTGACTTCGTGGAGTTCAGGTATGAGATGGAGCAGAAACTTGAAGAGTTGAGAGACGGTGATAGAGTTTGTGCAGTTGACATAGATGGTGTGCTCGCTGACTATCCTGCATATTGGGTCGACTACGTTGAGAAAGCTACTGGGAGAGTCTTTGACGGAGAGACTGCTTGGGACAGGAAAGCTTGCATGGAAGTTGAGATCTCTCCTGTCATGCTATCTCACTTGAAAGACCAGTACAGGCGCTCTGGTGAAGAGCGTAATGTGCCTTTGATAGATGACTATGTTCCGTCTTTCATGAGAGCTCTGAAGGGTGCTGGCTATGATGTAGTAGCTATCTCAGCTCGGCCGGCTAAGCGCTATCATAACCTTCCCGGAGACACTCTCTACTGGATGACTCATCACGGCATGAATGTTGATGCTCTCTTCTTTGACGATGAGAAGCACGTCACTATCACAAAATATGTGCCTAAGCTAAAGTTCATCATAGAAGATGAGTTCCCGAATGCTCTCAAAGTTGCTAGATCTGGCTACAAAGTCTATCTAGTAGACAAAGATGAGAAATATGATAGTATCTCTGCTCCTGAGTGGAATGAGAACATAACGATAGTCAGGAGTTTGAAGGAGATCTTAAATGATCTGGTGAAAGGAGGACGTGAGAAAGATGGCAGAAAGAACTATAAGTGATCTGAGAGAGTTGATGGGCACAGCTCCCATCACACGGAAAGGCAAAAGTGACTACAAGACTGAGTTCTTCAGGGGCGTGAAGGGCATCTCAGTCAAGTTGATCGGTTCTTCTGAAAACCCGTACAAAGACATCTACACTCTGGCTACTAGCTGCTGGGGCTACAAGATAGACAAGTGGGCAGACACTGAGCCAGAATACAGGTTCTTAGTAGTGAAAGCTGTGCTTGAGAGACAGACTTTGCCTCTTCCGCTAGAAGCTCCTCAATTCACATTTGCTGTTGAGAATGTCTCAAGGTGGGCATTTGACCAGCTTGCTCGGCAGAGACTCGGTGTAGTCTTCTCTTCTATGGGCACTCGAGACAATGACCACAGAGACATCGGCTTCCGTGTTCATGAAGCTATCTGGAGAGACCCAGAGATGCTGAAGATCTACAAAGAGACTTGTCTTGCTTGCAAGAAAGCTTATGTTGAGATAGTTGACAAAGGTCACGGCTCTTGGCAGACTGCTCGGTCTGTCTTGCCCATCTCTTGCTTGCACAGGTACTCATTCTCAGCTAACTATGCTGCAGTCCAGGGAATGTGTGCAAACAGGATGAAGTTCTGTGAAGCAGAAGATGTAGTCGCTGTAGCTTGGCTTGTGAGAGAAGAGATTGAGAAGAAGTTCCCTCTGCTTGCTCACTATTTGAGGCCTGGCTGTGACTTCAGCAAGAACTGTGATTATCACAAGAGCTATTCTCTGTCTGAAGCATTCGGCTGTCTCTTTGCTAGCTGCGGAAGGCACCCAGTACGCAACAAGAAGGGAGAGATCACTGATGATGACTATCAGACATTCAACGAGTCTTGCTCTGACAGAGACACGATCATGGGACAGTTAGGGATATATATCCCAAGCCCAGATGATCCCAAATGGATGAAGATGCCAGAGAAATTAGAAGATCTAGATCCTTTAGACAGGGAGCTGTTTGAAAGTGGTTGACTACAAGAACATGACAGAAGATGAGATGAAAGCTCTCAGAAAGTTCGCTTCTGAGACTCTTCAGACTGAGATTGAGATGCTCGTGACTTGCATCGCTATGCTCATGGACTGCCCAAATGACCAAGCTTACTTGAGAGCTAAATTCATTATCAAGATCACTCAGTCTTTTGTCGATGCTCAAGAGAAAGTCTTGTCTGCAGATGAGATCATACTCATCAACAAGCTGCTAGACACTCTGAAAGTCTGTCATAGTAAGGAAGAAGCTATAGAGATGATCAAGAAAGAGAAGGGCGTTAAAGTTGTCAAAGTCAAGTCTACTTCTCAGATAGTCGAAGACTTCTTTGAAGATAGAGAAAAGAAGAAAGAAGAAGAAACAGGGAGGATGTATGGTTGAGAGCAATATCGTCGGCATCGAAGCTTTCTTCTCTCACGGCTTTGCTCTACCGAAAGTTGTCAAGTTCTCTAGAGTGCCTGGTAAGCTCATCGACAGAGAAGTTGAGATAGAAGACTTTGACTTTCCGCCGTACATCTATGTTGAAGCTGGCAAAGCTCTGCCCAAAGACATCAACTCGCTTGTCTATCTGAAGACTCCAGGCAAAGACTCTCTCTTCGGCCAGCAGACGGTGAAGCTGCATTTCTTGGGCTGCAACAAAGACGTCATCAGGCAAGTCTTCTATGCTCTAGAAAACCAGGGCATAAAGACATTTGAAGCTGACTTGCCATTCAAGATGAGGTACATCGTAGACAAGCAAGTGAAGTTCTCTACTCACAAGCGGATACACTACATAGACATAGAGACTTATGCTTGCAACGATGTCTCTGCTCCCTTGCCGATCACTAGCATGGTCGTCTACGACAACATGCTTGAGCAGTATTTCACTTGGACTTGGCATCCGAAGATAGACATCTCAAAACGCACTATGAACTTCAGGTGCTTCAAGACAGAAGAAGAGATGCTTTCTGACTACCTTGACTGGTATTGTGAGAACTATCCGGACATCTTTGCTGGCTGGTACAACTCTGGCTTCGACCAGCCGTATCTGCACAACCGCATAAAGAACTTGGGGCTTGATCCTAGCAGGCTTAGCCAAGTCTTGATAGCTATGTGCAACCAAGATCGGTTTGAGCCGACTAAGTGGGAGTGCAGGATATTCGGCTGTGAGATCATAGACTTGATGCATGCTACTATCACTAATGTCTACAAGAACCCTCCAGATTTCTCTCTGAACACTTGCGGCCAGTACTTCTTGGGAGAAGAGAAAGAGAAAGTTGAGTCAGTGTCTGAACTCTGGGACAGTTGCAACATAGACAAGCTAACTTCTTACAACAAGAAAGACGTAGAGCTCTGTGTGAAGCTTGACAACGCACTTGGGTTGATCTCGTACTACAACTCTCTACAGCAAGTGATCCCTATGCCGATGGCTGAGATGAACTTGAAGTCAAAAGTCATAGATTACTATCTCTTCAACAACTACAAAGACTTTGTCTTCCCTTCTAAGAGGCGAGGTGAAGCTGAAGATGTAGAGGGAGCATTCGTCTTAGAGCCGCCAAGAGGACTTTTCAAGAATGTCTTTGTGCTAGATGTAAGCTCTATGTATCCGAACGTCTACATCACATTCAACATCTCACCTGAGACTATAAGTGCTGACGGTCCCTATGACTTGAACGGCTCACACTTCTTGAGCACTGAGCAGAGGAGAGGTCTATTGCCAGACATATTGTCTAAGCTCTTGATCAGGAGATATGAGATAAAAGCAGAGAGAGACAAGCATGAGAAGGGCTCTACTGAGTACAAGAAGTATGATGAGCATCAGATCGCTTTCAAGGAGATCATGAACTCTTGCTACGGTGTGATGGGCTTGCCGTCGTTCCGACTCTTCAATCCCGTTGTAGCAAATGCTGTCACATACGGCGGAAGATCTCTCATCCGCTGGACTATCAGGTACATAGAGAAGAACTTTGATGCAAGAGTCTTGTATTCAGACACTGACTCAGTGTTCGTCAAGATACCAGACAAGTTGACAGAAGAAGAGTGCATAAAGAAAGCTGAAGAGATCAGAGAGTCTGTGAACACTCATCTCGCAGAATATTGTGAGACTATGAACGTCCACAAGAAGGACAGCAAGTTGAGTGTGCCGAAGCGGCTCTTGAGTGGAGACAACACTCTGCACACACTCCTCTTTGAGTTTGAGAAGTACTTCGCAGCTATACTGTTCACTGGAGCTAAGAAGCGCTACATGTCTCTAGTCAAATACCAAGACGGCAAGAAGAGAGATGAAGTCTATGCGAGGGGCTTTGAGAACATGCGGGGTGATGTGCCCATGCCCATCAAAGCTCTACTGCTAGAAGTCTACAAAGACATCTTGACTGACAAGGGCGAGAAATTCATATTAGAGAAGGTTGAGTCTCGGTTCAAGAAGATTGTCAGAGAGATCAATCTCTATGAGCTTGGCTTCTCAAAGTACATCAACGCTCCAATCAACGAGTACAAGGTGAAGCCTCAGCATGTCAGGGCAGCTGAGTATGCTAACAAGCATCTCGGCACTCACTTCGCAAAGTCTTCTAAACCTCGCGTCATATACGTCAAAAGTGTGCCGAAGGGGTATCCGAAGACAGAAGTAGTCGCATTCACTGAAGAGATGGACTTGAGATCACTCGGCTTCAAGCTAGACCAAGAGAAGTACAAGCGCAAGCTCTTGCTAGACAAGCTTAGTGATGTCTTTGACGTGATGGGCTGGCGAAACTTAGATGTTGATCTAGAGCAGAAGGTTCTCGGAGATGATTGGTCTTGAGGGGAAAGCTATTTATATCGGCTCATGAGAGAGATACATGATGGGGAGCAAGCAAGATAAACGGAACTTCTACAGAGACACTCAGTTTGTCTTGCCGCCTCTCTCGAAATTCAGGCAGTTCCGTCTGAAGTTTGAGCCCAATTTTTGGTCGACTGTTCCATTCTCAGTGAATTCTTCTGACAAACTCCGAGATTACTGTGTTGACACTCTGCCAGATGCAGTCTATTTCATGACTTCGCGGTTCAACAACGCAAAGAATGTCAAGACAAAAGTTGTCAAGAATGCTCGGCATGGAGCTAAAAGGCAGCCCTTTGATCCGATAGCTTGCAACGTCTTTCACGGATCTGAACTCTACTTTGACTTTGATGTAGAAGACTACGGTGACTCTATGAAGTATCTCTTCTTAGAAGTCATGAAGCTCTATAGCAAGCTAGCTGAGAAGTATGAGAAGATCAAGTTTGTCTTCTCTGGCAGGGGCTTCCACATCTGGGTCTTAGATTTTGAAGACAAGTTCTTCTCAGAAGAGCAGAGAGCTAACATCTTCTTCTGGAAGCCGAGAGTCAAAGAGCGGTTCTATCTTTTGCAGAAGACTAAAGTTGCTCACTCTCTTCTTGAGGGCGGTCACATATTTGACGGTCAGATCACATGGGACACTCGGCGGATCTTGAGAGTGCCCGGAAGCTATAATGAGAAGTCATTCCAAAAAGTCACTTACTTTGACGCTCTTCCGATAGACTTCTTGAGAAAGTTTGAGACACACACTTTCTCGGCGTCTATTGCGAATGACCTTGAGCGGGAAAGCTTCCCATCAGAAGTCGCTCAGGGGATGATACGAGCCTCGCAGAAGCAAAGAAGCCCAGGCTATAGAGAAATACTCAGGGTCGCTTCTCCTGAGCATGCTGGCCCCCGTTACGGTGGTATCACATACCCCCTCGCTAGCGGCGTCGCATGGAAGAGCTCTGAAATCGCTTGGCAAACTGGTGATAGAAATGGCAACACCTGACAAGAAGACTCTCGGCGGCTGGTTTGACGACTTTGTCGGAGTAGACAGGAAGTCAGTCGAGATGAGCAAGTTGTCTACAGAGCAGAAGAAGCAGCTACTCTCTAGAAGCTTTGTCAAGAGACGGCTTGAAGAGGGCATAAAAGCTTACAACAAGAGGAGGGAGACAGATGGGCTCGGCACTTACTCTTTCAAGAAGCACATCGTCTGGAAGAAGTTCGCTCCGCTCTACAAAGACTTCAAGCAAGAGATAGTAGTCAAGGAGGGCTACCATTTCAAGTCTGAAGAATGGCACTACTGGGGGAAAGTCAGAGTAGTTAGAGATGAGAGGGGTCGCATCATAACTTGGGGGAGGTCTAAAGCAAAATGAAACTCAAGCCGCTCATAGCAAGCTTAGAATACAGGCAGTCTCTCTTGAAGACTGAGAGGATCTTGAACGGGATGTTCTTGTCTCTACAGCTTTTGCTCTTGCTATTCACGTTCAAGGGCTTGTCAACATACTTCAACAGCTCTGCTGCATTCACATTCGCTGCTCTTTGCCTCAACCTCTTCATCTTAGACTACGGCATGTATTTCGCTGCAGCTAGAGTCAAGGAGAAAGTCAGGAAGTTAGACAAAGATGTGCACGACAAGCTCAACGGCTGAGTTGACATATTGCTCTTGCATAATAGACGTCACTGAGATGTCGATTGAGTTCTACTGCAACAACTGCAAGAGGTTCACGAGTCATTCTTTCGACCGGAGTAGAGACTACAGTGAGAGAGTAGAGTGTGGTCACTGTCACGTGGGGTGGATCAGAGTTGCTGTGGCAAATGGAGCGTTCAAGTTCTCACATGATTGAGTGCGCTTTCTTAGATTGCAAGAAAGCTCTTGCGCCTGGAGACAAAGACTTCTTCGGCTGTCCGATCACTCAGAGGTTCTTCCACAAGTCATGCTGGAAGCGCTGGAAGGCTACGGGCATGTACTTGTCTTCTCTTAAGCCGCTTACGATCAAATGACTGCTTGTACAGCTTCTCTGGAGCTTCTTTGTTTTCTTCTCTAAGCTTACGTATTGCTGTCTGTTCTCTCCTAAGCTGGATCGCTTTCAAGCCTTCGAATCCCTGGATGTCTTCAACTTCTTCATTCGTGTTGTAGAGAGGGAAGATGTCTTCAGTCTTGAACACAATCGGCCGCCTGACTTTATAGCCAGAGTTGTCAAAGAAGTAGAGCCGGCACAGTCTTCCGCCTTTGAACATCTCAGGCAAGACTATTATGTCAGTGATCCTTCGGATCCGCACATCCATCTGCTTGAAGTGCTGAGTTGTGTAGAAGATGTCTATGCCTCTCTTCCTTGACTTCAGCAAGATAGCGTTGATGTCTTTATTCTTCCTTGAGCCGAATTCTCTTGAGTCAGTCCAGCTCCAGAGCTCATCGCCCAAGAACACGCCGTTGTTGAAGCTGGATAGGTCTTTGAAGGAAGTCAAGCGCTTGTGGGGGAAGTTCAGCTTATAGTTTGAGTAGATGTCATAACCCTTCTTCAAAAACCACCAGCCCATGAAAGTGAGTGAGAGAGTCTTGCCAGAACCGAGATTGCCGCAGATTGCTACTAGCATTATTCATCATCTCCTATTATTAAGTAAGGTCCGGCATACATGCCCACGATTATGATGACCCAGCATGCAGCTTCAACTATCATGTTTTCTCCTCTTTCTTCTTCTTTCCGAAGTTGACGATGTCTTCAGCAATCTGCTTCATCGCTCTGAATGGCAAAAGAGCTTCTCTCTTAGACATCTCTTGCAGCTGAGCTATCAAGATCTCACACTGCTTCTGATCTTTCTCTGCACATGCTTTCTCTAGCATGCTCACAAGAGTAAGCACGTCTTGTCTCCGCCGAACTTTTGCAAAGGGCTTAATCACTTGTGCGATGTTCTTGACAATCGCAAACTTTGAGGTTCCCTTAGCTTCTTCTTTCTTTGCGAATTTGTTGAGGTTCTCTTCTAATGCTTCTTTAACGTTTATGTCAGTCATCTTCTTTGAACACTCCTTTTATGATCATAGTAGCTTGAGACTTCTTATTGCCGCTTTGACTGTGTCTGTGACTGCAAGCACTACATCTCTTGCCAGAGATACTAGTCTCTATCAGTTCTCCGCAGTCAATACAAATTCTAGGGAATGACATCTTGATCACTTCACAAACTTAGACAAAAGTCCTTCTCCCTTCTGTGCTGAAAGTGGAGCAAAAGCAGCTTTTCCCAAGTCTACGAGCTCTGTCCGTCCTTGCCTTTTCAGTGAGACTCTGCGGTTGTCAAACTCATCTATGAACTGCTGCAAGACATCAATCTCAAGCACTTTGTTAGCTGCAGTTAGAGCAGACAAAGCTTTGATCTCATTGTCTGAGAGTTCTGTGAAGTGCTTGATGTTCTTAGGGTTAGTTAGAGTGTCTATGCTTCTGCTAACTGCTTCTTCTGGAGTGTCTGGTGAAGAGAAGAGATCTTCATTCTCATTTGACTTTGACAACTTCTCAAGATCAACTCGTTCTCCTCTCATCATCTCTCTTCTAGTCTGCTGATGCTCTTTGTCATCTAGTCTGACTACTTCTGAAACGGGTCCGCCAGTAGCTTTCTCTTCTCTCTTGATCTGTGCTATCGGCTTCCTGCTGAACTTGCCGAAGAATTCAGAGATCCCTTTCTTCAAGTTCTCTACTGGGAAGAAGCCGCTCTTGACGCTTGGAGCATTCTCATTTATCCCATAGTCTGGCTCTTTGAAGAGTGGCTTCTCTTTGATCTTCTCTGCAATTTCAGCAACTATCTTCATATTTCTAGCTTTTCTGGCTGCGTCTCCAGTGAAGAGTTTGTGTGAAGGAGTGTCTAGCTGCTTCATCTTCTTCTTGAAGTCTTCAGATTTCTTGTCTTTGTGCTTCTTCATGGCTTGATCACCTTTGTTGCATATCCGATGACTGCAAGGATGACTCCCACTACAACACCGATTGCTATGCCCATGATCATTCCCTCATTAGAAGTCTTCATGGTCAAGAAGTCTTTCAGTGTGCTGTTCTCTATAGCATCTTTGTAAGTGCCAGATGAGATCTTGATCTTCTTGTCTTCACGGTCTAGAAACAAGCTCACTGGAGTGTCTTCATGTATCATGTAGAATGGCTTCGTGCCCCAGATGCCGTCTCTAAAGTGGAGTGGCTTGACTTTGCCCAGGTCGTACGTCTTTGTCCCTAGAGAGAAGCGCTTGCTCTGGATCACTGGCCGATTGATCTCAGCGACATCTTCTCCGACGAATGTCAAGACGACACTCTCTTTAGACTTCTTCTTGATCATCAGCATGAAAAGCAATATCGCTATGATTGCTAAGCTGAATGGCACGATTATGTACACAACTATCTGCCACAGAGGCAAGCTCGCTTGAGCTGCTTTCTGGCTCGCTATCTCACTCAACAGACTCTGGTAGTCTACTGGCATCTTATTCTTCTCCTCCTTCTAAAAGCCTGAGCACTTTCAAGCCGCGCTCAGATGGCTCATACTTCCCTTTCACTTTCTCTATCAGTTTGTTTTCTGCTAACTCTTTGAAGCACTTTGCTGCTGTCTTCGATGACATCATCATTCTCGGCTTCTTTCCCTGTGCTAGCAACTGAAGCACATAGAGACTGTGCTTACGTTTTAGCATCACTTAGAGAGCGGTGTACCGATATAAACATGTTTCCTTTTGTGTCGCGTAGTTATATATATTCACGGAGAACTGTACTCACAATATCAAGCCCATGCGGGGGTGACAAGAGAAATGGACAAGATTGTGACTGGGATAATCGGCGCGGTAATAGCACTCGTAATAGCACTCGCACTCGTTCCGACTGTCATCAGCTCTACCAACGAAGCTGCACACAACGCGACTGGAGCTACGGCGACACTGCTCTACCTCGTTCCGCTGGTGTTCGTTGCTGGACTGGTGGTCCTTGTCATCTACATGTTCATGACGAAGAAGCCGGGTCAGTAGAGACTGACTGGCTCGTCATGAGCTGCAGATCTAGATGGGGCAGCAAGAGACTTTCACGGTGCTCTTGACTGCCTTTCTTCTAGTAAATTCTCAGCAAGCCAAGTGAATGAAGACAAATCGAGGTGAAAGAAAGATGGACAAGATTGTGACTGGGATAATCGGTGCGGTCATAGCGCTAGTGATAGCTCTTGCACTCGTTCCGACTGTCATCAGCTCTACTAACGAAGCTGCTGGTAACGCGACTGGAGCTACGGCGACGCTGCTCTACCTCGTTCCGCTTGTGTTCGTTGCTGGACTGGTCGTCCTCGTCATCTACATGTTCATGACGAAGAAGCCGGGTCAGTAGAGACTGACTGGCTCGTCATGAGCTGCAGATCCAGATGGAGCGGCGAGAAATCACGGTGATGTTCCGGAAATCACGGTGATGTTCTCGTCTGCTCCTCTTCTGGGGGAAACTTATTTATATTCTGTGCGTTTCTGTCACATAACAACATGAAATTCAACTTTGTCTATGTGCTAGTCGCACTCGTGGCGCTCTATCTAGCATTCAACATCAACGCAATCATGGAGTACGTCGGATTGCCTGCACTGGGCTTCTTGCAAGTCTTCTTCAAGATCTTCTTCTTCATGTTGGCAGCACTTTGTTTTCCGCAGATGGTGGGAGCATGAGAACACACGAACAAAATGGGAAGTTAGGGAATTCTAAGAGATTTGCTTTGTTGGCACTTCTCTTAGTTGTCTTCAGTCTGTTTGCATTCGCACCAGTCTCTGCTACTGCTTACATGCCCGTAGACCAAGTCTTGTCGAGCACAAAAGATCTGAGTAGAGTGCTGTATCTTCTCAACATGACTCGGAATTTGCCTGCTGAGTACCCGTATACAGCTTTCTACGGGCTGTCTGACATACATTCAGCTGGGAAATTCTATGATCCGCTTGGGACAGGCATGACTGGCTATGGGCTGACTTTCAACACAACTGGCTCTCCTGCAGACAAGAGGATCTTAGTACAAGCTAATCAAACTTTCTGGGTCTCTCCTGAGTTGCTGACTGTAGCTCAAGACAACCCTGCTGGCCAGGTGCTAACAACAGCTGAAGTCAGTCCGATCTTCAGCAGCCAGATAGCTTCTTCTCAACTTGGGCAATTCTGGCTATTTGAGCACGGTCAAGGGACATGTTGGATACATCTTAACCGGAGAGAGCCTGAGACTCTTGGCGGGACACCTTATCTTCAGTATGCTGCAATTTGTGAGAGGACTAATCCTTGGGTCAGTGGGTTTGACAACTTCGGAGTCACTCTAGATCGGAATGGGGCTGGTCTAGTCGGCATGGGTCCGCCAATTTCTGTCGGCACTAGCACATTCTCTTACGGCGAGACTCTGATGGATGGCAATTTCTCATTTGAGATAAGTGGAGACAACTTCAACACACACAGCTTCTACACGATCAACACTGCAGCTCTCGGAAACTCTGAAGAAGTGATGTATGAACAGCCGCTCGGAGTCTATGCTAACACTATAGAGACAACTTCTGTCTCTCATGACTTTGAAGACGGTGCATTCTTCACGACACCCGGCACCCCTGCTCTTGTCTTAAAGCACATCATATTGAACGGCTACACTTACAATCCTCTTCCAGACTCTCTGAGAATATATACAGACGGTCAAACTGACTTCGTCTTGAACTTTTACAACAACACAATACTATCATCTTTGAACACGACTCCAGTCATCGCTAGCATGCTTCACGCATTCCCGCCCGGAGGTGTTGACACTCAAGTGGGTCAGATGCTTTTATATCAGTCGAATTTGTCAACTTCTCAAGTGCTAGTAAGATGTCCTGCTCAGTGGTATGTCTTGCCGAACACTCCGACTGAAGTGCTTTGCGGGCCAGCTGGTATGTCATCTTCTACTCGTATTGTCGGCAGCTTGTACAGAAGGAATTCTGGCTTGCCTGTGACTCAGAGTGTGTACAACGGGACTACTTGGTCTTATTCAACTGCGAGTGACATCAACATAAAGTCACTTGCTATAAGTGATTTGCAGACTGGAAGTCCTGTCACTTTAGACACAACGCTGCTACCAGACAATTTCACTATGCTGGATATACCTGGCTTCTCTGTGTTGACTTTGAAGTCTTACGGGGCTACAGTGACTGACATCAGCAACGGTTTGCACTCAACAAATTTCCCGATACAATATATAGTCACAAACAATCTGCCGCCGACTCAGACAAACTACGTCAACAATCAGCAGTTGCTTTTTGTTAGCTATCTAAGGAATTCTACAGGACTCTTCAGCCTAGCTAATGTCACAGTCAACTACAATAATGCTACTGGCTGTGTCACTCAGAACAACGTAGTTCAAGTCGGCGTAAATAGCACAGATGTCAAAGCTTTCTGCTCTTTCTATGTTCCCAACTTGCTGCATTCTTTCTCGACAACTTTCTCTTACTTTGATCCTGCAGCAAATGTCACAGTCAACAAGACTTTGAATGAGACTTACTACGGAGTCTACCCTGCTGACATCTTCTCTGCTTATGGAGTAGCTCAGAATTCTATAGCAAGTGTCTGGATCTTGACGTATGATGCTACTACTAACAATTTGCAAGTCAAGAGAGATCTCTACACTTGCACTGCTATACAACTCGGCACTGACACTATAAATGGCGACGACATCTGCAAAGTCAGAGTTTGTCCTTTGACTTGGACTATCTCTCAAGTTCAAGGGAAGACTGTGACTCCACAGACTCTTGTCTGCCAGCGTTCAACGACAAAACTTTGCACTTACGATGCTGTCACTCAGACTGCTTACACATATCAGTGCGGGAACAGCTGCGAAGCTGCTACATTCTTGTGCACGACGAATGCTTGCAACGCTGACAAGACTGGCTGCTCAAATGAAGTCTCTGGCGGATCTCAGACTGGCAACAACGACCAGCTCACTGGCTTCTTTGCTAAGTCACCGCTTGCTGACTTCTTGATCAACAAGCACATAGACTTCACTATAGCTATGATCCTCGTCGCTGGCTTGACTGCTTGGATGTTCATAGAGATCGGACCGCTCTTTGCGGCTGTTGCTGGAGGCTTCTTGTTGTTAGGAGCGATTGTCTTGACTCTTCCTGGCGGCTTTTTGATCTTGCTGCTGATAGCGGCTGTTGTCGGCATAATAATACTCAGCAAGCTATTCGGCGGACAGATGGGAATAAAACTACCGTGAGGTCAAAATGGCAGGATCATTCAACACAATCTTTGTCGGCATGATCGTGGGGCTGATAGACTTTGTAGTGATCACTCTCTCTGGCTGGGGCTTGATACCTGCAGTGATCTCAGTGCCTGCAGGCATCTTCTTGTCTGCGCTAGCTCTGTCTCTAGTGATCGGAGGGATCCTGTCATTCATACCGGGGTTTTCATGATGTCAAGATGGCAAGAGAATATCGGCAAAATGGCCAGCATGCTGGCAAGCGCATTCTTAGTGATATTCTTAGTATGCACATCTGCATTTGCGATCGGTGAGCCGTCTCAACAGTACAACAAGATACTTCTCAATCCTTACTACGTCTCGTCTCTCAACACTTCTGCTAATCAGACTTACATCTTTTCAGTGTATCCTTCAGACGGCTACACTAAGACTGTTTCAGCAGTCTTCAACTTCCAGATGTATGGGACTCCTACATACAACATCTATCTTTGGGTCAACAATCAGTCTTGCAATCCTCAGCCGTTCTACATCAACACTCAATATGCCGGAGCTAGTTTGCTTCCGTTCTCATTCGACTGCTCAGCTGCGATCAACCAGACTGGCAATTACACTGTGAAGCTCTTCACTGGCAAGAACTCTGGAGCTATAATGGGTAGCGTTGACTTCACTTACATCAACAAGCCTGGCGCTCAAGCTTTTGTCAAGGGCACAGAATACTATGCGGGAGACAAGGGCACAGTCTTCTTGCAGCTCGTAGACAATTACGGCCAGCCGATAAACATGGCTTCTTGCTTCACAGACATCTACTACCCCTATGTCTACAGCAACAACCACACTGCATTTGTAGAGAGTGCTCCGATGTTGTTCAAAGAAGAAGGTCTTTACTATTATGACTTCAACGTGCCCAACTACCAGGGAGTCTATATGGTGATTGCCAAATGCTATTATGGCCACAACACTTACTATTGGCTGAATGACTTAGCTCACTTTATAAGTTATGTTCCGAACTCTGGTACTATTTTAGGGGACTCTCAAGTTTTGAACTCTTACATAGATGCTTCGTATCTTGAGCACGTTCACGGCAACCCAGGAAACAAAATTGATGCGAACGTCTCTATATACAACATCACTAATCCGACAAATGCTTCTACTGTGACTTTCCAAGCTTTCTTTGAGTCAACAAAAGCTGAGACTCTCTACGGCTGGGCTTGGAATTACACTTCTAACAAGTGGGTCTACATGTCGTCTGTAGCTACTTCTGCTACTGAGGGCGGTACGCAAAGTGTTGATGAGTACTGGGGCATCACTGTTCCGTTTAGCCCAGATTTGACTCGCAACGGCACTGTTCTTCTCAGAGTCAACTCATCGTCTGATGCAGACATCCTTTGGAATGCTATGTGGCTTACTTACTACAACTTCGACTTGCAGTACGTGCCGATCTACGGCTCTGGAGAATTGCATGTCAACTCTCCAGTCAATTCTTCTGCTATTGCAGCTGCTGTGAACTTGTCTCAAGTTCTTTCAGATATTTCTTCTACGAACTCTTCTCTGCATTCATCTCTAGCAAAGAACTTCACTCTAGTGCTCGGCAATCAGACTTTGATACAGTCAAGTCAAGCTTTAATCCTGGGCAATTTGACTTTGATGCAGTCTCAGCTAGCTCAGATACTGGGCAATCAGTCTCTGCAGAATGCTACTCTCTACTTGATCAATAGCAACGTCTTGTCTACAAATCAGACTCTGCATACTGCTTTAGCGAACAATTTCACAACTCTTGCTCTGTTAGTCGGCAACAGTAGCTATTCTATCTGGCTAGCTAACCAGAGTCTGCATACTGCTCTGTTCAACAACTTCACATCTCTATCTTCAAGCTTGACAAGTGTCAACAACTCGATCAACTCTGGCAACGCACTCAACACTTCAGCAATTCTAAGTGCTTTGACAAGTCTGTCATCTCAACTCACATTCACAAACAACACAATACTGGCTGCTATGCCGAACTCAACAAACTTGACTAACGTCACGAACTCTCTGAATGCTATCCAGTCTATGATAGTCTATGAGAACTCGACTCTGCATCAAGCAATAGCTAACAACTTCACATACACAAACAGCCAGTTTGCTTCAGTTCTGTCATCTATCAACTATGCAAACCAGACTTTGCACACTGCTCTTGCTAACAACTACACGGGTCTCACTAGTCAGTTGTCTTCTGTCTCAGCAGCTGTCTCAAATGTCAATTCGACTTTGAATGCAGCTCTAGCTAACAACTTCACTCAAGTCTTCTCTAGCTTCAATAGTCTCAGTGCTCAGTTGACATTCACAAACAACACAATACTTGCAGCGATGCCGCCTGCTACTAATCTGACTAACGTCACTAACTCTCTAAACAATCTAGCTGCTATGATCACTTACGAGAACTCAACTTTGCATACCGCTCTGCTAAACAACTTCACTTACACTAACAGCCAGTTTGCTTCGATCTTGTCTTCAGTCAGCTATGCAAACCAGACTCTGCACTCAGCTCTTGCTAACAACTACACTGGTTTGACTAGCCAGATCTCTGCTGTCTCTACAGCTCTGTCAAATGTCAACTCAACTCTAAACTCAGCTCTGGCTAGCAACTTCACTCAAGTCTTCTCTAGCTTCAACAGTCTCAGTGCTCAGTTGACATTCACAAACAACACAATACTTGCTGCGATGCCGCATGCTACTAACTTGACTAACGTCACTAACTCTCTCAACAACTTAGCTAACATGATCACTTACGAGAATGCTACTCTGCATTCTGCAATCAGCAACAACTTCACTTACACAAACGGCCAGTTTGCTTCAGTGCTGTCTTCTATCAGCTATGCAAACCAGACAATTCACTCAGCTTTGTACAGCAACTTCTCTGACATCTCTAGCCAGCTCTCATCTGCTTCTCTAGCTTTGTCAAACGTCAACTCAACTCTGCATTCTGCGATCGCAACTAACTCTACTCTGACAAACTTGAAGATTGACGACACAAACTATGCTGTCTGGTATGCGAATGAGACTCTGCACCAAGCACTTGCTCTCAACTTCTCTGACATCAACTCAACTCTCTACTTGATCCGCCTTGACATAGCAGCTCTGAACTTCACATCTACATTCAACGACTCTGCTATCTTGCTAGCTATCAACGGCACAAACTACAACATCTGGCTTGCTAACAACTCAGTGCATTCTGCTTTGAGCGACAATTTCACTTACACTAACAACCTCATCAGCTTAGTCAACGGCTCAATACAGAATGATGTTGACGGCAACTTTGTCTACACAAACAACTTGATCTCAGACCTCAGCAACAGTGTCTTTGTCGCTAACGGCACTATCCACCAAGCTCTTGCTCAGAACTACACTGACATCAGCAACCAGCTTTACAACTACAACCAGTCTTTGACGAATGAGATCGGCTCAGCTAAAGACCAGATACTCTTTGCAATCTACTCTACAAACAGCTCGCTGCACTTTGCTATAGCGTCTAACTTCACTTCTCTGCAGTCTTACTTTGACACAAAGTATGACCAGATGATCGGCAACATGAGCTACTACTACTCTCTGCTGTCATCTCAGATCTTCTCAACCAATTCAACACTCCACTCAGCTATCTCTGGCTTGTCACTCGACATCTTCGGGGTGAGCACAGACATCCAGTCTACAAACAAGACTTTGCACTCTGCTATAGCAAGCAACTTCACTTACACGAACTCACTGATCAACATGTCAAATGTCAACATCTCACTCAACGACACTCAGATACTGAATGCAATCTACTCAACAAACAACACACTGCACTCTGCTATTGGGCATAACTTCACATACACTAACAGCCTGATCCAGAATATCTCTGTGAATGTGAGTGTCAACGGCTCTCTAGGGAACGTGACGATACCCACTGGCTTCTTCACAAAGATCAACAACGTAGCTGGCTTAGCTTTATTGGCATTAGCTGCTGTCATCATCTGGATCCTCTGGAAGTTGTTCAAATGATCACTTGGCTTGGATTGGCAATCGGCGGCGTGGTTGCTTGGCTTGTGTTCATAATAGCTTTGGCATTCTCTAGTGTGCCGCTCCATTACAACAACTATGATAGAGAAGACCAAAAAGATGATCACTGACGGTACCTTCTAGATGAAAGCATCGCGACTGGCGCGCATCAAATCACTGAGATATGCGTCAATCACTGAGATAGTCGTAAAGATTTATAACCCTGAGCCATTACAGAACATTATGGCTAAAGGATGGTCAAGGGAAAGCAAGCGGCATTCATTAGCTGCGAGAGGAGTAAGGACTTCTAAGCACTCTACTGAGATGCCAAGCATGCATGCTAAGCACAAGTATCAAGTGATGGGCTACACTCACTACAAGACAGGCAAGACTGAGTTCAAGATCTTAGTTGACGACACGAACTTCTTGACTGGCGCAAAGGGTGGGGAACTGACATTCTACTCTGAGAGAGATGCTGAAGACTTCTTGTCTGGGGTGCACTCAGTCTACCGCAAGATGCCTCTCAAGACTCATAAGAAGAAGTCTGACTTCACTGTCTATTTCTTCTGGCACGAGAGAGGCAAGCCTCACCAGAAGACTTTCAGCAGTTTGAGAGAAGCTCTGCATGATCCTTCAGTGAAGTCTGCTATAGCTCACAACAAGCAAGTCAAAGTGGGCGGCAAGCAGGGCTACAGGCTTCATACAGACAAAGCAGGCAAGTACATGAAGGTGTGAAAAGAGATGGCAAGAGGCTGGAGAGGAGAAGGCAAGCGTCATAGTCTAGCTGCAAGGGGCTACAAGTCTGGCAGGAAGCCAGTCTCAACAAGCAAGATGAGCTCGCATGTCTCGGAAGCTCATCTCTGTGATTTCTTAGATTTCTCTAAAGCGCCAGAAGAGACTCTTCTCACAATAGTCACGGATCCGACTGCAAACAGGGGTGCAGTCAAGAAAGCTCATGACGAGCTAGTAGCACGAGAGCATTCTGAGCACCCAGAATTCACTGTCAAGCAAGCTCATCTGATCGTCAGAGATCATGTGAAGAAGTTCAAGAGAGAAGAGAGTGGGTACAAGATGCCAAGAAAGATAAGAAGGAGTAGAGTAAGACACAAATCACGGAGAAAGTCTAAGTCTGAATGGAATGAAGCATTCCAGTCTCTAGACAAGGGCGCAAGTGCTATGAGCAAGGCTATAGGGAGGGCATGAGAAAGATGGCAAAAGGCTGGTCAAGGGAAAGCAAGAGGCACAGTTTTGCTGCAAGAGGGTACAAGACTGCACACACTGCTCAGATTTCTAGTGCGATGAGTGCTGTCCCAGTTGAGAGTGGAGTAGCTAAATTCAAGCCGAGAGAGGGCATAGAAGTCATCACTCGACACATGGGAGAAGGCTCATCTAAGTACACTCAAAAGATCTACATGGGCGGCTTGCCAGCTACTGTCTGGGACAACTACTTCTTGCAGAATTACATCAGGACTGGCTTCTTATTCGGGTACATCGGAGCCACTGAAAGATCGCATGCAAAAAAAGATGTCAGAGCGTTTGTTGACAAAACTCTTGTGTCAGCTTTAAGACGTAGGGGTCTGTCTGACAGAGAAATAGCTGTTTGGCTCACTTCTGGTACTGGCAGGCATTATGCTGACAACGCTTTTGACTATGCAAAGAAGGGCGACACTAGAGAGTTCAGGTCATATCTCAAGAGCTATGCTAAGAGTGCTGTTGCTGACATGGAAGGCTGGGGTGACAGAGACTCTCAAGAGTTTCATGGAGACTGAGAAAGATGGCAAAAGGGTGGAGCAGGGAAAGCAAGAGGCACAGTCTGGCTGCAAGCGGAGTCAAGACTGCAGTGAATGAGAAGCCAAAGCGGGGAGTCATATATTCTTGTCCGACTGGCTTCAACAAGTCGTTCTTCCCAAAAGATGATGAGCAGCGGATGAACCGCTTCTACCAGCTAGAGGAGTCAGCTAAGCAAGCTGGACTCGGCTATGAGTATTCTTACCTCTATGCACTCTTCATGATGAAAGCATTCCCAGGAGAGTCTGCGAATTCTGGCTATGCAAACGAGTGGATTGAGAGAGTCAAGAAAGAGATGAATGATCCGGGCTACATCTCAACTGACAGGGGCTTCGACCAGAACACAAGCGATGCTTGGGCTTGGGCTAAGTCACCAGCTGCTGATAAGTGGCATGAGAAGATCATACGCCACGGCGGAGAGCTTGAGAATAAGAAGACTGTAGCTTTCTTCAAGCGAGCAGATGCTGCAGTTGCAGCTGACAAAGCTAAGCGGCTTGTCATCGGAGACTGGGCGCATGAGAAATACTCGGGCAACACTGGTGAAGTTGTTGGCATCTTCCAGGGCGGCAAGATAGCATTCCGCCCTGACGGCTCACCTCCAGACTTCTATGTGCTCATAGAGAAAAACCACCTTGAGAAAGACAAGAAGACTTTCACAAAGGTCTACAACAAGAGGACTGGCAAGGGGCTCTATAGGGAGGGTGTCTAAGATGGCAAAGGGCTGGTCAAGGGAAAGCAAGCGGCATTCACTTGCTGCAAGGGGTGTCAAGACTGGCAGTCATCAGAAGATGAGCATGAAGACTTTCAGCAGGCCTGCTGCTTTGAGGTCTGATTGGAATGACTCAATTAGAAGTGAGGGTGTTGTGCCTCGCTATATGTGGGTCAGGAAAGAGAAGTATGCTGAGGAGATTGAGTACAGCGTTTTGTCTACTCATTCACCCTGGTCAAACATGCTGAATAATCACTTGACTCTCAGAGTGAGGACAGAGTCACACGATCCAAAAGAGAAAGTTGCTACTAGATCTGAACAGAAAGCTGCAGAGAAGACTGTTTTCAACTTCGCGAAGAAGTTGTCTTCTGCTTACGGCAGTGAGTTCTTCATGAGCCAGAAGAAAGCATTCGCAGCACTAGAAGTTGACAAGAGAAAAGAGTTGTCGGAGAATAGATAGAGATGGCAAAGGGCTGGTCAAGGGAAAGAAAGAGGCACAGTCTAGCTGCAAGAGGAGTCAAGACAAGTGCTGCAAAGATCACAGACAGGGGCTTTGCTCTGTCGTCTTCAACTGTCAGGGCTCTAGTCTCATCTCCGAGAATTGATGAGGGCTGGTATGAGACTACATATCTCTCAGATGACTATGCTAAAGCTAAAGCTTTCTATGACAGCTTGAGAGATGCTAAGTTGATCAGTGTCGGCAACACTTACAGAGTCATCTACAACTACAACTCTCTTCTGCTTCTGATAGCAAAGTCTTCTGTCGGCAAGTCTGAGAATGAGTTCAGGCCTGGAGAGTATGTCTACTACTTGAAGCAGACAAACGGCAAGCTAGTCACAGGGAAAGACGGCTTGCCAGTGATCTTCGACTCAAGAGCAAAGGCAAATCAAGCAAAGCGGAAAGCAAGGAGCATGATGGATTAGTGGCTTGGCATAGAGACAACAGGCGACACAGCTTGGCTGCACAGGGAGTCTCAACTGGCCACAAAGCTGATGTCTCTGGCTCTATGAATGCTAAGCCCAAGACAGATCTTGAGCAAGCTACTGAGAAGTTCGTCGGCGGCCTCTTCAACAAGAAAAGCACGGAGAATGACCAAGAAGAAGGTCAACAGTTAAAAGGAGAGCCGCAACTCATAGTCAAAGATCCGAACTCGATCACAAAGCAAGACATGGAGCAGATGCAGAGAGAGTTCAGGGAAGCACAAGAGATGAAAAGGAAGGGATTGATCTAATGGCAAAGAAAGGGTGGAGAAGGGAAAGCAAGAGGCACAGTTTAGCTAGACTGGGTGTTAAGACTACTCATAAGAGACTCTCTAGTTCAAAGATGAATGCTAAGTCTAGAGACTTCTCTAGTGTCTTGAGAACTAGAGCTTCTTTGAAAGAGTTCTGGGAAGACCCTTCAACTACTCGACAAGACAAGATAGCTGCTCTAGAGTCAGCTGGCATAGTCAAGCGCTCTGCTAAGCGCTATTCTAAGATGACATACTCTCAGTTAGATCACAACACTGATGATCTAATAACTGAGATAGTGCTCGAGAGAGCTGACAGTCAAGCTAGTTTCGGTGGAGATAGAGCGGTGTGGTGATGAAGATGGCAAAGAAAGGGTGGAGAAGGGAAAGCAAAAGGCATAGTCTAGCTGCAAGGGGTTTCAAGTCTTCTAAGCAAGCAGTTTCTCCTGCAAAGTGGAACTCACGTCCGTCTCTGGGCGACAGGAGAGAATTCTTCTCTGGGCTCAGAGCTAAATCAAAGAAGATGTCAGATGAGATCTTCGACGGCAAGAAGTGGGTTGCTTACGACAAGTTCAAGAAGACTGCTAAGAAGAAGTTCTGGGTTGAGAACGTCATGTCTAGAGAGCCAGAGAACTTGTATGTGTATGCAGCTAACAAGAAAGAAGCTCGTAAGATCGCTGTCAAGAAGTGGGGCAAGCGCATGAAGAGAGAGTACGGCTACAAGGACCCATTTAAGATCTGGGGAGAAGGAGAGTATAGCTGAGATGGCAAAGAAGGGGTGGAGAAGCGAAAGCAAGAGGCATAGTCTAGCTGCAAGAGGCTACAAGACTAAGGGCAAATCACGGAGTTTCAGCCAGATTGCTGCATCTCCGAATTTGAGGATAGCTCCGGGTCATGATCCAGTTGGCGGCTATGACTTCTACTTCATAAAGTCTGGCTCAGACTATCTCAGAGACTCAGTGGGCAATCCGATCTCTTTTGAGTCAAGACAAGAAGCTAAAGACTTCATGTCAGGGCTCAAGGCTTCTAAGCACACAAAGAAAGTGCATGAGACGAAGAACTACTACCGCATGCGGCAATTCGATCCCAAGCTCTGTGAAAGAAAGTCATTCCGCACTCAAGCTATCGGCAAGCACGGCAGCAAGCGAGTAGCATGCAAAGTCAAGGGCAAATGGAAGACACAAGCAATACTGAAAAGGAAGAAAGAGTGAAAAGAAATGAAAAGCAATAAATTCGGGTTTTTGGCAGTTTTTGTAATGTTCGCACTAGCGCTCACGCTCGGTGTAGCATTCGCTGCTCCAGCAGCACTTGTTGTTGACACCGGTCGCGGTGTCTACGGCTATGAAGGCGACGGTGTTTTAGACAATCAGACTTTCATCGTCAACGAGACATTCAAGCTAGACACAGGCACATTCTGGGTAAACACAGCTAGTGCAGGGAGTAATGTGACTATGTTGATCTTCAAGAATGACACTAGCGAGTTGATAGCTGCTTCTAGCACTGTGTATATTGAAGCAGATGGAGAATACAACGTCACTTTCAACAACGAGACTCTTCCAGCTTGCACTACTTCAGAGTGCTACATCTTAGCTTTCAACAAAGACTGTTTCGGAGATTGTGCTACATCTAGCAAGCTAGAGTACAACGACAACCAGTATCCTTTCGGCCAGCTGTATCTGAATAACGGCGGCTATCCCGAATATGACTACTCATTCAAGCTCTATGGGAGTGAATTAGAGTCTCCAGTCTTCAACGGGACAGAGATAATCGCTGGCTTCGATCCACAAGGCAGTTATGATGGAGAAGTGACACTCAATCACTGGGTTTATGTCGGAGCTCGTCAATACTTCAACACTTCCGATAGCGGATATTTGACTGCGTTCAACTTGCAAGACATTCGAGTATATCCCGACCCTGTGAGTGTGTTCGTCAGGATTTACAACTCTTCAAATGACTTGATTGCGACATCTGCAACTCAAGTGATTGACTGGAATCCACAACAAGAATTAAATTTCACATTCTCTGGCGAGTATGCTCCACAAGGCTCTTATTCTGCTGAGTTCGTTTCAAACGTCACTTATTATACAGGAGCAGACACTTCGCTGATTGTGGGAAGACTGCAAACACCTCCGTATCCTGCTGGTGTTGGGCAGTTCGATAGTTCAGGAGTGCCTCTAGTTTTCCAAGTCTGGGCAAATTCAGAAGCTCCTCCTGCTCCCACGCTGTGCACAGGCTTCTGCAACGTGACTGTTCCCATATTCTATGACAATTCTACTAACACTTCTTTGATCTGGATTGACAGGCCTCAATTAAACAGAGAGAATGACCAGTTTTGCGGCGGCTACGGCCAGCTCATCTTGCAGATCGGACTCAATCCTACATTCGTCTTAGTGTCTAATCCTGTTGGCGGTTGCTTTAATGCTGGCACTGACATTATGCCGTCTTACTATAACGACTCAAATGCTGTAGACAACTCTACAATAGAGAGCACTCTTAGCATCAGTTGCTTAGATCCTGCATACTTCTGTACTCAGAAATTCGAAGACTTCAACGGCAAGCACTATATCCACAACGACACAGAGTTTGACCAATTCTCTGGCTTCGGCGTCTTGAACGATTGGAGTACAAACAAGAGTCTGTGGCGCAATCAAGTGACTGACTTCTTCTTGTCTGGGTTTGAAGCTGAGACAGACATCACTCTGAATGAGTCATTTGTGATACCGATGTATGTCGGAGTCTGGCAGCCTATTGAGCTTTACAAGAACACTGGTCAGGGGCTTGCTCAAGCAGTGATAAAGAAGACTTCGACTTACTACACTGATACTCCGAATTATAGGTGCCAGTTCAAGTTTGCTACGAATCAGTCTTGGGATTGGTTCTTCACTTCTGAGTTTGGGAACTGCACTCAACTGACAGATAGGGATGTTGGCGTAGTGCCTCTCTCATTTTTCAATAGCAGCTCATACTACAGAGTTCTGCCCATCGGCAGGAAGAACGGTTATCTTGCTCCGTTCAATTCTTCTTTCTACCAAGAAGCTCGTATGAATGAGTTAGGCTCGACTGACGGGCCAGTTGAAGTTGTAGCTGAATTCTCAGACCTCATAGAGACAGCTTGTGATTTGAGAGCGACTACTCCGAATGAGACTGGCTGTACTGAGTTGATCCAGTCAACGACAACTACTGTTCCAGAAGAGAACATACCAGCGGGCAACTTCATCTACATGCAAGTGCCTTTCATAGCTGGTATAGCTGGCATAGCGATGGTGCTTCTCGGAGTTGCTGCTGTGCTAGACTACAAGGACGGCGGCAAGAGGATAGAGGGCTTGAGCAATCAGATGGGCAAGCTCTTCAACAGGATCAAGTGAGAACATGAGAACAGCATATTGGGTAATTCTCGGAGCTTGTGTGATAGTAGCTTGCTTGCTGAGTCTGCACGGCTCTCCTGCTCACATGTTCGGCGGAGGGGGTTTCTCAGGGTCATGGTGAAGGGCTGGAGTAGGGAAAGCAGGCGTCACAGCTTAGCAGCAAGGGGAGTCAGCACAACAAGAGCAGCTTCTCAGACTTCTATGACTTCATTCTCTCAGCCCTCAAGAGCTTCTCAGTATGTCAAGCAGATCGGTGACTCTCCGTTCAAGCTAGAAGCTAGTGACTCGTGGGCTTGGCTCACAGAATTGCACAACCGCATCTTGAGGGGTGAAGAGACTGGCTTCTTCTGGCGCAAAGACTTCATGACAATAGAGCAGTTCGCTAAGCTAGAGTATGACATAATGATCAAGAACGGCAGCTATGTGGGCTTAAGGCCGCCAGAATTTGAAGACTGGCTCAAAGCTAAGAGAGAGTCAGAGATCACTGCACACTCTCTCAAGAGGATGAAGTCTGGAGAGCTAGCTCCTGTTCCCACAATTGACAAGCATGCTGATGGCACAGTCTACGGAGCAGATGGGATCCACAGAGCTATGGCAGCTAAAGAGCTTGGCTATGACTTCATACCCGTCGTGACATTCACTGAGAAATCGCCCATTCTCTGAGAATTCTTACAATAGAAAGTTATATATACGTGTTATAAGTCTAAGACTTGTGGCACAATCCGACTCCAAGATAAATGCACACACAATTTCTGAAAGGTACTGGGTTGTTGTCAAGATCTGGAATGAGAAATCTCACCCGTCTGGTGAGAAGATCGAGACACTTCTCTTAGCTTCCGATAGTATGCCAGACCTCCAGCAAGAGATAGATGCTTTGTCTTTCATCTACACTGAGCCTCACCGCGACTATGAAGTAGTTGCAAACAGCCTCTCAAATGTCATACTCAAAGAGTTGCAAGTCAAGCTAGACACTTTGAGAGAAAGACTGGTGACCTTGAATGCAAAGCCCAAAACCGAAGACGCAGCCAAAGCAGGAGAAGAAAGAGCAGTCCCAAGCAACTGAAGCAGTTGCTGCGACTCCGTCTCCTCCTATCAAGAAGGAGAAGAAGAAGTCAGCAACAGACAAGCTGATGGACTCTTGGCTTGTGCCAAGGGTCGTGGCTCAAGGCTATGCTGACAAGCTACTGGCTCTAGCAAAGTCACTGACAGACGATGAAGAAGAACAGCTAGCAGGTCTCAGGAGAGCTGCTAAGATGATAGTCAACAAGAGAGACGGTGTCAAACATGCCAAGAAAGACTAAGAAGACTTCTCCCAAGAAGAAGTTCACTACTATCCAAGTAGATGAAGACGTCCGCAAGAGACTCCAAGAGCTCGGCAAAGACAAGCCGATCGAGAAGACTTTCCTTCGTAAGAAGAGCATGTCTCCGAATGACGTCTTGAGAGAGAAGCTGGGGCTAGACTGAGATGGACATCGGACCAGCATTCAACATAAGCCAAGACACTTGCAAGCTATTTGTGGGCTACGCGGCTGGCCAGTACATCTTTGCTTACGGGCTTGTCATCTTAGTCTGCATAGCATTCATCATCTATTGCGTCAAGCGGCTATTTGATGTCTGGCAAGCGCATGCTTCTAAGCCAAGCTTGTCATACTTGCACGAGTTGAAGAAGGAGATCCAGAAGAAATGACTACAGACGTGATCACAATCTTGGGCAAAGAGATAGACTACGATGCCAGAGTGATCACTAAAGAGAAGACTTGCAGGATCTGCGGCAAAGACCTCAAGCCGAAGCACTACCACTACCACTTGCCAGTTTGCTTTAGCTGCAGGCTCAAGAGCATGCGACTTGAGGGCAAAGTGCGTGATGACTATCTCTCAAAGGTGCTGTCAACTACTAAAGATGAGAAGCTGAAGAAGCTGCTAAAAGACTCTGGGGTGAAAGAACATGGGACGTAGGTACACTAGCATAAGATACTGCAAGCTTTGCAAGAGAGAGACTGAGTTCGTGCACGCTGGTGGTAAGCACTCACGGTGCTCAGTCTGCGGCAACTCAGCAGCAGCAAAGCCCCGCTGGCGAAACAACAAGGTGAAGAAGAAATGACAATAGTAGACTTTGTAGTTGTATTCGTGTTGATGTGTGTTGTGCTAGCTGCAATCGTCTCAGTGTTCTCAATACCGATCTTGCATTTGTTGGGCGTCAAAGTTGTCGGCTCTAAGGCTAAGAAGTCTACTCAGCAAAAAGACAGCGTTAAGTCTCTTGTCAGAGTAAGAAAGAAAGATAGAGTCAGAATTTGCACTATTGCAAAAGACTCATCTCTAGTCAAATCAGAAGTCTCAAAAAGCTTCATCTTTGATTTGATTGACTCTTCAGCTGAAGTGAAGCTAGTTGAGGGACAAGTTGCAGACATGGGTTATAGTCTCATGTTAGCGCCCACTTCTAGATCGCAGAAAGAGGCTTTAGTCTTTGTAGAGACTTCAGACAAAGGAGTTGTTGTTAAATGACATCAGCAAGAGAGATGCTACAAGACATGCTTTCTCCTGATGCTGGCTGGATGCACAATCAAAATCCTCTTCCTGGCTCTACATTCTTAGTGATATTCATCTTGCTTTTTTTGATCGGATCCGACTTAGCATCAACTAGCATCATGCATCTCTGCTACACTGTAGCAATAGAGAACGGAAAGACAACAGGGTGAGAACATGCAGATAGACATAACAAAACCGAAGAAGAAGATAAGAAGACTGTCAACAGTTGAGAAGTACATAGCAGTGGGCTCGGTGACACTCTACATCGGAGTGATCACTTACTTGTCTGCTATAAATGAGACTACATTCCGCTTCTTGATGGGAGCGATGGTCTCAGCAATATTCTTCTGCAACGTGCTTCTTGAGGGAGAACAGCTTGACAAAGCTACTTGCAACCACGTCTGGGTTGAGTGTGAAGTAGCACCAGAGCCAGAAGAGATCAAGTCTGAGGGCACACTCTACATGAAGAAGACTGCAGTCTGCATACACTGCAGGGCACTAGCAGATGAGATAGCCGGAGTGAAGACAGAATGAAAGTCTGGGCAGCATTCTGGTGCGGGTGGTTCTTAGCTCTAATCTTTGAGACTTGGCACACTGACTCAACTTTGATGTTTGTAGTCAAGACTGTCTGCATAGTAGCAGCTTACTTTGCAGTTGAGCTTGTCGTCAGAATTCCAGACAAGATCATAGAGTCTGAAGCTAGAAAGCATCACACTGAGACTGAGATAGATCCCTGGACTGCAGCTAACTGCGTGCAAGTCAAAGTCAAAGAGAAGAAGCCAGTTCGGAGTAGAAAGAGCAAATGACAAAGAAAGAGGAAGAAGAGCTCGGCATGTGTGGGTGGTCTCAGGGCATCATCAACCCAGTGAGAGTCTTATTCTGGCTCTCAGTCATCTTCATAGTGGTCTACGTCGGATTGCAGCTAGCGTATCCTTGTTGTGCTGCTAATTTCGGTCACTTCTTGACTTTATGCAAGGATGAAAGGGTGATATTTCAGCTGTGGTGAGTGAGAAGACAAGGAAGAAAGCAAAGGTGAAAGAAAAGATGAAAGCGCAATATGAGTTGGGGGTTGGGACAGTAGTAGTTGGGTTGATTATCGCGGTGTTCGGCATCGTGACCTTCTTCTCGGCTTTCTACACAGTAGATCAGACACAAGTGGGAGTGGTGACAAGGTTCGGGGCATTTCAGTATCTTGCTGACCCTGGACCGCATCTTAAGATCCCATTCGTCGATGGTGTGAAGATGTTCCCTCGCATCCAGGTGCACTACGAGTACACAGATGCACAAGAGGGAGACTTGAACATCTTGACTGCTGATGGGCTGTCGGCAGATGCTGAAGCTTCTCTCTACTTCCAGATAGCTGACCCAAAGCTTGTCTTTGAGACAATAGGTACAAACTATGAGAATTGGATAGATGGGAAAGCAAGAGGCGTCTTTAGGGAAGCTACTGCTGACTTCACTTCAGATGCTTTGTACACTGGCTCAAAGAAAGATGAGTTGCAGAACACTGTCATCTCAAGACTCCAGAAGACAGCGGGAGACGGCTTCTTGATCAAAGACTTCCAAGTCAGGAGAGTCATCTTGCCCAACTCTACAAGAGCTGCAATTGAGACTAAGATGGCAGCACAGCAGACAATCCAGACTAAAGAGTTCGAGCTGCAAGCTACTCAAGTTGAAGCTGAGAAGACTGTTGCTGCAGCTAATGGGACAGCTCAAGCAGCAATAGTGAGTGCTGAGGGACAAGCTACAGCGATCAAGCTAGTCCGTGAAGCTCTGACAGACAACTACTTGAAATACCTGTCAATAACTCAGATAGCAAACAGCCCTAACACAAAGCTTGTCTTCATGCCAGCTAACAACTCGGTGCTTGTCGGGTTTGGAGGTCTGAACTAAGATGAAAGAAGTAAGATACGAGAAAGAGATCCCTCAGGGCTTGGTGCTCGGAAGGAATAAAGTCAAAGAAGCTGGAAGCATGATCCGAGTGAGGGTCGAGAAGTTCCAGTTCGGAGCACAAGATCCACAGAAAGTAGCTGAGTTGTCAGCTGCAGAGTCTCTACTGAAGAAGCCAGAGGGCTTGTCTGAAGCTGAGATAAACGATGCAAAGTCAAAAAAGAGCTTGCTGGATAGGTTCATGTCGATATTCAAGTCGAAGGACTCAATCACAGCTGGCTTCATCGGCTACAAGATCACAACTTGGAGGCGGAGCTAAAGTTGAAGATTGCTATCTTCCTTGTCGGCGTCGGTGCATTAGCTTGGGGTTTCCTGACAGCTGACTGGTTCAAGATAGTGATCGCATTCATCTTGATCTTTGCAGGAGCACTGATAAAATGACACTTTGGACGCTGATAGAGACTCTAGCATTCTGGGGCATAGTAGTCTTAGTGCACGAGTGTTCACACGTCTTAGCTTTCTCTGTCTTCAAGAAGAAAGTCGGAGTCAAGATCACTCCGCTGGGTTTTGAAGCTGGCACTGGCTCTGACGTCTTAGATCTGAAGCCCTGGCAGCTCATGATAGTCTCTTATGCTGGCATCACCGGCGGAATGCTACCGTTCATAGTGTTCAAGAGGTCTGTCTTTGAGACTTTCTTGTATGCTTTGATCTGTGCTCAAGATCTGATCTTCATCGGCATAAGCATGACGCGCATAAAGTCTCAGAAGACTATGTTCGAGATAGAATTTGACAACTATAAGAAGTACGCAAAAGAAAGAGGTATAAAGATATGGCGAACAGAAAGAAAGTGACATTCTGGAAGAGAGAAGACACACAAACTGTCAAAAACAAAGAGCTTTTGATCTGGGCTCTGGGAGTAGTCTTCGGCATGATAGTCTTCGGTGGACTGCAAGCTATCTACAGCATCCAGCTTAGTAGCATTCAGAGACATGCTTCAAACATCACTAACAACTACTTTGTCAGTGACTGCAGCATGTCTTTCAGCCAGCTCTATCAGATTGAGATGGCAAAGCACAATTGCAATCCAGTCTACGGCATCGGTTACCAGCAAGATCCTGTCAGAGCTAATGAGTATATCTATTGTAGCCAGTCTGCTAAGCTCGTAGAGGGCTATCAGGTGTTCCCGAGAGTGGAGATGAAATGAGATGCTAGACTTGACTATTCAGTTGTCATTCGCTCAATTGAAAGAGCTAAAAAGACAGCTTGATGTTCAGTTAGCGCGTCATCCGAATTTCAAGCCAGACAAGACAGACAACCCAGACTTGCAAGACTGCAGGATCAGGTTCTCAGACGGTCACATAGAGACTTGGCTCGGCAGAAGCGGCTTCACGGAGGACTGCAAAGAATGACAAGCATGAAGAAGCTCACTGCTCAGTTCATGCCAGAAGGGAAAGTCAAGACTGGAGAGCATCACTTCTGCATGAAATGCCACAGAGACGGCCAGCGCTGCAAGTGTAAGAAAGAAGCTGAAGATCTCAAATACGACCAATTGACTGACTGGGAGAGATATGACAAGATCAAGAAGGGAGAAGAAGATGACAAAAAACAATAAACTAGAACGGTGTGATGCTTGGTGTGTCAGCTGTAGCATCTTTGGAGAAAATATCCAGTGCCAGAGACTGAAGGGACATAAAGAAAGACACAAAGCAATAGACTCATGCCACACAAAGCACGTCTGGGGGAAGAGCAAAAGATGACATCAGATCTCTTCTTGCTCATAAAGGAGCCAGGTCATAGAGTCTACAAAGCTTCTCAATCTCAGCAAGTGATCACAGACTGGAAGAAGAGACTTGACGAGTCTGCTATGTCAGTCGGCGGAGACTGGAGTGAGCTATCAGTTGAGAAAGTCAGACTAGAAGAAGAGCCAGATGAGATGGTAGTCAAAGCTCTGAGTGATCTCTCTGAGCAGAAATCTGATCTGATGTTCAAGCTAGACACTCTGACTCCAGATGACTTGATTGAGATAGAAGAGATGTGCCACATGTACAACGCAGACACTCTCCAGCGCACTCAAGAGCTTGAAGTTGAGGTC
>Ga0209048_10000573_pt1 | contig 38921 bp, 38 predicted proteins | sample FrelakmetCRP12CR_FD_187146 | JGI IMG/M metagenome (GOLD analysis project Ga0209048, IMG submission 187146) | Freshwater lake sediment microbial communities from the University of Notre Dame, USA, for methane emissions studies - CRP12 CR (SPAdes)... | ecosystem: Environmental > Aquatic >...
CGGCGGAAGGCGACCGGAGGTGCATTGGTTATCTCCCATCCGCGTGGAGTCACGTGGATGGCCTGCCAGTCTGTATTCCCCATATCAAGGTAGATATCACGCTCATATGCTGCGACTCGCAAGGCTACGGCCTTCTCCTCTCCCTGGAACAGGGCTTTGGACGACAAGACGGAGAGCGCATCCTGCATCGACTGTCCACCGATGGCGCTGTTCGTCGTCTGAAAGAATCTGCCGGCGAGCCAATGTCGGAACGCTTTACTTTTAATAGGCCAGATTTCTCGGTGGTCTCCACAGTGGATATCCGCGAAGGGTTCCTGATCCGGAGAATGGAAGAACTCTCCATCCTGACTCGCGAGTCCAATCAATCGCGTGGCTTGAGATTTCTTCTGTCTCTTACCGTCATCATCGTCATGGTCGTCCTGGCGCGGTTGCTGTGCGCCATTGAGCGGTTGTGGCCCTAATTTCGCTTTCGCCGCCCGTTCTAATTCTGAAACCTGTTGGAGAGCTGTCAATGCTTCCTCAAGCACTAGCTTGCTATCTTCCATGGTTCCCCTCTGTGAAGTCCCGCATTCGCAGGGTGTCGGCCACATGTTCAAAGAGCTCAGCCCGCTCCTGGTCGACATAGGCGTGCGCGATATGGTCAAGCGCCCGGTCGAGTTCTTCATCAGTCAAGACGGCGATGTTGAGATGCTTCCCCGCCTCGATGATCCGCTCCGCGCGCAATCGGAGATCGAGCGCCGCAAGGTCGAAACTAAACGCCAGCTTCACCCGATCCACTCTCGCCGGTTTTGGGGCTGGTCGTGTACGACGATGATTGGTCGTGCTGTCATAGAACAGATCCCGCTGCTGGATACCGAGACTGGCGCAGATTTCCGCTATGGTGCACCCGGCCCAGCAGCGAAGCAGAAGGCCTTGGTCGCCTTCCGATACGCTGAGTGTCGTCTTGCTCTGCCCCCCATGGGCCGGGCATCTGGCAGACCAACGGCTACTATTCCGCTGGCGGACGCATTCGAGCTGGGCAAGGAAGGCGTCGAGCGTCATGCTGACTTCTCTCCAAGGGCTATCGCTGGGTGAAATGTCCCGAGTAGTTTCTTGACCTCACTTTCTGGAATCAGGACTGCCCGCTTGTCCTGTGAGTAACCGATCTCACGCAACTGCACGCGTTTCCTGATCGTCGCCACCGCCAATCCGGTGAGCGCCGCGACTTCCGCGACCCGATAATGCCGCTCGATAAATCCCGCCTTCCCCATGATCTTCCTCCCTGTTAAGGTTCCGCTTGCATTCTCTGGTGTGGGTATAGTACATATTACAGAGTCAGTCCATCACGATAGAAAAGGATTACATAGAAAATGCCACAGGTAAGCCGTTTCTATCCAGACTTCACACAAACGCATGACAGGGAGGGGTGAGGACATGGCGGAGCGACCAGCGCGCATGACGGCAGAGCAGGCGTTATCGTGGGTGGTGGATTTCCAACACATCGACTTCGCGTCATTGTCCGAGACGGCGCGGACGCAGTGGCAGCGACAATTCGAGACGTTTTCAACCGTCTTGATTGACGGATGGCCAGAACAACCGGCTCGATTTTCATGGAAGGGACAGCGAGGATCCGCACCGCGTGCGACCAAGGATGAGTTAGAGACCTTTCACGAATATGTCGAACACGCGCTGACCAGGGCCACGACGCCGGATTCCAGCTATCTGTTTCCAGTCAAGTATGGCGCATCAGAAAACTATCAACTCTTCTGCAATCCCGACGAGGATGATTACCCGACGACCTGTTACCGGATGGACGCCGCCATGCTCTTATTGAAATCACTACTCCGATGGAATCGTGGCGTGAAATTACTGCGCGAATGCCCTGAGTGGAATCAAGACCAGCGATTGGTGCGCGTGAAGTGTCGAAGATTTTTTCTCATCGAGAACCGATCCCACCAGAAATACTGTCAGGACGCATGCGACAACCGAGCAAACCAACGGAACAAAAGGAAGGGGGCATGACATGGGAAAGAAAATTCTCGACCGAGGCATTTTCACCAGGCCGGACCGTGAAGGCTTTTGGGTACAAGTGGTCGTCGATGGACGACGACGGACATTCAAGGCGCGCACCATTGGACAGGCTCGCATTCTCTATAACCGTTTGCAGACTGAGAAGGTTGATAAGAAGCTGAACCCGGAGAAGTACCGCGCCAAGGCCCCTTTGACGGTCAAAGAATGGGTGTCACGGTGTTTGAGTGGATCAAGCAACCGAGACCAGCTCCACGAAAAGCAGCGCATGGAATACTGGTCCACGTTGTGGGGATCTCGAGCGCTGGTCAGTGTCACCGCTGAAGATGTTCGCCACCATCGCGCTGTGATGCTGGCCGGTGGAGATTATAGCAATGCGACTGTCAACCGCTACTTCAGCGCTCTCCGTCGCCTATTCACCTTGGCGATCCAGGAAGGCAAGATTGATCGAAGTCCGACGAAGGGGATGAAGTTTCTCCCCGAGCCCATGAAGGATCGGGTGTTCTCTGATGAGGAATTGCAGCACCTACAGCAACTCCTCCCTGAGAGGGAATGGCGAGCCGTGGCCTTCGCACTCGGGACAGGGATGCGGTTAGGTGAGCAACTCGGGTTGAAATGGTCTCAGATCGACTGGGACAGCAGCACCGCGACCCTGCCCATGACCAAATCGGGTCGAGCGCGACGGGTGCCCTTGAGTCATGAAGTCATTGGCATTCTGAGAGCGCAGTTCAGCGAGTCGGCCTATGTGTTCCCTCATCCGAATAATCCGCTTCTACCGGCGGACGTGCGAGACACATCGAAGTGGTTTGGGACACAGCTCACGAAGGCCGGGATCGCTGGCGCATCCTGGCATGTGCTTCGCCATTCTTGTGCGAGCCGATTGCTTCGGCAAGGCGTGGATATTGTCTCGGTCTCCAAGATTCTCGGCCATAGCACCATCACGACCACCATGCGGTATCTCCATCACGCCAAGACTGCCTTACATGAGGCCGTCAATGTGGTGAGCATTTCTCAATTTGGTACTACAACCGGAACTACAACCAAGCAGGAAATGACGGTTGAGGCACGAGACCGATGAGACTGCAACTTGTTGATATGTGGTGCCGGAGGCCGGGATTGAACCGGCATGGGCCTTTTGGGCCCGAGGGATTTTAAGTCCCTTGCGTCTGCCAATTTCGCCACTCCGGCAGCAGAAGCCGCAGTGGCGGGACTCTAGCATCGGGGTCTAGGTCGGTCAAGGTCGGCATCATCGTAGGCGCAAACAGCCTGCCAACAAGCTGTTTGCGCCAGAGGTCTGGTCGCCGAGCGAGTCGATCCAGCTACACCGCTTCGATCCGCGGTCTCTGATCGTCTTTTCGGATGAGGGATTTACTGCGATCCATCACTTCCTTCACGCCTGATTGGACCGACCGACTCCAGCGAGTCGCTTGCAATTGGGCCTTCTTCGCATATCGACCGACATCGCGGCGGGTTTCTGCTCCAGTTTGCGGTGCGAAGAGTAATCCAATTCCCGCTCCGACCACCGCCCCACCTGCCACCAACGCTGCGACCTTCGCTACCTGACGTCCCTGGTCTGACATGGTGAACCTCCTTGAAACGGTTGAATGAAGAATGTGATTGCCGGCACCCTGCACGATCATGTTCTATCCCTTCAGCAGTAACCGTGCCAGACGAGAAACCACGAAAATGTCCACTGATTCGTTGCAGTCTTGGTTCTATGATTAAGATCGATTAATTTTCGGTTGCGTTTTGCTCACAGGTCATGACACAGGAGTGACGGAAATCCAACATACGAAAGTGTCAGGTCTCCCAAACAGCCTGCTGGCAACGATCGGAAGGGATATTCAGCGTGGGGCATCCGCGTGCTTGCAATGGTCAAGAACCTCACCTATGATCCCGCCAACACGCCACATGAGGCACTAATGAATTTATTGCACGCGATCCCCTACCCCAACATCAGCCCGGTCTTTCTTGAACTGGGCCCCCTGCAGTTTCGGTGGTATGGTCTGATGTATCTGATCGGACTGGCGGGCGCCTATTTCCTGATCAGCCGTCGAGTAGAGTCGAGGGGCCTCTCCATGACCAGGGACCAGGTGTACGATATGATCGTGTGGGCTGCGTTAGGGGTGTTTATCGGAGGACGGCTCGGCTATACGCTCTTCTATAATTTTTCCTACTATGTGCAGCATCCGGCCAAGATCCTGGCTGTGTGGGAAGGGGGCATGTCGTTCCACGGAGGCTTGCTCGGCGTCATCGTCGCCTTGTATTGGTTCAGCATGCGGCAGCGCATTTCCGCTTACACAGTCGCAGACTTGGCAGCGGCTGCCACACCGATCGGATTAGGATTCGGACGGCTTGGTAATTTCATCAATGGGGAGTTGTACGGCCGAGCCACCGATGTCGACTGGTGTATGGTGTTTCCAAACGGCGGGCCTGCCTGCCGCCATCCCTCACAACTTTATGAGGCAGGCCTTGAGGGTGTCTTCTTGTTCACCCTTTTATGGGTCATCGCGAAAACCATGCCGCCACCCGGTACCCTCTTATGGAGTTTTATCGCCGGCTACGGACTCTGTCGGATGATCGTGGAATTCTTTCGCGAACCTGATGCCCACCTTGGTTTCATCCTTGGATCCTTCTCCATGGGCCAACTCCTTTCCTTTCCCATGATCGTGGTAGGAGGTTTCATGCTCGCCCTCGGATATCAGCGTCGAACCTTGATTCAGGCTAAATCTCAGTAAGGCATCTCCTCATCATCCAGGCCGACATGGTGTCCGAGTTCATGGACCACCGTGTCACGGACCTCCTGAATGACTTCAGCCTTCGTCCGGCAGAGACGAAGGATGGGGCCTCGATAGATGGCGATGCGGGCTGGCAGCTCACCAGCAGACTGGAAGAACGACGTCTCATCGATCGGGACACCTTGATACAAACCCAGCAGATCGTCGGCTGATTCCAGTTCAAGATCCTGCAAGACATCGGCCGAAGGTTCTTCCTCCACCACGATGGAGACTTCGTCCGCAAGCGTCGCAAAACGGGCCGGCAACCCGGCGAGTGCCTCTTGGATCCAGGCGTCGAATTCCTCCGTCGAGACGGTCAGGGGACGTCGAGATCGTGGCATCGCACTCGTTCCTCGAGACGGCTATTGTGGCTTGGCGTCCAAGTACGATCTTTTATTGAGGTCATAGTCTGCGCTACTCGCACGAAGTGGAGGCGCATCCCAGATGACCCTATTTCCTGGAGCCAGATTCGCTGCCTCCATGTAGTGTTTCTTGGCTTCAACTTTGTTGCCTGCGCGATACAGTGCGGTGCCCAGGTTATAGTGCGCTTCGGCCAAGGTTGGCTCTGCGGCAATTATTTGACGATAGACCTGTTCAGCCTCGGCCCACTTCTGATCTGCGTACAGGGCGTTGCCTCGATCCAATTGCTCGGCCACGGCAGGAGAGACTCCCGCTGGAGCCTGCAGCACTTGGGGCGGCTTCGCTATCGGACTCGTGCAAGCCACGAGGAACCATATTCCAATCAAACTTACGAATCTGGCGTTCATAGGCAGCCTCCTCCTAGATATCGATGGCGACACCTGGCCGCAAAAATATAAACTGAAACGAGAGAGACGACAATCCCAAAGAACTCTCGACGGCTCGGGAATAACTCTCTGCTTGGGATCGGTAGCGATCCGCCCTGGCTTGTACCTCCGCAGCCGCCACATCATCCGTCTTATAGTCGGCAATACAGATCCGGTCGTCAAGCCGGTAAATCAGGTCAATCACCCCTTCCATCATCTGGCCCTCGCCCAAGGACATGACGAACGGGACTTCTCGACCGAGCACCGTCGCACGTTGAAGTCTTTCGTATGGTTCGGAGGAAAGGAATCTCTCAAAGAGTACAGTAAGATCCTCCGTGACGTCGGCCATCAATTGAGGATGATCCTGTGCCACACATTGACCAATGGTCTGCTCGATGACAGCACTGATCTCAGAGCGAGGTCTGGTGAAATCCCACTGTTCGAGCACCGCATGGGCAGAGACTCCGATAAGCCGGGCCAGATCGGAGTCACGCCCTGTCACAGTACGAGGGGAAACGGACTTGGGCTTGCCTCCTGCGAGGTTCGAAGGGGTCAGATGTCGCGGCGTCGTTCGACGTTGCTCCCACTCAATCTGCCGCTCGTGGCGGCGAATGAGAATCGGGGCGAGGGCCAGTCTAGGGGCCATCGTGGACAGGGGTTCCTGTCTACGCCGTCTCGATGTCATCGTGGCAGGCGTGATCACACGAGTGAGTCGGCTTGTTCCGATACAGATTTGGCCGTCCGTCGATGTAGCCGCGTCGTCTGAGATCGCCTTTCCGAGCAAAGAGAGGACTGTGTCATGTCCGGGTTTGGCGGTCTGCCCTCCGGATAAGACCAGCAGATCTCGCGCCCTCGTCATGCCGACATACAGGAGTCGCCTCTGTTCCGCCTCCTCCCGCGCTGCCATCTTCATGTCTACGAGCACAGCTCCGAGATTCGACCGGCCTCCCATCTGCAGGCTATAACACCGGCTCGACCAATCATGATGGATGGAGGGCCCCTTGCGAGGATTCTTTGACCCCTGGTGCAGGCCGGGAAGAATGACCACAGGAAATTCCAATCCTTTGGCCTTGTGGATGGTCAGCACGCGGACTGCATCCAGTGATTCCTCAGCCAGGGCGCTTTCTGCCTCATCCGGCTGTTCCGACACCCTGGTCATCATCAGATCAACGAACCCGGTTAAGGTGAGATGGGGACGATCGGCGAGTGTCTCGGCCATATCCCTTGTCTTCCGCAGATTGGCCACTGCCTGTTCACCATGGAGCGATGATGCTGCCAACTCCAGAACTGGCAATCGTTCGAATATTAGATCGATGGCATCAGGTACAGGTCGCAGGGGAGCGAGCTGATGCAGCTCGGCCAAGCGCTCATAAAGCCGCCTCACCATTCCTGCCTGGGGATGGTTCCATGTAGACAACCGCTCCCGCTGTTGGTAGTCCAATCCCTCTATCTGGTGGAGGGCCAGCAGATCCTGGTCTTTCATGCCGCCCAGGGGTGAGCGCAAGATTCCAACCAGCGCAATCCTATCGTGCGGGTTATCGATGGCACGGAGGAGGTTGACCAAATCGATAACTTCCTGCCTCCGATAAAAATGCTTTTCCCCGTCGGTGATATAGGCGATGTCGAAACGGCGAAGGGCATCGAGATAGACTTGTGCCTGGGTCAACTTCCTGAAAATGAGGGCAATGTGGCCCGGTTGGAGTGGGCCTTCGCGTCGATCGGGATCCGTGACCGTCGTGCCGGCGAGGAGCTCTTCCTTCAGCCAGCGCGCCAGTGCTTCCGCCTCCGCCCTTGTCGCAGCCTGCACATCGAAGTCCTCGTCGTCCTCTCCCGGCATGACGAGGCGAAGCTGCGCCCCGGAGACTGAGACTTCCGGTTTGCGTTGAGGCCTGGCAGCCAGCCGTTCATTGGCCGGCTGAACGTGTTCTGTCGGTTGGAAGAGCCGGTCAAAGACATTGTTGACCAAGTCGAGCACGGCCTCGTTGCTTCGAAAGTTCGTCACCAGGGAATAGAGGTTTCCCCCACCCGCTTGAATTTTCTCCACCACTCGTTCGAAGGCTTCAATGTCGGCTCGTCGGAAGGCATAGATCGATTGCTTGGGATCCCCCACGATAAACAATTTGCCCGGCTCCAAGTCCACATCATGCCACGAAGTCTGATGGCTGCCCGCCCGTTCACCGAGGTAGAGGATGATCTCGTACTGCACCGGATCTGTGTCCTGAAACTCATCGACCAGAATCGCCCGATAGGTCTGTTTGATTCGAGCACGGACGGCCGGATGGTCGCGCAAGAGAGTTTTGGCCCTTGCCAGCAATCCATCGAATGCAATCCATCCGGAGGTAAGAAACCTATGATGGACCTGATCGAGGAAGGGCCGTACGAGCGTTACCACCTCGTGAAAGTATGACTGGTCGACCGTGAGGAGTTGTTGGGCCAGCCCGATGATGGAGGCCGCCTCCTGGAACGTTGCCTCATCCCATCCGGCAGGGGCCTTTCCCATATCCTTCTCCAGGACGGCCCGTTCATCCTGTGATAAGTGAGCGAGCCCCGGCAGCCCTTTCTCCAACAAAAGTGTCAGCGATTGCATCGCTGCGGCGACCATCTGTTCCGCCTTACGCCGTTTCGGCCGATCCTGCGCTGCAAGGATGGTAGCGGCACGACCATGCGTGGCAACAACCCAGTCGCGCAAGGCCCCCTCCAGGGAGAGGGACCCACACTGACGCTCCAGCTCATCCAGGTCCACAAAATCCCCAGCGAGGGCGGCAGTAAACTGTTGGAGATCGTCGAGGGTGCTCCCAGCCAGAACTCGTCGCCATCGGTCATGCTGTGGTCCGGCTGATCCGAGCTCATCGTCCAACCAACGATCCCAACTTGAGTGAAACAGTTCCTTGAAGCGTGACCCGTCATCTTCTTGAAATGATGGGTCAATTTCGCACTCAATCGGATGGAGCCGCAAGAGGTGCGCGGCAAAACTATGCAAGGTGCCGATTTGGGCTTTTTCCAACTGCTCAAGGGCGGCCCTGGCCCTTTCGCCTACTTGTTCAGCTGAAAGGTGGTATCTGGCCCGGAAGGTGGCGATCATGTCATCGGCTTGATCGGTCAGTCGAAGAAGCTGCGTGCGCAGCCGCTGCTTCATTTCACTTGCAGCCTTATTGGTGAACGTGAGGGCCACGATCTCTGTGATGGCCAAGGGGTTCGGCTCCCTTAGGAGGAGGTTGAGGATGCGGTTGACCAGGATCGTGGTCTTGCCGGTCCCGGCTCCGGCGACAACCACGATATTGCGATCCCAGGTAGTCTCCGCCAGGAGCCGATCCTGGGAGTCCGCGAGTGTCAGTGCATCACTCATCGCTTACTTTCTGTTTTCTCAACTTGCGTAAGACTCGGGCCTGGGACGATCTGTAGGAGCGCCACCAGGCCATAGCGTCGTGTCGTCTGCAGGCACCGGAAAATTCGCAGTAGTCGCAATAGCCATCGGGAAGAATAAAAAACTCTCTTTTCGCGATGCCTCGGATCAATGTGGAGAGCGTCTGTCTGATCATGTCACCGGTATGGCCGGTCCAGATATCCGCATCAAATGTCGAACGCGAGATCGGCTGTTTCCACTCCGGAGCCAGGAAGAGAAATTGGACATCGGTGGGTGCAGGCAGAGACGGTAGGGTCATGCGGGCATAGAGCGGTGGTTGCAGTCGAAATCCGCGCACGGCCGACAGGACGAGGTTGCGATCCACGGCGGTCATCTCAATCCCCTGCTTAAATTTGTAGTCCACGACACGTAGCGCCGGGGGATCAGCTCGATAATCGACACGGTCCAAGGTGCCATGGATTTTCAAGGAAACCGATGACCCATCCAACTCCAGCGGAACGATTCCTCGGGCGGCAGCTTCAAACGCAACAGGGCGGAATCCGGTTGCCTGATGCTCCGCCTGGTCGGACGAGACGGCAGCCGTTACCAACTCTGTCACCTGTTCACGAGCCAAGGTCCAGAGAAGGGCATGCCCCGTCCCACTGGTTGCAGCATGAGCGGCAAACGTATCGATCACTGCTTCACGCACCGTAGCTTGCACCCTCGCCTCAGTCACCTGCTCATCCGGCCACTGGAGCAACAACAACCGTTCATAGCTTACACGAAGCGATTCATGAACAAGGGTCCCGAGGGTTAAGGGAGGCAGGTGGTCAGAGTGAAGCCGTCGCGTAGGCTCCAACCGAAGAACTTTTTCCGCGAAATACTGAAAGGGACAGGTCGCATACCGTTCCAATGCTGTTGGCGAGAGGCTCCGTTCCGCAGCAGCCGGTGCCGCAGGTACCTGTGTGCCGACCATGCCGTCGAATGGACCAAGCTCGGGGGATTCCCGCTCGATAGTTTTCAAGGTAATGAGGCCCTGTTCAAAGAGGGGCTGGTCCCGCCCCATTGCCTCGAGCACTGGCCGTGCATCGTGGCCTTGCAACAGGCAACCCAAGGCCAATTCCTCGGCAGGCAACAGGTCTTGGATCGACGGCTGTTCGCTGATCCGCTGGGTCAGCCGTCGAGGGACCGTCTCTTCCGGCTTCCCGACGAACCGTGCATCACGCATCGCCATAGCAATGAAGCCTGACGGCGCCATGATTCGTCCCGATTCATCGGCGCGCTGGTACGACAGATAGAGCCGATTAGTTGCCGAGCGGCTGAGGAGTTCAAACAATAGTAGTTCCTCTTCATGCCCAGCTAACTTCTCATCGATCTTATAGCCCAGGGTCGATTCCAATACGCCTCGCTGACGGTCACGAAGAAACGGGTCTTCACGCACGTATCGTGGAAAGAGTTTTTCGTTCATGCCAAGAACAAAGAGCGCCCGAACAGTCCGGCCGCGGGCCGTCATGGCATCCAGCACCTGAACACCCTGGTGCCTGTCCTCTTCGATCGGGATGCTGGTCTCGTCCAGTATGCGCCGGAACAATTCGACCCACTCCTCCCATGAGAGGTCACCTCCCAACGGGTCCAGCTGCTGCAGACGGGCCAGAGCGAATCGGATCAGAGAGCCGACTGTGGTGAGATCGCTCTCTTCGGATGACTCCGTCGAAGGTGAATCAAGCAGGTCAGGCACGTGAACATGGGATTTCACCAGTGTGAGAAATGCGTCGGTCAAGGTTCCGATCGATCCTTGCGCAGGGAGAGCCCGGCAATCTTGCATTAGTCGCGACACGAGTTCCCACAAGCATGTCAGCTGAGAGGTCTCGCGCATCCCGATCGTGGGCTGATCATCTTCGTCAGGCTCCGTCTCTGCATCACGAAGAATCGACGAACTGGCCGGCTCTGCCAGGCGCCGCCATTCCGCTTCCCCCTTCGTAATACCCAACGTGTAGACGAGGGAGCGCCAGATATCAGGCCGGGGGTTCGCTCTATTGGAGCCGGCCTCCTGTGCGTGATAGAAGGGCGACGTGACCACGTCCAGCATGGCCGCACGATCGAAATCATTCGATGGGAGCGATGCGAGGCGCAAGAGGGTTTTAACCAGGGGTTCGCGCGACAGCGGCCGTCCGGCCGTTGACGTGAAGGGCACCAGATGATCATCGAATACTGATTGCAACCGAGCCTGATAGGGCTCCAGCGTTCGGGCCACCACTCCGATCTCGTCGAAACGATAACCGTTCACCTCGACTAAGGTCAGGATTTCACGGCAGACTGTCGCCAACTCCTCCTCTACGCCGATCACGTTCGTAACGGAGAGTTCAACCAGTTTCGTTGTTGCGGTTCGGTCCCCTTCCCTACTCCGATCCTCATGGGTGTCTGCCAGCGGGAGAAGATGCCGCTCGAAAAATTGGCGGGCAAAGAGAAAGGCCGGGAAATCTTGTAGAGGAAAGTACAATGTGGTCGACGCGACACGGACCACCGATTCGAAGAACGAGAGTTGGACCTGCGAGAGGTCGTAGAAACCATAGTAGAACAGGCGGTGCAGCCCCTTGAGAAAGAAGGAACCGGAAAGATCCCGACCGAGTGAAGCAGCCAGGTCATCCGGAGAACCGACCCCGAGGGACCGGCTGGCTTCCATGATGGCAGCATGGAGGGTGAAGAGGGAACGGAGCCAGGCTCGATCCTCCTCCTCGAACACCCCTTCCGTGAGAGCCTTCAAGGCCATCTTCGGCGCGACCACCGCGTCTTTCAAATCGCGCACCGTCGCCCACAGGCCTTTCCATGTTCCTTGTGAAGCAGGCAAACTCGTGAGCGGTTCGAGCCCAGGAAGCCTGCGCCGAACCACCTGCCGGACCAATTGCTCGAGGAAGAAATCGTCGACCAGTTGCAGGTTCGGTTCCGATTCGCTCTCGAAAACCGCCGCGAGTTCATCATGCAGACGGAGAGCCAGCTGGTGAAACGTCAGGAAGTGGATATTGAGGAAGGCGCGAGGCTCGTGACGCGTGAGCGACTGTTTCAGCTGCTCGACCAGGGAGGTCGAAGGGACTATGACGGCCAACGGAGCAAAGGGATCGTCGGTCTTAGAGGACCGAATGTCCTCGACCAGGGCATGATCAAGAACCGGATGAAAAGGCCCGGTGACGATGCGAAGCATGTTCTACGAATGGCGCAAGATGCCTGGTAAGAGGCGAGAGGATGACCGCTAGAGCACAGATCTTCAGAAGCGCGCGTGCTTCATATCTCGTCCTTGGCTGGCATCGAGTCTCGTACACTAGCCGGTTTCCGGCCCCATCAGCTCGCCGTTACAATCCACACAGCACCAGTCGCCATCGATGAATGCCATCGGGTCGCCGCACATAGGACACTCGGGCGGGGGTCCCTTGTCGATGACGGGGAGCTCAGGTAGTTCAAAATCGTCGTCGTCGGCCATGGAGCGGTTTTCCCCTTACTCGCGCGGTTTCATTTTGAGCAACAGGGCCTTCTCGGCGCTTTCGCGACTCGGCACGCCCACGAACGTCAGTCGTCCATCGATAATGGTGGCAGGCACAGCCCTGACGGAATGCCGGTCGGCGAGGCTCCGTCCATCCTCGGTGGTGATATCCACCTCGCGATAGCCGAAGCTATATTTCACCCGCAACTGTTTCCAGAGACTCTTCGCCGAGGGGCAGGCCCCGCAGCTCGGCGAGACTAAGAGCAAAATGTTCGGCATCGATTCCCTCCAACAACTGTGCGATCTTAACACCGGGTAGAACGGGGGAGCAAGCAAGGGGATTATGGCCCCTCGCTGGTTTGACTTCCCGCGGTGGAAGGCGCAGCATAGTGCGCCTAATCCATGAAACACAGAGGTGACTGTGACCCCTTGTGAGCCTTGGCCAATCCAACCACAGAGAATCGTTCGGCAACAAAGTCCCGCCCTCCTGGTGTCCTGCGCCATGAGGGTATTGTTGTCTGTGCAGCAGAAGCCACCATCGAAATGACCGCACGGGCCTTAACCTCATCGAGAAGGAGACTGAAATGAAACGACTGGCAGCCCTTTCGGCCACACTGATCCTGGGATCGCCCTCGCTCGCCCTGGCGGTGGAACATAGTGCTGGTTATCGGGGGATCGGACAGATCTACTTCAGCCTCATGGCCGCGATCTTGATCTATGGCGTCTATGATAGCTTCGGCAAGAAGGCGATGTATGTGGCTGCGCCGATCATTCTGATCGGGCTCTATATGATGCTGCCAGACAACTAACTACTGACGCCAGGATGCGACGTAAGGACTGGCTGGCCTAGTCCAGCCAGTCCTTCTCTTTCAGCTTCCGTGGAAGATATTTCTTCGTAAGGTACTGGAAGTCTTTGTTCGCGAGGGCGTCCAGTTCGTATTTGAGTCCGCTCGCGAGCATCCGTTTGATTTCCGCCTGCCAAGCCGGTTTCTGGAACCACTGATAGTTGAGGAGCTCTTTCGCGCGGGCGATGTCCTTCTCGTTCAGTTTGATCCCGACGTTGCGCGGGAGTTCGTACCGTCCAGGGTCGGCGCTGGAGAGGCCGATGAACTTGGCTTTCGGAATCGCCATGCGCTGGCTCTCGAAGGCCAGATTGATCGAACCCTGCTTGACGACAGAATAGATATAGTATCCCCAGGGGTCATTGTCGACCAAGACATAGACCGGCAGCCGATACTCTTCGTGCAGTCGCCGCGCCAAGCGGCGGACCCCGCGGGGCGGTTGCCCGTTCCCCGTCAGGAGCACGCAGTTATAGCGCCGCCAGAACTTGTCTTCCGAGAGTCGGTTCCACTGCGTGCCTTTTTCGACCAGCAGCACGAAGTCCGCCGTGCAGCGACGAATCTCCACATACTCCGGCTCGACAATAGACGGAACCGAGTAGCCCCCTTTGCCTAGCTTGGCGCAATCCACGCGATCGCCGTCGTCGCCGAGCACGAGCGGACCGACCACACTCCCGCCATTCTCCGCGCGCACATGTAACTCTTCACGGAGCGCCACGAGTGACACTTCCAAATCCTCGATGATCGGGTCCGATTCGTCCTGGGTATCGAACGTATTCTCGTGCGAGTCCTGAATGGTGTGTTTGGTCCGGTAGTAGATCTCTCTGAGTGAGGTCGTCAGTTCCGCGCGCTGCAGTTCAGAGAGAGCGTCCGCCACTAACATCGTCTGCATGAACTTCTTGGCCATGCCCACGTTGAAGAATGAACGGGCCTGTTTCTTCTTTCCCATCTCGAGCAGACCCTTGCGTTCGTTGAAGGTCACGTTCGAAAGGGCGCGAATCGGAATCGCCATCGTCGGATCTTTTGCGCGTTGCGCGGCTGTGATCACCAGGTCGGCCAGCCCGATCAATTTCTTCTCGACCGTCTCATGCTTTGTCTGTTTCGTTTTTGCCATGCGCCGTCCTATTTCTTCTGTCGTGTCAGGTGAGCCTTGCGACTAGTGCGGACCGCACCTGCATGTCGCAGCAAGGAAAACCCCTTCCTCGGAAACGACGGGACGGCTGCGGCCTTGCCAGTCGCGCTCTTGGTAGGCCTCGTCTTCGAGGTCTGTCTCCGCCCCGGTTTCGAGAAGGGCTGTTTCTCTTTGATGACTACTCCGTCGGGAATTTCGATCGCCGTCGCAACGGCACGTGAGACTTCAAGCTTCGGCGGGACTTCGCCCTCAATTCCTTCAGCTGTGACGATGATGGAGTGCGGCAGGCCTTCCGGCCCGGCGCTCGTCTTGCCAAGCGTTTCATCAGTCTTGATGCCACCGGTCCGCGAGGACGCAATCTTCTGCAGTTGCGCTTTCAGCTTCTGCGTGGGCAGCTTCCCACCCTTCAGTCTGTTACAGGCTTCGACCACTTCTTCGATATAGAGTTCGAAAATATTGCGCCGCCGAAATTCACTCGCCGCCCGCTCGCGTCGGCGCAGGAAGAGCCCGAGTCGCCGCCCGCACTCGCGGAGTGCCAGGGTGATTTCCTTATGTATCTCGTCGTACTCCGCGATCGCTTCTTTGGACTCGCTCGTAAAGGGGACCCAAACGGAAGCGATATGCACGAAGATAACCATCGGCCCGGCCGGCAGGGCCCCGCGTGACTGGGCGATCCCATAATTGCGCCAGGTCGTGGCGAGCACCGCTTTGAAAGTGGCGCAGGAAGACTGCTGATAGAGCAGCGGTACCCGGTTGGCGTAGCGAATCACGCGCGCGAGTTCCGAGTCCCCTTCCTCCTGCTCCCCCTCTGCCAGTGGCATCGCAGGCTTCTCAGGTTTGGTCGCGCCGTCGGGTGCTCTCCCGAAGGCCAACCCTGCTTCGATGATGAAGGGATTGCCGCGATACACGGAGGGAGGCCGACTTACTGCGGTATAAAATTCCCCTTTGATCTGTTTGTAGAGGCCTGAAAGGATCGCCTTCTCGCCGATAGGCGAGAGGCAGTTGGTTGGCGGTGCCATGATCTTCGTCGCTTGAATGGTTTGATAGAGCGTTTCGGCAATCGCACCGCGAATGTCCCGGGGCCTTGCCTTGGGCGAGACTTTCGCCGCTTTGCACATCTCATCCGCGAGCGCAGGTGTTACCCGACAGAATTCGCTCGACACAAAGCTCGAAAGAGTCTGGCTCTTGGCCTCATGGAGCATCTTGAGGAGCATCCCGAACTCGATGCCGTAGGGATGAGGTTTGATCTCCTTCGGCGAGGGCGGCAACTCGTGATAGGTGCGGGGGTATTCCTTGGTCTCGCCTTCCGGCGTTCGATAGATCAGTCGCACGTGCGGATTGGCAATAGAAGTCTGTTCGAGATACTCGTCCACCGAGGCCCGGCCTTTCTGGTAGCGGCCTTCGACTTCAATCGCCACCTGCGTGCCTTGCGGCCGGTCCCACGAGATCTGCTTATTCTCATGAACCAGCGGTTCGTTCTTCTTCGTATCGATCTGCACTTCGAAGTAATGTGCTGAGGCTTTTGGACCGGTACGCGAGATGATCTTCACCGGTTTGCCCGTCGTCAGTTGGCCATACATTCCTGCCGCTGAAATGCCGATCCCCTGCTGGCCGCGGCTCATGCGTAGGCGATGGAACTTGGAGCCGTACAAGAGCTTGGCAAAGATTCTGGGAATCTGCTGGCGGACGATCCCGGGGCCGTTGTCCGTGACGGTGATCCGGAAGCGGGTCGCCTGACTCACAGGCGGCGCAGCCGAAGATCCAGTCGCCACGACCTCCAGCTGTACCGTGACATCCGGAAGAATCCCGGCTTCCTCACAGGCATCTAACGCGTTGTCGACCGCCTCCTTGACGCAGGTCAGCAAGGCTTTGCGCGGGTTGTCGAAACCGAGTAGATGCCGGTTCTTGGTGAAGAACTCGGAAACGGAGATTTCCCGCTGCCGGGAACCCATTTCCACCGCCGTGACTGCCGAAGCTGCGCGGGGGTTGGTTTTCTTGGACGCCGGTGGTTGAGGCGATATCTTCGATGGAAGTACAGACTTCGGCCCAGATACAGGGAGCTTGTGTATGGCCATTCATCCTCTCAAAAAATTACGTGACGAAACCGGGCGGCATTGTACACAGATTGAGTGGATCAGCAAACCCTCACTGCCACCCCCTCGAATGAGATGGCTCAGGATACCTCTTGACGGCAGCGGGAGGAATGATACGCACAGGAGCGAGGAAGGCCATGACGCAGCGATGAGAGGGGGAAACCGCGAACTGGAATGAGAGAGAGATTAGGGTGGGAGGAGCGCGCACCTACCGAGGACGGCTAGGTACGGCGGAGATCTTGGCGAGACTTTAGGCTTCCCAGTCAAGCTGGGCTTGCACACCATCCCAACGCTCGACCCCCTCATGAACCATATTCCCTCGGGGCGTTAAGCTCCCCCCACACGCATACGATATTCCTCATATGTGGATGAGTCAAGCTAGGATGCACTAAGCGTGGCCGCCGTCCTCGGCCTCTTCGAATTCGACGATGAGCTGCTCGAGTTCATCAAGTTCGTCTGGTCGAATGTTCTGAAACGAGACCCCGAATACCTCCTCTCCGACCCACTGCACCCGCGCGTCTTCGATCGAGACCGGTTGCTCCGCGCCGGGAATGACCAGTCGCACACGGATAACTTTTCCTGGGTAGACTTCGAGGTCACAATCGAACCTGGCCCCGCCGACTGAGAGGTCAAGGGTGACCGCTTCTATCTCATGCGAGTTTCCCAATAGGAATCCCTGCACCTGTGCCGGCACCCGCCGGTATTGTCGTCGTTCCATGTTACTCCCAAGGTTCCTGATTCACGGACGATTCAGGGGCAAAGCTGAGTGGCTGGATCCCAGGCATCGCAGGGAAACCTACCTATGGATTGAGAATTCCGTTACCGGAGCTTGAGGATCAAGCCGTCGAGTTTGGTGTCCGTGACGAACTTCTCGAAATTCTTGCTGTACAGTTCGTTGAGCAACTCCTGGGCATCCTCTGGGTCGAACCAGAAGACCTGGTTGGTCCCAGTACTGGTGAGGGTCTCGCGGACTTGACTGCCGTCAGCGTGATTCTTCACTTGGACGACCATCCGGCTTTTGGCGTTGAGGGTGGTCTGTCCGATACTGCTCTTGGCATCAACGCCGACATCGACAAGTTTACCGGTGATGGTTATGTCTGCCCTGCCTGTTCCGTTGCCTTTGGCGACGGTCGCGTTCCAGCCTTTCCTCTTGAGAAAGTCAGTGAAGGCCTGTGCCGTGGCGTCACCGAGGGTGCCGCTGGGGAGGCTGAAGTGACTCTCCCCGCCCCATAGGTGCTGTCTGGTACCGAGATGCGATCGGTCGGTGCGATTGTCTTCAAACGGCGGAATCGCGACGGTCGGGGAACTCATTGAGACGACCTTCTCCTCGGCCCCGCTCACTACGGGGACCGTAAGATCGATGCGCTCGCTCTTGCCCGCACAGCCGACTGCCAAGATGATCCCAAAAAGACCGATCCTTACAATTTGATAATGCCTCACATAACCCTCCCTCGTGATGCGATGGTCTGACAGTTCTGGCAAGATCTTCGGTTGAGACGCCTAATTATTATTTCGTCACGAAATGCGCGCGACGATTTTGTTGGTAACAGTCTTCGTTCTGCTGTTTGCAGAAGGGCCTCGTTTCACCGTAGCTCATGATCTGGAGCTGCGAGGCTGGGACGCCGAGGTCTTGAAGGTATTTCTTAGCGGCGCGCGCCCGCTTCTCGCCTAGGACGAGATTATAGGCTAAGGTGCCGCGCTCATCGCAATGGCCTTCTATCAGCGCAGTCTTGTTCGTACCGGCACGAAACCATCGGGCATTGGCGTCCAAAACCGGCATGGCATCGTTCCTGATCTGGAACCGGTCGAAATCGAAGAAGATGTCACCCAGAGCCTTGCCAGCGAGAGAGCCGGGCTGTGCGCTCGACGAGAGGTCTGCTGGCACGTTGCCGGATGGCGTCGTGGCGCTTCCGGATGGCCGATCGAATGAGCGTTCCACCGGCACAGTCGCGATCACGTCCGGCTTAATCGCCTCGCTCTTGGTCTGACCGGACTGTGACGATGGATCCCCGGACGAGGACGCAATTTTCTTCCCGGAGCAGCCTGCGAACAGGAACACGAGGCTCAGACTCAGACACCAGCTGATGACTCTTCGATCCATGGCATAGCCTCCTACTTTGTCGTGATCATTGGCCGCGCTGCTTCGTCAGGGTCAGGATAGTCTGGCTCGGACACATTTCGTGATGGTCTGTCCATCGTTCATGCAGGCACGAATGCCACATTTTCCCCCTTACTTATAGGTGCTCAACAGGTGTCCGTCAACCCAAAATGTTTCGCATCGTCCGTGACGGCGGAAGAGAGTGCAGATCCTGTCTAAACCGGAAGTTGCATCCCTCTCCGGCTTTCGCTAAGGTGCGCCTCATGACCCATTCCCTCGCGCGTTCACTCGTCCTTGCGGGCGTGAGCGGGCTTTTCCTCCCGCTGAGTTTCCCGAAATCTGAGCTTGGACTGTTGGCCTGGATCGCCCTCGTGCCGTTGCATTGGGCGTTGGACGGCAAGAGCAAGACGCAGGCGTTCTGGATCGGCTGGCTATCGGGCACGATTGCCTTTACTGGCATGATGGCCTGGGTAGTAACCACCATGAATACCTATGGCAAGGTTCCGCTAGTGATCAGCTACGCCATCATGTTGCTGCTCACGGCCTATCTCGGCCTTTATGTCGGCCTCTATTCTGCCGGGGCCGTCTGGTTTCGGACCCTCATTCCTCGCTACGGTCTCTTTGCGGTTCCCTGCTTGTGGGTAAGCCTCGAACTGATTCGAACCTATTTCCTGAGCGGATTGCCCTGGGGCCTCCTCGGCTATTCTCAATATCGCCAGATTGAGGTGATCCAGATTGCGGATCACATGGGGGTCTACGGAGTTTCCTTCCTCATTGTACTGGTGAATGTCGCGCTGGCTGAACTACTGTCCTGGCTGATGCCGCTGTGCCGGGGGTTCCGTCCTGCGAGGCTCCCTTGGGAACTTGTGGCGATGACGGCGTTGCTGGTGACACTCTCGTGGGAATATGGTCTCCGGACCTTATCTGGAGCGCCTTTTTCTGATATTCCCCGATCCTCCCTCATCGTGGGAGTTGTGCAGCCGAATGTCGACCAGGCCGTGAAGTGGGATACTGCCTATCGAGAGGAGACTCTCGCACGTTTTGACCGGCTCACGGGACGGCTCGGAAGTGCCACAGATTTGGTGATCTGGCCGGAGGCGGCGACTCCGTTCGTCTTTGAGCGTGAGCCGGTCTATCAACTGCAACTCATCGCGCTCGCAAATCGAGCCCAGGCGCCGATCTTGTTTGGAAGCCCCGCCCTACGTTTCTATCCGGACCGGCGACCGTATCTGTTGAACAGTGCGTACCTCCTCTCCCCTGACGGCCAGCTGCTCGGCCGCTATGACAAACATCATCTGGTACCTTTCGGGGAATATATTCCGTTGAAATCTTCGCTCCTCATGTTTCTCGACAAATTGGTTGAAGGGATCGGCGACTTCGAAGCCGGGCCTGGTCCGACGATCCTGACGATGACTCCGAAGGCCCGGTCATCTACTGTAGGCATAGCTAGTTCGACGCCGCGACCGGTGAAATTCGGCGTGGCGATCTGCTACGAAGTGATCTTCCCGAATTTGGTGCGACAATTCGCCGCGAATGGGGCGGAGTTCTTGGTGACCGTGACGAACGATGCCTGGTTTGGTCCCTCCTCGGCGCCCTCGCAACATTTTTCGATGGTGGTGTTTCGTTCAGTCGAGAATCATTTGGCCTTTGCCCGCGCAGCCAATACCGGCATTTCCGGCTTCATCGATCCGTTCGGCCGCATCGTCGAAGCAACGCCGATCTTTACGGAGCAGGCCATACAGGCTACGATACGGGTCTGGCGGCCGCATACGTTTTACAGCAGGCACGGCGATGTGTTTGCCTACGGCTGTGTTATAATCTGCGCGCTTTTGTGGCTGTTCGGCTATTTCCGCACTAAGGGATCTGAACCCGACACAGTGGCTGCCACTCCGATATAACGTGAAAGGATCGCTCCATGTTGGATGAAGTACGGATTCGCTTTCGGGCCGTTGAACAACTGGTATTGGAACTACGGGGGCATCTTTGACTTTGCTCGCATGACGGCCGAATTAGCTCACCTCGAGCAACAAACCTCGCAGCCGGATTTTTGGAACCACGCTCAGACGGCCGCCAAGATCAGCCGGAAGAAGGCCACGATCGAACGCGAGCTGCAGCAGTGGCATGACATCGATGGGAAAATGAACGATCTGGGCGCGTTACGGGAGCTGGCAGAAGAAAGCGGCGACGCAGGACTCGCAAAGGAATTGACAGCCGAACTGGATCAATTTGAGCCGAAACTCACCGCCCTACGGCTTGAACTTCTGCTCTCGGGTGAACTGGATTCCAAGAATGCGATTGTGGCGATCCACCCTGGTGCCGGCGGAACGGAATCGCAGGACTGGGCGCAGATGCTGCTTCGCATGTACGTCCGTTGGGCCGAGAACAAGAAATTCAAGGTCGAAACGCTGGACCTGATTCCTGGAGAAGAGGCGGGAGTAAAGAGTGTGACGCTGTCAGTGACGGGTGCCTATGCCTATGGCTATCTCAAGGCCGAAGCAGGCGTCCACCGACTGGTGCGCATTTCCCCCTTCGATGCGAACAAGCGACGACATACTTCCTTTGCCTCGGTGTTTGTCTATCCCGAGGTGGATGAGGACATCGACCTCGTGATCGAAGACAAAGACCTTAAGATCGATACGTTTCGGGCTGGCGGCGCCGGGGGCCAGAATGTGAATAAGGTCGAGACGGCCATCCGCATGACGCACCTGCCGACCGGGATCGTGGTGCAATGTCAGAACGAACGGTCGCAGCTCCAGAATCGCAATGGCGCGATGAAAGTCCTGAAGGCACGCCTCTATGAACTGGAACTGAAAAAGAAAGAAGCGGAGTTCAATGCAATCGTCGGCGAGAAGAAGGATATTGCCTGGGGCAGTCAAATTCGCTCGTATGTGTTCCAGCCCTATCAAATGGTTAAAGATCACCGGACCGGCTACGAAGTTGGCCAGGTAGCGGCCGTCATGGACGGAGATCTGGACGGATTCATCGAGGCCTATTTGAAGATGAAGCAGCTCGGGAAAACCGCTCTCAGCTATCAACAGTCTGGAACGGACGAATTCGAGACCTGACTGAGGAGAGGAGACCGGTAAAGGCGCATTTCATGGACGAACTGAACGAACAGCAGCAGCAACGCATCAAGAAGCTTGACACCCTGCGTGAGGCAGGCGTGGCACCCTATGGGGCGCGATTCGAGGTGAAGGATCGTGCGGGCCAACTGATCAAACTGCATGCCGAGAAAACCAAAGAGGTACTGGAAGAAGAGAAGATTTCCTGTACCTTCGCGGGCCGCATCGTCGCCCTGCGGCGATTCGGCAAGGCTGGCTTCGCGGTGCTACAAGACGGTTCCGACCGGTTGCAAGTCTACCTCAAGAAAGATCATCTTTCAGCGCAGGCCTATCTCGTCACGGAGCAGCTCGATCTGGGCGATTGGATCGGCGTAACCGGCACCCTCTTTCGCACGAAGACAAACGAATTCACCGTCGAGGTCACACAACTGACCTTCCTGAGCAAAGCCCTCAGACCGCTTCCGGAAAAGTGGCACGGGTTGACGGATGTGGAAACCCGCTATCGGCAGCGCTATGTCGACTTGATCGCCAATCCCGAGGTCCATGGCATCTTTGCCACGCGCAGCAGAATCATCGCCGGCATTCGCACCTTCTTGATCGAACGAGGCTTTCTTGAAGTCGAGACGCCAATGATGCATCCGATTCCCGGAGGTGCGGCAGCGAAACCATTTGTCACGCATCACAATGCCTTGGGCGTCGATCTGTATCTCCGTATTGCTCCGGAACTCTATTTGAAGCGGCTGATCGTGGGCGGCTTTCCCCGCGTGTTTGAAATCAATCGCAATTTCCGGAACGAAGGCATCTCGACGATTCACAACCCGGAATTCACGATGCTGGAGTTCTACGTTGCCTATGCCGACTATCAGGACTTGATTATCCTCACGGAAGAACTCGTCTCCTCATTAGCGCAGCAGGTCCTCGGCAAGACGGTCATTGACTATCAGGGCAAGGAGATCTCGCTCACGCCTCCCTGGCGCCGGTGGTCTTATCATCAAGCGATTCTGGAGGTGAATAGCCTCGATCCTTCCGTCCTTGAAGATCAGGACAAAGCGATTGCGGCGGCTAGAAAGCTGGGCATCGCGGTCGATCAAAAATGGCCGCTCTTCAATATCGTGAACGAAATCTTCGAGGAAACGGTCGAGCCCAATCTGCAGCAGCCGACGTTCATTACCGACTACCCGATTGATATATCCCCGCTTGCACGGCGCAAAGATTCGAACCCGGCGTTGACCGATCGCTTCGAGCTCTACATTGCCGGTCGGGAAATCGCAAATGCCTTTTCAGAGTTGAACGATCCACTGGATCAACGGGAACGGTTCGAGGGGCAAGCGGCGCAGCGGGCGGCGGGCGACGAAGAGGCGCATTTGGTCGATGAAGACTTCCTGCGAGCCTTGGAATATGGCATGCCACCGACCGCTGGCGAAGGCATCGGCATCGACCGGCTGATTATGCTCTTTACCAACCAAGCTTCGATCCGCGACGTCGTCCTCTTTCCACAACTGAGACCAGAGAAATAACGGTGGCCCTCCCGTACGAAATCTTTGTTGGATTGCGGTATCTCCGCGCGAAGCGCCGGAATCGGACAATTTCATTGAACACTGTAGTTTCGATTGCCGGGATCACACTCGGTGTGGCAGCCCTGATTGGGACGGTCGGCATCATGACCGGCTTTAAAGAGGACATCCAGGCCAAAATTCTTGGGACGACGGCCCATATCATCGTGCAGGATCGGATCAAGGATGGCATGAGCGATTACGATCCCGTCACTAAGCAGGTCGAAACCGTGCCTGGTGTCGTCGCAGCAACCCCGTTTGTGCTCAAGCAGGTCCTGCTCACAACCCAAACCGGCGTGCAAGGCATCGTGATCCGTGGCATCGACCCGCAACGCGAGGGCACGGTCACCGAACTGGCCAAGAATCTCTCGGCTGGAGAGTTAGCCGACCTCAGCCGACCAGTCAAGGTGAAGCAGCCCCCCGCAGATGATCCGACCGGGCCGGCGGTCGAGACGGAAAAACCAGGCATCATCCTGGGCAAGGAATTGGCGCTGCGACTCGGCGTCTTTGTCGGCGACACGGTCAATGTGGTGTCCCCAGTCGGTCCAATCAGCGCGATCGGCATGGTGCCGAAGATTAGGACCTTCGCGGTGGTCGCCCTGTTTCAATCCGGCATGTACGAGTACGATTCGTCTTTGGCCTACATCGATCTCGCAGAGGCACAGAAGTTTTTCAACATGGGGCAGACCGTAACAGGCATTGAAATCAAAGTTACGGACGTCTTTCGCGCAGCGGAGACGGCCCGCTCCGTGGAGCAGTCGCTCGGCTTCGCCTATGGGGCGCGCGACTGGATGCAGATGAATCGTAATCTTTTCTCGGCGCTCAAGCTCGAGAAGACGATGATGTTCCTGCTATTGGTGCTGATTACGATCGTCGCCTCCTTCAACATCGTGAGCACCCTCACCATGATCGTCACAGAGAAACAGAAGGAAATAGCGATCCTCAAAGCTATGGGGGCGACGCGCAAGAGCATTCGTCGTATTTTCATGCTGAACGGGTTAATCATCGGCTTGTCCGGCACAGCCATCGGCATTCCGCTCGGCTATGCGTTTCTTTGGCTGATCCAGACATTTTGGACCTTCGATCCCACGGTCTATTACATCTCGCGAATCCCCGTCCATGTACAGGCGATGGATGTCTTCCTTGTGGCAGGCTCGGCAATCGTGATTAGCTTTGCCGCCACGGTCTACCCCTCGCTCCAGGCCGCCAAGCTCGAACCGGTGGCCGCACTGCGCTACGAATGATCATGCCCATCCCCCTATCACATGCCTTACATCCTGGAGCTCTGGCGTGATTAGAGTCACCGATCTATACAAATCATTCCCGATGGGCGGGCAGACCCTCACGGTGCTGAAGGGCGTCAATCTACAGATTCAGCGGGGCGAGTTGATTGCCATTGTCGGGGCCTCGGGAGCCGGAAAGAGCACGTTGCTCCATATTATCGGCACGCTCGATCGTCCCACGACAGGGACGGCCCACTTCGACGGCCAGGATATGTTTCAAATGTCGGAGGGTGAACAGGCGGAGTTTCGAAATCGGCGTATCGGGTTTGTCTTCCAATTTCATCACCTCCTGCCGGAGTTCACCGCGCTCGAGAATGTCTGTATGCCGGCCCTGATCCAGCGACGGCAACAAGCAGATATTGAACCGGAAGCCATTGCGTTGCTGAAGGAGGTCGGGCTGGGAGCTCGATTGCATCATAAGCCTGGTGAGTTGTCCGGCGGAGAGCAGCAGCGCGTGGCTGTCGCAAGAGCCCTTTTGCAGAAGCCTGATCTGGTGTTGGCTGATGAACCGACAGGAAATCTGGATACTCATACGGGCGATGCGCTCTTTGCGATGATGCGTGAACTGAACAAGGCCCGCGGGACGACCTTCGTGATCGTCACCCATAACGATAAACTGTCGGCCCAGGCCGACCGGATCGTGCATATGCAGGATGGTCAGATCGTCTAGCAGCCGCTAGCGCTTGACGAGCTTCCGTTCGTTCACTACACTCGGAAAAACCACCCGCGTCAATGAGGATGACGCAATGATGCGAACACGGATATCGATTTGGATTCATATGTGTTTCCTTTTGTCTCTGGTGGCGACGCCGGCAGTGGCGTTGGAATTTGCCGTCGTCGGCCCCCGTGCTGCTGGGATGGGTGGCGCCGGAGTGGCCGTGACCTCCGACGCGTATGCTACCTATTGGAACCCTGCCGGTTTGGCCATGACCCAGACAGTTGACATTCGGATTCAGGTTTCAGCTCAAGTGGTAAATAGGGGTGAGTACTGGCAAACATTAAAAGACATCGAAGGATTCGACCCAAATGCTTCCAACGCTTCTACTCAAGCCCAATCGTTAATAAATAGCATCAATAGTGGGGGCTCACTCTCCGCCGTGGCGACTGGAGGCCTCTATTTCAAAGGCCATATCGGCGAACATGCATTCGGCTTCAATGTTTCAAACGTGGCGAATGCCGGCAGCTTTGTGTCGCAGAATTTTTCACAGCCCACCATTAATAGCATTTCAGGACAACTTGCACTTCGAGGCCTTGAACAAAGGCAAGTAAATTTTTCATATGCGTATGCGTTCGCAGACAAGACATTTTCCATCGGTGTGACCGGCAGGGTTATTCAGGGGGCAGCCTATACCGGAACAGCCACGGTGACGGGCGGGCAAGATGTGACCTTATCGGACAATTTTGGCAAGGCGAAGAACTCTACCGCATTTGGCATCGATGTGGGGGCGATTTATCGGCCCTCCTCGTGGCTTCGGCTCGGGGTTGTAGCGAAGGACCTGAACCAGCCCGAGTTCGATGCGCCGGATGGGAGCAAATTTAAGCTCAATCCCCAAGTTCGTGGTGGAGCGGCGGTGAATCCCTGGTCGACCGCGACCATGACTGCCGATATGGATATTACCTCCAATCAGACACTGGTTCCCGGCATAAAGAGTCAAGTCTTGAGTCTCGGTATGGAACAGACAGTTCTGTCGGAGTTTCTCTCTTTCCGGGTTGGGACATACAAGAACGTGCAGGATGCGAAATCTATCTTTACGCCGACGGCCGGAATCGGCATCAGAATATATTCCTTCCGCTTGGATCTTGCCGGCGGCTACGACTTTAATGAGGGTGGGGCGATTGCCTCTGGCGCTCTCTCTTTGACATTTTAACTGGTATACTGAACGCATGTTCATGCTTCAACACTTACGCCGTTCGATCGCCCTCTGCTTCCTTCCACTACTGATCGTCAGCTGTGGCGGCTTACAGGAAGTCTGGGAAGGACCAGGGGCGAGAATGTTCCGGCCTCAAGCCATTGCTGTGCTCCCTCCCATGGCGAGCCAATACGACAGCGCGCGAGAGGATATTCAAGAGGTCTTGTCCGGCGCCCTGAACAAGATCGCCAATATCGAGCGTGTAGTCTCTCCTGAGAATGTGACGGATATCTTCCAGAGTTCGAAAGAAGCGTTCGATGCGCTGGTGTTCTACTTCTCACGTCTGGAAATGACGGGTCAGTCCGACAAGGACTCTGCTGTGAAGTTGGGAAAGGCGCTCAACGTGGACTCATTCTTGGTCGTACGAGTGAACTCCTGGGAATACATGCGCAAGGAAGGCGATAATGTCGGTCGAGTGGGCCTGAGCCTCCGTCTGGTCGATGCCACTACAGGCACCACCGTGTGGAAGGCGCGACATGAACGGTCGAGCAGCTATATGTTCTATCGGCCGAATTTGAAGGATATCGCGAAAGAACTCGCGGCTGAAATGATTAAGTCCATGCCTCCCCAACCAAAAAAATAGTCCCCGCCCCCTCTGAATTCTTCTCAGTGCGGTTGACAAGACTGACTCTCGTCAAGTTGAGCAGCATTCTGCCTCGCTTTCAATGAGGAGAGGGTTGGAGCAGACGCCTAGCTGGTTTTTGGCTGAGCTGCACTCATGGCGGTCTTCATTGAGCGGACAAACTCGGCCACCTGCTTTACCATTCCCGGTTTCTGCTGGTGTGCGGCTATCTGCTTGACGATGGCGCTGCCGACGATGACCCCATCGGCAATGGCCGCGACGTTGGCAGCGTCCTCCGGCGTCGCAACACCGAAGCCGACCGCTACCGGCACGCGGGTAACTTTCCTGATTTTCTCGACGTTCTTACCAACGTCGGCCACATTGAGCAGTTTCGCGCCGGTAATCCCGGTCAGCGAAACGTAATAGACAAATCCCTGTGACTGGCGTGCCACAAATGTCCTTCGTTCCGCCGTGCTTGTGGGGGCGAGAAGGAAAATCAGCTGGAGCCCAGCTGCAGCGGCCGGCCCTTTGAGCGGGCCTGCTTCATCCGGCGGCATGTCAGGCACGATCAGCCCGTCGATACCGGCCTGGACTGCCTCATGGCAGAACCGTTCAGGACCGAATGCGTGGATGTTGTTGTAATAGGCCATCAAGACCAGGGGAATCTCTGTCCTGGACCTCAGCCGTCTCACCATGGGCAGGATCGTTCGAAGCGATGTCCCACTGCGCAAAGCTCGTTCTGCCGCCTGTTGGATCACGGGCCCATCTGCAATTGGATCGGAAAACGGGACACCTAGTTCAATGATATCGGCCCCTGCCTGTTCCAACTCCACGACAAGTTGTTCGGTTTCTTCCAATGAGGGGTCGCCTGCCATCACATAAGCAATGAGGGCCTTCTCACCTCCCTGCCGAAGCCGCGCAAAGGTACGGTCCAGCCTCGATGTCACAGCGTGATCCCTCGCATTTTGGCGACCTGTTGGACATCCTTGTCTCCACGACCGGAGAGATTCACGATCAGAATCTGGCTCTTCTTCATCGTAGGCGCCACCTTCACAGTATGGGCAATGGCGTGCGCACTTTCGAGGGCCGGCATGATTCCCTCTTCTCTGGCTAGGAGATCGAACGCGGCCAAGGCTTCGTCATCGGTCACCGAGGTGTATTCGGCTCGCCCTTGATCCCGCAAGTAACTGTGTTCGGGACCGACTGCAGCGTAATCCAATCCGGCTGAGACCGAATGGGTTAGATTAATTTGTCCGTCGTCATCCTGGAGCAGATAGGTCATGGTCCCTTGCAGGACACCTGGCTTTCCTCCCTCAAAACGTGCGGCGTGTTTTCCGCTCGCGATCCCCAGACCACCGGCTTCGACGCCGACCATCTTTACCTTCTTGTCCTTGATGAACGCATAGAAAAGTCCCATGGCATTGCTGCCGCCTCCGACGCATGCGATGAGGCAATCAGGCAAGCGCCCTTCAGCCGCCAGGATCTGCCGCCTGGTTTCACGTCCGATGATGGACTGGAAGTCACGGATCATCATCGGATAGGGATGAGCCCCGAGCACCGAACCGAGAATGTAGTGGGTCGTGCGGATATTCGTTGTCCAATCCCGCATCGCTTCACTGATGGCATCCTTGAGCGTGCGGCTCCCGGCGTCGACCCCCGTGACTGTCGAGCCAAGCAATCTCATCCGAAAGACGTTCAGCGCCTGGCGCCGCATGTCTTCGGTCCCCATGTAAATCTCACATTGAAGCCCGAACATCGCCGCAACGGTCGCGGTCGCCACTCCATGTTGCCCAGCCCCGGTTTCAGCTATGATGCGCGGCTTCTTCATCCGCTGGGCCAGAAGCCCCTGCCCGATCGCGTTATTAATTTTATGGGCTCCGGTATGACAGAGGTCTTCGCGCTTCAAATAAATCTTCGCTCCACCCAACCGCTTCGTGAGTCGCTGTGCAAAGTAGAGCGAGGTTGGTCGGCCCACATAGTGCTTCAAATAATAGGCAAGTTCGGACTGGAAGCGCCTGTCTTTTTTCACACGGGCATATTCCTGCTCCAATTGAAGCAACGCAGGCATGAGTGTTTCAGGGACATAGCGTCCGCCATACGCACCGAAGCGACCTCGTTTATTGGGAACCGAACCCATTACTGTCCTCGCGCTCGTTTAGGATGCATGCAGTATAATCAGGCTCACAGCAGAGAGGCAACCCTGACGGCTCGAATGAATGCCCGTACTTTCTCGTGATCCTTCTTGCCTGGTTCCCGCTCAACCCCACTGCTCACATCCACGCCGTATGGTTGTACCGCCTGGACGGCCTTCTCGACATTGTCCGGGGTGAGCCCCCCGGCCAGGAGAATGCTCGCAGCCTTGGCCACCTCTGCGGCGAGATGCCAATCGATCACCTGCCCAGTGCCTCCAAAAGCCCGATCGGAAAAGGCGTCCAGTACGAATCCTCGAACGCCAGCCCGCCCACGAAACTCTGCCAAGGCGAGAAACGTGCTCCGATCTTTCACGCGGAGCGCTTTGAGGACCGGACGGCCTAATTCTTGGCAATAGGTCGCCGATTCATTTCCGTGCAGCTGTGCGAGCGCGAGTCCACAGTCGTCCATCAAAGTCCTGACCACTTGTTGGTCTTCGTTGACGAACACACCTACCGGTATCACCAAGGGAGGCAGGCTCATAATGATCTGCCGGGCCAGCGTGGGCTCGATATACCGGGGACTTTTTCGATAGAACACGAAACCTACCGCGTCCGCCCCGGCTTCCACCGCCGCTTGAGCGTCGTCGAAATTCGTAATGCCGCAAATCTTGACCTTCACTTGCATATTTCCCTCAAGAGCACGCTTCCCATCACGGACGAGAAGGCATTATCCTCACGGAGGCACTTCCTCGGGCGTCAGATGGACTAATGTCCGAGCGGGTCTGGGACTGTAGGAAAGAAAGAGTAGGTCGTAGATTGCCCTGCACCAGATCAGAATGCAAGGGACCGTCTTCAAAACATATGGAACGACGAACTCGTCCTTGAGGAACTGGGGAAACAAATCGGTTGACGACAGCGTTGTGAGAATGTACGCGAAATAGGCAAGCGTTCGGCTGATCGGCGTGGTGGGTTGAGAAAAATACCAGATCGCAACGCCGCTGACGGCGATGATGAATGTCTGCTTTTCAGCCTTATGATTGAAGATAACCACCCACATCAGGAGCGCGGCCAGGAAGATCATCCGAAAGAGATCGTGCCCGTATGCCTCCTTCCTGAGCAGGGGCAGACACAAGACGCCAAGTCCCACACAGATGATGAGCGTCTTCGAGACGCTCAGATGGAACCATGTCTCTAACAAGCCCATCACGGAGTAGCCTGCAGAAAGGGAGTAATCGTTCGTCAGCAAGTGGAACCAGCTCTTGTACAGGAACATTAGTTGCTCTTCGGAAACCACTGCCAGCGGAAACAACGCACATACGGCACTCCAGAGCAGGGCGTATATGACGCCCTTCACCTTTCCGGGATAGAGCAGAAATAGGAGGAAGCCTGCCAGGCTGAATATCTTCACAAAGGATCCTAGAACGATGCACAGCGTTGCGAACCCAAGCCTTTTATTTTCTAAGTGATTGAATGACCAGATCAGGAGTGCGGCGACAAGCCCGTTGCTCTGGCAGCCTTGAATGGACGTGATGAGTTCCAACAGAACGAACCATAGTATGGCGACCCGCGTGGATTCCGATCGGATCGGCAGCCGTATGACGGCGTAAAAGAGGAGAAGCGAGTTCAGGAGGCTCCAGGCCGTCAGCCCCATCACATCTGGCATCCACATAAATAGACCCATGAACAGAGCGAACACCGGGCTGTATTTGAATAAATCGAAGTGCTCATGCGGATACGCGCTATAGAGATCCTGGCCATGGATGAGATGAGCAAACGAGAATTTGAAGATCAGGTACGTATTGTAGTGGGGGTAGCTGTTTCCGCCAAGAATTCTGGGGTGCTTGACGTATTCGAGAAGACTGCTGACACAGATGACGGCCATATATACGAGCAGCACGACACGGATATCGGTAGCGGCATGTCCGATCAGTCGAACCCACCTATTGAAGGTTGGAAAGCTTCTTAGACCCACGACACTAACTTTCCTTGCGCTTCCCGCGAAGCTCAGAGGCGACGCCCTGCTGCGAAGGCCGCACGTGGAGGTCTTTCTGTCGACCCGAGACGCGATGCAACCACAGCCGGATCAGCGTCCGTGTGGCGCCGCCGATTTCCGTACGAGACAGCTTACTTTTGGCGATCCGGCGCTCCTCGAATCGAATCCGCTCCTCTTGGGCACGTAACTCCATGGTTTTGGTGTAGTAGGTCATTACAACTTGAAAGGCGAACCTGGGCCAGCCATTATGTCCTGCTCTCATGTGCCGTACCGGTCAGTTCCTGTATTTTGGTCCCGACGTTGTCCGCCTTGATCAACGATTCTCCGACGAGCATGGCATGGATGCCGGCTTCGACCAGCCGCACCACGTCGGCACGCTGGTGGATGCCGCTTTCGCTGACTATGAGCTTCTCTGCCGGGATTCGTTTCGCCAAACGCAGCGTGACGCCTAAGTCGGTGGTAAAGGTATTCAGATCTCGGTTGTTAATACCGATCAGCCGCGCCTCCGGGAGTCGTTCCAATACCGTATCGAGTTCTCGCTCGTGATGGGTCTCGATGAGCACATCCAAAGCTAACCCCCTGGCGAGGGCATAAAAATCGATCAGTTGCTGTCGTTCGAGCGCAGCGACAATCAAGAGGACTGCATCGGCCCCATAGGCGCGCGCTTCGTAAAACTGGATTTCCTCGACCATGAACTCTTTGTTCAAGACAGGCAGGGGCACCGATTGCTTGATCTCGCGCAGGTAGTCGAGGCTCCCCTGGAAGAAATCCTTGTCGGTTAGAACGGACAGAGCCGAGGCGCCATAAGCATGATAGGCCTTCGCGATCTCGAGGTAGTCAAACCGCTCGGAGAACTCAGGGCGCAGTAGGCCTAGACTGGGTGAGGCCTTTTTGACTTCGGCGATCAGCGAAGGACTGTCGGCTGTTTTCGTGGCTTCGAGGGTCACAGCAAAACCGAGTAGACCTGGTGCGTCCCGGATCCTCGTCTTCAACTCAGAGAGGTAACCACGGCTTTGCTTGTGCCGAAGTTCCGCCTTCTTATGCTCCAAAATGCGAGAGAGAATCACAGTGGCATCATCCCTTATTCGTGAACGAGATGAGGCGAGCCAGTTTCTCGGCTGCGGCACCAGAGTCAATGGCCTTGCCTGCCAAGAAGAATCCATCTTGAAAGCTTGTGGCCTTGCGCCCTGCGACAAGGGCCGGAGCTGCGTTTAAACAGACGATGTCCCGTTTCGGTCCTTTTCGCCCTTGGAGAATGTCGCGAGTAATCGAGGCACTCTCTTGCGGCGTCCCTCCGGCTAGTTGTTTGGCCGGGACCAGCGCCAGTCCGAACTCCGCCGGGTCCAGGAGATAGTTCGAAAGCACGCCCCCTTTGGCTTCTGAGATCTGCGTTTTTGCGGTAAGGGTGATCTCATCGAGTCCGTCCATTCCATGGACGACAAAGCAATGTTGCGATCCAAGATGCATGAGCACATTCCCTAGCAAAGCTGTTAATCGACCTTCGTAGACACCGAGCACCTGAATGGTGGCTCCTGCCGGATTGGTCAGCGGGCCTAAGAGATTCAGCATGGTCCGGATGCCCATTTCCTTTCTTGGGCCAGCACAATGTTTCATGGCTCCATGATAGAGCGGGGCGAAGAGAAAGCCGATCCCCACCTCATTGATACAATCGGCCACCCGTTCAGTCGGCAGATCGATCTTGACGCCGAGAGCCGAGAGGACGTCCGCACTCCCCGACTTGGATGACACAGAACGGTTGCCGTGCTTCGCCACGGTTAGACCTGCGCCTGCGACCACGAATGCCGTTGTGGTGGAGATATTGAACGTGTGAGCCCCGTCCCCGCCCGTGCCACAGGTATCCACGACGAGGGGATCTCCGACCGCGATGCGGACGGCTTTGGCACGCATGGCACGCACCGAGCCGGCAATTTCCTCGACGGTTTCCCCCTTCAGACGGAGCCCCATCAAGTAGGCGGCAATTTGGGCCGGAGTCGCTGCGCCCTCCATGATCTCCAGCATTACCGATTCGGCTTCTTGTTCGGTGAGGGAGGAGCGGTCGGCGAGTTTGGCAATCGCGTCTTTGATCATGGATCGGAGACCAGGCGGGCTACGCTACAGTTTAAGGAAGTTACGGAGGAGGTCCTTCCCCGTTAAAGTGAGGATCGATTCCGGATGAAACTGTACCCCTTCGATGCCCAACGACCGATGGCGGAGTCCCATGATTTCCCCCTCGGCTGTTTCGGCGGAAATCTCAAAACAGGCAGGCAGCGTCTCTCGCCTCACGATCAGAGAATGGTAGCGTGTCGCGTCAAAGGGATTGGGCAGCTCATGGAAGATCGTTTTCCCGTCGTGCCGGATCTTCGACGTTTTGCCATGCATCAACCGTTCGGCTCGAACGACTTCGCCGCCGAACGCCACGGCCAAAGACTGATGGCCGAGGCAGACGCCTAAGAGCGGGAGACGCCCGCCAAAATGCCGGATCGTCTCGACCGACACACCAGCTTCCATCGGCGTGCAGGGTCCCGGGGAAATGACGATGCGGCTCGGTCGCAGCGTTTCGATCTGTTCGATCGTAATCTTATTGTTGCGGAATACCCGGATGTCCTCACCCAGTTCCCCGAAGTATTGCACGAGGTTGTAGGTGAAGGAATCATAGTTGTCGATCATCAGTAGCATGGCGTTACTCGCGCAAACGTGACGCGCGTGGCTCAAGGAGACCCCGAGACTCGCTCTTGTGTTTACTTTCGTACGTCGCGCCAGTCATTCCAGCCCCTGCTCGGCCAATTCGACGGCCTTCATCATGGCCCGGGCCTTGTTACAGGTCTCTTCATATTCGTGTTCTGGATTCGAATCAGCGACGATGCCGGCTCCGGCTTGGATGAAGGCCTGGTGCTTTTTCACGACGACCGTGCGGATGTTGATGCACATGTCCATGTTGCCGGAGAAGCTGAAGTACCCCACCGCGCCGGCATAGGGACCACGCCTCGTGGGCTCAAGTTCGTCGATGATCTGCATCGCTCGAATCTTCGGCGCACCAGACACCGTGCCCGCAGGAAAGCAGGCTCGCAACACATCATACGATGTCTTCGACTCATCCAGTTGCCCCGTCACATTCGACACGATGTGCATCACGTGCGAATATCGCTCGACGTGCATGAGCGAATCCACCGTGACCGAGCCTGGTTTCGCCACCCGGCCGACATCATTCCGCCCAAGATCGACCAGCATCACATGCTCGGCCCGTTCTTTCTCATCCGCCAGTAACCGCCGTTCCATCTGCTGATCTTCTTCAGGCGTGGCGCCGCGTCGGCGCGTGCCGGCAATGGGACGAACGGAAATGACACCGTTTTCGCAACGGACGAGCGTTTCCGGAGAGGAACCGACCAGTTCGACCCCCGCGATGCGCAGGTAATACATATAGGGAGAGGGATTCACCACTCGCAAGGCGCGATAGAGCTGCAAAGGCGGAGTCTGCACGTTGGTCTCCCATCGCTGGGATACTACCGCTTGCACGATATCGCCAGCCTTGATGTATTCCTTCGTCCGCACAACCATCTTCTCAAAGTCTGCCTTGCTCATGTTCGACGTAAAGATCACCGGCTTGCAGCGGCGATGCGGACGAGTTCGGCGGAGCGGACGTTTGAGTCTCGCGATCATGCGTTCGATCCGTTCCGTTGCCGATCGGTATGCGGCCTTGATGCCACGCTCTCCCTTCGTCGTCACATGGGCGGTGGCCACGACTTTGATCTTCTGAGCGACATTGTCGAAGATCAACATCGTATCCGTGAGCAGGAAGGCAAAGTCCGGCAGATTGAGCGGGTCCTTCTGCCGGGCAGCCAAGTCCTCAAACGTGCGCACCAGGTCGTAGCTCAGATATCCGACGGCACCGCCGACGAACGGAGGAAGGTTCGGCACGGTCACCGGGCGATAGCCCTCCATCATTTCCCGCAGACGTTCGAGAGGGTTACCACGGCTGGGAATACGCTTCTTGCGTGTGCCTTGCACGACAAGCATGTCGCCCCGATCTTCGTAGACGACAACGGGGGAACCACTGCCGAGAAAGGAATAGCGTGCCCATTTCTCACCACCCTCAATACTCTCAAGGAGATAGGCTGAGGGGCCATGATCGATTTTTGCAAAGGCAGAGACGGGGGTCTCATAGTCCGCGAGAATCTCTCGATAGAGCGGAATGAGATTACCCTCTCCAGCATACTGCCGAAATTGGTCGAGACTGAGTGAGTATTGCGGCGGCGCCACGTGGTCGTCCTCTTATTCTTGGCCCACAATGAGCTTCTGTCCTACTTCGATAATGTCATCCGGCAGCTTGTTCCACTTTCTGACCTTGTCGACCGTGACCCCGTACCGCCGGCTGATCCGGTAGAGAGTTTCGCCCGGCTTCACGACATGAATGGTGGGCGATCGCATACTTCCCAGCAACGATTCTGTTGGCTCGGAACCAGCCGGAACCTCCGGAGCGAATCCGAGGGCCGATGGACTGAGTTCCACGGTATCGGGCGTTGGTTCAGCCGGCGGACCTTTACGCATCGGTGTAACCTGGCGCTTCATATCGCCTTTGGCTTTGCGTTCGAGCAACGCAGATTCCTTCATAGCCTCGGCTTCCTCCTGCACGCGGGCCAATTGTTCCCGAACGGCTTGCACCTGTGCCGTCAATTCTCGATTCCTGGCCTCATACTCCATCAATTCCTTTTTGCTCCGCTTCGCTTCGTTATCGAGCTCGCCGGTTCGCTTCTCTTCTTGGGCCAGAAGGCGTTGAAAATTCAGGCTGCGCGCCTTTTCGGCCTCGTATTTCTCTGCCATGACACATCCGCTCAACAAAAACCCCACACAGACGGTGGTCACGATTCGATAGCTGGATTTGAGCATCAACTTGTTCACGCAATTCTCCTCTTTCATGGATACCTCCTCTGACGGTCGTGAGGGAGTTTCCCTCTCGCTGCAAGGAGCGGACATTGGCTTCCGATCAACGGGAAAGCGTCTCAAATGGACTTCTTACAATAATGTCTAACGCGGCGAAAGTCAAAGGGAATACGGCGCCTTCGTTGTTTGACCCATTCCCTACCCCTATGGTACGGTCGAATCCATTGCATCCTCCTGCTATTCGTCACCAGTCTGTATGACTTCAACCTTGTCCTCTCAAGCGGCGCGAACGGTCACTCCCCAGGGTGTGACGCTGCACCTTTCGCATCCGTTCACCTTGCTTCAGCGATGTCCTTCCACGATGCGCTGGCGACAGATGGCAAAATAGCGGGAGAAACGTCTTAGCTTTATCTCGTTTATGCGTTTTTCAGGACAACCGGTTGGCCGGCTCAGACGCTTTCATGTATTGGATGATCATGGAATGCGTGGCTATGCCGCGCGATTTATTCGATAAATTCATGCGCTCGCATTTGAATTGATCATCATGGCTCACACTGAGATCATTGCCCGTTTGACCGCACTGAGAAACGAAATCCGGCGCCATGACAATCTGTATTACGTCAAGGATAAGCCGGAGATTTCAGACTTAGAGTACGATCGTCTGTTCCGAGAGCTGATCGATCTGGAGCGACGCCATCCGGAACTCGTCACGCCTGATTCCCCGACTCAGCGGGTCGGCGCACCGCCGCTCGATGAATTGGTCAAGGTTTTCCACGAACAGCCGATGCTCAGCCTGGACTCGATTATAGATCGAAGTGAGGTCATGGCATTTGACCAACGGATGAAACGTGAATTGGAATCCCCATCCGTTGAGTACAGCGCCGAACCAAAATTCGATGGGTTATCAGTCGAACTGTTGTACGACCATGGAATCTTTACCCGTGGAGCGACCAGAGGCGACGGAACGACTGGAGAGGATGTGACGATCAATCTTCGCACAATTCGTTCATTGCCGCTGCAGTTGCATGCGCAACCAGGCCTCCCTGATCATCTTGTCGTACGGGGCGAAGTATATATGCGCCTCGATGATTTCCAAACCTTGAATCGACGTATTACGGAACGGGGCGATGACGCCTTTGCCAATCCACGCAATGCGGCCTCTGGTTCCCTCCGACAGCTGGATTCCACGATAACCGCGACCAGGCCGTTGGTTGTGACCTGTTATGAAATTATGGCCATATCCACGCCCATTCCACCCACACACTGGGATGAACTGGAGAGGTTGGCCCAGTGGGGTTTTCCTGTGCCGACGCACCGGGGGCTCTTTGCTTCGATCGATGATGTGATGGACTTTCACCGCGAAACGGAATCGATCCGGGATCAGCTGCCCTATGAAATCGATGGCGTGGTGGTGAAGGTGAATCGCCGAGACTGGCAGGATCGCCTGGGCATGAAATCTCGCAGTCCCCGCTGGGCCATCGCCTACAAATTTACCCCGCGGAAGGAAATCACCGTTGTGCAGGATATCGTCGTCTCCGTCGGGAGAACCGGAACCCTCACGCCCGTCGCACTCTTAAAACCGGTGGAGGTCGGTGGCGTCACTATTAGCCGAGCTACCTTACACAATGCCGATGAAGTCGCGCGGAAAGACATTCGGATCGGTGATACCGTCAAGGTGGAACGCGCTGGCGATGTGATTCCCGCGATTGCCGAGCGTGTCCCCATCCCCGGAGAGCAGCGTGGGGCCCCCTTTCGCATGCCGGATCACTGCCCGGTTTGTGGATCGAATGTCGGTCGCGAGGGCGCCTATTTCTACTGTACTGGTCAATCAGTGTGTGGCGCTCAATTGAAGGGGGCTATCGAACATTTTGCTTCCAAACACGCGCTCAACATCGAAGGCTTGGGGAAGAAGACGGTGGCGCAACTGGTTGACGAGGGACTGGTACGTTCACTCGCCGACCTCTATCGCCTGACCAAATCCGACCTCATCCGGCTTGAGGGATTTGCCGATCGGTCCGCCACGCTCCTCTTGGAATCGATTGCGGGCAGTAAAACCGTTCCTCTGGATCGATTTCTGATTGGACTCGGGATCCGGCAAGTCGGACAACATATCGCAAAGGTGCTGGCTCGTGAGTTTGGTTCGCTCAATGAGATCATGTCGGCGGATCGGGAACGACTTCAGCTGATTCGAGAAATCGGTCCTGAGATTTCAGACAGCTTGGTGGCCTATTGCTCAGAACCGCGCAACCGGGAGGTCATCGTACAGCTCGAGGAATCAGGAGTACAGGTCGGGCCTGGCATGGCAACGGGCGATCGAAGAAAATCCCCCCTCGCAGGAAAGACGTTCGTGTTCACTGGTGGGCTGGATCGCTTCACGCGAGATGAGGCGCAGCGAGCTGTCGAAACAGCTGGAGCGCGCGTGGCCTCAAGCGTGAGCAAGAAGACATCGTATGTGGTGGTGGGGCGGGACCCGGGTTCTAAGCTGGACCAAGCCCGCACTCTGGGAGTGAAGATTTTGACGGAACAGGATTTTTCGGCCCTGATGAGAGAAAACGAGAAATCGCTTAGCTGACGAGGTCGAGGTTCGGAGCTTCGACGTGAGCCGGTGATTTTTCTTCACGAAAGATTTGGACACTACGGATGGATCGAGGCTCGGCCTCATGGATGAGGATTCGACAGTTGGCGATCCGCACTTCTTCACCCACCTTGGGAATTCGACCAATTTCCTGTTGAATGAGGCCGCCGATCGTCACCGCTTCATCGCCGAGGTCGACTTTCAAGAAGTCGTTGATCTTGCGCACTTCAGTTCTGCCGTGAACAAGGATATGGTTCTTTCCCAACCGTTTGATGAGTTCTTCCGTAATATCGGTTTCGTCCATGATCTCCCCGACCACTTCTTCGAGAAGATCCTCCAGCGTCACGATCCCCATCACGCCGCCAAATTCGTTGACCACGACGGCCATATGCCGTTTCTCCTGCTGAAACTGCTTCATGAGGTC
>Ga0209048_10000574_pt1 | contig 38904 bp, 32 predicted proteins | sample FrelakmetCRP12CR_FD_187146 | JGI IMG/M metagenome (GOLD analysis project Ga0209048, IMG submission 187146) | Freshwater lake sediment microbial communities from the University of Notre Dame, USA, for methane emissions studies - CRP12 CR (SPAdes)... | ecosystem: Environmental > Aquatic >...
TCTGCCTCGTCATCGAACACCTCATCCATGCTGACCCTCGCCGAGCAACGTCGAGGCGGAGCATATCAGAATTGACTTTTTAAGTTAGCGCTTATGGGGTTGGCCCCCACCCCGCCGATCGTCTTTTACGAGGTGCTGCTCGCGCTGGCACCGCTGCCTGCCGCGATGCTGGCAAGGCGCACTTTCGCTGCGGCGATCCCGCTGAGTCTTGGCGGCGTCGCGCTCGCAACGGTGCTGATTTCGCTACGCAACGCAGTCGAGGCGAGTCCGATCGCGGATCGAGCCTTGTTGCTGCTACAGGCCATCAGCCTGGGCGTGCCTGTCGCTGTCGACCTGCGTCGCGGGAGCTTGCACCGCGCGTTCCCGCGCTGGAACCCGGACATGGTGCGCGTTGCCGCCTTCGTCGTAATCGCCGCGTCGGCGGTGACCGCCCTGCATGTCTTCATCGGATTCTCAGTGCCGGCCCGATCGCTGCGCACAGGAACCGGCAGCATCATCGGGTTCGGACTCGTGTTCGGTGCGACGGCGCTGGCCCTATACGGTGTGGTGCTCGCGCTTCTTGTCAAACCCCCGCTTCGCTGGCTTCGAAGTGCGCGCGCAGCGGACCCGGCACTATTGCGTGCGGCGCGCCTGGTTCTCGGCATGCTGGCCGTTGCCGGTATCACGATCGTCACCTTGGGCAACCTCCGCCTGACGGCAGCGACGCTCTCTGCAATCGATTCGCTGATGGGCTCCACCCTGGAAGTGGGCGCGATGGCCATCTCCTTCAGGGCGATGGCGGCGGCGTTCGGAATTGCGCTTGCGACGATCGTCTTGACCGCGGTGACTGGGTTCGTTCTCGATCGCGAAGTCTTCACCCGACTCAAACTGCGCCCCGGCGTCGGCTATGCCATCGCCACTTTCACGCGCTGGGTCATGCTTATCGTCGGCGCCGTGCTTGCGCTGGCAGCGTTGGGCATGGACATGACGAAGGTCACGCTGATCGCCGGGGCGCTGGGCGTAGGCATCGGGTTCGGGCTGCAGAACGTCGTCAGCAACTTCGTGTCCGGCCTGATTCTGATCGTCGAGCGGCCAGTGAGCGTTGGCGACCTGATCCAGATCGGACCGCTGACGGGCGAGATCCAGCGCATCGGCATCAGATCGTCGAGTGTCAGGACGGCGCATGGGGCCGAGGTCATCGTGCCCAACTCGGACCTGGCCTCGAAAGAGGTGATCAACTGGACCCGCTCGGACCGACAGCGTCGATATGACATCAGCGTCCGCGTCGCCTACGATTCCGAACCTGAGCAGGTGATGCGTCTGCTGCTGGAAGCCGCAATGGGGGTTCCAGAGATCATGGCCAATCCGGCGCCGCTTGCCATGTTCGAGGGCTTCGGCGACAGCTCGCTCGACTTCAAGTTGCTCGCCTGGGTGAAAACCATCGACGTCGGGGACCAGGCGCAAAACGCGCTGCGCATTGCCATCCTGCGCAAGCTCGGCGGCGCCGGCATCGTCATGCCATTCCCGCAGCATGAAGTTCACCTCCATGCGGCGGACGAGCCTGCCCGGCGGGCAGCCATTGCACACGAGTAACGGTGGACATGGCGATCACGCGACAGTGCGTGTTGCCCACGGTGTTCGTGTTGCTGGCTGATTGCCACGGACTGGGCGTCGGTGGCAACCCTGTTGGACTCAACCGAGCAGGGCGCGCAGTCTGTCGGGCAGCGGCAGCGACTGCTTGGCGCGAAAGTCGACCCACACCGTCGTCGCGCCGCCGGTGGCGTAGAGCACGCCGGGCTCATCGCAGCGTTCGAGCGTGATGAAGGTATCGAAGCTCGTGCGCCCAGGATTGGCGACGTAGTGCCTGGCCAGGATGTCGCCCGGGTATTCGAGCTGGCGGATGAAGTTGCAGAAGGCGTTGGCGATCACGAAGCCCTGCCCGCGCGGGTCGGCCGCGCCGACTACCGAATGCATCCACTCGATGCGGACGATCTCGAAATAGCGAAAGTAGATCGTGTTGTTGACATGGCCCATCGCGTCCATGTCGCCCCAGCGGATGGGGATCACCATCTCGTAGGTCAGCTTCTTCTGTTCGGGAATGTCGATGCGCATGCAGGCCTCCCAATCCGGCCCCGGCTCAGGCCGCGTCGATGCCGAGTTCGCCAGCGATTCGCACGACGAGCGCGCGCAGATCGGCCAGCTCGGCCGACATCCGCGCCTGCTCGGCCTTGAGCGCAGCGATCTCGCCGGCGGCGACGAAGTCGTCCGCGCCGGCCTGCACCGCCATCGCAGCCATGTCGACCGGCCCGCACAGCAACTGCGCCCAGCGCTGCTCGCGAGCACCCGGCGCCCTGGGCAGCTTCACGACGAGCACAGGCTCGCGCGCCGCCAGTTCGTCGAGGAAGCCCTCGACCGACGAGATGTCGGCGAAGCGATGCAGCCGCTCGGTGTTGGCGCGCAGCTCGGCCGCCGTCTGCGGGCCGCGCAGCATCAGCAGCGTGAGGATCGCCATCGATTGGTCGGGCACACCGAGCACGCGCTTCATGTTGTGCTCGTAGCGGCTGACGCGGCTGCCGCTGACCTCGACCACCAGGCTGAGCGTCTTCAGCGCGTCGAGCGCGACCAGCACTTCGCCCTCGGTCGCGTTGATCACCGGGTCGCGCGCGGTCTTCTGGTTGCAGCCGAGCACGAGTGCGTTGAGCGACAGCGGATAGCTGTCGGCCACGGTGTGCTGCTTTTCGACCAGCACGCCGAGCACGCGCGCCTCGAGCGGCGACAGGGCTCTGAGGCTCATGGACGGCCTACACCGCGAAACCGTCGTCCGCCTGGATGACCGCGCCGTTGACGAAATGGCTCTCGTTGGCGCACAGCATCATCAGCACCACGTCCAGGTCCTGCGGCTGGCCGATGCGCTTGCGCGGCAGCGCGGCAATGAGCTTGCGGCCGTGCTCGGTAGCCCACTGGTGATGATTGATCTCGGTGTCGATGTAGCCGGGGCAGATCGCGTTCACGTTGATGCCGTAACGCCCCCACTCCAGCGCCATCGCGCGCGTCATGTGCACGACGGCGGCCTTGCTCATGGCGTAGACGCCGATCTGCCCGAGCACGCGCAGGCCGGCCGTCGAAGCGATGTTGACGATGCGCCCGCCCGTGAACGTGCCCGGCGCCGCACCCTGGGACCGCGCGATCATGCGCTTGCCCACTTCCTGCGCGACGAAGAACGCCCCCTTGGTGTTGGTGTTCATGACGTCGTCGTAGTCTTCCGGCGTCACTTCGGTGAGCTTGCTTGTCGACCCCACGCCCGAGTTGTTGACGAGGATGTCGATCGTGCCCATCTCGGTCTCGGCGTGCGCGACGGCGGCCTTGATGCTCGCGTGGTCGGTCACGTCGAGCCCGACGACGTGCGCATCGCCTCCCGCGGCCTCGATCTCGGCGCGCAGCGCCTTCAGCCGCTCGACGCGGCGGCTTGCCAGCACCACGGCAGCACCGGCGCCGGCGAGTGTCTTGGCGAACTGCATGCCGAGTCCGCTCGAGGCGCCGGTGACCAGCGCCACGCGGCCCGAGAGGTCGATGCTGTAGCTCATGGGGTGTTGCTCCTTCGCTTGTCCGCGACGACGATATCACGCGCATGCGCTGCATCGCCCTCGCCGGGCCGCCCGTAAAATGCCGCGCTGCCACCCCCTGGCAGTGCATCCCGAGGACGACGCATGAGCCCCGCCGACATCATTGCCCAGTACGGCCCGCGCGAAGCGATGGAGTACGACGTCGTCGTCGTCGGCGCCGGCCCGGCGGGCCTGGCCGCTGCGATCCGGCTGAAGCAGCTCGCCGCGGCGCAGGGCAAGGAGATCTCGGTCGTCGTGCTCGAGAAAGGCTCCGAGCCGGGGGCGCACACCCTGTCGGGGGCCGTCATGGACCCGCGCGCGCTGATCGAGCTGTTCCCCGACTGGAAGGAGCGCGGCGCGCCGCTCAACACCCGGGTCACCGAAGACCGCTTCTACATCCTCACCGAGGGCAAGGCGATCTTCAACCCACACTGGCTCCTGCCCGACTGCTTCGTCAACGACGGCTACTACATCGTCAGCCTGGCCAACGTGGTGCGCTGGCTCGGGCAACAGGCCGAGGCGCTCGGGGTGGAGATCTTCTCCGGCTTCGCCGCCGCCGAGGTGCTGTACGACGAGAGCGGCGCGGTCAAGGGCGTGGCCACCGGCAACATGGGCGTCGCCAAGGACGGCGAGCCCGGCGCGAACTTCCAGATCGGCATGGAACTGCATGCCAAGTACACCGTGTTCGCCGAGGGCGCGCGCGGCCACCTCGGCAAGCAGGTGATCGCGAAGTTCGCGCTCGACGCCGGCCGCGACCCGCAGACCTGGGGCATCGGCATCAAGGAAGTGTGGGAACTCGACCCAGCCCGGTACGTGCCGGGGCTGGTGCTGCACAGCGCCGGCTGGCCGCTGGACAACAGCACCTACGGCGGCGGCTTCATGTACCACTTCGAGAACCACCAGGTCTCGCTCGGACTGGTGGTCGGCCTCGGCTACACGAATCCGTACCTGGAGCCGTTCCAGGAATTCCAGCGCTACAAGACGCACCCCACGATCCGCGCCTTTCTCGAAGGCGGCAAGCGCATCGGGTACGGAGCGCGCGCGATCAACGCCAGCGGTCTGCAGAGCCTGCCCAAGCTCGTCTTCCCCGGCGGCGCGCTGGTCGGCTGCGACGCGGGCTTTCTCAACGCGCCGCGCATCAAGGGCTCGCACGCCGCGATCAAGACCGGCATGCTCGCCGCCGACGCAGCCTACGACGCCGTCATCGCGGGCCGCCAGCGCGACGAGCTTGCCGCCTACCCGGCCGAATTCGAGAAGAGCTGGCTGCACGACGAGCTCCACCGCGCGCGCAACTTCAAGCCGTACCTTGACAAGGGGCTGGTCACCGGCGCGGTGCTGTTCGGCGTCGACCAGATCGTCCTTCGCGGCAAGGCGCCGTGGACACTGCACCGAAGCCAGGCCGACCACCAGAAGCTCAAGCCGGCCGCCGAGTGCACGTCGATCGAGTACCCGAAGCCCGACGGCACGATCACCTTCGACAAGCTCTCATCGGTGTTCCTCTCCAACACCAACCACGAAGAGAACCAGCCCGCGCATCTGACGTTGAAGGACGCATCGGTGCCGGTCGCGGTCAACCTCGCCCGCTACGGCGGCCCCGAAGCCCGCTACTGTCCGGCCGGAGTCTACGAGTTCGTGCAAGTGGACGGCGCCGACCGGCTGCAGATCAACGCGCAGAACTGCGTGCACTGCAAGACTTGCGACATCAAGGACCCGACGCAGAACATCGTCTGGGTCACGCCGGAGGGCGGCGGCGGGCCGAACTACACTGGCATGTAGGTGGGCTCTGCCGCTCGAACAGCGGCCGTGAGCGGTATGGCAAGGTCAGCGGCCGTCGCGAGAACGCATGGCCTGCAGGGGTGAATCGATGCGATTCTGGTTGGTGATTCTCGTCGCGCTCGGTCTGCTGGGCTTCTTCACCTGGGCGTCGGATTTCATCACGCTGCAGGGAGAGCGCACCATCTTCACGGTGGACTGCACCGGCGGGGCCTGGCAGGGCACGCATTGCGGGGGAAAGTTGGTGGCGGCAGAACGCTATCGCTTCCGCGCACTGCACTCTCGCGGCGAAGTGCTCTTCTGGACGATGGGCGCGAACGAGCCGTCCAGCAAGTTCACCGACTGCAAGATCGACGGCGGCAGAGACTGGTCGTGCAAGCCCAACGCAGATGCGTCACGATCCATCACGCTTGAGATGCTGCACGGCGAGGCCGTCCACGACGACACCGGACGAGTACGAAGCTTCCACGCCGTGCCCAAGTGGCGCTGGATTCTTGCCCGCTACGGGCTGCCCGCCGGTAGCGACGCAGACCTTTAGGCGTGGCGCACACCTGCGAGCGGTCCGGCCCGTGCCCTGTGGCGGCGCCGCAGCGCCTCAGGTCAACACCGCGCCTGCCCGAAGCGCTGCCCTCAATGCCAGCGCGGAGGCCGCTTCTCCGTGAACGCCCGCACCCCTTCCAGCGCCGACTCATCCATCATGTTGCACGCCATCGTCCGGCCGGCGTCGTCGTACGCGGCGGCGATGCCGGTCTCGAGCTGGCGATAGAACAGTGCCTTGCCCATCGCGACCGCGACACGCGGCTTGGCGACGATGCTGGCAACGAGGCGCTCGAGCTCGGCGTCGAGCGCGTCCGGGTCGGCGACGCGGTTGACCAGCCCCTTCTCCAGCGCCTGCGCGGCACTGATGAACTCTCCGGTAACGAGCATCTCGAACGCGGCCTTGCGCGACAGGTTGCGGCTGAGCGCGACGCCCGGTGTCGAACAGAACAGGCCGAGGTTGACGCCGCTGACGGCGAACTTCGCATCGCGGCTGGCGACGGCCAGGTCGCACATCGCCACCAGTTGGCAACCGGCTGCCGTGGCGATGCCCTGCACGCGCGCGATCACCGGCACCGCGAGGCGCTGCACGGCGAGCATCATCTTCGCGCAACGCGCGAACAGCGCCTCGTAGTAGGCGAGCGACGGCGCGGCGAGCATCTCCTTCAGGTCGTGACCCGCGCAGAACGCCTTGCCGGCGGCAGCGATCACGACGACACGCGCAGCGTCGTCGTGCCCGACCGCATCGAACTCGGCCAGCAGCGCGTCGATCATGCCCTCGGACAGCGAGTTGAATGCATGCGGGCGATTGAGCGTCAGCGTCACGACGCCGCGCGCGTCGCGCGAGCGCAGCACCAGCGATTCTTCGGATTCGGACATGGCAGCACCCTCCTTGCTTCTCATTCGATGGCCGATGCCGAGCGGGCCCGCTCGCGCAGCGTGAACTTCTGGATCTTTCCCGTCGCCGTCTTCGGGATCGCCTCGAAGCGCACTTCGCGCGGCAGCTTGTAGCCGGCGAGCAGACCACGGCAATGCGCCACCAGTTCGTCGGCGCTGACGCTCGCGCCGGGCTTGAGTTCGACGAAGGCGAGCGGCGTCTCGCCCCACTTCGCATCCGGCCTGGCCACCACCGCGCAGGCGAGCACGGCCGGGTGCCGGTAGAGCGCATCTTCCACCTCCAGCGAGCTGATGTTCTCGCCGCCGGAGATGATGATGTCCTTGCTGCGGTCCCTGATCTTCACGTAGCGGTCGCTCTCCATCACCGCCAGGTCGCCGGTATGGAACCAGCCGCCCGCGAACGCGGCTGCGGTCGCCTCCGGGTTCTTCAGGTAGCCCTTCATCGCGATGTTGCCGCGGAACATGATCTCGCCCATGGTCTGGCTGTCTGCCGGCACCTCGGCCATCGTCGCCGGGTCCATCACCGTCATGCCCTCCTGCAGCGGGTAACGCACGCCCTGGCGGCCGTTCAGCCGCGCCTGCTCCGACAGGCTCTCGTGCGCCCAACCGTCGCGCTTGACGGCCACCGCCGCCGGTCCATAGACCTCGGTCAGGCCGTAGACGTGGGTGATGTCGAAGCCGATCTCGGCCATGCCCTCGATCATCGCTGCCGGGGGTGCGGCGCCGGCCACCATGCCGCGCACGCGTTGCGTGATGCCGGCCCGTTGCTCGGGCCTTGCCGCGATCAGCAGGTTGTGCACGATCGGCGCTGCGCAGTAGTGATCCACCTTGTGCTCGCGCATCGCATCGAGGATCGCCTGGGCATTCACGCCGCGCAGGCAGACGTGCGTGCCACCCAGCATCGCCACCGTCCAGGGGAAGCACCAGCCATTGCAGTGGAACATCGGCAGCGTCCACAGGTAGCGAGGGAAATTGGGCATCGTCCAGGTGGCAGCGTTGCACACCGCGTTCAGGTAGGCGCCGCGGTGATGCGTGACGACGCCCTTCGGGTCGCCGGTGGTGCCCGAGGTGTAGCTCACCGCGATCGCGTCCCACTCGTCGCGCGGGCCGGCCAGCTGCGGCAGCGGTTCGTGCGTGGCGAGCACCGCTTCGTATTCGTGCGCGCCGAGCTTGTCCCCGGCGCCTGCGTACTCGCTGTCGCAGACGTCGATCACGACCGGCTCGCGCCCGTGCTCGCTGCGCAGGATGCGCAAGGCCTCGCGCATCGTCGCCGCGAACTCGCGGTCGGTGATCAGCACCTTCGCCTCGCAGTGGGCGATCTGCCAGGCCAGCAGCGGCGCATCGAGCCGGGTGTTCAGCGTGTTGAGAACGGCGTTCAGGCCCGGCACTGCGTAGTGCGCCTCGACCATCTCCGGCGTGTTGTGCAGCATCACGCTGACCGTGCTGTTGCGCACGACGCCCAGCGCCCGCAGCGCCGCGGCGAGCCGCGCCGAGCGATCGCGCGTCTGCACCCAGGTGAATCGCCGCCGGCCGTGGATCACCGACGGCAGATCGCCGAACACCTCGGCGCTGCGCTCGACGAAGCTCACGGGCGACAGCGCAACGAAGTTCGCCGCGTTCTTGTCGAGGTGCTGATCGAAGATGCTGTTCATCTCAGTGGCTCCTTCCTGTTTCGCGCGTGCGGATGTTTCACCTTAGCCTCCGGTCTTCGCAAGCGCCTGGTCGATGTCCCAAAGGATGTCGTCGATGTGCTCGAGCCCGACCGACATCCGCACCATGTCGGGCAGCACGCCGGCGGCGAGTTGCTGGGCGGCGTCGAGCTGGCGGTGCGTCGTGGAAGCCGGGTGGATCACGAGTGTGCGCGTGTCGCCGATGTTGGCGACGTGGCTCATGAACTGCGCCGACTCGATGAACCTGACGCCCGCCGCAGCGCCGCCGCGAACGCCGAAGGCGAGCAGCCCCGAAGCGCCGGGGGCGCCGTCGACGACGCGCATCTGCTTGTCGATCAGCGCACGCTGCGGATGTTGCTGCAGGCCGGGATAGTTGACCCAGCCGACCCGCGGATGTGCCTGCAGGAAGGCGGCCACCTTGCGTGCATTCGCGCAATGGCGCTCCATGCGCAAGGGCAGCGTCTCGATGCCCTGCAGGATCTGCCAGGCGCTCGTCGGCGACAGCGCAGCGCCGTAGACGCGCAGCGTCTCCATCCGGGCGCGCATCGTGAAGCCGAAGTCGCCGAAGGTCTCGAGGAACCTCACGCCGTGATAGCCGGGCGAAGGTTCGGTCATGCCCGGGAACTTGCCATTGTCCCAGGCGAAGTTGCCGTGCGGCCTGCCGCTTTCGACGATCACGCCGGCCAGCGTGGTGCCGTGTCCGCCGAGGTACTTGGTGGCCGAGTGAACGACGATGTCGGCACCGTAGCGCAGCGGGTTGCACAGGAAGGGCGACGGCACGGTGTTGTCGACCACCAGCGGCACGCCGTGCGCATGCGCCACATCGGCCACGGCCTCGATGTCGAGCACGGCCAGACTCGGATTGCCCAGGCTTTCGGCGAACACGGCGCGCGTCTGCGGGCGCATTGCGGCAGCGAAGGCGTCCGGCTGGGTCACGTCGACAAACGTGGTCTCGATGCCGAACTTCCTCAGGTTCACCGCCAGCATCGTGACGCTGCCGCCGTACAGCGCGCCGGCGGCAACGACGTGGTCACCCTGCTGCAGGATGGTCAGCAGCGCCATCGCCTCGGCCGCCATGCCGCTGGCCGACGCCACGGCCGCGCGACCGCCCTCGAGCGCCGCGACGCGCTCCTCGAGCGCCGCGACGGTCGGGTTGGAGAGCCGCGAATAGACGTTGCCGAAGGTCTGCAGGTTGAACAGCGCTGCCGCATGCTCGGCGCTGTCGAAGACGAAGCTCGTCGTCTGGTAGATCGGCAGCGCGCGGGCGCCGCTGGCGGCGTCGGGAATCTGCCCGGCATGGATGGCCAGCGTCTCGGGTTGGAACACGTGGTCCGCCATCGTCGAACTCACACCGGACGTCGCGCCGAGATCACGCGCGTGTTCACGCCCGCCCAGTGCAGGCCGCCGAACAGCCGCGCGTGCTCGATCTTGACGCAGCGGTCCAGCACCGAGTCCAGCCCGGCCGCGCGAGCGAGCTGATCCACTTCGATGTTCTTCACGCCGATCTGCTGCCACAGGCACCTGGCGCCGATCGCGATCGCCTGGCGCGCAATGGGCAGCACGTCTTCGCTGCGCCGGAACACGTCGACCAGGTCCACCGGATGCGGGATCTCGGCCAGGCTCGGGTAGCACCGTTCGCCGAGCACCTCGCCGTAGCGCGGGTTCACTGGGACGACGCGGTAGCCGTGCTGCTGCAGGTACTTCGCCGCGAAGTAGCTCGGTCGGTGCCACTCGGCCGACAATCCGACGACCGCGATCGTCCTGCATTCGCGCAGGATGCGTCGCAGCGTGCTGATGTCGTAGTTCATCGCCGACGGGTCGGAAGTGGCGCAACGATAGCGCACCGCCCGCAAGGACGCGCCGTTCAGCGCAGGCGCCTTGGAGATAGCGAGCCGGGGTCGACACCGTGCCGCAGCAGTTCGCCCGGCAAAAGTGCGCCGCAGAGCAGCGCCGCAGCCAGTTCCGACGCCCCGGCCGCGCTCTGTATGCCGTAGCCGCCCTGCGCCGCGAGCCAGAAGAAGCCCGGGCAGGCATCGTCCCATCCGATCACCAGCTCGCCGTCGCGCACGAACGAGCGCAGCCCGGCCCAGGTGCTGGTCGGGCGCCGGATCTGCAGCGTGCTGACCGACTCGATCCGCGCGATGCCGGTCGCGACGTCGAGTTCCTCGGGCAGCACGTCGTGAGGGGTGGTCGGGTCCGCGTTGGCCGGCGAGCCGAGCAGTTGCCCGGCATCGGGCTTGAAGTACCAGCTCTCGTCGACGCCGATCACCGCCGGCCAGTGCGACGCATCGATGTCCTCGGGCGCCTTGAACGTGAACGCGGTGCGCCGGCACGGCACGAGGCCTACCGGTGCCGCGCCGAACCATCCCGCCACCTCGTCGGCCCAGGCGCCGGCGGCATTGACGACCGATCGACAACGCAGCGTCGTGTCGTCGCCAAGGTGCAGATGCCACAACGCGCCGATTCGCTCCGCGCCGTTCACCCGTGCGCCGTTGCGAAGCATGCCGCCCCGATGCCGCAGCCCGCGCAGGAAGCCCTGATGCAGCGCGTGGACGTCGATGTCCTGCGCATCGTCGTCGAGCAGGCCGGCGTGCACCGCCTCGGGCCTGAGGCACGGTACGCGCGCCAGCACTTCGTCGCGCGGCAGCAGCTGCAACGCGCAGCCCGCGGCCTGCAAGTCGGCGCGCGTTGCCTCGAGCAGCGCCTGCTGGCCAGGCGTCGCGAGGTACAGCGCCCCGCGCGGCGCCAGCAGCGGCGTCGCGGCGAACGACGGCGGCGGGTCCTCGTAGAAGCCGCGGCTGGCGCGGGTCAGCGCGCGCACGGCCGGCGGGCCGTAGCTCTCGATGAACATCGCCGCCGAGCGTCCGGTCGAATGGACGCCCGGCTGCGATTCGCGCTCGATCAACGCGACACTCATCCGTGACGTGAGCCGCCAGGCGATCGACGCACCGGCAATGCCGGCGCCGACGACCGCAACGTCGAAGACGCCACCGTCTGTCATCGCGGGAAGGCAACGGGTGCAGGGCGCATGCGTCCATTATCCCGACAGGCCGCGCGCGGCGCGCTGCTACACTTTCGCCGGTCAGGAGAGAGTCGCAGCGCCTGTGCGCGACGGCCGCCGAAGGCGCAGGGGTCATCCCCCGAACGCTCAGGCAAGAAGGACTGGCAAGCGTCCCGAGGTATCGAGGGACGTTCCTCACTGGAGAGAGGCTGGCCCCGAGCCAGCCCACCGAAGGGGCAAGCGGCGCGCGGGGGCTTTCTCGCGCTTCGCCAATCTCTCAGGTAAAGCGGACAGCGAGGGCTCCGCCCCACCGGCATACAGTGGGGGGTCTCAACGCCCTCGAAAGCTTCGCCATGACCGACACCGCATCGCCCCCCAGCGCACTTCAACGCACGCCGCTGCACGCCCTGCACCTCGAACTCGGCGCCCGCATGGTGGGCTTCGCCGGCTACGACATGCCGGTCTCGTACCCCGCCGGCATCCTGGCCGAGCACAAGCAGTGCCGCAGCTCGGCCGGGCTGTTTGACGTCTCGCACATGGGCCAGTTGCGCCTGCTCGGGCCCGACGCCGACCGCGCACTCGAATCGCTGGTGCCGGTCGACGTTATCGGCCTCGCGGTCGACAAGCAGCGCTACGGCTTCTTCACGGATGCCCAGGGAGGCATCCTCGACGACCTGATGATCACGCGGCGCGCGGACGACCTGTTCGTCGTCGTCAATGCCGGCCGCAGGGCGGCCGACATCGCGCACCTCGGGACGCACATCGGCCACCGTTGCACGGTGCAGCCGCTACCCGAGCGGGCGCTGCTCGCGCTGCAGGGGCCGAAGGCGGTGGCGGCACTGCAGCGCCTGAACCCGGGCGTGACCGCATTGACCTTCATGACCGGCGGCGCATTCACGCTAGCCGGCGCCGACTGCTACGTCACCCGCTCGGGCTACACCGGCGAGGACGGCTTCGAGATCTCGGTGCCCGGCGCGCAGGCCGAGGCGCTCGCCCGGGCGCTGCTGAAGCAGCACGAGGTCAAGCCCGCCGGGCTCGGCGCCCGCGACACGCTTCGCCTCGAGGCCGGGCTGTGCCTCTACGGGCACGACATCGACACCCGGACGACACCGGTCGAGGCGGGCCTGACCTGGGCGATCCAGAAGGTGCGCCGTGCCGGCGGCGAGCGCGCCGGCGGTTACCCGGGCGCGAGTGTCATCGACGGTAAGCTGGCCACCGGCGTGTCGTTCAAGCGGGTCGGCCTGGTCGGCCTCGAGCGCACACCGGTGCGCGAGGGCGCCAAGCTCAGCGACGCGCACGGCCACTCGGTCGGCCTCGTCACCAGCGGCACGATCGGCCCCACCGTCGGCGAGCCGATCGCCATGGCCTACCTCGCGACCAACCACGCGCTGCCGGGCCACGAGGTCTACGCCGACGTGCGCGGACGCAAGCTGCCGATGCGCGTGCGTGCACTGCCGTTCACGGCGCACCGATACTTCCGCGGCTGAACCACGACCGCCACGACTTCACCCCCAAGGAGGCCACAGATGACGACCCGATTCACTGACGATCACGAATGGATCAACATCGAAGATCACGATGCCGCGACGGTCGGCATCACGCACCACGCGCAGGACGCGCTGGGCGACGTGGTCTTCGTCGACCTTCCCGCCGTCGGCAACAGCTTCAGGAAGGGCGAGGTGGCCGGAGTCGTCGAATCGGTGAAGGCCGCCGCCGACATGTACATGCCGGTCAGTGGCGAAGTGGTCGAGGTCAACGAGGCGCTGCGCGACAACCCCTCGCTCGCCAATACCGATCCGATGGGCAACGGCTGGTTCTTCAAGGTGAAGATCTCGGACATGACCGAGTTCGACCAGCTGATGGACGTGCCCGAGTACGACGCGCTGCTGAAGACGCTCTAGGCGCACGCGACGCGCCGCCACCCTTGCCAACCCGGGTAGGCGCCGCTGCCGCCCGCCATGCAGGAGCGACCCCATGCTGATGTCCACCCTCACCTCCCTCGCCGAACTCGAGAACGACTCCGAGTTCGTCGCCCGCCACATCGGCCCGACGGCGGCCGACGAGCAGCAGATGCTCGGTGCCATCGGTGCCGCGTCGCGTCGCGCGCTGATCGAGGCCGTTGTGCCGCAGAGCATCGTGCGCTCGCAGCCGATGGCGCTGCCCGAGCCGCTGACCGAGGCCCAGGCACTGGCCGAACTGAAGGCGATCGCGGCGCGCAACCGCGTGCTCAAGAGCTTCATCGGCCAGGGCTACCACGGCACGCACACGCCGACGGTCATCCTGCGCAACATCCTCGAGAACCCGGCCTGGTACACGGCCTATACGCCCTATCAGGCCGAGATCTCGCAGGGCCGGTTGGAGGCACTGATCAACTTCCAGACCCTGGTCTGCGACCTCACCGGCATGGCGATCGCCGGCTCGTCGATGCTCGACGAAGCGACGGCAGCGGCCGAGGCGATGACGCTCGCGTTGCGCGTCGGCAAGAGCAAGTCGACGACCTTCTACGTCGCCGACGACGTGCTGCCGCAGACGCTCGAAGTCGTGCGCACGCGCGCCACGCCGCTGGGCATCGGCGTCGTCAGCGGGCCGCTCGACGCCGCCGCAAAGGCCGGTGCGTTTGCAGTGCTGATGCAATACCCGGGCGTCGACGGCGCGGTGCGCGACCTGCAGCCGGTGATCGCCGCGGTGCATTCCGCCGGTGGCCTGGCGATCGTCGCCGCCGACCTGCTCGCGCTGACGCTGCTCACGCCCCCAGGGGAGCTCGGCTCCGACATCGCCATCGGCAACACGCAGCGCTTCGGCATGCCGATGGGTAACGGCGGCCCGCATGCGGCTTACCTGGCGACGAAAGACGAATTCAAGCGGGCCATGCCGGGGCGGCTGGTGGGTGTCAGCGTCGACGTGCACGGCGCCCCGGCCTTGCGCCTGGCGCTGCAGACGCGCGAGCAGCACATCCGGCGCGAGAAGGCCACCTCCAACATCTGCACCGCGCAGGTACTGCCGGCTGTCGTGGCGAGCATGTACGCCGTCTATCACGGGCCGGCGGGCCTGACGCGAATCGCGCGCAGAGTGGCGAGCTACACCGCCGTGCTGGCGGCGGCGCTCGCGCAGCGCGGCTTCGGGCCGAAGCACGAGACCGCGTTCGACACCCTCGAAATCGCCACCGGCGATCGCACCGATGCGGTACTGCAGGCCGCGCGCGACGCCGGCTTCAACCTGCGCCGCGCTTCGTCGGCGTCGGTCGGCGTGACGCTCGACGAGACGACGACACGCGGCGACATCGCCGCGCTGTGCGCCGTCATCGCGCCAGGCGGCGACGCCGCCGCGCTGGCCGCGCTGTGGGCGAAGGCCGAGAAGGGCATCGCGCCGTTGCTCCCCCCGGACCTCGCCCGCCGCAGCGCGTTCCTGACCCATCCCGTATTCAACACGCACCACTCCGAGACCGAGATGCTGCGCTACATCCGCAGACTGTCGGACAAGGACCTCGCGCTGGATCGCAGCATGATCCCCCTCGGCTCGTGCACGATGAAGCTCAACGCGACGAGCGAGATGATCCCGATCACCTGGCCCGGGTTCGCCGACATCCACCCGTTCGCACCCGCGGACCAACTCGCCGGCTATGCCGAGCTCGACCGCCAGCTGCGCGACTGGCTGTGTCAGGCCACGGGCTATGCCGGTGTCAGCCTGCAGCCCAATGCGGGTTCGCAGGGCGAATACGCGGGGCTGCTGGCGATCCGCGGCTGGCACGCGTCGCGCGGCGAGGCGCAGCGCCGGATCTGCCTGATCCCCGAATCGGCGCACGGCACCAACCCGGCGAGCGCGCAGATGGCGGGCCTCGAGGTGGTGGTCGTGAAGTGCGATGCCAAGGGCAACGTCGACCTCGGCGATCTCGAGGCCAAGTGCGCGAAGCATGGCGCGACCCTGGCCGCGATGATGATCACCTACCCTTCGACCTACGGTGTGTTCGATCCCCACGTGGGCGAGTTGTGCAAGCTCGTGCACCGCCACGGCGGGCGCGTCTACGTGGACGGCGCCAACATGAATGCGCTGGTCGGCGTGGCGGCGCCGGGTGAATTCGGCGGCGACGTGAGCCACCTGAACCTGCACAAGACCTTCTGCATCCCGCACGGCGGCGGCGGCCCCGGCGTGGGCCCGGTCTGCGTGGTGGAGGACCTCGTGCCCTTCCTGCCGGGGCACCGCAGCCATGCGGAATCGACGCAGGCCACCCCCGGCGTCGCCGATGCGCACGCGGTGGGCGCCGTGTCGGCAGCGCCGCTCGGCAACGCGGCGGTGCTGCCGATCAGCTGGATGTACATGCGCATGATGGGCGCCGAGGGTCTGCGCGCGGCGACCGAAGTGGCGATCCTGAACGCGAACTACGTCGCGGCGCGGCTTGCCGATGCCTACGACATCCATTTCAGCGGCAACATCGCCGGCATCAAGGGCGGCGGCGTCGCGCACGAGTGCATTCTCGACCTGCGCCCGCTGAAAGAGAGCTCCGGAATCAGCGCCGAGGACGTCGCCAAGCGCCTGATCGACTACGGCTTCCACGCGCCGACACTGAGCTTCCCGGTCGCCGGCACGCTGATGGTCGAGCCGACCGAGAGCGAACCGCTGGCCGAACTCGACCGTTTCGTCGCCGCGATGCTCGCCATCCGCGCCGAGATCGCGCAGGTCGAGCAAGGCCGCTGGCCGAAGGAGGACAACCCGTTGAAGGCGGCGCCGTTCACCGCCGAGGCGACCCTGAGGGCCGACTGGCCGCACGTCTACACGCGTGAGCAGGCCGCTTTCCCGGTCACCGCGCTGCGGCGCCAGAAGTACTGGGCACCGGTGGGCCGCGTCGACAACGTCTGGGGCGACCGCAACCTGTTCTGCGCCTGCGTGCCGATGAGCCAAGCCACGTGAGCCTTTCGCGCACGCGATCGCGAAGGATGTAGCGCGTGGCCGTCTCAGTCTTCGACCTGTTCAAGATCGGCATCGGGCCGAGCAGTTCGCACACCGTCGGTCCGATGCGCGCGGCGCGCCTGTTCGCGCTGCGCCTGGCGCACGACGGCCTGCTCGCAGAGACGCATCGCGTGCGGTCACAGCTCTATGGATCGCTGGGCGCCACCGGCAAGGGCCACGGCAGCGACAAGGCGGTGCTGCTCGGGCTCGCCGGCTTCGAGCCCGACACGGTGGAGGTCGATGCGATCCCGGCACTGCTGCAGACCATTCGCGGCGACCGCGGCCTGCGCCTGCTCGGCACGCATGCGATCGCCTTCAACGAGAAGACCGACCTCGTGTTCCACCGCCGCGAGACGCTGCCCTTCCACGCCAATGGCATGCGCTTCACGGCGTTCGACGCAGCCGGCAACGAGATCGCCAACCACCAGTACTTCTCGGTCGGCGGTGGCTTCGTCGTGAGCGACGAAGTGGCTGGCGACGGCGCCCTGCACAAGGTCATCGCGCCCGACGCCACGGTGCTGCCGCTGCCGTTTCACAGCGGCGCCGAGCTGCTTGCGCTGACCGCGCGTGAAGGCTGCTCGATCGCCGCTCTGATGCGCCGCAACGAGCGCCACTGGAAGAGCGACGCCGACATCGACGCCGGCCTGATGCGGATCTGGGGCGTGATGCAGGCCTGCGTCGTGCGCGGTTGCGCTACCTCCGGCACGCTACCGGGCGGCTTCAAGGTGCGCCGCCGCGCCGCGAACCTGCACCGGCAGCTGTGCAGCAACCCCGAGGCCGCGCTGCGCGACCCGCTGCAGGTGCTCGACTGGGTGAATCTCTACGCGCTCGCGGTGAATGAGGAGAACGCCGCCGGCGGCCGCGTCGTCACGGCGCCCACCAACGGCGCGGCCGGCATCGTGCCCGCGGTGCTGCATTACTACACACGCTTCGTTCCCGGCGCGACGGATGCCGGCGTGATCGACTTCCTGCTCACCGCAGCGGCGATCGGCATGCTCTACAAGGAGAACGCGTCGATCTCGGGCGCCGAGGTCGGCTGCCAGGGCGAGGTCGGCGTGGCCTGCTCGATGGCCGCCGGCGCGCTCTGCGCCGTACTCGGCGGCACGCCGGCGCAGGCAGAGAACGCGGCCGAGATCGGCATGGAGCACCACCTCGGCCTGACCTGCGACCCGGTGGGCGGGCTGGTGCAGATTCCGTGCATCGAACGCAACGCGATCGCCGCGGTGAAGGCGATCAACGCCGCGCGAATGGCGCTGCGCGGCGACGGCACGCACCACGTGTCGCTCGACCAGGTGATCAAGACGATGCGCCAGACCGGCGCCGACATGATGACCAAGTACAAGGAAACGGCGCGCGGCGGGCTGGCCGTCAATATCGTCGAGTGCTGAGGCGCTCGACACCTTGATCCTTCGTTCGGCTCGTGCGGGGCACGGTGGAGCAGATGACATGATCATTGCCCCGGACGCGCAGTTCCCCGCCCCAGCCGCGGTGAGCCTGCGCGAAGCCTTCTGGTACTGGCTCAGGCTCGGCCTCGTCAGCTTTGGCGGGCCGGCCGGGCAGATCGCGATCATGCACGCCGATCTGGTGGAACGAAAGCGCTGGATCTCCGAGAAGCGCTTCCTGCACGCGCTGAACTTCTGCATGATGCTGCCGGGGCCGGAGGCACAGCAGCTCGCCACCTACATCGGCTGGCTGATGCATCGCAGCTGGGGCGGCGTGATCGCGGGCTCGCTGTTTGTGCTGCCGTCGCTCGTCATCCTGGTCGCGCTGTCATGGGTCTACCTGCGCTTCGGCGAGGTGCCGGCGGTGGCGGGCGTGTTCTACGGCATCAAGCCGGCCATGGTCGCCATCGTGCTGTTCGCGGCGTGGCGCATCGGCTCGCGCGCGCTGAAGCACCCGCTGCTGTGGGGCGTCGCGGCGGCGGCGTTCGTCGGGATCTTTGCGTTCAATCTTCCGTTCCCGCTGATCGTGCTCGTGGCTGCGCTGTGCGGCACCCTCGGCGCGCGCTTCGCGCCGCAGGCGTTCGAGGGCGGCGGCCACAAAGGCACGGGCAGGTCCTACGACCCCGCGCTGATCGACGACCGCACGCCGACGCCGCCGCACGCCCTCTGGTCGGCGCGACACGCGCTGCGCGTGCTGCTCCTGTTCCTTGCCCTGTGGGCAGCGGTGCTGGGCGCACTGGCGCTGTGGCAGGGCTGGACGGCGGCGCTGACGCAAATGGGCTGGTTCTTCACGAAGACCGCGTTGCTCACCTTCGGCGGTGCCTACGCGGTACTGCCCTACGTCTTTCAGGGTGCGGTCGAGCAACAGCACTGGCTCTCCGCGGCGCAGATGATGGACGGCCTGGCGCTCGGCGAAACCACGCCCGGCCCGCTGATCATGGTGGTCGCCTTCGTCGGCTTCGTAGCTGGCTGGACGCGGCAGGTGCTGGGGCCGGATGCGCTGTTCGCTTCGGGTTTGCTCGCGGCGTGCGTGGTGACCTTCTTCACCTTCCTGCCGTCGTTCCTGTTCATCCTGCTCGGCGCGCCGTTCATCGAGAGCACGCGCGGGCAACTCAGGTTCACCGCGCCGCTGACGGGCATCACCGCGGCGGTGGTCGGCGTGATCGTGAACCTCGCTGCGTTCTTCGCCTGGCACGTGTTCTGCCCGCAGGGCGCGAAGGAATCAGTCGATGGGGTGGCAGCGTTGATCGCGCTGGCGGCGTTCGTCGCGCTGTGGCGCTACGGCGTCGGCGTGATCAGGCTGATCTTCGTCTGCGCAGCGCTGGGCGCGGTGCTCAGACTGTGGGTCTAGCACCTGCCGCGGCTTCAGTGGCGATCAGTTCGGCGTTGGCATGCAATGAAGACTCTCCAGGCCCGGCCCCGCATTCTCACGCAACCCGACCTTCCCGGCGCCGCAGCAAGGCATACGCCGCCGGCACGACGAGCAGCGACAGCAGCGGCGCGGTAATCATGCCACCGAGCATCGGCGCGGCGATGCGGCTCATCACCTCCGAGCCGGTGCCCGTTCCCCACACGATGGGCACGAGGCCGGCGAGGATCACCGCCACCGTCATCGCCTTCGGCCGCACGCGCAGCACGGCGCCTTCGCGGATCGCGTCATCCACCACCTCCGCACTCTGTGCCTCGCCCCGCGCGAGCCGCTCCTGCAACGCGTGCTTCAGGTAGATCAGCATCACGACGCCGAACTCGGCGCTGACCCCGGCCAGTGCGATGAAACCGACGCCGGTGGCGATCGACAGGTGGTAGCCCATCGCGTAGAGAAACCAGACGCCGCCGGTGAGCGCGAACGGCAGCGTCGCCATGATCAGGGCCGCCTCGTCGAAGCGCCTGAAGGTGAGGTAGAGCAGCACGAATATGATCAGCAGGGTCGCAGGCACCACGACCTGCAGCCGTGCGTTGGCGCGCTCCATGAACTCGAACTGCCCGGAGTACGCAACGCTGATGCCCGGCTCGAGTTGGACGCTCGCCGCGACGGCGCGCCGCAGGTCGCCCGCCACCGAGGCGAGGTCGCGACCCCGCACGTCGATGTAGACCCAGCTCGCGAGGCGCGCGTTCTCGCTCTTCAGCATTGGCGGTCCGTCGGCCAAGGTGATGCGCGCCACGGTGCCGAGCGTGATTTGCTGGCCCATCGGAGTGACGAAGGGCAGATCGCGCAGCTTCTGCGGCGTGTCGCGCAATTCGCGCGGGTAGCGCAGGTTGATGCTGAAGCGCGCCAGCCCCTCGACCGTCTCGCCGGCCATCGCGCCGCCGATCGCGCCCGCCACGATGGTCTGCACGTCGGCAATGTTCAGGCCGTAGCGCGCTGCGGCCTGTCGGTCGATCTGCACGTCGACATAGCGGCCGCCGGTCAGCCGCTCGGCAAGCGAAGAACTGACACCGGGCACCGTCTTCGCCACCCGTTCGATGTCGCCGGCGATGCGGTCGATCGCGTGCAAGTCGGTGCCCGACACCTTGACGCCGATCGGGCTCTTGATGCCGGTGGCGAGCATGTCGATGCGATTGCGGATCGGCGGGATCCAGATGTTCGCCAGGCCCGGCACCCTGACGGCGGAGTCGAGCTCCTCGACCAGTTTTTCGGGCGTCATGCCGGCACGCCACTGCTCGCGCGGCTTGAGCTGGATCGTCGTCTCGAACATCTCCATCGGCGCCGGATCGGTGGCGGTCTCGGCGCGGCCGGCCTTGCCGAACACGCGTGCCACTTCGGGAACGGTCCTGATCATGCGGTCGGTCTGCTGCAGCAGTTCGCCGGCCTTCGCCGCCGACAGTCCCGGCAGCGCAGTCGGCATGTAGAGCAGGTCGCCTTCGTCCAGCGGCGGCAGGAATTCGCCGCCGAGGCGCAGCGCGGGCCAGGCAGTCGTGGCCAGCGCGAGCACGGCGATCGCCAGCGTCGCCCTCGGATAGCGCAGCACCTGGTCGAGCACCGGGCGGTAGAGCCCGATCAGCGCGCGGCTGATCGGGTTGCGGCGTTCGTCGGGAATGCGGCCGCGGATCCACCAGCCCATCAGCACCGGGATCAGTGTGGCCGACAGCAGGGCTGCTGCCGCCATCGCATAGGTCTTGGTGTAGGCCAGCGGACCGAACAGTCGCCCTTCCTGCGCCTCGAGCGTGAACACCGGGATGAACGACAGCGTGATGATGAGCAGGCTGAAGAAGAGCGCCGGACCGACCTCGACCGCTGCGTCGGTCACGACCTCCCAGTGCGCGTCGCCCTTCAGTGCCTCGCCGGGGTGCGCCTGTTGCCAGGCTTCCATCTTCTTGTGCGCGTTCTCGATCATCACCACCGCCGCGTCGACCATCGCGCCGATCGCGATCGCGATGCCGCCGAGCGACATGATGTTCGCATTGATGCCCTGCCAGCGCATCACGATGAACGCCGCGAGGATGCCGAGCGGAAGCGAGATGATGGCCACCAGCGACGAGCGCAGATGCCACAGGAACACGGCACAGACCAGCGCGACGACCGCGAACTCTTCCACCAGCTTGCCCGTCAGGTTGCGGATCGCTCGCTCGATCAACTGGCTGCGGTCGTAGGTCGTCACGATCTCGACACCGGCGGGCAGGCTCCTGCCGAGTTCAGCCAGCCGGGTCTTGACCGCCGCGATCGTCGCCTGCGCGTTCTTGCCCGAGCGCAGGATCACCACGCCACCGGCCACTTCGCCCTCCCCGTCGAGCTCGGCGATGCCGCGTCGCATCTCGGGTCCGGTCTGCACCACGGCCACGTCGCCGAGTCGCACCGGCACACCGTTCTTCACCAGCAGCGGTACGGCGCGGAAGTCGTCCAGCGTCTTCAGATAACCGCTCGCGCGCACCATGTACTCGGCCTCGGCGAGTTCGAGCACCGAGCCGCCGCTCTCCTGGTTGGCGGCCATCAACGCCGTGCGCACCTGGTCGAAGGCAATCCCGTAGGCCGCCAGCCTGGTCGGGTCGAGCACCACCTGGACCTGCTTGACCATGCCGCCGACCGAGGCCACCTCGGCGACGCCGGGCAGGCTCTTCAGTTCGTACTTCAGGAACCAGTCCTGCAAAGTCCGCAGTTGCGACAGATCGTGCTTGCCACTACGATCCACCAACGCGTACTGGAAGATCCAGCCGACGCCGGTGGCGTCGGGCCCCAGCGAGGTCTTGGCGGTCGCCGGCAGCCGGTCCTGCACCTGGTTCAGGACCTCGAGGACGCGCGAGCGCGCCCAGTACAGGTCGGTGCCGTCCTCGAACAGCACGTAGACGAAGCTGTCGCCGAAGAACGAGAAGCCGCGCACTGATCGAGCGCCGGGCGCCGACAGCAGCGTCGTCGCCAGCGGGTAGGTGACCTGGTTCTCGACGATCTGCGGCGCCTGGCCGGGATAGCTGGTGCGGATGATGACCTGCACGTCCGACAGGTCGGGCAGCGCGTCGATCGGCGTCGTGCGCACCGCCCACACGCCCCACGCGGCGAGGAACACCGTCAGCAGCAAGACCAGGAATCGGTTGACGACCGACCAGCGGATCAGGGCTTCGATCATTTGCCTGCCTCCGTGCCCGCACCGGAGCGCCCCACTACGGCGGACATGCTCGCTTCGGAATCGATCAGGAATTGCCCCGAAGCGACCACCCGCTGGCCCGCGACGAGGCCCTTCAGCACGACCAGCTTGCCGCCGACCTCGCGCCCAAGTTCCACCTCGACCGGGCTGAATCGACCGCCCTCGTCGGCGGCGACGAAGACCACGGCGCGCGCTCCGGTGCGGATCACCGCCTCGCTGGGGATGACGAGCGCTTCCTGGCGTTCGCCGACGATCGAGGCCCGCGCGGACATGCCGGCCCTGAGCTTGCCGGCGCGGTTGGGCAACTCGATGCGCACGCGCAGCGTGCGGGTCTCGCGATTGGTCTCGGGCAGCACCACGGCGATTCGGCCGTCGAACGTTTCGCCCGGGTAGGCCGCCAGTGTCGCCTTCACTGGCGCGCCGGGGCGCAGCAGCGCGGTGTGGACCTCGGGCACGGCCACCTCGAGCCACATCGTGCCCAGACCGTTGATGCGCGCCAGCGTCATGCCGGGCGCGAGCGACATGCCGGCGCGCACCATCAGTTCCTGGATCACGCCGCCGACCGGGGCGGTGATGGTGATCACCTGTTGCGGCCTTCCGCTGCGTTCGACGTCGAGGATCAGCGCTTCCGGCATGCCGAGCAGCACGAGGCGCTGGCGCGCCGCCGCGGCCAGCGCGGCGTCGCCGGTGGCGCGCACGGCCAGGTATTCCTGTTGAGCGCCGCCCCATTCGGGCACCAGCACTTCGACCAGCGGCGCGCCGGCGGCGATCACGTCGCCGGGCGCGCGTGCGAAGACGCGCTCGACGAAGCCGGCCGAGCGTGTCTGCACGATGGCCACGTCGCGCTCGTTGAAGCCCAGCGTGCCGACGGCCTCGATGCCGGTGGACACCACTTCGCGCGTCACCGGCGCGAGACGCAGCCCGAGGCTCTGCGCCAGTCGCGGGTCGACCTGCACGCCGCCGCTGCCCGCCTCGTCGGCGTAGCGGGGCACCAGTTCCATGTCCATGAATGGCGACTTGCCGGGCTTGTCGAAGCGCGCCTCGGGCTTCATCGGGTCGTACCAGTACAGCACCTTGCGGCCATCGGCCAGGGGCGCGCTGGCCGGCATGTCCACCGGCGCCGCTCTGCCGGCCGTGCCATCCGTTTGCGCGCGCCAGTGGGCGACGCCGTAGCCCGCCCCCGCCGCGACGAGCGCCACCACCACGGCCGCCGCAGCGACCGTGCCCCGCTTCAACGTCACCGTGCTGGCTCCGCCATCGGATCGCTGCGCGATAGGTGTCTGCTCCGAAGTGCTCCGTGTTTTCATCAGCGTTGCTCCGCCATCAGGTAGTTCAGCCTGGCGCGCAATGCGTACTGCCGCGCCTCGAGTTCGATCGCCCGCAGGCCGAGTTCGGCTCGTTCGCGGCGGGCGACGAGCACCGCGGCAAGGTCGCCGCGCCCGGCCTCGTAGGCAGCCATCGCCAGCCCGACGCGCTCGTTCGCGAGAGGAACGGCGGCCTGCCCGAGCCGGTCGAGCTTGCGCGTCAGCTCTTCGAACTCGGCCAGTTGCAGGTCGACATCCTCGCGCCGCCGGCGCAGCAGGTCATCGCGTTCGGCCTCGATGCGCGCAGCCTCCTTCTGCTTGGCGGCAATCTGCGGGTCCTGCCGCTTCTCGGCCCAGAAGGGCAGCTCGAACGTGAACTGGAACGACACCATGTCGCCATAGGCCGAGCCGCGCTTGGAGTACATGAACTCCCAGTTCCAGTCGCCCCGTCTTGCCGCCTCCAGCTCCAGCATCTCGGCGTTCGTCATCCGCACCATCGGCTCGAAGACTCGCAGGTCGGCCTGTTGCGCGACCCCTCGCTGCAACGCGGCAGGCTCGACCGTCAGTGCGGGCGGCCCTCCGGCGAGCGCCTGCATCGCATCGTCGCCCAGCCAGCGCGTCAGCGTGGCCGATGCCTTGGCACGCTCGCGCGCCAGTTCGTCGCGTCGGTCGGCCAGCGCCAGCGCCTCCTGCCGCGCCATCGTCGCGTCGGCGGGCATCGACTTGCCGCCTGCGATGCGCGAGGCCACCGTGCTCTGCAGCAGCCGGTTCTCGTCTTCGAGCGTCTGGAACAGCGCAAGCTGGCGTTCCGCGAAGTAGCGCATCAGCCACGCCTGCGCCACTTCGCGCCTGATGCTCAGAAGCTCGGCGTCCAGCAACGCTCGTTCCCGCTCGGCCCGCGCCTCGGCGCCCTGTGCGCGTGCGGCGCGCTTGGCGCCGTTCGGCACATCCTGCATCAGGCCGATGTTGCGCATGGTCATCGGGTCGCTGGCCACCGTGAAGCGATCCGCACCGGTAACCGGAAGGTTGTTGATGCCCGCCAGCAACCGCGGGTCTGGCAGCTGGTCGGCGCTGAGGCGCAGCTGGTCGGCCGCATCGACCGAGGCCTGCCGCGCCGTGAGCATCGGGGCGCGCTCGACGGCCAGGACCTGCGCGCGCTCGAAGCTGAGTCCTCCGGCAAACTGGGCCATCGTGGGCGCCGCAGAGAGGCACAGCACGACGAGCAGACAGTTCGGCGCATGAAGCACTGCGCGCTTCGCGGGTTCGCCGGAGCGACCCGCCGGGGTTCTCGAATGCATGAGAGGTTCTCCATGTCCAGGGTGCACGGACTCGGGCGCGGGCGGCCCGGGTCTCGTCGGGGGCGGCTCGCGCCGAACGCCGGCGCGACAGCCCGTGCAGCGGACTAGTTGCGGAGAACCCCGTGGATCAGGTAGAGCGGTGGCCAGCCCGGCGGTGCACCGGAGCGAGCCATGGGCTGCTGGTGTGCCAGTCGGCCGGCGCCGTCGAGCGGGTCGCTCGCCTCGACGATGAACCACAGCGGCGCCGTCGCGGGCGCATCGTCGGTCGCAGCGTGCGAGGGGGCTTGGTGGTCACCGTCGCAGTGCACCTTGCACAGCGACGGATTCGCGGGGTCCATCGCCGCCGGACTCCTGCCGTGGCAATCGGCCGCCGCCGCCTCCACGACGACGGCCCCGGCATCGGCAAGGTGCTGCCGCTCGATGGTCGGGCAAGCGTATGCGGCCGCCAGCCACTGCACGCAAAACAGCGCGCCGATCATCCAGACGGACAAACGTCGTCGTGCTCTCCTGCCCATTCCCATGGTCGCGAGTCTAGCGGCGGCGCGTGACGAGGCGGCGGACGGTCCCGACCCTGCCTTGATCTGAATCACATCGACCGCAATACAGGCTAGCGGATGCCCTCGCGCCTCTGCGCTTCGCAGATGAAGTCTTCCATCTCCGGATCGAGCGCGTCGCGCGCGGACACGATGCCGACCGGCTTGCCGTTCTCGACCACCGGCACGTGGCGAAATCCGTGCTCGTGCATCAGCTGCAGCGCGTAACCGAAGCTCCGCTCCGGATCGACGCTCAGCGGCGAAGGCGTCATCACGTCGGCGAGGCGTGCGGTCCTTGCGTCGAGCCCTGCCGCGATGACTCGATAGACGGCGTCGCGTTCAGTGAAGATGCCGGTCAGTGCCTCGTTGTCGACCACCATGACGGCGCCGACACCGGCGCTGGCCATCAATCGCGCGGCTTCGCCGACGGTGGTCTGCGGCGAAACCGTGACCATCTTCTCCAGCTCCATCATGCTTCTGATGCGCACACTGAACATTGAAGCCTCCCGACCGCAAGTTCACACTCGCCCACGACAGCGGATTCATCGGCCCGACCACAGGCCAGCTTGAATCCTGGCATCACCTTGATTGCTTCTGCCGCTACAAGCGACACTTGGTCAGCCACCATAGGCTCCGTGTTGCCGGACGCTTTGACCTAGTACAACTCGACGCGAAATCGACCCTGGATTTCGCGCGCCTGCCGGCCCGCCGAAATCCGCCGAAGACTTGATCTGAGGCGGGTTGGCCCGAGGTCGGACGGTGCTAGCGTTGATGCGGTATCTGTCGACGGCGAACGTAGCGAGCCGCGACGTGGACCGGGCGGTGGGCCGCCGGGTCGAACTGATGGAGCTGAGGAGACGACATGAAAGTCTTGAGTGGTGTCGACGGCGCTTTCCTTCACCTGGAGACTCCCGAAACGCCGATGCACGTGGGATCGCTTCATCTCCTGGACCTGCCGGTCGGGTACCGGGGCGATTTGCACGCCGATATCAAGCGGCAGATGCGCAACCGCCTGCACCTCGCCCCGGTCTTCACGCGCAAGCTCGCACCGATGCCGCTGCAGTTTGCCAACCCGGTCTGGGTCGAGGACGACGAGGTGGATCTGGACTACCACGTGCAGCGCGTGACGCTGCCCAGCCCCGGCACGCAGGCGCAACTCGAAGACTGCGCCGGGCGCCTGCACTCGGAGCTGCTCGACCGCAACCGTCCGCTGTGGCGTCTGGCCGTCATCGACGGCCTGCAGACCGGCCAGGTTGCCTATTACATCCAGGTCCACCACGCGGTGGTCGACGGCCAGGCTGGAGTCCTGCTCGGCCAGGCACTGTTCGACCTGACACCGCAACCGCGGCACATTCCGCGCAGCAAGGCGTCCGAAGCCGAACGTCCCGGGGGATTCGAACTCGCCGCAGCTGCGCTGAAGCATGACGTCGGTCAGTACATCAAGTTTCTCAGGCACCTGCCCGATGTCGTGAAGACGCTCGCCGGCATGGCCGGCGCCCCGCCCGGCGGGGCCAAGGGCTTGCGCGGGCAGAACCTCTCCTTCGGGCCGAAGACGCCTCTCAACGTACCCATCACGGGCGAGCGCGGCTTCGCGGCGGTCTCGATTCCGCTCGACACCCTGAAGCAGCTTGCTGCGACACACGAGGCCAAGCTCAACGACATCGTGCTGGCGCTGTGCAGCGGCGCATTGCGGCGCTACCTGGCGAACCACGACGGCATCCCGAAGAAACCGCTGATCGCGGCGATGCCGATCTCGCTGCGCGAGGCCGGCAACACCGACTACACGACGCAGGCCACGATGAGCATGGTCAACCTGAACACCCATCTGGCCGATCCGGTGAAGCGTCTTCGTGCGATCCGCGACGCGGCGGGCGCCGTCAAGGCGCTGGCCAAGCGCGCCAGGGGGGTGACGCCGACCGACTTCCCGACCATCGGCGCGCCCTGGCTGCTGCACGGCCTGGCCTTGCTGTATGGGCGCTCGGGCATCGCCGGCGCGATGCCCCCGATCGCCAACGTGGCGATCTCCAACGTCCCGGGGCCGCAGGTACCGCTCTATGCAGCCGGTGCCCGCATGAGCACCTATTGGCCGCTGTCGATCGTCGAGCACGGCCAGGGGCTGAACATCACCGTGCTGAGCTATGCGGGCGCCATGGGCTTCGGGTTCACCACCGCGCGCTGTGCGGTGCCCGACGCGCGCGAATTGTCTGCGGCGCTGCTGGAGGCGCTGGACGAGCTGGTGGCCAGGAGTCGGACCTCACCTTCGCCCCCTTCCAGAGGGAGAGCAGGGGTGCAGTCGAGCGACTCTCGCCCGCTCAGCGCCCCTTGAAGACCGGCTTGCGCTTTTCCAGGAAGGCGCGCACGCCCTCCAGATAGTCGTCGCTGTCGTAGACCAGGCGGCGCAGGCCCTGCACGCGTTCGAAGCCCTGCGGCGTCATCGGGTGCGCCCCGGCGAGGATACGCAATTGCTCCTTCATCACGGCGATGCTCAGCGGGGCATTGCCGGCGATGGTGCGCGCCAGGTCGAGCGTGAAGGACTCGAGTTCGTCCGCGGGCACGAGATGGTTGATCATCCCGAGCCGCTCGGCACGCTCGGCCGAGATGGGTCTGGCGGTGAACACCATCTCCTTGATGATCCGCAGGTCCGCTGCGTTGAGGAAGGTCAGCATCCCGCTCACGTTGTAGGGCACGCCCAGCTTGGCCGGCGTCACGGCAAAGCTTGCGCCGGGCGCGGCGACGATCAGGTCGCAAGCGAGCACGGCCTCGCAGGCGCCGCCCCACACGCCACCCTCGATCATGGCGATCACCGGTGCCGGGAATTGCTCGATCTCGCGGATCAGATGCCTGAGCGGATCATCCCAGCCCAGCGGGTCGCGCCGGCCGGCCGGTAGCTCGCCCACGTCGTGGCCGGCAGACCAGACCTTGGCGCCGGTCGGAGCGCGCAGGATCACCACGCGAGCCTTCTGCTCGTTGAGGCGAACGAGCGCATCGACGACTTCCCGCACCAGGGCCTCGGAGAGCGCGTTGCGCTTCTCCGGGTGCGTGAGCGTGATCGTGCCGATCAGGTCGCTGAAGGCAGTCGAAATCAGTGTCATTGCAGTCCCCTCGCTCGCGCGCCGATTGGCAACGACCGCGGCAGGCGGCCATCGTGGGCCCGGCGAAGCACGTTCAGATTCATCCCCGGGGCCGCTCGGACGGCGTACTCTGCCGCACCGGGACGTGCAACTCGGTCACGTTGTCGTTCGCCCGACCCGAGGCCGGATCGGTGACGTAGCGCTCGAACGGCGTCAAGCGAAGGTCGGGCTCGATGTTCTCGATGCGCATGCGTTGCATGGCTTGATACCACGCGACCTCGAGACCCGCGTAACTGCCCTGCAGGCGCACCACATAGGCGCGGTGGGCGGGCAGGTCGCGCACCTGCACGCCGCCGGCCTCGGCGTCGCCGAGCGGGATGCCCAGGTGACAGACCGTCGTACGCAACTTGATGTTGGTGTTGACATAGACGGCGATGGCTTCGCCCGCTGACGGAACACCCTGGCTGGCGAGGCTTTGCCGTAGCGCGGCAAAGCCTTTGCGCATCGCTTCGGCCAGCCCGGCCAGCGGGCCCCGGTGGGTGATGCTGGCGTAGCGCGTGGCCGCAACGTCGCGCACGCCGAGATAGGCGATCGAATAGCGCGGCGCGTCGGCTGGCTCGACCAGGCGGGCGAGCCTGTCGAGGCCGTACCGGAAGTCCAGCCCGACCGTGCCCTGCACCGTCTGTGCGAAGGCACGCATCGGGAAGGCGATCCGGCCGCGCAGTCCCCAGGTCACTTCGGTCTTGCCCTGACGCTCCGAAAATTTCCAGCTGCCGCGGCCATGGAAGCGAAACGGGTTCCTGAAGCGCAAGCGCTGCTCGATGCTCTGCGACGCGAGCAGGCTGCGGTGCTCGATCGTGCCGGCACCGGCCCTCACACCTTGCCAGGAATAGCTGCCTCCTGCGCCATCGGTCCGGCCCGAAAGCGTCACCGGCGCATCCGCCTCATGCTCCAGCCACGGGTTCCACTCGCACCAGCGGGCCAGGTCGCTCACTCTCGCGAACACCTCACCGATGGGCGCATCGATGATGCGCGTCTGTGCAACCCGCAGGCGACCGCTGTAGCGCGCCATGTAGACGAACAGCGCGACAACGCAGAAGGCGCCGACGAAGAGCAGCGTGGACATGTGTTACTTCGGGCACCGATCGAAAAGGAGCCCGGACGGGGCCGGGCTCGGAAGGTCTGCGCGGGAATGCCTGAGGCTACATCATGTTCATCGCCTTGGGCACCACGAGCGTCAGCCACGGCCAGTAGGTGACGATGACCAGGAACACGATCATGGTCCCCAGCCAGGGCAGGACCGCCTTCGTCAGTTCGGTGATCCCCAGCTTCGAGATGCCCGAAGCGACGTAGAGGTTCAGGCCCACCGGCGGATGGCACAGGCCGACTTCCATGTTGACGTCGATCAGGATCCCGAAGTGCACCGGGTTGATGCCGAGCTGCACCGCCGCCGGGAAGAAGATCGGCGCCATGATCAGGATGATCGAAGACGGGTCCATGAAGTTGCCCGCGGCGAGCAGGATCAGGTTGACCACGAACAGGAAGCCGGTCTGTCCGAGGTTCATGCTGAGCATCCAGTCGGCCAGCCGATGCGGCATGTTCTCGTTCGCCAGCACGAACGAAAACAGCACCGCATTGGTGATGATGTAGAGCAGCATCGCCGACATGTTGGCCGAGTCGCGCAGCACCTTCGGCACGTCCTTCAGCGTCAGATCCTTGTAGACGTAGATCGCGACGAAGAAGGCATACACCGCTGCCATCGCCGCCGCCTCGGTCGCCGTGAAGGCGCCCGAATAGATGCCGCCGACGATGATGACGACGAGCATCAGACCCCAGACACTCTTGCGAAAGAACCGCCACCGCTCCAGCCAGGTGGCGCGCTTCATGCGCGGATAGTCGTTCTTGCGCGCGATGTACCAGGTCACGCCGGCGAGCATCAGGGCGAGCAGGGTGCCGGGCAACAGGCCGGCGACGAACAGCGCACCGATGGACGTGTTGGTGGAGATGGCATAGATCACTTTCGGGATCGACGGCAGCATCAGGATGCCGAGCGACCCCGCGGTGATGATGACGCCGGCGCCGAAGCGCATCGGGTAGCCGTGCGCCACCATCGCCGGCAGCACGATGGAACCGATCGCCACCACCGTCGCGACGCTCGAACCGCAGACCAGGGCGAACATGGCGCAGGCGAGAATCGACGCCAGCGCAAGACCGCCGTGGAAATGGCCGACCATCGAGGTGGCGAAGTTGATCATCCGCCGTGCCACGCCGCCGTGGGTGAGGAAGTTGCCGGCCAGGATGAAGAAGGGAATCGCCATGATTTCCCACTTCTCGATGCCGGTGAATAGCTTCAGCGCCACCGACTCGAGCGGCACCTGGGTCATCGTGAGAATGAAGGTCAGCACCGTCAGGCCGAGCGAGATCGAGATCGGCATGCCGGTGAGCATGAGGGCCAGCAGAAGCCCGAAGATGATCGCGGCGTTCATGGTCAGGCCTCCCCGTCTTTCTTGCCCTGCGCCGGCCAGTGCGGGCTGCGCTTCTTCCACTCCTCGTCCGACTGACCCATGTGCGCGTGCTCGCGTTCCTCACCCTCTTCCAGCATCTCTCCGACCAGCGGCGCCTCGGCCTCGACACCTTCGACATAGGCGTGGTCGTGGTGCGGCAGTTCGCCGGTCTTCCAGAAAGCCCAGGTGACCTGCAGGAAACGGAAGCACATCAGCGTAGAGCCGAGCGGAATCGCGGAATAGACCATCCAGGTCGGCCACTCCAGGTCGGGCGTCGTCGGCCCTTCGAACACGTCTCCCGGCGCGATGCCGAACAGCTTGAGGAAGGCGTAGTGGGCGCCGTTGTCCCAGACGAAATGGCCGCCTAGAGCGCCGATGGATCCGGTGAACAGCGCGCCGGCCAGCAGGCCGAAGATGACGACGCGACCGCGCGTCTTTTCATCCAGGCGATTGACGACGACATCGACGCCGACGTGAATGCCGGTGCGCACGCCGTAGGCGGCGCCGAACTTGCACATCCAGACGAACATGATGATGCAGAGTTCCTGCGCCCAGCTGAAATTCAGGCTCAGCATCCAGTCCTGCACGCCCGGGATCGGCGTCGCCGCAAGGTAGCGGTGCAGGACCGAGAAGAAGATGATGAGCGTCGCGCCGCCCATGAGGAAGGCGATCAGCCACTCCTCGAGATGATCGAGCACCTTCATCGAGTTGTCTCCTCGCAGGACGGCTCGGCCGCAGCGGCGCCGCGATCGGCCTGGCGGTACCGAATCAGAGCTTGTTCGGATCGAACCCGGTCTCCTTGTAGATCGCCTTGATCAGGTCGGCCCCGATGCGCGACTCCATCTTCTGGTGCACCGGGATCAGCGCCTTCTTGAAGGCCATGCGCTCTTCCTTCGTCGGCACGTAGATCTGCGTGCGGCCGGACTTCCTGACCGACTCGAGATCCTTGTCGTTCTGCTCCTTGGCAATCTTGTTGGCGTAGTCGGTGGCCTCCTTCATGGCCTGCTCGAGCTGGCCGCGCACGTCGGCGGGCAGGCCGTCCCAGAACTTCTTGTTCACGATCACCGCATAGCCGAGATAGCCGTGCTCGGTGATTGTCAGGTGCTTCTGCACCTCGTACATCTTCTGCGTGTAGAGATTGGAGATCGGATTCTCGGTCCCGTCGACGACGCCCGTCTGCAGCGCCTGGTAGACCTCGGAGAAGGCCATCACCTGCGGTATCCCGCCCAGGGCGCGAATTTCTTCCTCGAGCACCTTGGACGACTGGATGCGCATCTTCAGGCCCTTCATGTCGGCCGGCGTCCGCAGCGGCTTGTTGGCCGAAAACGACTTGAAGCCGTTGTCCCAGTAAGCCAGGCCCTTGATGCCCTTGGGCTCGAGCTTGTCGAGCAGTTGCTTGCCGATCGGGCCCTGGGTGACCTTGTTCAGATCGGCCTCGTTGTCGAAGATGAACGGCAGGTCGAAGACCTCGAACTCCTTGACGCCGATCGGTCCGAACTTGGCGAGCGAGGGCGCGAGCATCTGCACCGCGCCGAGTTGCAGCGCTTCCATCTCTTCCTTGTCCTTGTAGAGCTGGCTGTTCGGATAGACCTCGACCTTGACCTTACCCTTGGTAAGCTCGCCGGCGCGCTTGGCGAAGAACTCGGACGCATTGCCCTTGGGCGTGTCGACGGCGACGACGTGGCTGAACTTGATCACGATCGGCGTCTGGGCCGATGCCGGCGCGACCAATGCGAAAGTCGCGGCGACGGCGGCCACGATGGCCAGGACGTGGCGGCGTCGAGGGGTGCTTGCGTTCATGATGTCTCCTTGTCAATGGCTTGCGGCGCTATCGGCCCGAGGCTCCCGATCTGCGCCGGGGTTCGCGCGATGTTACGTGATCACCGCCAGCCCATCGCGACCATCTTGCGGCGCACGAAGGCGATCTGGGTCTGCAGCGGCAGCTGCTTAGGGCAAACGTCGTGGCAGCCGAGCAGCGACATGCAGCCGAACACGCCGTCGTCGTCGCCGATGATGTCGTAGAAATCCTCGTCGGTGCGCGTGTCGCGCGGGTCGAGCCGGAAGCGCGCGATCTTGTTCAGGCCGACCGCGCCGACGAAGTCCTCGCGCATGCGCGCCGTGCCGCAGGCGGCCACGCAGCAACCGCATTCGATGCAGCGATCGAGCTCGTAGATCTCTTCGGCGAGCTCGGGCTCCATGCGCGCCTCGAGGCGCGTCAGGTCGGGGTTGCCTTCCTGCTGCCGCACCCAGGTCTGCAGCCGCTCGCTCATCGCGCGCATCCACTTGCCGGTGTTGACCGAAAGGTCGCCGATCAGCTCGAAGAACGGCAGCGGCGCCAGCGTGAACTCGGCGCCGAGGTTTTTCGTCAGCGTCCGACAGGCCAGCGCGGGGCGGCCGTCGACCAACATGGCGCAGCTGCCGCAGATGCCGGCGCGGCAGACGAAGTCGAACTGCAGCGAGGGGTCGAGCTTCTCGCGGATCTCGGACAGTGCGATGAACAGCGTCATGCCGTCCGCGTCGTCGATCTCGTAGGTCTGCCAGCGCGGCGCGACGTCGGCTTGCTGCGGATTGACGCGCAGCACGCGGATCCTGAGTCGACGCGTCGACAGGGCGCCGCCGGGAGCCGCGGCCGCGAAGGCGGATTGGACGGGATGGATGGGGATGATCATGGGGTCCCGTCTCATTTGAAGGGCTCGTCGATGCGTTCGTTGCGACCGCGCAGGCTGTCCGGCAGCAGTTCGTCGCAGGGCATCAGCGCCTGCTGCACGGCGAAGCGCGGTGCATCGGCCATGCGTTCGCGCAGCGCGGCCACTTCGGCGGCGCGCGCAGGCGTGTCCGGATGATCGACGTAGTCCTTCGCGCCATAGCCGCGCCAGCCTGGCGGCAGCTCCATCGCCTTCACGTCGAGCGCTTCGTAGGCCAGCGTGGGCAGTGAGTCGGATTCGCTGCGCCAGGTTGCCAGCGTTCGCTTGAGCCACTGCGCATCGTCGCGGCGGGGGAAGTCTTCACGGAAATGCGCGCCGCGGCTCTCGGTCCGCTGTGCCGCGCCATAGGCAACGCACAGCGCGAGCTTGATCATCTTCTGCGTGCGGTAGGCGGTGACGAGCTCCGGGTTGGCGCCCGCGGCCCGGTGTCTCAGGCCGATGCGGCGGCTGCGTTCGAGCAAGGCCTGCAGTTCCTCTACCGCAGAAGCGAGATCCGCACCGGTGCGAAAGATGCCGACCTTGGCCGTCATGATGTCCTGCATCGCGATGCGCAGCACCGACGCGTCCTCGGTCCCGCCGCCCGATGCGAGCTGGTCGAGCTTGGCCCGCTCGGCGGCAATGAATTCACGCACCAGGCCGGTGGGGATGCGCGCGTCGTTGTCGCTGCGGTCGCAGAAATCGGCGACGAAATCGCCGACGATCATGCCGGCGACCACCGTCTCGGCGACCGAGTTGCCGCCCAGGCGGTTGAAGCCGTGCATGTCCCAGCACGCGGCCTCGCCGGCGGCGAACAGGCCGCGCAAAGTGGCGCTCTCGCCGGTGTGGTCGGTGCGCACGCCGCCCATCGTGTAGTGCTGCGCCGGGCGCACCGCGATCATCTTCTCGACCGGGTCGATGCCGAGGAACGACTCGCAGATCTCCTTCACCTCGCGCAGGTTCTTCTCGATGTGCGCTCGGCCGAGCTGCGTGATGTCGAGCCAGAGATGCTCGCCGAAGCGCGACTTCGCACCCTTGCCCTTGCGGATATGGGTTTCCATGCGCCGCGAGACGACGTCGCGCGAGGCGAGTTCCTTCTTCTCTGGCTCATAGTCGGGCATGAAACGGTGACCGTCGACGTCCTTCAGCAGGCCACCATCGCCGCGGCAGCCCTCCGTCACCAGGATGCCGGCCGGGAAGATGCCGGTCGGATGGAACTGCACGGCCTCCATGTTCCCGAGCGTTGCAATGCCGGTCTCGAGCGCAATCGCCGTGCCGATGCCTTCGCAGATGACGGCGTTGGTCGTCACGCGGTAAAGCCGCCCGGCGCCGCCGGTGGCGATGACTGTCGCCTTGGCCACATAGGCGCTGAGCTCGCCGGTCATGAGATTGCGCACCACCGCGCCATAGCAGCGCGCGCCCTCGTGGATCAGCGCGATCGCCTCCATGCGCTCGTGCACCGGAATCGATTCGGCGATCGCGCGGTCGCTGACGGCGAACAGCATCGCGTGGCCGGTGCCGTCGGACACGTAGCAGGTGCGCCACTTCTTGGTGCCACCGAAGTCGCGCTGCGCGACCAGCCCGTGCGCCTCGTCGCGCTCGGTCAGCGTGACCTTCTGGCCATTGATGATGACCTGCCGGTCACCCCGGTTCACGCGGCTCCACGGCACGCCCCAGGCGGCGAGTTCGCGCACGGCCTTCGGCGCCGTGTTGACGAACATGCGCACGACACGCTGGTCGGCGCCCCAGTCGCTGCCGCGCACCGTGTCTTCGAAGTGCACGTCTTCGTTGTCGCCCTGGCCCTTGATCACGTTGGCGAGCGACGCCTGCATGCCGCCCTGCGCAGCCGCCGAGTGCGAGCGCTTGGGAGGCACCAGCGAGAGGATGATGGCGTCGTGGCCGCGCCGCTTGGCGCCGATCGCCACACGCAAACCGGCCAGCCCGCCGCCGATCACGAGCACGTCGGTGTAGATGATCTTCATTGCCGCGCCCTCACTTTGGCGCCGGGGCCGAGGTCTGCGCCCAGGCCGGGGTGTAGGGTTCGCCGGCGTTCGGCGCGTGTTCGATGCCGATCTTCACGTAGGCAGCCAGCGTGGCCAGGCCGAGCGCCAGGAAGAACACCGTCAGTGCCCACTTGAGCGTCTTCAGACGCCGCCGCGCGGCGTTCGGCTCGGGGCCGGTGTACCAGCCCCACTTCACGGCCAGCCGGTACAGGCCGATGCCGCCGTGCAGTTCCACCGCGAACAGCAGCACGAGGTAAAGCGGCCAGAAGTGATCGCTCCAGACGCGGTCGGCACTCCCGAACGGGCCGATGCGTTCGGGCCGTGTGAGCATGATGTAGAGATGGATCGAGGCGAGGAAGAACAGCGCGAAACCCGTCACCACCTGCCACCACCACAGGTTGGTGTCGCCGTGCTTCATCGTGTTCGCGTGGTCGCGGAACGAACGGTACTGCCGGTAGTCGATCGGGAACTTGCGCACCGCGAGCAGCGCATGCGTCACGAACAGCGCGAAGACGGCGGCGACGACGATCGACACGACCCACGGAAACGAGCGGCCGAAGACGAAGTAGCCCTCGAAGAACTTGGTCACCGTCCACATCGCGTCCTTGCCGAGCAGGATCGACGACACGAAGAACATGTGGCCCCACATGAAGAGCGCCAGGATCAGCCCGCTCACGCTTTGCATCCAGTCCAGGCGCGCCGGCCAGATGCTCTTGCGCAACAACCGCGTGGCACCCGTCCGGGTGCCTGCGCCGAGAGTGGAGCCTTGAATCATGTGGATTGCCTTTCAGGCGTCGACGGCTGGTCGTGACGCGTGCGCCGACCCGCGGCATCTTCGTCGCAGGGGGCGATATGCCCCTTGATACAGATCAACCGCCTCGCGGCGGCTGAGAGCCGCCGCAGCGAAGCGCCTGTGAAACTGCGCAGCGAAGGCGGCTCAAACTCGCGCCTGCCCTGCACAACTGCGTAGATGCTTCGGTCCGGCGCGAGCTTCGACTCGTCAGCTGTGCAGGCTCTCGTATTTGGCCTGCAACTGATCGCGCGTTTCCACGTGCTTCGGGTCGGGAATGATGCAGTCGGCGGGGCACACGAGAACGCACTGCGGCTCGTCGTTCGCGCCGACGCACTCCGTGCACTTGGACGGGTCGATGATGTAGATGGGTGAGCCGACGCTGATCGCATCGTTCGGGCATGGCTCCACGCAGGCATCACATGCGGTGCAGTCGTCATTGATCAGAAGTGCCATCGTGATCTCCTTTGGATCGTTAATCGTGGGGCGGCCGACCAGCAGCCTAAACGAACGCGCTGGTGTAGGACTTCAGCGCCTTCATGTAGTTGGCGCGCTCGAAGGCGTCGGGATCGGGGCAGGACTGCTGCGAGAGCGAGCCCTTCATCTGTGCCACAGAAGTGTATTCGCGCTCGCTCAGCCAGGCCTGCACGCCGCGCACCAGGGTGCCGACGTGGCTCGGGCCCTTGGTCAGCAGGCTGCTCGCCAGCATCACGCAATCGGCGCCTGCCAGCAGCAGCTTGATGACGTCGTCGCTCGTGTGCGCGCCGCCGGTGGCGGCCAGGCCGGTGTCGACGCGGCCGCGCAGGATCGCGATCCAGCGCAGCGCCAGGCGCAGCTCGTCGGACGTCGAGAGCACCAGGTGCGGGGACACCTCGAGTTCCTCGAGATCGATGTCGGGCTGCAGAAATCGGTTGAAGAGCACCAGGCCCGATGCTCCGGCGTTCGTCAGCCTGAGCGCCATGCTGGCCATCGCGCTGAAGTACGGCGCCACCTTCACGGCCACCGGGATGCCCACCTGCCGCGTGACCGACTCGACCAGCTCGACATAGCGTTGCTCGACCGCGGCGCTGGTGTCGTCCACGCTGGTCGCCAGGAAATAGACGTTGAGTTCGATGGCGTCGGCCCCGGCGTCCTCGATCTGGCGCGCGATGCCGGTCCAGCCGCCGGGCGTGTAACCGTTCAGGCTGGCGATGACCGGCACCGATAACGCCTTCTTGGCGTCCGCGATCAGCGCCAGGTACCGGTCAGGCCCGGTGCGGTAGTTCTCCATCTCGGGGAAGAAGCCGTGCGCCTCGGGCGACATCTCGGCGCCTTGCAGCATCAGGTTGTGAGTCGCCATCTCCTCGTGCTCGATCTGCTCCTCGAAGAGCGAGGGCAGCACGACGGCGGCGACGCCGGCGGCCTGCAGCCGCTTCAGGCTGTCGATCGATCCGGTCATCGGCGAGGCCGACGCCACGATCGGATGTTGAAGTTCGAGACCGAGGTACCGTGTCCGAAGATCGACGCTCATGATGTTGCCTCCTGCGAACGCGCTGCCGCGGGTTTGTTGTCGTCTGTGGCAGCCGGCGCTGGCCGCGCGTCCGCGGAGGGGTCGCCCGCCGCGCCGGCGTGGCCTTCCTCGGTCACGACGCGGTGCACGCCGGCCACCTGCTCGTACAACTGCCAGCGGGCGTCGGCGTCATGCTGCGCAGCCTTCAAGAGCTGCTTCGACCGCGCCGGGTCGGACTGCGCCAGCATCGCATAGCGGCCTTCTTTCATCATGAACTGCTCCAGCGGCAGCGTCGGCTTGCGCGAGTCGAGCTTGAGCGGCTGATCGGCGCCACCCATCGCGAGTCGCGGATCGTAGTGGTACAGCGTGAGATAGCCGCTCTTGACAGCGTCGCGCTGGTGGCTCATGCCGGTCGTCATGTCGATGCCGTGCGCGATGCAGTGGCTGTAGGCGATGATCAGCGAAGGTCCGTTCCAGGCGGCCGCCTCCTGGAACGTGCGCACCGTCTGCACCGGGTTGGCTCCTATCGCGACTTGCGCGACGTAGACGTTGCCATAGGCCATGGCGATCATGCCGAGGTCCTTCTTGCCGATGGCCTTGCCGGCAGCGGCGAACTTGGCCACCGCGCCGCGCTGGGTGGACTTGGATGCCTGCCCTCCCGTGTTGCTGTAGACCTCGGTGTCGAGCACCAGGATGTTGACGTTGCGGCCGGACGCGAGCACGTGGTCGAGCCCGCCGTAGCCGATGTCGTAGGCCCAGCCGTCGCCGCCGACGATCCACACGCTGCGCACGACCAGGCTGTCGGCCAC
>Ga0209048_10000575_pt1 | contig 38774 bp, 39 predicted proteins | sample FrelakmetCRP12CR_FD_187146 | JGI IMG/M metagenome (GOLD analysis project Ga0209048, IMG submission 187146) | Freshwater lake sediment microbial communities from the University of Notre Dame, USA, for methane emissions studies - CRP12 CR (SPAdes)... | ecosystem: Environmental > Aquatic >...
GATGCTGAAAAAGTCCGCCAGCAGCGTTCTCGCATCGTTCAGACCCTCAACGTACCCCAGAGGGTACGCCTCGGCCCTTCACTCGCTGCGGCCTTGCTGAACGGCCTTTTTGAGCATCCTGGGGGAGGTTGTGCTACACGTGCGGACCATCGAAGTTCGCGCGTGCCGAAATAGTTTTTCCGCAGCCTATTCGTTCATAGTGCAACGAGGATGTCACTCAGGGGACCATTGGTGATGCAAGCGCCGCTTGTCGCATACTTTTCCATGGAGATCGGTCTTGAGTCCGGGATGCCGACCTATGCGGGAGGGCTTGGTGTGCTCGCCGGCGACACGATCCGTTCGGCCGCCGACCTTGAAGTGCCGATGGTGGCGGTGTCCTTGCTGCACCGGCGAGGGTATTTTTTTCAGCGTCTGGATGCCCACGGTCAGCAAAGCGAGGATCCTGTCGCATGGCCGGTCAATGATTTCGCGGAACTGATCGACGAGCAGGCCACAGTTTTCATTGAAGGTCGCACGGTCCACGTCAGGGCCTGGCGGTATCGAGTAAGGGGCGAGTCTGGCTGTGTCGTTCCTGTATATCTGCTCGATACGGATCTGAGCGAGAACCAGCCCTGGGACCGGACGCTGTCCGATGTGCTCTACGGGGGCGACGACCACTATCGCCTGTGTCAGGAGGTGGTGCTGGGAATCGGGGGCCTTCGCCTGTTGCGATCGCTTGGCTATCAGGACATTCTCCGGTTCCATATGAATGAGGGGCATGCCGCCTTGCTCGTCCTCGCGCTGGTGGAAGAGAGACTGGCTCTGCAGGGCCAGTCGGAATCAATATCGGTCGACCTCATCGACTCCGTTCGTGACCAGTGTGTCTTTACGACTCATACCCCCGTGCCGGCCGGTCACGATCAATTCCCCGAGGAACTTGTTCGGCGGGTGTTGGGAGATCACCGGTGGGACAGGCTGAAGGCTTGCGGCATCGAGCAGCGGTTGAATGTGACGCAACTGGCTCTGCGGGGCTCCCGGTATATCAATGGGGTTGCGATGAAGCATGGGGAGGTCTCCCACAGCATGTTCCCCGGCTACCCGATCCATTCCATTACCAACGGAGTCCACGCGGTGACGTGGACCGCTCCGTCTTTCCAGAAGCTCTTCGACACCCATCTGCCGGACTGGCGGCGAGATCAACTCTCGCTTCGCTATGCAGTGGGCATTCCGGCCTCGGACATCTGGGTGGCTCATGTGGAAGCCAAGCGCACGTTAGTCGAGCATGTGAATCGGGAGTCGAACGCGGGATTCGATCGCGAGGTGTTGACGATAGGATTCGCCCGCCGGTTTGCCGCCTACAAACGTGCCGGACTGATCTTTCAGGATCTCGACCGGCTCAAGAAGATTGTACGAGCGGCGGGGCCGATCCAGATCATCTTTGCCGGCAAGGCGCATCCGAACGACCGCGATGGCAAGGACCTGATCGTGCACATCCATGAGATGCGCGATGCGCTGCAGGGTGTGATCCCGGTGTCGTACTTGAGTAATTACGACATGGATGTGGCCAAGCTGCTCTGTGCCGGTGTCGATGTATGGCTCAATACACCGCTGCCGCCGATGGAGGCATCAGGGACGAGCGGGATGAAGGCGGCGATGAACGGGGTCCCGAGCCTGAGCGTGCTGGACGGCTGGTGGATCGAGGGCCACCTCGAAGGTGTGACCGGCTGGTCGATCGGCGATCGGGTGGAGGCCTGCCTTGAGCCTCAGTCTGGGATGGATGGCTGTCACGCAGAGGAACTTTATAAAAAACTGGAAGAGAAAGTGTTGCCCTGTTTTTATAAGGAGCACGAACGGTTTATTGAGATCATGCGGCACGCGATTGCATTGAACGGAGCGTTTTTCAACACGCAGCGCATGGTCGCCCAATACCTCCATGATGCCTATCGATTGGGGCAAGCGCCTGCGCGGCAGAGTCCTGGGCTGGCGTGAGGCACGCACATCTATTGATTCGAGGGGTACTGTGAGCCTGGGCGATTCCGGACATCATTCTCATGGCTTCATTCTGACCATCAATGGAGGGTCATCGAGCCTCAAGTGTTCGGTCTTCCGAGTGGGCCCTCCTCTCACTCGTGTTGTGTCCTGCCTGGTCGATCGAATCGGGTTTCCGGAGGGAACATTGACCCTCACGGACGTGGCCGGCGGAACCAGCGAGTGCAGGACGATTCAGGCCGCGCATCACAAGGACTGTGTCGATCCGCTTATCGCCTGGTTGGAACAAGAGGTTAAGCTCACGGATCTTGTGGCTATCGGGCATCGCGTGGTGCATGGAGGCCATCGTTTTAGCGAGCCGCAGCGCCTCACTCCGGAAGTCATGGGTGAGCTGCGCCGGCTGAGTCCTTATGATCCGGAACATCTCCCTGCCGAGATCGAGCTGATCGAGACGTTTAGCCAGCGGTATCCGACGCTCCCGCAAGTCGCCTGCTTCGACACCGCCTTTCACCGAGACATGCCGCGCGTCGCACGCCTCTTGCCGATCCCCAGACGGTATGACGCCGCCGGCGTGCATCGTTATGGGTTTCATGGCCTTTCCTATGCATGCTTGATGGAGGAACTCCGGCGTATTGCCCATCATGAGGCGCAGGGCCGTGTCATTCTGGCTCATCTAGGCAATGGGGCGAGCATGGCCGCTGTGCTTAGAGGCAAAGGCATCGACACAAGTATGGGCTTTACGCCCGCGGCCGGGTTTCCGATGAGCACTCGTTCAGGCGATCTCGATCCCGGCCTCGTGTCATATCTGTCGAGAACGGAAGGCATGACCGTGGAGCAGTTTCATGCGATGGTCAATCAGCAATCGGGATTGCTCGGGGTGTCGGAGACCAGTTCCGATCTGCGCGATCTCTTGGCAAGCGAAAGCCACGATCCACGTGCGGCTGAAGCCGTGGCACTCTTCTGCTACCAGGCCAAGAAATGGATCGGCTCATTTTCCGCCGCTTTGGGCGGACTGGACACGCTCGTCTTTAGCGGCGGTATCGGTGAGAACTCATCGGTCATCCGATCACGCATCTGCCAGGGACTGGGATTCCTTGGCGTCTCATTGGATGAGGCTCCCAACACAGCGGGCGCCTCAGTCATTTCGAAAAAGGACAGCGGCGTGACTGTGCGCGTCATCCGTACCGATGAAGAGAGTCAGATCGCACGTTCCATCCTTGAGCTGCTGGACGAGGAGCAGGGGCAGTAACGTGGCGGAGGAAGGTACGACCACCACGCCGTTCGACATTACGGTGATGAATGATCTCGACCCGTATTACCTGGTCGGTGATGTGATCGACCGTCTGCCTCAGTTGGGGGCGCGCGCTGCTTATGCCAAGGAAACTCTCGGCGAGAAACTCATTGAGCATAAGCAATACATCTCGAATCATGGAGATGATCTGCCTGAGATCCGGAACTGGCGATGGAGTGGGAAAGGATGAGTGTTGCGTGGTGTTGTGCGAAGGAATGGGCATTGTGAGGGAGGTCAAAGGCCTATGAAGGCACCAGGCGAAGCCGACCATGACTCAACGTACGAGCATCTCATCAACCTCTGGACATCAGGGGTACGGGACTATCACGCGATGCTTTCCGACTACCTCACGGCCAACTCCATTTTTGTCGCGGTGATCGGGCTGATCGTGTCGCGAGAGCACCTGGCATTGTCTTTCACGGTATTGATTGTTCTCCTCTGCGTCTTCGGGATTCTCCTGTGCCTCCAAATGGCGATCGTCCTCGGTCGCTTGTCAGGTCAGAATGCCCTGTGGGAGTGGCGATTGAGGGGCATCGAGCAAGATCCTGAGTGGCACAAAGTGCAGCTGATGACAAGTCTCCGCCGGCTCCATGAATTCCGGCAGCCGATCGAGGATCGACGGAACGAGCCCCCGGTGTTTGAGCCGAACTGGGCCTTCCGGCAGCATCGTCAGTGGTGGGCCCATCGCGCCATCAGCTTTCCCTGGTTTTTCGGCAGCGTGTACGCGTTGCTTCTTGTGTGGAGCGTGATGCAGTTGCTGAATCGCTGAGCCCTAAGGTGTCCCGGAAGGATCTCTTCTACGATGTCTGATACGTGGAGTTTTTGGAGTAGCCCAACGGCTCAGGCCCTTCAGCAGCTCGAGACGGTTTCCCAGGGACTTTCCGGTGATGAGGCGCGACGACGTCATCTGCGCGATGCGCATCTTCTCTTGAAACCGAAGAGCCGGCTCTCTACCTACGAGCTGCTGCTACGGCAATTTACCAGCCCGATCATCCTCATCCTCCTGGTCGCCGCGGGGCTGGCCTTCTTCCTGGCGGATCGGACCGACACGGCGATCATTCTGATGATCGTGCTCGTCAGCGGCCTGCTCGGGTTCTGGCAGGAACGGAGCGCCAACCAAGCGGTGGCCAGCCTGCTCGCGATGGTGCAGATCAAAGCGGATGTCTGGCGCGACGGGAGTCTGGTTGCCGTGCCGGTTGAGGAGGTTGTGCCGGGCGATGTTGTCCTGATTAGAGCGGGTGACACGATTCCCGGCGATTCTCTCCTGCTCGAATCGAAAAATCTGTTCGTAGATGAGGCGACGCTCACAGGCGAAACCTATCCGGTTGAGAAGGTCTGCTGCCTTTTGTCCGCCGAGACTCCGCTGGCTCGACGGAGGAACAGCCTCTTTCTCGGAACCCATGTGGTCAGCGGAACCGGTAGGGCGGCTGTGGTGCATATCGGGTCGGACACGGAGTTCGGGAAGGTCTCGGGCCGGTTACAACTCAGGCCGCCCGAGACGGAGTTCGAGCGAGGCATCCGGCAATTCGGGTACCTGCTCCTGGAAGTGACCGTCGTGTTGGTCGTCGCCATCTTTGCGGTCAACGTGTATCTGGCCAGGCCTGTGCTCGAAGCCTTCCTCTTCTCTCTCGCCCTCGCAGTCGGCCTCACCCCGCAGCTGCTGCCGGCCATCATCAGTATCAATTTGGCCCATGGGGCCAAGCGCATGGCCCGGCAGAAAGTGATTGTGAAGCGATTGGCCTCGATCGAAAACTTCGGGAGCATGACCGTCTTCTGTTCGGACAAGACAGGGACACTGACCGAAGGGCTCGTCCGGCTGAAGGCCGCTTGCGATATCGCAGGGAATCCCAGCGAACGGGTGCTCTTGCACGGCGCGCTCAATGCGAGCTTCGAAACCGGGTTTCTCAACCCGATCGACGAAGCCATCCGTGCCGCTCGCTCGTTCGATCTGTCTCCCTATCGGAAATTGGATGAGGAGCCTTACGACTTCGTCCGCAAACGACTGTCGGTGTTAGTCGCGACGCCGACCGCCCATCTCCTGGTAACCAAGGGCGCTTTGGCGAATATACTGGCGGTCTGTTCAACGGCCGAGAACGCGGACGGCACCTTGGTTGAGTTGGCTGTCGTTCGGGATGCCGTCCTCTTGCAGATGGCGCAGTGGGCCGGCCAGGGATGGCGGGTGCTCGGGCTTGCCTCTCGCGAGATGGGCGCGCGAGAGGGCATGACCAAAGACGATGAGGCGGACATGACCTTCTTGGGATTTCTGGTGTTCGAAGATCCCGTCAAGGCCGATGTCCTGAAGACGATCGGCCGCCTCAAGGGGCTGGGCGTCACCTTGAAGATCGTGACCGGCGACAATCGTCTCGTCGCGGCTCATGTCGGACAGGCAATAGGCCTAATGAATGGACAACTGTTGACCGGCGATGATCTGCGGCAGATGAGCGACGAAGCGTTGGTGTCGCGCGTGAATGACATCCATGTGTTTGCGGAGGTCGAGCCGAATCAGAAGGAACGCATCATCCTGGCGTTGAAAAAGGCAGGCCACGTCGTAGGCTATGGGGGTGACGGGATCAATGATGCCTCGGCGTTGCACGCGGCCGACGTCGGCGTGTCCGTCGAGAGCGCGGTGGACGTGGCGAAAGAAGCGGCGGATATTGTGTTGCTGGAAAAGGATCTTGGCATTCTTGTGGAAGGAGTGCAGGAAGGGCGGAGGACCTTCGCCAACACGTTGAAGTATGTCTTCATGGCGACCAGCGCGAACTTCGGCAACATGTTCAGCATGGCGGGGGCGTCGCTCTTTCTGTCCTTTCTGCCGCTGCTGCCCAAGCAAATATTATTGACCAATCTACTGACCGATATTCCGGAAATGACCATCGCCGGTGATCGCGTAGATGAGGAGCTGATTGATCGGCCTAGGCGGTGGAATATCGCCTTTATCAGGAAGTTCATGCTCACGTTCGGTTTGGTGAGTTCCATTTTCGATTATCTGACGTTCGGTGTGCTGCTCTTGTTCCTCCAGGCCGGCGTCGAGGAATTCAGGACCGGGTGGTTTGTGGAGTCGGTGATCTCCGCATCGGTCATCGTCCTGGTCGTTCGGAGTCGTCGGCCGTTTATTCGCAGCCGACCGAGCCGTGGCCTGCTGGTTGCGACGCTCGCGGTGGTAGGCCTGACGCTGTTGTTGCCCTATACGCCGCTGCGCGGGCTGCTGGGTTTCGTACCCTTGCCGCCGGTGTTCCTTGCGGCCTTGCTCTGCATTGTCGTCGGGTATGTCATTGCGGCTGAGGTGGCGAAGAAGGTCTTTTACCGGCGGGTTCTCTATTGACGAGGGCCGGCGCTGCTACTGCCCTTCGATGGTCTGCTGGTCCGTGATTACACAGTGGAGGATCACGATGAAGATGCACATTGTTCTCATGACCCTATGTCTTGGTGCAGGTTTGTGGGTGGGTTGTCATCCGATACCACAGGGGACTGAAGCTCCAAGAGTGACTGACGCTCCCAAGCCAGGCCAGGTGACCTTTCAAAAACACTGTGCAGCCTGTCATGGGCCAACCGGAAAGGGCGATGGCTATACGACGTTCAATCCGCCGGTTGCGGATCTCACGTCGGCGAAGGTGTATACGCAACTTGCTCCCCAGCTTATTCGCACGGTGCATGAAGGACGGGCCAATACTGCGATGGGAACATGGGAGAACGTCCTGTCCGATCAGGATATCGAGGATGTGATCGCCTATCTTCGCAGCCTGAGTGACAACAGCGAGCCACGGTAGACTCTTGATATTGCTGACGATTGGTTCAGGAGATAACTATCAGAGCAGGGGCTGAACGACCGGTGAATCCTTTCCTGCCCCCATCGATCATACAGGTAGAGTAAACCAGGAGGTGATTCGATGAAGCTCAATGAATGGTTGCGGCTGATTGCGGGACTTTTTGTCCTGCTGGCGATTGTCCTCGGGGCCACTGTCCATCCCTATTGGAATTATGTGGCGGTATTTGTGGCGGTGAATCAGATCCAGTCCGCCTTCACCGGCTGGTGTCCGATGATGGCCTTCTTGCGCCGGCTAGGCGTGCAGGAGTAAGTCGTGCGCCGTGAGAGAACGGATCGTGGCCAATGAATGTCATGAGTAGGCAGGGAGAGAATCTATTCATGCGCCGGCTTGTCCTCGCCGTGGCGATGGGGGTTTCTCTCGCGGCCTGCAACTCTCGGGAGGAGCCGGTCCAGCCGACGCGGGCTCCCACATCCACTGCGTCGATTCAGGCTGTGGTGACACAGGTACAGACGGTTCAAGTTCCGCTTCGCGTCGAAGTGACGGGGCAGATCACAGCTGTGGCGCAGGCGACGTTGTCGAGCCAAATCCGATCCACGGTGGAAGAGTTGTTAGTTCGGGAGGGGACTGCCGTGAAGAAGGGCCAGACGCTGGTAGTCCTGGACAGCCGTGATCTTCGTGAGGAGCTTGCCCGGGCACAAGCAGAGTCTGAGAATGCCCGCGCGCATCTCGCTCGAATGAAGCAACTGTATGGCGAGGATGCGGTGTCGAAACAGGAGAAGGAGAATGCCGACCGCACGTTCAAAGTGGCCGAGGCTAGTCGACGGGCCGCCCTCACGAAGGTGAGCTATACCGTTGTCACGGCGCCGTTCGACGGGGTCATCACGGAAAAGAAGATCGAGGTCGGCGAGATTGCGTCCCCGGGACAGCCGCTCCTCAAAATGGAAGACCCGCAACGATTACGCCTGGAAGCGACTGTAGCGGAAGGAGACCTCCAAGCGCTCTCGCGTGGCGCGACGATTCCGGTGATGATTGATGCGCTCGGTCCCAAGACTCTGTCGGGCATTGTGGCGCAAATCCTTCCAACCGGAGACGCCGCGACCCATACGTTCCTGGTCAAAGTGGAACTGCCGCCGACGCCCGGGCTCAAAACCGGGATGTTCGGGCGCATGATGGTGGATAAGGGAACCGGTCAGACGCTGGTCGTGCCGCGCACTGCCGTGATTGAGCGAGGCGAGCTTACGGGGTTGTATGTCGTCGGCCCAGATTCGCTGGCCCGTCTTCGCTGGGTCAAGCTGGGCCGTACGGTGGGTGAGTCGATCGAGATCCTGTCCGGACTGACCGCCGGAGAACGGCTGCTTGGGGACGCCAGTACAGGCATCGAGGGGGCCCGGATCGAAGGCGTGACTCGGTAACGTGCTGCGACGCTCGCGCTGGAAAGAAACCAGGTGACAGGAAGGCCGCGTCCCTCCTCATAGTTCACGCTTCACGAGTAACCTCATGTCGACTCACGTCGGTCTCTCAGGTCGTCTTGCCGGTCTGTTCATCGGAAGCAAGCTCACGCCTCTAACCTTGTTAGGGGCGCTGTTGCTCGGGCTGTTCGCGGTCGTCGTCACGCCGCGAGAAGAAGAGCCGCAAATCGTCGTGCCGATGGCCGACGTCTTCTTGTCGTTTCCCGGTGCCTCCGCGAAGATCGTCGAAGAACAACTCGCCAAACCCTTCGAGCGCAAGCTCTCCGAGATTCGAGGGGTCGAATACGTCTATTCGATCTCCCGACCCAGCGGTGTCCTGATCATCGTGCGGTTCTATGTCGGTGAACCGATGGAGCAGAGCCTCGTCGATCTGTACGACAAGCTCATGTCCAACCAGGATCTGTTCCCTCCGGGCGCCGGAACCTTCCTGGTGAAGCCGCGGGACATCAACGATGTTCCCATCGTCACAGTGACGCTCTCCAGCGACCGCTACGGCGATGCCCAGCTCCGCCAACTGGCGGAACATGTGCTCGAAAATGTGAAGAAGGTGCCAGGGACAGCTGGTGGATTTTTTGTCGGCGGGCGCCCGCGTGAACTGCGTATTCAGATTGACCCGGCCCGTATGCGTGCCTATGGGGTAACGCCCCTCGATATGGCCGGAGTGATCAGGGGCGAGAATCTGGCGCTGCCGGCCGGCCGCTTCCAAAGTCAGAACCTCGAGTATGTGCTGGAAACCGGCCGCTTCATTCGCTCTCGCGAAGATCTCGAAGCGCTGGTGGTGGGCGTCCGTGACGGCAGGCCGATCTATCTCCGTCAGGTTGCGGACGTGGTCGATGGCCCCTCCGACGTCACGCGTTATGTGTGGTTCGGTCTGGGCGCTGGAGGCATTCGTGAAGGAGGTGAGGCTGCAGGGCACGAATCCCCGGCCGTGACCGTGGCGGTCGCCAAGCAGCGAGGATTGAATGCCGTCACCGTCACCCGCGAGGTGCTCCGTACCGTCGATGAGTTGAAAGGTACGATCATCCCGGCAGACGTGCGCGTCTCGATCACGCGCGATTACGGCGAGACGGCCAATGAAAAGGCGAACGAACTGCTCTGGCATCTGCTGATCGCGGTGGCAGCGGTGGTCCTGTTTCTTGGTCTGACCCTCGGCGTGCGGCCGGCGATGGTGGTGTCGCTGGCGATTCCCGTGACGCTTTCCCTCACGCTCTTTACCTCCATGCTGATCGGCTACACGATCAACCGGGTCACGCTCTTCGCCCTGATTTTTTCGATCGGTATTTTAGTCGATGACGCCATCGTCGTGGTGGAGAACACCTATCGGCACCTCACCCTGCGTCGTCGTCCCCACCGCGAGGCCTCCATTTACGCCGTGGACGAAGTGGGGAATCCCACGATCCTGGCGACCTTCACGGTGATCGCGGCCTTACTGCCGATGGCCTTTATCTCAGGCCTGATGGGGCCCTATATGCGGCCGATACCAGTGAACGCCTCGATAGCCATGTTCTTTTCATTGCTGGTCGCCTTTGTGGTCGTTCCCTGGTTCTGTCAGACCTGTTACCGCGAGGGTACGGTGATGAAGGGCACGGAGCATGACGAAGCGGCAGGGGGCTGGACCTATCGGTTCTATCAGCGGGTCCTCACGCCGCTGCTCAAGCATCCCTGGCTGGCCTATACGTTCCTCGCGGGGGTAGTGCTGCTGCTGTTCGCGTCGGTGGCGCTGTTCTACACGAGGAGCGTGACGGTCAAAATGCTGCCGTTCGACAACAAGAGTGAATTGCAGTTGGTCGTCGACATGCCGGAAGGTACGACGTTGGAAGAAACGGCGCGGGTGACGAAGGCCGTGACCCAGTATGTGCGCACGATTCCCGAGGTCCGAGACTACCAGGCCTATGTCGGGACGGCCTCGCCCTTCAATTTTAACGGTCTGGTACGACATTACTTTCTCCGCGACGGGAGCCATCAAGCCGATATTCAGGTTAACCTGGTGGCGAAGGATCAACGGTCGGCACAGAGCCATGAGATCGCCAGGCTGGTGCGGCCGGCCGTGCAGGAGATTGGTCGCCAGTTTGGGGCGAACGTGAAGGTGGTGGAAGTTCCGCCGGGACCTCCCGTGCAATCGGTGCTGGTGGCGGAAGTCTATGGGCCGGACTACGACCGGCAACGGGCCGTGGCCAAGGAACTCCGGGCCATGTTCGAGACCACCCCTGGGGTGGTGGATGTGGACGATTACATGGAGCATGATCAGATCAAGTATGTCTTTACCGTCGATCATGCGAAGGCGGCGCTGGCGGGGGTCCCGTCGGACGATATCGTCAGGACGTTGCGCATGGCGCTTGGCGGGGACAAGATCGGCCTGGTGCATATTCCCAAGGAGAAAAGTCCGGTCCAGATCGTCTTGCGGCTTCCGCAGGCGGAACGGACCGGATTGGAGCATTTCGGTGAAATTGCCGTGCGGAGGCCGACCGGTGAAATGGTGCAGTTGTCGGAACTTTTGCGGTTGGAACAGACGATCGAAGAGAAAGCCATTTACCACAAGAACCAGAAGCCTGTGGTCTATGTCGTCGGCGATGTCGGCGGGCCCGGTGCGGAGAAAGCGGAGAGTCCCGTGTACGGGGTGCTCGGTATCGGTGATCGGCTGAAGGCTTATCGACCGCCGGAAGGCTATGAGATCGAACAGCACTACGCGAGGGCGCCCTGGTCCGAGAGCCACTTGGCGGTGAAGTGGGACGGGGAATGGCACATCACCTATGAGACCTTCCGGGACATGGGGATCGCCTTTGCCATGGCCATGTTGCTGATCTATCTCTTGATCGTCGGCGAGTTCCAGTCGTTTCTCACACCGCTCATCATCATGGCGCCCATTCCCCTCACGTTGATCGGAATCGTGCCGGGGCATTGGGTCACGGGCTCGTATTTTACCGCCACGTCGATGATCGGGTTCATTGCCTTGGCGGGCATTATCGTGCGCAATTCGATTCTGCTGGTGGACTTCATCGAGCTGCAACGACAGGAGGGATGGCCGTTGCAGGAAGCGGTGATTCGGGCCGGAGCCATCCGCACGCGCCCGATTCTCTTGACCGCGGCGGCGCTGATGGTCGGGGCCTTCGTCATCATTCTCGACCCGATCTTCCAGGGGCTCGCAGTGTCGTTGCTGTTCGGAGTTGGCGCCTCGACCCTGCTCACGCTGGTCGTGATCCCGGTTCTGTATGTCAGTCTGATGAAACAGTCTCATCCCCCTGGGCCAACTGAAGGGGATGGCGAGAAGGAGGCAGGATGCTGAAAAAGTCGCTCTTCTCACCCGCCCAACTCTGGTGCGCCAAGACGCACCTTTCACCAAGCGGCGTTCTCGCATCGTTCAGATCCTCAACGTACCCCAGAGGGTACGCCTCGGCCCCTTACTCGCTGCGGCCTTGCTGGACGAACTTTTTGAGCATCCTGCTAATGATAGCGCGGAGTACCGGTCGGCAACCAAGCCGGAATGGAGCGAGGGGATTTTCATGAAAGGGTCGGAGCTCCTGCTGCGTTGTCTGGAAAATGAGGGAGTGCAGTGGATCTTCGGCGTGCCCGGAGAGGAGACGTTGGACGTCTTGAACTCGCTCGTGGATTCGCCGATCCGATTCGTTGCCGCCCGACACGAGCAAGGCGCGGCCTTCATGGCTGATGTCCATGGGCGTCTGACAGGAAAGGCAGGGGTCTGTCTCTCGACCTTGGGGCCTGGCGCAACCAATTTGCTCACCGGCGTGGCAGACGCGTATCTGGATCGCGCCCCGCTGGTCGCGATCACAGGACAGGCTTCGCTGGATCGGATGCACAAAGAATCGCATCAGTTCATCGACGTCTTGTCCATGTTCAAGCCGGTCACGAAATGGAACGCCGAGATCTTTCACCCCCGGACCATGGCCGAGACGGTGCGCAAAGCGTTCAAGGTCGCGCAGACGGAAAAGCCCGGCTCGACTCATCTGGAGCTGCCGGAGGATGTCGCGGCGGAAATTGTGAGTGACGGTGAAGTGGATGGGCCGTTGCACGTGCAGGCGCCGTTCTTGCCGGAGCCGCTGACGCGCCAGGTGAACCGGGCCGTCGAGGTATTGGCTAAGGCACGACGGCCGATCATTTTGGTCGGCAACGGGGTGATCCGGGGACAGGCGCATGAGGCGGTCCGGCGGTTCGCCCGACAGGTGAACGTGCCTGTGGTCCACACGTTCATGAGCAAGGGTGTCGTCCCGGACAGCGATCCATTGTCTCTCTATACGATTGGATTGCAGATGCGGGATCATCCGGCTGTGGTGATCGAGCAGAGCGATGCCGTTGTGGCAGTAGGGTATGATTTTGTGGAGTACGCTCCCTGCTTGTGGAATCCGAACCGCGACAAGCATATCGTGCACGTGGATGTGTCGCCGGCCGAAGTGGATGCGCACTATATTGTGGATGTCGGCGTATTGGGAGATATCGCCTTGTCTCTCGATCAGATCGGCGAGCATCTTGTTTCGTTCGATCGCGCCTGGGCCGAAGAGAGCCGCCGGCAGGTGCAGACCGCCTACGAAAGAGAGTGGGCGCAGCCACCCGGATGGCCCTTGCGACCTCAGCAGATCGTTCGTAATCTGCGACAGGCGCTGGCACCGGACGATCTGGTCATCTGCGACGTGGGGGCGCATAAGTTATGGATGGCCCGCATGTTTCCCTGCGAGGTGCCAAACAGGTGCATCATTTCGAACGGATTCGCGGCGATGGGTATGGCACTGCCCGGGGCCGTTGCGGCCAAGCTCATTTTCCCCACTCGACGCGTCGTGGCTGTGACCGGGGACGGCGGGTTTCTGATGAATATCCAGGAACTGGAGACCGCCGTGCGGCTCCACCTCCCACTCGTCGTGCTGATCTGGCGAGACAACGGCTACGGGGTCATCCGATGGAAACAGCAGATGAAATTCGGGAGGACCTCCGGTGTTGAGTTCGGTAACCCGGACTTCGTCGCCCTGGCGCAGAGTTTTGGCGCGGACGGTTACCGCGTCGAGAGACCGTCTGAATTGGGGCCGGTGCTGAAGGCCGCGCTCTCGTGCGGAAAGCCGGCCGTGATCGATTGCCCCGTGGATTACGGCGAAAATCTTCGTCTTTCAGAACATCTCAAAGCGCTCGGAATCAACTGAGGACGGGTATTCGGGGAAGAGGAGAGGAGGTGCAGAATGGAAGTCCGCAGCAAGGTCTACACCTATCACACATCGGTCAAATGGACGGAGCAACGCAAGGGAGTCATCTCCAGTGCCGGTAAACCGGACATCCAGGTTGCGACGCCGCCGGAGTTCAAGGGACACGGAGGCATCTGGTCGCCGGAGGATTTATTCGTCGCGTCCGCCAATATCTGCGTGATGACGACGTTCCTGGCAATGGCGGAGCGAGCAGGTCTCGCCTTTACCTCGTACGAGAGCTCGGCCGAAGGACGGCTGGAATTGGTCGATGGAAAGTTTCAGTTCACTGCCATCACGTTGAAGCCGACCATCACGCTCCCGGCAAACGGCGATGCGACCAAAGCCAAGGAGCTGATCGAGAAAGCCGAGGCGAATTGTCTGATTTCCAATTCCATGAAGGCGAGAGTCAGCTTGGAACCGACCATCCGGTAGCAGGATGCTGAAAAAGCCCGCCAGCGGCGTTCTCGCTTCGAAAGCATCCTCAACGTAGCCCAGAGGCTACGCCTCCGGTGCTTTCATCGGCTGCGGCCTTGCTGGACGAACTTTTTGAGCATCCTGCGGCACGTGTCCGGTTGCCCCAGACCTGCAGGCCATCGAAGTTCTGCCGTGTTCCGAAGGCATTTCCGCAGTTCGGTATTGTCTCTTCTCTGTAGCGTCTTGCGACAGTGACCAGATTCCCGGCGGGGTCTTTCTCGCCACTTGCTGCGATCTGTCAGCGTCGGTTCCTGACCCTCTCTCCTAACGCATTGTTTGTGCGGAGGTTTACCTGCACACATTTCCACGCCTGGCTGGCATCTCACTCGCAAGGACACTTAACGGGTGAGAAGGTAGGGGGCTCGCTACGGAGGCGACGCGATGAAAGTTGTTCTTGTCGGGTTCACGCTGTTGGCCTTTGCCGGGGGCGCAAACCTGAAGGAATTGAACGTGTCACAGCCGGAACGTGATGTGCTCAGCGGCAGAGTCATCTTTTCGACGATCTGCGCCCGATGCCATGGGATCGATGGCAAGGGAGAGGGGCAGATGAAGTTTACTCCTCCGGTCGCCGACCTCACGTCTGCGGCGGTTCAACAGAAGCTGGATGCGAGGCTGTTTAAGAGCGTGCACGACGGCAAGCCGGATACAGCGATGGGAGCCTGGAGGGAAGCACTCTCGGATGACGAAATATGGAATGCGCTCGCCTATGTTCGAACTCTGACTCCAGAAGGAGCTGACGGCTTGGGAAGCGGCCTCCGATGAGATTAAAGCTCTGCTGGATCACGTTGGGGCTGTGGATCGTGACGATTGTGGCGACTGGATGGTTCTTCGTACGAGGGTGGACGTCGCCGGGCACTGATGGACGGATGCAAGTTTTATTAGCGCCGGCGGAGCGAGACCTGATCCTGGGCGAGATGCGGATGCTCCTGAAGGCAGTCCATGGCGTGGTCACAGGCTTGGCCGGCCACGATCTGGAGGCGGATCGAACGGAGGTTGCACTGGCGGCCCGGTTGGCTGGAATGGGCATGGCTGCGGACATGAACCCGGCTCTCATGGCGAAGCTGCCGCTTCCGTTCAAGCAAATGGGCATGTCGATTCATAAAGATATGGATGCCCTGGCGGATGCGGTTGTCCGGAAAGAGACCCAACAACAGATTCTCCAGCGCCTCTCCAGCATGACTGCCCGCTGCACGACGTGCCATGATTTATATCGATTTTCCGTTGAACGGGAAACGTGAGAAGCGCGACGAAAAACCACGAATCCTTCCCGACTCGTGCGGCTCACAGAAGGCGAGACCAATGTGTATCCTGTTACGTTTAACCTTTCATGCCTCACGTCGTCTAACAAGGAGGTGCAGTTATGACATGCAATGTAGGGGGAGTTGAACGGCCGATCCGGATCGTCGTGGGAATTGCGTTGCTCGGGATTGGAGCCTTTGCCGGGTTGCCCCCGGTAGGAACCGGTATTGTGTTGGTGCTCGGGACGATCGCGTTGGTCACGGGCGCGACCGGTTTCTGCCCGGCCTGGAGCTTACTGGGAATCAATACCTGTCCGACGGAGAACGCAAACCGCAAAAAGTGAAACGATAAACGGGAAAAACTTTGAAATACGAGTCTTGCGAACAACGATTCACGCGCAACGTTTAGCGAGGTGAACAATGGCACGAGTGGTGATTATCGGTGCGTCGATCGGTGGATTGCCCGCGGCCTATGAGGCGCGGGCGCTTCTCGCGAAGAAACACAAGGTCACGGTCATCTCCAATGTTGAGTCCTTTCATTTCGTGCCGTCGAATCCCTGGGTCGCAGTTGGGTGGCGGACGAGGAAGGACATCAGTTTTCAGCTCGGACCTGTCTTGGATAAGAAAGGGGTCGAGTTTGTCCATGCCACGGCGGACCGGATCGAGCCGGAACAGAATCGAGTAGTCACCGCCAAAGGCGAGGTGCCCTATGACTATCTGATCATTGCGACGGGACCCAAGCTTAATTTCGGCGCTGTCCCAGGACTGGGACCAAGCGGCTATACCCAATCCATCTGCAATGTGGACCATGCCGAGCAGGCATGGGGCTCGTACCAGGCGTTCCTCAAAAATCCAGGCCCCATCGTCGTCGGGGCGGCTCAAGGCGCCTCCTGTTTCGGGCCGGCCTATGAGATGGCGTTCATCCTGGACACCGACCTCCGGAAAAAGAAGCTGCGGAAGAAAGTGCCGATCTATTTCGTGACGCCGGAACCCTATGTCGGCCATATGGGATTGGCCGGAGTGGGGGCCTCGCGCCGTCTCATGGAGGACGAGTTCGCCGAACATTCCATCAAGCCGATCCCGAATAGTGCGATCAAAGAGATTCAGCCGGGCAAGGTGCTGTTGGAAGACGGGCAGGAAATTCCTTTCCGGTATTCTATGTTCATCCCGCCGTTCGCCGGGGTGGATGCGGTGGCAGGCACGCCGGGGCTCTGCAATCCCAAAGGGTTCGTGAACATCGATGCCTATCAGGCCAATCCCAAGTACAAGAATATTTATTCGGTCGGTGTCTGCGTGGCGATTCCACCGGTTGAAGTGACCCCCATCCCGACCGGCGCACCCAAGACCGGCTATATGATCGAATCGATGGTCTCCGCCGCGGTCCACAACATCAAGGCCGATATCGACAACGATCCCAAGCGCGATACTGCGACGTGGAACGCCATCTGCTTGGCCGACATGGGGGACACCGGCGTTGCGTTCGTGGCGTTGCCGCAGATGGCGCCGAGAAATGTGACCTGGGCGAAGAAGGGCAAGTGGGTCCACCTGGCGAAGATCGGGCTGGAGAAATACTTCCTCCATAAGATGAAACGCGGTGTCAGTGAACCTTACTACGAGAAAGCGATTCTGAAAGCGCTGGGCATTGTGAAGCTGGAAAAGCCGGCATGAACACACAATCTGTCCCGTCTTGTATCGGGTTTCGCCAGGTCACGAGGTTGGGGCTGCTGGCTCTGACGGGACTCTTGCTTACTGCCTGTGCCGGAGGTCCGGCCGATCGATCATCTGCCGTGAAGATGGCAGATGCCTTGAAGGGCAAGACGAAGCAGGATCTCCTCGCTTGTGCCGGTGCGCCGCGAAGAGTGACCACGTCAGAGGGTCTGACAGCGATGGTCTATCAGCATGATGCCGAGCTCGTCGAACTCTCTGTCCCTAGTGCGAAATCGAGCGGTGCGCGAGACGTGCCGCATAGTTGTCGGGCAACCGTCATCCTCAAGGATGATCGAGTGGCAGATCTACGATATGAGTCAGTGCCCGCATGGTTGGGGGCCGAGGACCATTGCGAGGAGATCTTCGTGCGCTGCGCCCAGTAGGGACGGTCGCGGTGACCCTCATCAGCCACAGTCTTTGAAAGCTCAATGGAGGAGTATGGTGAGTCAGCAACCGGGAGGTTCTGAAGAGGGGGCGGTCCACACTCCTCTCGGTTCGAGACGTTCGTTTTTTCGCTGGGTGACGAGGGCGGCGGCAGGCCTGATCGGGCTTGGGCTCGCAATTCCCTTGGCCGGGTATGTGATCTCACCTGCTCTGAGGCGCCGGGCCCAATCATGGGTTGAAGTCGGTCGGATCGATACCCTATCGGTGGGAGAACCGGCACAGCTCGAATATGTGACTATCGTCAGAGACGGGTACATAGAGGCCAAGACCCAGAAGGCAGTCTGGGCGGTCAAACAGCCGGACGGAGCCGTCACCGTGTTCGCACCTCTGTGCACGCATCTGGGGTGTGGCTATCACTGGGATATGACGGACCGTCGGTTCAAGTGCCCCTGCCATGGAAGCGTCTACGATGTGACAGGAGAAGTATTGGCTGGTCCTGCTCCCCGTGCCCTGGACCGCTTACCGACGAAAATCGAAGAAGGACGGCTGCTCGTCATGTACAAAGAGTTCAAGTCCGGACAGAAGGTGCCAATTGAGCTGTAATATAAGCCTCTCCGGCGAGAGGCTGTATGGCTGAGCCACCCGGCACGGAGGCGAAGAGAAGTCTGTGCGATCAACTGCAGATCACAGTGGAGGAGCTGCAGACCAGGCTGGCATTTCTCTCCTTTGGTGAGCAAGACGGGCGGAATCTCGTCGAGATCCGCGAAGTGATCTCTTCCCGCGTCGACGAGATGATCGGAGAATTCTACAACCACTTATTGCAATTCGAGGAATTGCGCGGGATCTTATCCGACCCCAAGCTCGTGGAGCGACTCAAAGTGTCGCAGCGCCAGTACTTGCTCAGCCTCGGGCAACTCGGCGATTACGTCGAGTATGCGGAGGCACGGCTTCGGATCGGACTCACTCACGAACGAGTCGGGCTCAAGCAGAAGTGGTACTTGGGCGCGTACCACAAGCTCTTCGAGTTGATGCTGCAACAGCTTGCGGATCGATATTCGGGGGATGCTCGCAGGCTGTCATCATTGGTCCTCACGCTGAACAAGGTGCTCAGGCTCGACGAGATCTTTGTCGTGGAGACGTATTACCATGCGACGATGCAGCGTCAGGAAGACAGCCTCTGTCAACTGAAGGATGCCCATCGGCAGCTTGAAGGCCTATCCCGACAGGATTCTCTCACGCCCGTGAGCAATCGGCGCGCACTCATGGAATCGTTGGCCTTGGAATTTCACAGGAGCCGGCGCTACCGGCACCGGTTGGCGCTGCTGTTTCTCGATGTGGACCACTTCAAAGAGATCAATGACCGGCATGGGCATGCGTTCGGCGATCATGTGCTGCTCCACGTGGTGCAGCTGGCCAGGGGAATGATCCGTCCTCCCGATATCATCGGCCGCTACGGTGGGGAGGAGTTTGTGATCGGTTTGGTGGAGTGCGATCAAGCTGGCGCCCTGCAGATTGCCGAGCGCATCAGGCTGAAAATCGCACAGGATCTGTTCGCGTGGGAACAGTATGTCACCGTGGTGACGGTCAGCATCGGGGTCGCGATGTTATCTCCGGAAATTGACCAGGTCGAGACGCTCATTACACGAGCGGATCAGGCCATGTATCACGCCAAGCGCAGGGGGCGGAACCGAGTCGAGTTGTACAACGAAGAGTGCGCGTCGAAAGACCAGCCAAAATGAACCTCGGCACCCTGCATACATGGCTTGACCGCCGCTTGAACCTCAAATTGGTCGAACGGACCCTGCTCGACGAGCCGATTCCCGGTGGCGCCAGCTGGATCTATGTGTTCGGCTCGGCCACACTCTTTCTCTTTCTCCTTCAAGCCATCACCGGCATGTTCCTCGCGATTTATTATGCGCCGACCCCGGACCATGCCTACGACAGTATTCAGTTCATTGAAGAACAAGTCACATTCGGCGCCTTCGTGCGTGGGCTCCACCACTGGGGCGCTTCAGGGATGGTGGTCGCGATCGGACTGCATATGCTCCAGGCTTTTTTATATGGCGCATATAAGCCGCCTCGCGAAGTGATGTGGATGGTCGGCGTGCTACTCTTTCTCATCGTGATGGCATTTGCATTCACCGGCTATCTGCTGCCGTGGGATCAGACGGCATATTGGGCCACGCAGATCGGGCTCAATATGGTGGGCACCGTTCCGCTGGTAGGAGAGTTCTTGATGAAGGTCATGCGGGGCGGGGAGGTGTTGGGGGCGCTCACGTTGTCCCGGTTTTTTGCCGTCCATGTCTTGTTCTTGCCGGCGATCCTGCTCACCTTGATTGCCGCACATCTTTTCATTCTGCGACGCGTGGGCCCGGCCGGGCCCTGGACTGATGAGCGGGCGTCACTCGGCCGTGAGACCTTCTATCCGAGGCAGGTCTATATGGACGCCGTCGCCATGCTGGCGGTGTTTGCCATTCTGGCGAGCCTCGCACTGCTGGTGCCCATTCCCTTGACCGACAAGGCGAACCCATCCGACACCAGTTTTGTCCCGGTGCCGGAATGGTATTTCCTGTTCTATTACGAATTGCTGAAGTACGTGCATGGGCCGTTGGAGCCGCTGGCGACGTGGGTGTTGCCGATGGTCGTGATCCTCGGCCTGTTCTTCTGGCCCTTCATCGACAGGAATCCGGTGCGAAATCCGATCAAGCGCCCTGCAGCGCTGGTCTCGGGGTTGCTGTTTCTCATTGTGGTCTTTTCATTGCTGGGCATCTCGCTCAAGAATCTCTATGCCGTGCCGCGCGTGGATCAGGCTCTCGTCCGCGGGCGGGCGCTCTTTAATCAGTTCGGCTGTGTCGGCTGTCATCGCATTCACGGGGAAGGCGGCGCCGTGGGGCCTGATTTGTCCTATGTCGGCGACACGAGGCCTGACCGTGAATGGCATCTGAAACATTTTCGAGATCCTCAATTGGTATCGCCTGGGTCTTTCATGCCGAAATTCCCCCTGGACGATAAGCAATTAAACGATGTGACGACCTATATGCTGAGCCTCAAGCGAGCCCAATAGGTCGAGGTTGAGACTGAGTGGTGGGTCGAACTTCGATTTGTTTTCTCAAGCTTGGGCTGAGCCGTCCCCTAACAGTCTGCTCCTGTGGCATCCCGCAACAATCAAGAAGTCGGCACTGTGGCCTTTAGCTCCAGTGCGATCCAAATCTGACGGCTAATCGTTTGATTTGACAGGTAAAGTGGTACGTACGGCGTTCGCGTTAATGGCATGGTCTTGGCACAAGGGAAGAATATGATGTGGCTGTTGTCAGTTATTCTGGGGATGATCATGCTCGCGAGCTGCTCCGGCGAGACGGCTCGGGTCAAGACTGGAGAGCTACAGGGGGCTGACCAAACCGCCAGTGCCGCGATAGAATTCGCTCCGCCATCAATGGAAACCATTCCAGGTAGTCAACTTGGTGAACAGATCCGGCTTGGTTATGAGATCGTCGTCAATACGCAGGAGTATGGCCGACCCTATGTCGGCAATCGCCTCAACTGCACCAACTGTCATCTCGACGGAGGGCTCAATCCTAACGCCGCCTCATTCGTCGGCCTTGCTTCAGTCTATCCCGAGTACCGCGCCCTCAACGCGAGAGTGAACACGCTGGCCGATCGTGTGAACGAGTGTTTTGAGCGGAGCCTGAATGGACGAGCGCTTCCGCCGAACAGTTCCAAGCTGCAGGCCATCGTGGCCTATATCACCTGGCTCTCGCAGGGAGTGCCGCAAGGAGCGACATTAACCTGGCGGGGCCTCCAGCGCATTGACTCACGGCGCCCGCTCGATCCAGCCAACGGGAAGAAAATGTTTGCGAACAAATGTGCCTTCTGTCACGGCTCAGACGGTCTGGGGACGATGGCGGCGCCGCCGGTCTGGGGACCGCAGTCCTATAACATTGCCGCAGGCATGGCACGGGTGACGGTCGCCGCCGCCTTCATCAAATCGAACATGCCGCGTACCTGGGGTTGGACCCTGTCGGATGATGATGCATACGACGTAGCAGCTTATGTGAATAGCCAGCCACGTCCTGACTTTGCCGACAAGATTCGTGATTGGCCGAAGGGCGGTAAGCCTGCGGACGCACCCTATTGAAACAGAGTGAGCTGATCGAGGGGGGGAGGAAGACCGTTGGCGAGATACGAGCGAGGGAATATGAGATGTGAGGCCAGAACGGTGCGTGACGACTCACCGAGGGTCTCTGCGAAGAGGGCGATATGAAACTCACAGCCGCATACCATGGCGGGACTCGCTATGACATTACCAGTGGTGCTCACCGAGTGGTGACCGATCAGCCGTCCGAGGATGGGGGACAGGATGCAGGCATGAGCCCTGTCGAGCTCTTCGTCGGTTCAATAGCCAGTTGTGTGGGTTATTTCGTGGGCCAATATTGTGATCGCCATCAGATCTCGACCAAAGGGTTGAGCGTCGAGGCGGAATGGACCATGGCGGAACAGCCGCATCGGGTGGGCCAGGTCACACTTGCGATTCACTTACCGCATCGCGTCACGGCTGAACAAAGCGAGCGACTCCTCAAAGTGGCCCATGGCTGCACCGTGCATCAATCCATCGCGGTGCCTGCCGGCGTGGCGATCGAACTCAATCCCCATCACCGTGGGGAGAAGCCATCGTGAGGGAAGAGCCGGTGTCCCAAGCTCTGTCGCGGCGGACTTTACTGGCGAAGGTCATTCAGGGACTGGGCGTGACACTCGCGCTGAGCCAGGTGATCCCACGCGCGCAGGCTGAGGAAGGCGATGTTTCGAGGAGTGAGGCCGACCGCCTCATTGTACTTGTGGCGCGACCGTTGGATGCTGAAACCCCGGTGCAGGAGTTCGCCTCCTACCTTACCCCGAACTCCCGCTTCTTTGTCCGGAGTCACTTCGGCCCGCCTCCGGCAGAACTGCTCTCCGAGCTCAATTGGAGGCTGAGGGTCGGAGGTCTGGTGGACCGACCGCTGACGTTCTCGCTCAAAGAGCTGAAACAATTCCAAGAAGTCACCCTCACGGCTGTCGTGCAATGCAGCGGGAATGGCCGCGCCTCTCACAGGCCGAAGACGCCTGGCGTGCAGTGGGACCGAGGTGCCGTCGGCAATGCGCGCTGGACCGGGATACGACTACGGGATGTCTTGACGAAGGCGGGCCTGCAGACGACCAGTCGGCATGTGCAGTTTCAGGGTGCGGACCGTCCGGTCGCGGTGACAGTTCCGCTCTTCGTGCGCAGCATCCCGGTTGAGAAAGCGCTGCACCCAGACACGATCCTGGCCTATCAGATGAATGGTCGCCCCTTGCCGCTCTTGCATGGAGCCCCAGTACGAGTGATCACGCCGGGCTGGATGGCGGATTCCTGCATCAAATGGCTCACCGACATCACGGTGAGCCGGGACGAAGCCCAGGGTTACTATATGCAAACTGCCTATCGCTATCCAACGAGACCTGTCATGCCGGGCGAAGCCATCGCAGCAAGCGATCTCAAGCCGGTGGAAGCGATGATCGTGAAATCGCTTATCGCGCAGCCGCAAGACGGAGCGTCGCTTGTGCCAGGCCCGGTCACAGTTCAAGGAGTGGCCTGGACCGGCGAGGGCAAGGTTGTGAAAGTTGAGCTGTCCGTTGATGCAGGGAGGACATGGGAGCCAGCCCGCTTCATCGGGGAAGATCAGCCCTATGCCTGGCGGCAGTGGCAGTACATCTGGCAGGCGACCGGATCAGGTCCGCGGACAATTCTTTGTCGCGCGACCGATGCGCAGGGAGACACACAGCCTGAATCCAGCTCGTGGAATCCGAGCGGGTTTCTCTGGAACGGGTGGGATCGAATTTCCGTCACGGTGAAGGCATGAGAATCGTCAGATACGCGATCGTATCCTCCGTGATACTCGGCCTTATCGGGTGGGCCGTCATGTCGGTCGCGCAAGAGGAAGATCTGCTTGCGACGAGTGCGGCGTTAGCCCCGCGCGCGGAGGGATTGATTCTCGCGCGTTGCTCTGTCTGTCACAGTCCGGATCTGATCTACCAGCAACGTTTGCCGAAGGATCGATGGGACGCCACGGTCAAAAAGATGATGCAGTGGGGCGCAGAGATCACCAACGATGAAGCCAATCTACTCATCCGCTATTTGTCTGCTCGTTATCACCCGGGGGCGCGGGAGTCGGTGCCGCCGCTCGACCGCGATCTCGGGAAAGTGGAGCCGTTGAGGCAGGAGCCTCCGGCCGAAGATTTGCTCACAGGTGTGGCGTCGCGAGGTGAGGCGAGCTATGCCAACAATTGCCAAGCCTGTCATGGGACAGATGCGACTGGAGGCCATGGCCCGAAATTGGCGAAGAATCCTATCCTGAAACACGAAGATTTGTTCTGGGACACCGTCCTGCACGGGCGAGGACCGATGCCGGCGTGGGGTTCGGTGCTGAGCCATCAGGACATTGCCGATATTTATGCATGGCTATCGACGCGATAGGGGTGGGATGAGATCACAAGGGATGAAAGGAGCGGTGACATGACTGTGAGAAGCGGGGTGGTTATTGGAAGCGCGCTTATCGCCCTAGTGGGACTGACGTCGTTTCCTCGGCTGTTGTTCGGAAGCGACCAATCGCGCGCGAAGGAACTCATCCAGAGTACCTGTGTCCAATGTCATCGGTTGGAAGGCCAACCGGATTCGCGATTTAATCTCAAAGCGCCTGATCTTATTTGGGCCGGCAGCAAGTATCAGCGGCCCTGGTTAATCCGGTGGCTGACGGGTAAAGAAGCGCCATTGTATGCCAAGGGCTATCGATGGGATCTGACCGAGGTTCCGTCCAAGCATCCGATGGTCACCGAGTCGGAGGCCAACGCCATCGCCGATTATTTTGCTGAGCACAACAAGGATCCGCGAGTCGCAGTCGGCGCATTCGATGTCTCGAAAGTCACCAAGTTCGAGGCAACGTTCGGAGGAATGGCCTACAAAGCGCACGCCTGCCTCGGCTGTCACCTGATCGAAGAGAACGGTAAGCTCATCGGAGGGCCGCAGAGTGCGTCGCTCGTGGCGGCTGGCCAACGCTACAACTTGGACTGGCTCTTCCGCTTCGGGCAGAATCCCCAAGACTTTACGATACACAATGGTGAATTTCTTGCCGATGCCACGGCGCCGCAATTACGGGCCGTGATCGGATATCTCGCTGTGCAGGGGGTGAACGACTTCAAATATTATGAGCCGTGGACGAGCCCTGAATTCGGAAAGGCCAGCGTCGGTCGCGGCAAGGTGATCTATAAGGAATATTGTTCACAATGCCACGGCGCGACAGGTAAGGGTGACGGGCCGGCAGCCTCAGGCATCGAGCCGAAACCAGCGATCCACGCGAACATTGCATTCGATCAGCTATCGACGGAGTATCTGTACAATATGATTAATCATGGGGGAGCGGCGATGGGTAAATCTGCCAACATGCCCTATTGGGGCTTGACCATCGGGCAGCAGGGTGTGGCCGATGTCATGGCGTATCTGAAAGCGACATTCAAGGGTCCACGCTAGGAATCGGAAGGCGGTATTCGGATCTCGCGAAGCGAGAGGCGAGACATGCTTCACGCGTAACGAAATACGAGCCATGAGCGACGAGTCGAAGGAGGTATAGAGTGTCAACGTTTATTATCTCAGGTACCCGGGGCACGGACGATCCCACAATGGCGACCTTGCCGTTCATGGCAGCGAAGGTCGCAAAGGAGCAAGGGCATGAGGTCGTACTCTGGCTCTGGAATGAGGCCGTCACGCTCGGGCGTAAAGGAACCGCTGATCATGTGACAGGGGTGAACCTGACACCATTGAAAGAGCTGCTGGCAGCTGTGCAAGCGGCGAATATTCCCATCTGGGTCTGCGGGGCCTGCGCCGTGGGGCGGCAGATCGGCACCGGGGATCTTGTCGCAGGTGCGACGATCAAGGGCATGCCAGACTACATCAAGGCAGTGGCGGAACGTGACCGCAACATCGCATTTTGATTCCGCAGCGAAGAAAGGAATCTCTGTATGGCAACCGAAGGCGAATCGACCGGGAAGTCAAAAGGGCGAAAGGATCGAGCGGAGGAGGCGGACATCGACGGGCTGGTCGGAAAGGACGGGCGTCTCGATGTCAATGAGCTGGAGACCATTCCAACGATGGTGCCGCGGGAGGGGGACGGTTACCAATTGCTGCGCAGTCGATCGGTCGGCCAGGGGCCGGGACGCATCGGCGAACCGGGCTACGCCTTGACCGAGGATGAGCTTCGAAGGATCAATACGAGAAAGGGGCTCATTCAGCTACTTGAGAACAAAGCCGTCGATATTGAGGAGGTGCGCAAGACGCTACTGTATGAGCAGGAGTTGCGACAGCTGCAGGTTGAACTGGTCAAGCTCCAACGGTGGGTTCAGGGCAACGGAGAGCGGATCGCGATCCTGGTCGAAGGACGCGATGCGGCCGGGAAGGGCGGCACAATCCGCCGGTTCACGGAGCATCTGAATCCTCGTGCCATGCGGGTGGTCGCGCTGCCCAAACCGTCGGATGAAGAACGGGGCCAGTGGTACTTTCAACGCTACATCCGCCAGTTGCCCAACAAGGGCGAGATCGTGTTCTTCGACCGCAGCTGGTACAACCGCGCAGTGGTCGAACCGGTGATGGGATTCTGTAGCAAGAAGGAGCACCAACGGTTTTTGCAGCAGGTTCCTGAATTCGAACACATGCTCTATGAAGATGGCGTAACTATCATCAAGTTCTGGTTCTCCATCTCCAAGGAAGAGCAGGCGAGGCGATTTGAAGCGCGCCGGCAGAATCCGCTCAAGCAATGGAAGCTGAGCCCGGTCGACGAGAAGGCCCAAGAGCTGTGGGACTCCTACACCCGCTACAAAGAGGAGATGTTCGGCAAGACGCACACGACGTTCAGCCCATGGATTGTCGTCAAAGCCAACGACAAGCAGGCGGCTCGGTTGGAAAGCCTCCGGCACGTGCTGAGCTTGCTGCCGTATAAAGGCAAAGAGGATGCTCCGATCCGCCTGACACCTGACCCCAACGTGATCAATCGATTCCACCGCAAGATGGTGGAATTGGATTTATAACAGGCCACAGAAAGGCTCTATGCATCCGATCCATCCGATGGTAGTCCACTTCCCCGTTTCGCTGTTGTCCATGAGCGTGGCGTTCGATGCCCTCGCGTCCCGCTGGCCGACGGGAGGTCTTCGCGAAGCAAGCCTCTATAGCCTGGTGGCCGGTGTCATGAGCGCGGCGCTCGCGGTGGTTACGGGCGGGATGGAAGAGGATCTGGCCAAGCGGGCCGGTGTGCCTGAATCGGTGCTCGAACTCCACGAGAGTTTGGGAACGGTCACGCTCGTCGTCTTTGTTGTGCTGTTGGGGTTGCGTCTCGCCATGCAGTGGGGGTGGCTCAAAGAAATCCGTTCCCTCACTCTCGGTCTTGGTGTGATCGGGATCGTCATCCTGGCTTTAACCGGCTATTGGGGCGGCGAGCTCGTCTACACCTACGGGATTGGTGTGAAAACCGTGATGCCCCCGGTGACTCCCTAAAAAGGAGCAAGGTGATGAGGATGCTTCTGCTGATGGTCGCGCTGGTCTCTCTCTCGATTTCCGCCTGGGCTACGGAAAGCCAGATGATGCAGCCACGGGTGCCGGCCGACAAGCTGGCTGAAGCGCGCGCACTCACGAGCCCGTTGCCGAGTTCCCCGGAGATCGTCGCGCAGGGCAAAGCGCTCTATAATGGTAAGGGGACTTGCTTCAATTGTCATGGAAAAGATGGGGACGGCAATGGGCCGGTGGCCGCTCAGTTGGACCCATCGCCCCGCAATTTCCAGCACCATGGATTCTGGCGCCATCGCACAGAAGGCGAAATCTTCTGGGTGATCAAGAACGGATCGATCGGTACCAGTATGGTTGGATTTGGCGGACAACTGACGGACGAGGAAATTTGGAGCCTCATCCAGTATGAACGCAGCTTCGCAGGCGAGCATGGACCGGGCATGATGGGGCACGGAGAAGGCATGGGACCGATGGGACCAAGCGGCGGCATGGAGCACCGTGGACCGAGAGGCGGGATGGGTGGTTGTGAAGGTGAGCAGTGCGGTCGGTGACCAAGCCAACTGTTTCGCCATTGCCATAGATACCTTCAAAGGCGATGACGAGGCACAGACCTCTATCGGTGGCCTGACATCCGCTAGGATTCAGTGTATAATGTATTTTCTTAAACACTTGAAGCGGACGAGACCACCCTAGATGTGGCATCCGTCTATCGTTCATCAGGAAGTAGTCCGAGAACCAAGGGGAGAATGTTATGAAATGTCTATGTGCTGCGCTGATTGTCGCGCTTGTTGGAGTTGGAGAAGCGGCCTGGGCCTATGAAGAAACACTCGTATCAGATGGCGGAACCCTCGCCGGCACTGTGACGCTGGAGGGCAAGGTGCCCAAACCGAAGGGCTACAATCTCACGACCTTGCCGGACCAATACTATTGCGGGCGCATTTCTGATGGGCAAGGCTGGCGTATCCTGCAACCGTTCCAGGTCGGGCCGGCGGGCGAGTTTCGCGATGTAGTCGTCTATTTGGAAGGGATCGACAAAGGCAAACCCTTCGTGGAAAAGGGCGTGCCGCGAATCGAAGCGAAAGACTGCCTCTTCCTCCCGTTCACGACAGTCGTGCGGGACGATCAAACGGTGACGGTGGTCAACATGGACCCCGTCATGCACGACATTCAGGCCTATGAAACATCGCATTTGGGTCCGCGCGTGCTGTTCAACGTCCCATTGCCGATGAATCCGGCACACCCGCGCAACTTGAAGGATCGCAGCGATGCGGGAATGTACCACAAACACATGGCCGGCCCGCCGATGAAGCAATTGGTGAATCTCAGCAAGGGCCGCCGGATCTTCGTCATGCAATGCGGCTTCCACGCGTACATGGAGAGCTGGGGCCTGGCCATCACGAATCCGTACTTTGCCAAGACGGACGAGCAGGGCCGGTTCACCATGACCGATGTGCCGCCTGGCACCTATAAGTTGGTCGTCTGGCATCCCTATATCCGTACCGCGATCGAGCAAACCGTCACCATCAGCCCGAAGGGGACCGTGCAAGCAAATGTTGTGGTCCCGGCCCCGACTGGGCGGCTCTACGCCAACGAGGTGATGGATCATCCGTACACCCGCTACAACGTGCTCGAGGAAACGAAGCTAGAAATCGATCCGATGATCCACAAGCAGGATCACTGAAGAGGGAATGACCAGGGTGCAATGCACCCAGCACCATCTGGTGGAGGCCAAGAAACACACGTATGGCGACGCTGGAACGTGATGCTCAACGCGCTGTTGGTCATCGCAGCGTTGTTGATCGTGGCCTGGATGGCCTGGGAACTCCATACACAGGACATCATCGTCGAATGGGCATCCGAAAGAAGCTGACGCTGCAGGTTCCTGCAGCCCGCCGGGCGCCTCTACGCCAAGGAGATGGTGGACAAGCCCTATACAGGTTTGGCATCACCGACGATGCCCAGAGCCACATCGTGCCGACACTGCTCCCTCAGCAACGGTAACTTGAGCCAGCATGATTCATAAGCACTTTTGCGGTACTCGCCGGGCCGCTGCAGTAAAGGCGGTCTTGCTTCTTAGTCGGTCCACGTCCTCGTCTAGGACGTGGACCTCCCTCTCGGACTCCACGCGCCTAGGCACTTTCGCAATGAACCGTCATAAGTAATGCTGGCAAGCAGCGACGGCATGCTCATTCTTTTATTGCTCCTCCTCGCGAGCTACGCAGCCGGCGTCGTGCTTCCATTCTGTGCCCCGCGAAAGCCGCAGACGCAAGGGCTGGTGGGTAGTGTCTGCGCCTGTCTGGCAAGCAGCATCGGTATCGCATTGGGGACCAGCGGGCTGCTCGCCTCTGAGCCGCTGACACCCTCGGTCGCCTCGTCCATTCCCCTTCTCGCCTTTGCGGTCCGGCTCGACCCTCTCGCCTCATTTTTTGTCCTGACCATCTCCCTCGCCGGACTGGCCGCCTCCATTTATGCCATGGGCTATCTCAAGGAATTCCACGGCCGGGTCTCCGTGGCTTCGCTGGCAGCCTTGACGAACGGGTTCCTGCTCTCCATGACGCTCGTGGTCATCGCGGACAACGGATTCTTCTTCCTCATTGCCTGGGAGCTGATGTCGCTGGTCTCCTACTTCCTGGTCGTCACGGAGCACGAGAAGGCGGACGTCCGCTACGCCGGCTTCTTCTACCTGGTCATGACGCACGTGGGCACCGCCTTTGTGGTCCTGACCTATCTGATCTTGTTTCAATCGGCCGGGTCGTTCTCGTTTGAAGCCTTTCGTCATCCGGAGCAGTCGTTGCCAGAAGGGATGCGGACCCTGGTCTTTCTCGCCGCGTTGATCGGGTTCGGGACAAAAGCCGGAATCGTGCCGTTGCATGTCTGGTTGCCCTACGCCCATCCGGCGGCGCCGTCTCATATCTCAGCCCTGATGTCCGGCGTCATGATCAAGACCGCGATCTATGCGCTCATCCGGGTCTATTTCGATTTCCTCGGTGGGCAGTTCCCCTGGTGGTGGGGTTTCGTGGTGCTGCTCGTCGGGGTAACATCAGCATTACTCGGCGTGATGTATGCGCTCATGGAGCACGACCTCAAGCGTCTCCTGGCGTTTCACAGCGTGGAAAACATCGGCATCATTTTGCTCGGCATCGGTGCCGGCATGATCTTTCAAACCTACGGGCTGAAGGAATTTGCCGCATTGGGGCTTCTCGCCGGGCTCTACCACACGATCAATCATGCCTTGTTCAAAGCGTTGCTGTTCATGGGGGCGGGTTCGCTGTTCTACGCCACTCATACGCGGAACATGGAGGAGTACGGCGGGTTGCTAAGACGCATGCCCTGGACCGGCCTGTTCTTTCTCATCGGCGCCGTGTCGATCTCGGCGCTGCCTCCGACTAATGGATTCGTGAGCGAATGGTTGGTGTTTCAAACGCTCTTCCTGAGTGTTCAGCTTCCGGCTTTATTTCTCAAGTTGATGCTTCCGATCGCAGCGGCCATCTTGGCCTTGACCGGCGTCTTAGCCCTGGCCTGTTTTGCCAAGGCCTTTGGCATTTCGTTTCTGGCTCTCCCAAGGAGTTCCCACGCGCGCCATGCAGAAGAAGTCCCGATCGCGATGCGGATCGGGATGGGAGTCCTGGCCGTACTGTGCGTCGGACTTGGTCTGGCGCCGATGATTGTAGTGCCACTCCTCGACCGGATTACGGGGCCGCTGACCGGCGTGTCGATCAGTGACAAGGTGTTGGCGCTCGACGGCTGGGCCTTGGCGCCGGTGAACGTGCAGTTCTCCAGTGTCTCGCCACCCATCTTGGCTGCCATGCTGATTCTGGGCGGGCTCCTCGGCCTGTTCTTGGCCTTCCTCTTCGGCGGCCGCCTGAGATCACGCTCTTACAAAACCTGGGGCTGCGGGATCAATTTGTCGTCACGGACGGAGTACACGGCCACGGGGTTTGTCCAGCCCATCAAACGAGTCTTCAGCACCATTTACCAGCCCACGGTCAAACTCGAGACCGAGTTTCTGGAAGAGTCCCGCTACTTCGCCAAACGACAGCGATTTGAGTTTCACATCGAGCCAGTCTTTGAGAAGTATCTATACGATCCGGTAGTCAATGTGTTTGTGGGAATCGCCGACCGGCTGCGCATTCTTCAGGCCGGCAGCCTGCACCTGTACCTGGCCTATATTTTTGTGACACTCGTGATCTTATTGCTGTTTGCCGTCTAGGAGAAGCCAGAGGATGCAGCCAATCATTCAAGCCGTTTCGCTGGTTGCGGCACAGGCCGCCTTGCTGCTCGCGATATCCCCCTTCCTCGTGGGGCTTATCCGCAAGGTGAAGGCGCGGTTCCAGTGCCGGCGGGGCGCCAGCGTCTTCCAGCCCTATGCAGATCTTGCCAAGCTCTTCCGGAAGCAGCCGGTGATCTCGACCACCACTTCGTGGATCTTCCCCGCGACGCCCTACATTCTGTTCGCGTCCACTCTCACTGCTGGTCTCCTGGTTCCCACGTTCTCTTCCCAGACCCCTATGAACTTTGCGGGAAACATCATCGCGCTCGTGTATCTCCTGGCACTGGGGACGTTTTTTCTGATCCTCGCAGGACTCGATGCCGGATCGGCGTTCGGTGGAATGGGCAGCAGCCGGGAAGCGATCGTGGCGTCGCTGACGGAGCCGGCCATGATCCTCTCCATTTTTGCCATCGCGCTGACCGCTGGCTCCACCAATCTCAGCACCATTGTCCATAAGACCGCGTTGCTGGAAGATATCGTGACGGACCCGTCGCCGCATCTGATGGCGCTGGCAGCGCTGTTCATCGTGGCGCTCGCGGAGACCGGGCGGGTGCCGGTCGATAATCCGGCGACGCATCTCGAACTGACGATGATCCATGAGGCGATGGCTCTGGAATACTCGGGCCGCTATCTTGCTTTAGTGGAATGGGCTGCCGGCCTGAAGTTGGCCGTGTTTCTCTCTCTGATCGCCAACGTCTTCGCCCCCTGGGGGATTGCGACCACGCAGGCGCCTGCCGCGATGGGGATCGGGCTCGTGGCCTACCTATTGAAGATTGCAGGACTTGCGGTGCTGATAGGGACCCTGGAGTGCATGTTCGCAAAATTGCGGTTGTTCCGTGTGACGGATCTCCTGGGCGTCGCCTTTATCCTGGCGCTCCTTGGGATGCTGTTCTTTTACATTCTTCGGAGCTGAGCGGATGCAGATTTCTCCTCACATTGGATCGCAACTCGTCGACTTATGCTCGGCCTTACTCTTGTTAACCTGCTTCGCCATCGTGGCGCAGCGGCGGCTCTCCGCTTGCGTCGACTTGTTCGCACTGCAGTCGGCCTTTCTCGTCCTGACGGCGGCGCTGGTGGCCTTTCTGACCGGGAACCATCATATCTACATCGCGGCCGGGCTGACTGGCCTGATCAAAGTGATCATCATCCCGCGGGTCCTGAAAAAGGTCATCGAGCGTCTCAACGTCAAGCGGGAACTGGTGATGAATGTGAACGTGCCGGCCGGGCTGTTGATCTGCGGCGCCCTCGTCATGTTGGCCTTCTTCATCACGCAGCCCATCATTCCTCTGGGCTTTTTGCTCACCCGCGATTCTCTGGCCATCGCACTGGCGATCGTGCTCATCGGATTTTTCACGATGATCGCGAGACAAAAGGCCGTGTCGCAGCTGGTGGGTTTTCTGGTCATGGAGAACGGATTGTTCTTGGGGGCCACGGCCGCCACCTACGGGATGCCCTTGATCGTTGAACTGGGGGTGTTCTTCGATGTGCTCATTGCGGCATTGATCGCGGGGATCTATACGAATCGCTTACAAGACGCGTTCGACAGTGTGGATATCAGCCACCTCACCGTGTTGAAAGAATAAGTGAAGGGTTCATCGCAATGATCGAAGTGTTTCTTTTGTTGATCGCCCCGCTTTTCGCGGGGGGGCTGAGCTTAGTCATTCATCGGTCCGCGCTGCTCCACGCGATCAATCTTACGAGTATGGGCCTGCTCGTGGCGGCAGAAATCATGATCACCCGGACCGTGCTGAGAGACGGTCCGTTCACGGCGCTAGGACAGTTGGTCTATTTCGATGCCTTGTCGGTCTTCATTCTCTTCATCATTGGGGCGGTCGGACTGGCCTGTTCGTTCTACATGCGTTCCTATATGGATGAGCAGGTGGCCCGAGGCGTGATCGCGCCCCGACGGCTCAATCTCTTCTTTTTCCTTTTCCACATGTTCTTGCTGGCGATGGTGATTGCGACCGTCGCCAACAGCGTCGGGGTGCAGTGGGTGGCCATCGAGGCGACGACGCTCGCCACGACCTTCCTGATTGCCTTCTGGCGCCGACGAGAATCCTTGGAAGCCGGGTGGAAGTACCTCATCTTGTGTTCGGTCGGAATCTCCCTCGCACTCTTCGGCGTGGTGCTCACCTATTATTCGTCCCTGCATGTGCTGGGTGATGTCAGCGAGGCGTTGAACGTGACGCAGTTGCTGCCCGTGGCCGACCGGTTGAACCCTCATGTGCTGAAGTTGGCCTTCATCTTCATCTTGGTGGGCTATGGCACCAAAGTCGGGCTCGTGCCGATGCATAGCTGGTTGCCGGATGCCTATACCGAGGCACCGGCTCCGGTGGTGGCGATGTTGGCAGGCGTCCTTGAAGTTGTCGCGGTCTATGCGATCCTCCGCATGAGGATGATTGTCGACCACGCGGTCTCGCCTTCCTTTACCGGCGGGCTGCTGGCACTGCTCGGATTTACTTCGTTTGTGACGGCAGCGTTTTTCATCCTCATCCAACACAACTATAAACGGCTGTTTGCCTACTCCAGCATCGAGCATATGGGGATCGCCATGATTGGGTTCGGGGTCGGGGGCCCGCTGGGAACATTCGGCGGGCTGTTTCATCTCCTGAATCACGCGTTCGCCAAGTCGATGGCATTTTTTGCCGCGGGCAACATTCATCGTCGCTTTCACACGGTGGAAATCGGTCAGGTGCAGGGGCTGGCGCTTGCGCAGCCCTGGACGGCCGTGGCGTTGATGATCTCAGGACTGGCGTTATCGGCGCTTCCTCCGTTTGCGTCATTTACCAGCGAAGTGCAAATCGTCACGGCCCTGGCTGCACAAGGGGTTCCGGGACAGTGGTTGACCAACAGCGGCGGCATGGTGACGTTAGCCTTATCGAATCAATTCAGCAGCCTGGGCCTCACTGGACTGTTTCTGCTCTGCTCGGTTCTTGCGTTCAGCGGCCTGCTCTATCGCATTGCCGGAATGGTGTGGGGCACTCCGCCTGAGGGAATCGTCCGGGGAGAAACCTGGGCATTGGGCCATCTACCGATCATTATTCTCGCAGCAGCGCTGGTGGGCTTCGGTTTCTTCCTCCCTCAGCCCATACGGCAACTGTTGGAACAGGCCACGCAAATTCTCTTGATCTACTAGGGAGACGAGTGCCATGGCAGAGACGAGGTCCTGCGACGAAGAACTCAAGGCCGCTTTCCCGTCCATTGTGCAGGATGACGCGGCCCAGGGGGACTTCTCACATTTTCAGGTCCCCAAGGATCTCCTGCCCGCGATTACCCATTACCTCCATACCCAACCGAACTTACATGGCAAACTGACACTCTTATGGGCTGTCGACGATCGCCCAGTTCGCGACACCTATGGATTGCACTACCTGTTCACCCTGGAGCCCTCCCGCCGCTGGGTGCTGTTGTCCACCGAGCTCGCGGGACACGATCGGTTGTTTCCCTCCATCACGCCGCACATTCATGCTGCCAAGTGGTACGAGCGAGAAATTCGCGACATGTTCGGATTGATTCCGCAGGGGCATCCGGACTTGCGTCGCCTGGTCCGGCACGAACACTGGCCCAAAGGGTCACACCCGCTCAAAAAGGACTTCCCCTGGAACCGCGTATTGGGTCGGCAGCAAGGCGAACATCATTTCCGCCATATTGAGGGAGAAGGGGTGTTTGAAATACCGGTGGGCCCGATCCATGCCGGGATCATCGAGTCAGGCCATTTTCGATTTTCTGTGGCAGGCGAGCCCATCATGCAACTCGAGCTGCATCATTTCTGGAAACATCGCGGAGTCGAGAAGCTGTTCGAGCAACAGGAACTGACCGCGGCGGTTCCGTTAGCCGAACGAGTGTCCGGCGATACGACGGTCGGCCATAGTCTCGCCTACTGCCAGGCGGTCGAATCGCTGCTCCGCCTACAGGTGCCGCGTCGTGGACGATATCTGCGGAGCCTGTTTCTCGAGCTGGAGCGACTTCATAACCATCTCGGCGACGTGGGCGCGATCTGTAACGATACGGCATACGCCCTGCCGCATGCCCATTGTGGCCGGATGAAAGAGCAGATCATGCAGCTCAACGACCGGCTGACGGGCTCACGATTTCTCCGCGGGGTAAACCGGGTGGGCGGAGTCGCCGTGGATCTCACGACGGTGCAGCTGGCCGAGATTGTGGCTGAACTGGACCGGATCGAAAAGGACTTCTCGGATCTGGAGTCCATCATCGTTTCGAACGCCTCCCTGACAGACCGTTTGGAGACCACCGGTGTCCTGACAGAACGCACGGCGTGGGATCATGCGGTCGTGGGAGTCGTCGGACGGGCTTCTGGTCTCGATCAAGATCTCCGGCGCGATCGTCCGTTCGCAGCCTACGACGAAATGCAGGTCAAGGTGGTGACCTATCGCTACGGCGATGTGCGGGCTCGGATGCGGGTCCGCATGGATGAAATTCATGAATCCATGAGGCTGATCAGAGAGGTGCGCGTGAAGATTCCTCAGGGGCCGGTCGCCGTCGAACCCAATCGCAGGCCCCAGGCCGGTGAATGGGCCTTGTCAGCAGTCGAAGGCTGGCGTGGTGAAATTGTGTACATGGTAATGGCAGGGGAGAACGGAAACATTCATCGGTGTAAGGTGCGCGACCCGTCGTTCGCGAATTGGCCCGCGATCCAGTGGGCCGTGCTAGGGAACATCATTCCGGACTTCCCCCTCATCAACAAGAGCTTTAACCTGTCCTATGCGGGGAATGATTTGTGAGAAACTAGCCATCAGCGGTCAGCTTTCAGCTGTCAGCAAGAGTTCCGGAGCTGAGAGCTGATGGCTGAAAGCTGAAAGCTGAAAGCTGAAAGCTGAAAGCTGAAAGCCAAGACTGGAGGACCCATGTTTCGTATCCTCAAAAAGAGCTTGAAAACCGGAGTCGTGACAGGCCGACATCCCGCAGCTGCGCCGACTGTGGAAGCGCCGACATCGGAGGCAAAAGAAAAATCCAGGCCGTTCCGTTCCTCACTGACGTTTCGCGCGGTGGATACCGGCTCGTGCAATGCGTGTGAGATGGAAATGAATGCGCTGGCGAACCCCGTTTATGACGTGGAACGGTTTGGCGTTCATATCGCAGCTTCGCCGCGCCATGCGGACGCGTTGGTGGTGACGGGTCCGGTTACCGTCAACATGGAGCGAGCGTTGAAAGACGTGTACGAACAAACGCCAGACCCAAAGATTGTCATCGCGCTCGGTGACTGTGCGATTAACTGCGGCATGTTCAAAGGCAGCTATGCCGTGACTGGTCCGGTGGATCGCCACATTCCAGTCGATGTTCGTATTCCAGGCTGCCCGCCGCGCCCAGCGGAAATTCTCAAGGCCCTGTCGGAATTGCGCGAGCGAAAGCCCTAGGCAGCAGGCGGTCTGCTCGCGAGGCATCAGACAGGGTGGCAGAAGACAGATAGGGGTTCGTGTTCAAGAGCGATCTGTGATCCTTCCAAGCCTGGCAGGGCTGTTGCCTTTTGCGACAGCGGATTTTTTATATCAGACCTGGAATGCCCCAGGGAAATAACTCTCACCTCCGAACGCCTCTGTAAGACCTCGCCAAATCAAGACAATACTCGATCCACTTCTCGTCCGTCTCTGGCACGGCCTTCGCTTTTCGATGATAGAGAACCCTATTTATTCAAGGAGGAATCGCTATGGACAATCAAGAGACAAAAGGTTCGACACAGGCTGTTGCACTCGCATTCCTAGGGGGGGCCATGGCCGGAGTGGTCGCAGGTCTGCTTCTCGCTCCGCAGTCGGGGGAAGAAACGCGTCGAGCTTTGAAGGGGTATGCCAGGAGGGCCGAGGAAGAAGTCCTGGAGAAGGCGAAGGAAGCGCGAGCCGCCCTTGATGAGAGCATCGAGCGTGGGAAGCATTTCATCGCAGAGAAAGCAGCGGATGTCGAGGCGGCGGTCAAGGCCGGCCGAGAAACCATGAAGGAGAAAATGGATAAATGCTGTAGCTGACGTTGCCGTCGTCAGGGAGGTTATTGCGATGCTACAGGTCGACGATATTAGGAAGAAGCTGTTAACCCAACGGCGCGACTTGTTTCGTCAGGCTGCTCAGACTGAAGAGGAGCTGCTCTGGTTCCAAAGCGATATCGAAAGCGAAGTGGAGGAGCGGGGGCAAGAGGAGAGCATGGTTCGGCTGCTTGATCGTCTGGATGGGCGAGCGAAGGCCGAGATCGAGGCGATCGACCGGGCACTCTTCAAGCTGGGGACAGCGCAGTACGGTCGATGCGAGCGATGCGGAAAGGCCATTCCCCAGTCCAGGCTGGAGGCAGTCCCTGCGGCGGCCATGTGTATGGCTTGCGAACAGGCGGGGGAGAAGCAGGCGGCGCTGAGGAAATAACTGATGCAAGCAGTCCGCTTTCACGGCCGAGGGGGGCAGGGTGCGAAGACTGCGAGCCGCATCCTGGGAACGGCTGCGTTTCTGGAAGGGCTTGTGGCACAGGACTCGCCAATTTACGGAGCCGAGCGGCGCGGTGCTCCTGTTGCGGCGTTCACGCGCATCGATACCGGACCAATCAAGGAGCGAGGCGTCATTGTCCATCCCGATCTTGTCGTGATCGCTGATGCGTCACTCGTAGAAGATCCTGCTGCCCGCGTGCTGGACGGCATCGATGAACGGACAGCGGTCTTCGTCAACTCACCACTGACTGCCGAACAGTTTCAGGTCCAGACCTCCCTGTCAGGCCGTTTGACGGCGCTCGATCTGACGGACATCGCCCTGCAACAGCTTGGAAAGCGAGGCGCGATCAGCGCCCTCCTCGGTGCCGTTGCCGGACGACTCGTCGGACTCCGTCAGGAGTCGATTCGCGAAGCCATTGCGCGGGAGTTGGCGGATCTCGGACTCGCGGCATCGGTGATCGAGCGCAATCAAACGGTGGCTGCCCAGTGCTATGACGCCGTTCGCACCGTGTCCGCGATAGCAGCTACGCCACAGGCGATCGCCTCGGCGCAGCTTCAAGTGCCCACCTATGAACCTCCGACCAGAGGAACCGCCAGGATCAGCGCGGCTGCGAATTCGATACTGCGTGAAACCGGCGGCTGGCGAACCTTCCGGCCGGTGCTGGTGCCCGACAAGTGCAATGGCTGCTGGCTCTGTTTCGCCTATTGCCCTGACGGGGTGATTTCAATGACCAAGGACGACAGGCCCGTGATCGATTATGCCCATTGCAAGGGATGCCAGATCTGCGTCCATGAATGCCCGACCGAGGCATTGGTGGCCGAGCGTGAGAAGGAAGGAACGGTGGCATGGAAGGCGAAATGATGACGGGCAATCTCGCGGCGGCGTGGGGGGCTCGTCTGGCCGATGTGGATTATGTGCCGGTTTTTCCGATCACCCCGCAGACAGAAATCGTAGAAGCGCTGGCCAAGTGGTGCGAGGGCGGTGCAATGGCGGCCCGGTTTGTGACGATGGATTCCGAGCATTCCATGATGACGGCAGCGGG
>Ga0209048_10000576_pt1:0-37500 | contig 38771 bp, 34 predicted proteins | sample FrelakmetCRP12CR_FD_187146 | JGI IMG/M metagenome (GOLD analysis project Ga0209048, IMG submission 187146) | Freshwater lake sediment microbial communities from the University of Notre Dame, USA, for methane emissions studies - CRP12 CR (SPAdes)... | ecosystem: Environmental > Aquatic >...
AGAGCCTCGCTCGCTCCAGGCTGAGAATCCGAGGCGTACTGTGCCGTACGCCGCAGGAGGCGAAGCTCGAGTACGCCCGCCAGGGCGGCCACATCCGCGGCCGCAGTAGGCACCTTCGTGAATAGTCCGGGCTAAGATCGCCGGCCCCGGCTGGGCGCGCGGCCGTGCTAGCCTGAAGCGATGCAGGTCTACCTCTCGCGCTGGGTCTGCCTCGAGGTCAAGAGCAACCTGAGGCGCCTGCGCGAGGAGTGCTCTGACGCGGCCGCGAGCGGCGCCACCCTGATCGTGTTCCCCGAGGTATTCCTGCACGGCTACACCCGCACGGTCGAGCCGGCAGACGTGCGCGCCGTGTTCGCACGGATCTCGCGTGAGCACGCCCACGCCACGTTCATTTTCGGCTCGTTCAGCGAGCAGCGCCGTAACCGGCTGACGGTCTGGCGCGGCGGCGACGAGGTCGCCCGCTATGACAAGGTCCACCTGTTCGAGCCTAACGACGAGGCAATCCTGTGGCGGCCCGGCAACCGCTACAGCGCTGTTGTCATTGGCGAGTGGACGCTCGGCCTGCTCACGTGCAACGACGTGCGCTTCCCGGAACAAGCGCGGGCGCTGCGGCTGCAGGCGCGCTGCGACGCGTTCGTCGTGGTGGCGTGGTGGCCATGGCGGCGTGAGCACGTGTGGCGGACGCTGCTGCGCGCGCGGGCGATCGAAAACGGCGTTTGGGTGATGGGGTGCTGCGTCGCTGCGTCGCAGCATCCAGGCGAGATCTTTGCTGGCGCCGGCAACCACGTCTTCGATCCGCACGGTGAGCCCGTCGCGACCGGGGACGACCGCAGCTACATGCTCGAGCGCGGGCGCGCAGAAACGCTGCTGGTGAACCCGGCGGCTGGCTACTGCGACATCAACACCGTCGAACTCTTCGGGCGCCGCCCGAGACGGCCTACTCGCCCGGCTCGTACTCGCCGGCGCGCTGAGTCTTGAGGTACATGCCCTCGATGAGGTCGTGGTAGCGCTCGCTGACCACGCGCCGGCGCACCTTCAGCGTCGGGGTCATCTCACCCTCTTCGAGCGAGAATTCGCGCTTGAGGACCGAGAAGCGACGGATGCGCTCGTGCACGGCAATCTCGGCGTTGATGCCTTTGACGGCCTGGGCGATGAGCGCATCAGTGTCGGGTTGGACGACAATCTCCTCACGGCTGAGTCCCTTCACCCCCCGTTCCGCAAAGTACGCCTCCAGATTCTCGAAGTTGGGCACAATCAGCGCCGTGAGGTACGGGTATTTGTCGCCGACCAGCACCGCTTGCCCGATGAAGGGGGTCGCGCCAAGACGGCCTTCGATCGGCTGCGGGGCCACGTTCTTGCCGCCCGAGGTGACGATGATGTCTTTCTTGCGATCGGTGATGAAGAGGAAGCCGTCGGCGTCGAGGTAGCCGACGTCGCCGGTGTGCAGCCACCCCTCCCTGTCCACCGCCTCGGCCGTGGCCTCGGGCTTGTTCCAATACCCCATCATGATGTTTGCTCCGCGCGCCAGGATCTCTCCGTCAGAGGCGATACGCACCTCAACGCCGGGCGCCACCGGACCGACGGAGCCGAGCCGGTTCGCCTCGAGCCGGTTTGCGGCGATCACAGGCGAGCTCTCGGTGAGGCCATACCCCTGCAGGATCGGCAGGCCGATGATGTCGAAGAACTCCGCCACCTCGCGCGCCAACGGCGCGCCGCCCGAGATCGTGAAGCGCAGCCGTCCGCCCAGGCGCTCCATCACCTTGGAGAAGATGCGCGCCTTCGCGACGACGTACTGGCCGCGTGCGAACGGCGACGCGCTCCGCCCCCGCCACGCGGCCTCACGGACCTGGCGCCCGACACGCACACCCCAGTCGAAGAGGCGCTTCTTCGCACCGCCCTCCTGCTGGACCTTGGAAATGATCTTGATATAGGAGCGCTCGAACAGGCGCGGCACCGAGACCATGATCGTGGGGCGGATCTCGGTGAGCTGCGTGGGCACGCGCTCGATCGACTCGACGTAGTTGATCTGCGCGCCGGCACGGAAGAAGACATAGTCAACCGTGCGCTCGTACACATGCGACAGCGGCAGGAACGACATGCAGATGTCACGGTCGGTGATCGGGTATAGGGGTGCAATTGACATCACCTGCGACATGAAGTTGCGGTGCGAAAGCATGACGCCCTTGGGATCGCCCGTGGTGCCGGACGTGTAGATGATGCTCGCAAGGTCCTTGGGACCGACAGCCATTGCCTCTGGGCGATGCCTCTTCGCGGGAAGCGGCAGGTCAGCCAGGCAGGCAAGCCCGTCGGCGAGGTCGGGGTCGATACCGATGACCCGGATGCCGGACAGGCCACGCACGGCCTCGAGCGCGGTGCGCGCCCGCTCCCGGCCGGAGACAAGCAGCAGCTTGGCGCCACAGTCGGCGACGATGTAGCGCACCTGGTTCGCCGGCAGCGTCGCGTAGAGTGGTACCGAGACGGCCCCGATCAGATGGCAGGCGAAATCGACGATCGGCCACTCCGGCCGGTTCTCGCTGAACAGGGCGACGCGGTCGCCCGCCAAAACGCCCGCCTGCGCGAGTCTCACCGCGCAGTCGCGCGTCGCCCGCTCGAACTCCCTGACCGTGAGCTGCCGCCACCCTTTGCCGGCTCGAATGCGCAGCAGTTCCTTCCGCGCCGGGTACGTAGTGACGACAAACTCAAAGAGATCGCGCAGGGTCTCCATGCCGTGGGCCCCCAACTTGGACGTAGAGCGGATTCTACGCCCAGGACGTCGCGCGGACAAGCGTCCCTGCGCGTCATAATGGCGCCGTGCCACGGCAGCCCCGTCTCGCCCTCCGCCTCGCGTACCTCGGCGCCGGCTTCGCGGGCTGGCAGCAGCAGCTTAGGCGGAGAACGGTGCAGGGCGAGCTGGAGGCGGCGCTGCAGGCGCTCTACCGATCGCCGGTGCGGGTGACGGGGGCCAGCCGCACCGACGCCGGCGTCCACGCCGCCGGCCAGGTCGTGCACTTTGACCCGCCGCTGGCGATCCCGCCGCACGGCGTCGCGCGCGCGCTCGCGGGCCTGCTTCCCGACGACGTGCGTGTGCTGCGGGCGTGGGCGGCGCCGGCTCACTTCGACGCGCGGCGATCGGCGCGGGCGAAGCGCTACTGCTACCGCCTCGCCTGGGGTCCGCCGCTGCCGCCCTGGGAGGCGCTGCGGCGCTTCTGGCTCCCGCATGCGCTCGATGCGGCAGCGATCGCGAAGGCGATGGACGCGCTTTCAGGCACGCACGACTTCGCCGCGTTCGCGCTCTCGGGGCACAGCGGCCACGGCGCCCGCGGCACCTGCAGGACGATCACGCGCGCCACGCTGCGCGGCCGCGGCCGGTGGGCGGACCTGGTCTTCGAGGGGGATGGCTTCCTGCGCGGCATGGTGCGTCGCCTCACCGGCGCGCTCATCGAGGTCGGCCGCGGGGCGCAGACGTCGTCGTGGTTTCACGCTCTGCTCGCGCACGGCAACGTCGAGCCTCCGGCCCCGACTGCACCCGCCCATGGCTTGACGCTGGAGCGAGTCTTCTACTGACCGAGCCGCGCACCATGAGCGCAGCGGCACACTGTGCGGCCGTCCCCGGCGTACGGGGAAGTGTCAGCCAGCAAAATGGTTTCACCGTGTTAGACTGCGCGCGCCCATGAAGGACGTGGATCGTCTGGCGCCGCCGGGCACTCCCGAGCGCGAGATTCTGAGCCGGCTGACGTCCGCGATGCTGCCCCGGCATGTCGCCATCATCATGGACGGCAATGGCCGTTGGGCGCGCCAGCGCGGCCTGCCGCGTGTCGAAGGGCACCGCGCCGGGATCCGGGCCGTGCGCGAGACCGTGGAGGCTGCAGCCCGCCTCGAGCTTGGTGCGCTCACGATGTATGCGTTCTCGACCGAGAACTGGAAGCGGCCGCGCTGGGAAGTACGCACGCTTATGAGCCTGCTCAAGGAGTACTTAGCCAAGGAGCTCGCGACCATCGTCGAGAACAATATTCGCTTTCGCCCAATCGGGCGTCTGCACGAGCTCGAAAGCGAGATCCAAGACAGCCTCCAGCATGCGGTCGAGGCTTCGCGCAGCAACACCGGTCTGCTGTTCCAAATCGCGCTCAACTACTCCGGGCGCTCTGAGCTCGTCGACATGGTGACCCTCGCTGTGAAGCAGGCCCAGGGCGGCGCGCTCGTCCCCGATCAGGTGGACAAAAAGTGGGTCGCCGATCATCTCGAGACCGCTGGCGTCACCGATCCCGACCTGCTCATCCGCACCTCGGGTGAGCTGCGCATCTCAAACTTCATGCTCTGGCAGATCGCATACGCGGAGCTCTACTTCACGCCCGTGCTGTGGCCCGACTTCACGACCCGCGATCTCCTGCTCGCGGTGGCGGACTACGCGCGCCGCGAGCGGCGTTACGGCGGCGTGGTTGAGGTCGCCGGCATGGTCGAGGGGAGCGTGTGATCGGCGCCCGAGAGGCGACCGCGGCCGCGCTCCTTCCCCTCGCCCTCGCTGGGATCGTCTTCTTGCCGGGCTGGGTGTTCCTGGGCATGGTCTGGGTCTTCACATTGCTGGCGGGGCGCGAGCTGCTCGCCATGATGCGGCGGCTCACGCACCCGGTACCGGCCGTTGCCGCGCTCGTCGTACTCGGCGCGGCGCTGCCCGCGCTCTGGCGAACCGGTATCGGTCACTCCGGCACCATCCTCGCTGCCGTCGTGCTGCTCATACCCGCGGCGTACCTCCTGGGCGGCTTCCCGCTTCAGGGCGCGACGGCGGGAATCGCGAGCGCGACCTTCACCGCCGCCTACCTGTTCGTGACCGGCGGCGCGATGGGCCTGCTGCGCACGGCGTTCCCCGGCAGCCTCGGGGTGAAGGTTGTGCTGCTGCATTGCCTCATGATTTGGGGCGGCGACTCGGGCGCGTACTACCTCGGCACGTGGATCGGACGCCACCGCCTCGCACCCCAGGTGAGCCCGAAGAAATCCTGGGAGGGTGTCGCGGGCGGCACCGTGCTGACGTTCGCGATGGGCCTGGCGTGCCGGGCCGTTTTCTTCACCGAGCTGCGCCTGCCGGCTGTGCTCGCGCTCGCCGCGCTGCTCTCCGTGCTCGCCCCGATCGGTGATCTTGTCGAGTCGCTCTTCAAGCGCGACGCGGGCGTCAAGGACTCTTCCGACGTGCTTCCCGGTCACGGCGGCTTCCTCGATCGCATTGACTCGCTCTTCTACGCGGCGCCGTTTGTGCTGGCGTTCTTCCTTCTGTTTGGGGCCACGAGTTGAAGCGGCTCGCGATCCTCGGCGCGACGGGTTCGATCGGTCGCGCCACCCTCGACGTGGTGGCTCGCTTTCCCGAGCGCTTCGCGGTCGTGGCACTCGCTGGAGGACGCAACCTCGAGGTGTTGGCCGGGCAGATCCGGGCTTTCAACCCTTCCGTGGTCGCCGTCGCCGAGGAAGCAGGCGCGCGTGAGTTGCGCGCACGGTTCCCGGACCTCGAGGTCCTTGCCGGCGAGCCTGGGAGGGTGGCCGTCGCAACGCACCCGGAGGCCACGACCGTCGTTGGCGCGCTCGTCGGCGCGGTCGGTCTGGTCTCGACTCTGCGCGCGGTCGCTCTCGGGCGCGAGGTTCTGCTCGCCAACAAGGAGACGTTGGTCGTTGCCGGCGAACTTGTCGTGGCGGCGGCCGCGAAGCACGGTGCGACGATCATCCCGATTGACTCCGAGCACAACGCGTTGCACCAAGCGCTCCGGGTCGGCCCGGCGGCGAGCGTGTCGCGCCTGATCCTGACCGCGTCCGGCGGCCCTTTCCGCACGCTCACACGCGCGCAGCTCGCGGATGTGACGGTTGCGCAGGCGCTCGCCCATCCGACCTGGCGCATGGGCGCCAAGATCACCATCGACTCGGCAACGATGATGAACAAGGGGCTCGAGATCATCGAGGCGCATCATCTTTTCGGCGTGCCCGAGGAGCGCATAGCGGTCGTCGTCCACCCGGAAAGCAAGGTCCACTCACTCGTCGAGTACGAGGACGGCACGCTGATTGCCCAGCTCTCCGTCAACGACATGCGCTTCCCCATCCTCTACGCGCTCGCGTACCCGCAGCGGCTGCCGTCCCCATTTGGCACGCTTGACCTCGTCGAGGTGGGCGCGCTCCACTTCGAGGCGGCCGATGAGAACCGCTTCCCCTGCCTGCGGCTGGCACGCGCGGCGTTGCGCGCCGGCGGCACCGTGCCGGCGGTCCTCAACGCGGCAAACGAGGTCGCAGTGGCGGCCTTTCTCGCCGGCCAACTGCCGTTCCCCGCCATCGCCGAGGTCTCCGCTGAGTCGGTGAGGCGCGAGGCGGCGCAGGCAAGCGCGCTCGGGTGCCTCGAGGATGCGCTTGCCGCAGACGAGCGCGGCCGCGTCTGGGCACGCGAGATAACAGTGAAATACGCGGCCGCTTCCGGCGGTTCCTCGTGAGGACACCAGTGATGCGATGCTGATCAATATCGTCGCTCTCGTTATCGTGCTCGGCGTCCTCGTCTTCCTCCACGAGGGCGGGCACTTCCTCGCCGCACGGGCGGTGCGGGCGCGCGTGAGCATCTTCTCCTTCGGGTTTGGCAGGCGCCTCGTCGGCGTCACGCGCGGCGGCACCGACTACCGCATCAGCCTGATTCCGCTCGGCGGCTACGTGCGTATTCACGGGCTGGGACCCGACGAGTCCACCGCCGTCGGGGCGGAGCAAGAGAACGAGCCTCTGCTGCCACGCTGGCAGCGTGCGGCCGTGCTCATCGCCGGACCCGCCGCCAACGTCGTCGGCGCCGTCGCTTTTCTCGCGCTTGCGTTCATGATCGGCGTGCAGGTGCCAGCGTACCAGGACCAGCCTCCCGAAGTGGCGTGGGTCGATCCTGGCTCGCCCGCTGCCGAGGTCGGCATCGGCGCCGGAGACCTCATCATCGCGATCGACGACACGCCGATGCGAACCTGGCGCGAGGTGGAGATGGCGACGTTGAGCGCGCCGGGGCGCGCGCTCACGTTGCGTTACCGGCGCGGCAAAGCGGAGCGCGAAACCACCCTCGTGCCCCGTTCCGTGACCAGGTACGACCTCGGCTATGCCGGCCTCGCCCCCATGCTCCCCGCCGAGGTCCCCGCGGTGCAGAGCGGAAGCGTAGCGGAGCGCTCCGGGCTCCAGCCCGGCGATCGCATCACGGCGATCAACGGCGAGCCTGTGCGCCACTTCTTCGACCTCATGCGCATTGTGGGCGCCAGCCCGGGCCGCGAACTGACGCTGACCGTTCGCCGCGGCGCTGCAACGTTGTCGCTCAAGGCCACGCCGCGCAACGTCGGCGGCGTCGGCAAGCTCGGCATCCCGGTTCCGCGCCCGACCGCGCTCAAGCGGCTCTCGTTCGTGCCCGCGATCGCCGAGGGCGCGCGCGAGTGCAACCGGATGACGCGCGAGACGTTCGCCATCATCGCCCGCATGGTCACCGGCCGTGCCTCGCTCAAGCAGATGTCGGGGCCGATTGACATCGCGCGCTTCTCCGGCGAGGCGGCGCGCGCGGGATCCGACGCGCTCATCTGGCTGCTCGGGATGATCTCGCTCCAGCTCGCGATCTTCAACCTGCTCCCAATCCCCATCCTCGACGGCGGCCATCTCGCGGTCACGGCGCTCGAGGCGCTCCGGCGGCGCGACTTCTCCCTGCGTACCAAGGAGCGCATCCTCAGCATCGGTTTCTGGCTGATCATCACCCTCGTCGTGGTCGTGCTCTACAACGATCTCGCCAAGAGCTATCCACTGCTCGACCGCCTGGTGCCTGGTCGCTCCAGGTAGCTCTTAGCTGCGCCAGCGCCGCAGGCGTGCGAGCGCGCGGCGCACGAGGTTGTTTCCAGGACCTGGGGGGATCTCGAGCACCAGCGCAACTTCGTACAGGCGCGCGTCGCGCAGCAGCATGCGGTAGAAACGCTCGCCAAGCCTACCTTCGCCCGGCGGCGCGTGGCGGTCGCCACGGGAGCCGAGCTCGACGTTGGTGTCGTTGATGTGGAGCAGGTCGGGCGCCACCTGTTGCCAGTGCTCTCCGATCTGCACCATGGCCTCCTCCCAGCCGCCGCCAACAAGGTCGTAGCCGGCGCCCCAAAGGTGCGCGGTGTCGAGGCAGAGCCCGACCTGGGATCTCCCTCCTTCAGGCACCAGGCGAGCCAGCTCTTCGACCGAGCGGCCGAGTTGGCCACCCGCGCCGGCCGTGCCCTCGAGCAGGAGCCGCGTGGCGCCGATCCCGGCGCGGGCGATGGCCTCACCAATCGCCGCGCGGCAACGGACCTCGGCTTTGCTGCGGTCGCCGTCGCCTGCGGAGCCCGGGTGCAGCACCAGACCCGCGAGGCCGAGAAGGCCGCCGCGCTGCAACTCGTCGGCGAGGACGGCAACCGAACGCCGGCGCAACGCCCGGTCGGCGCTCGCCAGGTTGAGCAGGTAGGGGGCATGGGCGAAGCAGCGGCCCTGGAGGCCAGCGGCGTCGCGCCCAAGGTGAAACTCCCTGACCGCGCCTGCGGTGAGTGGCGCCGCTGCCCATCGGCTGGGGGCACGCAGGAAGAACTGCAGGCTCTCGCAGCCGAGCGTGTGCGCCGCCTGCACGGCCCTGGCGGGGCCGCCCGCCGACGACACGTGTGCACCGAGGAACGGCATGGACCGGTATGCTAACCTCACCTCCTGGTGAAGGCGAGCACGTTCTTTCGTGCGCTGGCGGGCCTCGTCGGCATGGGCGCTGGCGCTGGATTGGCGCTCTGGCTGGTGCTCTGGATCAACCTGCGCTCATCGGCGGTGCGGGCGCCCGATGTGCGCGGTCTCGAAAGCGCCCGCGCCGTCGCGCTCGTCCAGGAGGCAGGTTTGGTCGGGCGCGTGCAGGAAGGTGTCTTCGACGCCAACGTGGTGGTCGGGCACGTGGCGAGCCAGCGGCCTACGGCGGGCTCCGAGCTCAAGCGCGGGGACACCGTCATGTTGTATCCGTCGCTCGGGCAGGCGGTGCAGCGCGTCGCCAACGTCACCGGGTTGCCCGACTCTCTTGCCGAGGCGGAGCTCGAAGCGGCCCACCTCACTCTCGCACGGCGCTGTGAGGTCGAGGGCGAGGCGGATGGAGCGGTGGTCCTGGCCCAGATGCCCGTCGCCGGCACGCTTGTGGCCCCGGGCAGCGGCGTGACCGTGCTCGTCAATCGGGCGCCGCGCGCCCGGCGGTTCGTCATGCCGGAGTTCGTCGGCACGCGCGAGGCAGACGCCACTCGCGTCATCCGCGCCCTTGGCTTTCAGCTCGCTGCGGTGCAACGCGTCCCCTACCCCGGGATACCGGCCGAAACCGTGCTGCGCCAGGATCCCGGCGCCGGCGGTCCGGTGGCAGAGGGAGCGGTGGTCGCGATCTGGGTAGGTCGATGATGGGGATCAAGGTTGCGCCTTCGCTCCTGGCCTGTGACCTTGCCCATATCGCGGACGAGGTGCACAGCGCCGAGGCCGCGGGTGCGGATCTGCTCCACTTCGACGTCATGGACGGCCGCTTCGTGCCCAACCTCACCTTTGGGGCAGGGCTGTGCGCGGCGGTGCGACGCCTGACCACGCTTCCTCTCGATGTGCACCTCATGGTTGCGGCGCCCGACGCGCTGCTGGAGCCCTTCGCTGAGGCGGGCGCGAACCGGCTCAGCGTCCACGTCGAGGCCGTCACGCATCTGCATCGTACGCTCACCCGGGTGCGCGAGCTCGGCATGGCGCCCGGCGTTGCCCTGAACCCGGCCACGCCTCTGTCGGCGCTCGAAGAGCTATGGCCATGGGTGGACTTCGTGCTCGTGATGACCGTGAATCCCGGTTTTGGCGGCCAGCTCATGATTCCTGATGGCGTCGACAAGGTCGCGCGGCTTGCGGTTGAGCGAACGCGACGGGGCAGCACGTTCGAGATCGCGGTGGATGGCGGCATCGAGGTCAGCAACGCAGAGGCACTGCGCGCCGCCGGGGCTGACGTCCTAGTCACAGGCAGTGCCTTCTTTGGCGCCTCGGATCGGCGCCGCGTCGTGCGCGCGTTGCGTGGAGACAACGGATGAGATATCGCGCTGCCGCATTCATCGGAGCCGTGTTGGTGCTGGCCTCGTGCGCGAGCAAGTACTCGGACCAGCGAATGCTCGATGAGATGGGGTCGCTCTCGAAGGAGGAGATCATGGCGCGCGGTGATGCTCTCGCCGCCAAGAAGAAGTTCGAGGACGCGCGCCGCTTCTACTCGTTTCTCGCGGATTCGTTCCCGAGCGACCCTCTCGGGCGCCAAGCGGCGCTCAAGGTTGCCGACACCTTCTTCGCTCTGAAGGACAAGGACAGCTTCACCGAGGCACAGCTCCGCTACAAAGACTTTGCCAGCCGTTTCCCCAACGAGCCGAAGCGCGCCTACGCGCTGGTCATGCTGGCCAAGTGCAGCTACCAGCAGCGCAGCGGCAAAGGCCGCGACCTGGCGCCAATCCGGGAGGCCGAGTCGAGCCTGAAGCAGATGCTGCAGCTCTTCCCGAACTCACCCTACACGCCCGAAGCGCGCGAGCTCTACGCGCAGTGCCAGGAGGAGCTCGCCCGGCACGAGCTGGATGTTGCTACGTACTACGCCAACCTCCAGGCCTGGGTCGGTGCGGAACAACGTCTCGACGCCCTGTTTGCCGCCTACCCGGACACCAACGCAGCCAAGGCGGGGCATGAGTTGCAGGCCAAGATTCAGGCACGTACCAAGACCGTGACGCAAGCCACCAAAACGCCCCCGAAGCCGACAGCGGGCCCAACCAAGCATTGACGCGTGCGTAGCCCGTGGGCTATGTTAGTCATAGGTATGCAACTCGTGAGGAAGGGAAGACCAGCCATGGTACGAGCGGCGCTTGCGATCGTTGCCACGCTGTGCACGAGCTTCGTCGCAGCGGAACAGGCTGTCAATCCGCCGCCTCAGCCCCTCCACAAGACCGACGACCACTGGTCACCGTACCAGGCGCCGACTGAGTTCCCCCCCGACACTAAGGTCTACATCATCCAGAAGGGTGACACGCTCTGGGCGCTGGCGCAGAAAAACCTGGGCAATCCGTACCTGTGGCCGCAGCTCTGGGAGAAGAACAAGTACATCCGGGACGCGCACTGGATCTACCCGGGAGACCCGCTCGTCGTCGGCCTCAAGGCCACCGAGGTTGCCCCGCAGGGAGGTGCCCCGGTTGCAGGTACTGGTGCGGGCGCAGGTGCAGGCGCTGGTGCGGGTGCAGGCGCGGGCGCAGGTGCAGGCGCCGGTGCGAGCGCAAGGGCGGGTGCAGGTGCGGCCATACCTGCAGCTCCGCTCCCAGAGGGGAAGCTTGTCGCCGTCGGTGGTGAAGACGATGTCTACTGTTTTGCGTACCTCGAGCCCAAGAGCGTCAGGGCGCAGCTCAAGGTTGTCTCCGCCGAGCGCGTGGACTCGCAGGAGGATTTCACCGCCGGCGATGTTGTCTTTGTCTCCGGTGGCGAGCAGGACGGTGTGAAGGCCGGTCAAGAGTACACCGTCGTTGCCTTCGCGCGCCGCCTCGACCACCCGATCACACGTGCGCGCCTCGGGGAGGTTTTCCGTCCCCTTGGACGGTTGCGCATCCTGTGCGCTCAGGAGCACACGGCGAGCGCCGAGATCATCGCGTCGTGCGATGTCATTCCGCTCGGAGCGGAGCTCAAGCCGTTCGAGCCGATCCCGATCCCGATGACCGTGCTGACGCCGCCGCGAACGTCGTGCGACCCCTCGTCAAACCGGCCCCGTGGCACCATCATCTATGCCAGGGACGACGCTGTGGCCTTCGGCCGCGATTACATGGTGCTGATTGACCTCGGCGAGGCGGATCAGGTGGCGCCCGGCAGCGTCTGCACCGTGTATCGCGACAACCCGGTCAAGGGCGCGCCTGCCCTTATCCTGGGCGAGGCCGCGGTGATCACTGCGGGCGAGCACTGGGCCTCAGCCAAGATCATCCGCTCCAAGACACAGATGCACGCCGGCGATCGGGTTGAACTGAAGTGACCACGGGCAAGCCTGAGGCGCGCCGCGAAGCGCTGCGGGAGCTCGGCGACACCTTGAGCACCGTTGCGGACGCCCTGCTCGACCGCGGCGTGCAGCTTGACGAGGCACTCCGTCTGTTTGAGCTGCGCTACACGCGCTGCGCCGTGGCCCGCCAGGACGGCAACCTCTCGCAGGCGGCTACGGCGCTCGGCATCCATCGCAACACGCTGCGGTCAAAGCTGCAGCGCGACGGTCAGCGGAGTCGCAAGGCCACCTGACGCGTGTTCGGCGGACGACAGACCATCGCCGTATGGGGCAGCTTCGTTCTCGGTTGCGCGCTCGCTTCGCTTGGCGGCCGGGCACGTGAGCCGGTCGCACGTGAGCCGGAGCCGAGACAGAGCGTTTCCGGGCTACACGTCAGCATTGAGAGTGCTCCGTTTACAGCCCCAACAGACCTCGAGCGGCGTGTGATCGCAACCGCGACACGATGGGGTCTCGACCCCGCCCTCGTGCTTGCCGTGATCGAGGCGGAGTCGGGCCAGTTGCCGGAGGCAGTGTCGCCGAAAGGTGCTGTCGGGCTGATGCAGGTGCTCCCCGAGACGGCGGCGTTGATGGGCCTGCCCGACCCCGCCAACCCAGCGACCAACCTGGACGCGGGGTGTGGTTACCTGGCGAACCTGATCGAGAGCTTTGGTGGTGACATCGAGCTGGCGCTGGCGGCCTACAATGCCGGACCCGGCGCCGTCCGGCGTTGGGGTGGGGTGCCGCCCTTCCGGGAGACCCGCGCCTTCGTAACGCGTGTGGCTGCCGCCTATCAGCGGCTGTCAGGGCTCGACCTGCCGGGAGCGCGGCGGTTCACGAGCGAGCCGTCAACCCTGTTTTGAGTCCTTGTCCAATCGGTTGTCAGTCTCTTTCGGGGCGTCCCCGCCACTCTTGAGCGATTCCTTGAAGTTGCGGATCCCTTCGCCGAGGCCGCGCCCAAGCTGGGGTAGCTTGCCGGCACCAAAGATGATGATCACGATAAACAGAATCAGAAGCAGCTCTGGAACGCCAATGCTCCCAAACATCGCCGTGCCCCCCTTGGATAGATTATAGCTCGCCGAGCGCTGCCTCCCGCAGCGTCGTTGGCGCCGACAGCGCCGCCAGCGCGGCCACCGTCCGGCGCCGGACGTCCGGCAGGTAGCGCAGATACGCACCGCGGCCTGCATCGGCAAGGCGCAGGAACGTGCCGATCACCTTCAGCCCGCGCTGCGCCGCGCACTCGAGATAGCGCTGCTCCCAGCCCCGCGCCCAGCCGAAGCGCGCGGCCGCGGTGCGGGCGACAGCGTCCGGGTCCGAGATCAGGCCGGCCCCGGCGCGCTCCCGCAGCAGCGACGCGAGATCGTACGTGTCCGGCCCCGCACGCATGTCCTGAAAGTCCACCGCCCATACCTTGTTGTCTTGCACAAACAGGTTGTTGGCGTGGAAGTCGCGGTGCACGAGGCGAAACGGGTGCGCCGAAACGCGCGCGGCAAGGGCGTCGAGAAAATCGGCTGCACTGCCACGCGCAACGCCACCGGGAACGGCAAACGTCTCGAACACCGCCAGTTCGCGACGGAAGAACGTTGCGTTGAACGGCTCGGTGGGGGCTCCGTCGATCGCGCACCCCTGAAACGCCGCCAGCGCGTCGAGTGCACGCGCAACCGTCTCGGTGTGATCCCACGCGAGTGCCTGTTCGAGATCGGTGTCGCCGACGTCCGCACTGACGGTGAGAATCCCGGAGATCGCGACCGGCCGCGGGATCGGCAAGCCGAGGCGGTGGCCCCAGGTCTGGACGCCGTGGTCTCGCGCGGCATCCCCGGCGCCGCCCTCCGGGTACAGGCACGCGACCACGCTGGTCCCGTCCGCCAGCCGGATGCGGAAGAAACGACGTTGCGAGGCGTCCCCCGCCAGCGCTGAAACGCCCATAACCTTGAAGCCGAGTGCACCCAGGGCAGCCGGGAGCGGGTCCACGGCCGGCAATGGTACGCCCGGACCGGCCCGAATGTGTCGACAGGGCAGCGGTTTGCCTGTACGTGAGGATGCGAGGCGCCGCACCCGCGCGGGAAACTCGGCTGCGTTTGCTCACCGCCGCGCTGCGCGAGCGGCTCGATCACGACGCCGCCCTGCTCGACGCGCGGAGGCGCCTGCAGCGCCTCGGCGTCAGTGTGATCGTGCGCATCGAGCTGGGCGGCCATGGCGCGACGCCCCAGATCGCGCTCGAACGCAGTGCGAGCGACGTGCCAGAATGGAGCGCCGCGGACGGGGAATTGCTCCGTTCGATGGGGATCGCGAGTGAGCCTGTCGCCGAGCGCAGAATCCGAGCGACCAAACCTCGTCGGCGCCAGCCGCGCTGACCTGGCCACGGTCCTTGCCGATCTCGACCCGAGACCGTACCGGGTCGAGCAGGTCTACGCCTGGCTGACGCGCCGCTTCGCCGCCGGCTTCGATGACATGAGCAACCTGCCCAGGGCGCTACGGGAGGCGCTCGCTGGGCGTGCCGTCATTTCCGACCCCGAAGTTGTTGACGTGCGCCGCGCCGATGACGGTACCGCCAAGCTCGCGCTCGCCTATCCCGATGGCGCGGTCGTCGAGGCCGTCGTCATGCCGATGAAGGGCCACACCACGCTCTGTCTCTCGACCCAGACCGGGTGCGCCGTCGGCTGCGTCTTCTGCGTCACGGGCGTTCTCGGGCCGGGCCGCAACCTGAGCGGGTCAGAGCTCTTTGGCCAGTACCGCACGCTCGTCCGTCACGAGGCGCTGCTCGGCCGCTCGCTCAACGTCGTGTTCATGGGCATGGGCGAACCACTGCTCAACGTGTGTGGCGTCGTGGACGCACTCGCGCTGCTCTGCGAGACCGTCAGCCCACGTTGCATCACGGTCTCGACCAGCGGCATCGTTCCGGGCCTGGCACGCCTGGCCGAGCTCAAGCGCCGGCCCAAGCTGGCGATCTCGCTCAATGCCACCACCCAGGAGGAGCGCGAAGCGCTCATGCCAGTCGCGGCGCACTGGCCACTGGACGAGCTGATCGCGGCGCTGCGCCGCTTTCCGCTCGAGCGCGGCCGCCGAATCACAGTCGAGTACGTGCTCATCGCGGGCGCTAACGACGCGCTCGACGACGCCCAACGACTGCCCGGGCTCCTGCGCGGCATCCCGGTCAAGGTCAACCTCATCCCACTCAATCCCGACCCCGAGTTTCTGCGCGGCCTGGCGCCCCCGAGCGAGGAGCGCATCGAGGAATTCGCCGCCATCCTGGCTGCCGCCCGTCTCAACGTCACCGTGCGCCGGAGCAAGGGCTGCTCCGTGGCGGCTGCGTGCGGCCAGCTCCGTGGCCGCACTGGATCCAGACAGGGTTGATGCTCATCACCGGCTCAGGGCGCGCTTGCCGGCCCAGCCACGCCGCCCACGCGAGGCAGGCCCCACGATCCTGCCGCTACGGCGCAGCGGCGCGCTACGCCTATGTCCCCTCGCGCCAGCTGGCGAGGTAGTGCTCCTGCTCGGGCGTCAGCGTGTCGATGCGGAGTCCCATGGTGGCAAGCTTCAGGCGGGCGATCTGCTGGTCAAGCTCGGCCGGCAACCGGTAGACCTGCGGTTCGAGTTTGCTCGCGCGCTGGACGAGGAACTCAGCGGCGAGCGCCTGATTGGCAAAGGACATGTCCATGACTACGGCTGGGTGTCCTTCCGCCGCCGAGAGGTTGACGAGACGGCCCTCGGCGAGCAGGTAGACGGTCTTGCCCGAGCGCAGGCGGAAACCCTGCACGAACGGCCGCGTTTCGAACACCTCCGCCGCTTCCCGGTGCAGACCCGCGAGATCGATCTCGACGTCGAAGTGGCCTGAGTTGCACATGATCGCGCCGTCTTTCATGAGCCTCGCGTGCTCGACGGTGATCACGCGCGTGTCGCCGGTAACGGTGACAAAAACGTCGCCGATCACGGCGGCCTCGCTCATCGGCATGACGGTGTAGCCGTCCATCGCCGCCTCGAGTGCGCGCACAGGGTCTACTTCGCAGATCACGACCCTGGCCCCCATGCCGTGGGCGCGCGTGGCAACGCCGCGGCCGCACCAGCCGTAGCCGGCGACGACCACCGTGAGGCCGGCAATGAGCACATTGGTGGCGCGCAAGATGCCGTCCATGGTGGACTGGCCCGTGCCGTAGCGGTTGTCGAACATGTGCTTGGTGTCGGAGTCGTTGACCGCGATGACCGGGAAACGGAGCACGCCGTCGCGTTCCATGGCGCGCAGGCGTATGACCCCCGTGGTGGTCTCCTCGGTGGAGCCGAGCACGCCGGCGATGAGCCGCTTGCGGCCTGCTTCGCCGAGCGCACGCGCGAACGCCTGCACCTCGTCGTGCACGCCGTCAAGCTCGCCACGCGCCACGAACAGCAGTGACGACACCAGGTCGGCGCCATCGTCCATGGTGATCGTCGGCTCGAACTCCAGGCAGGCGCGAATGTGCCGGTAGTAGCTGGCGGTGTCCTCGCCCTTGACCGAAAACACCGCGACGCCGTGCTCGACGACAAGCGCCGCCGCGACATCGTCCTGGGTCGAAAGCGGGTTGGAGGCGCACAGCCGCACGTCAGCACCCCCCGCAATGAGCGTCCGCACCAGGTTGGCGGTCTCGCTGGTGACGTGCAGGCAGGCTGCAAGACGCTGGCCGACCAGGGGTTTCTCCTTGGCAAAGCGCTCGCGGATCGAGTCCAACACTGGCATGTGGCGGTCGGCCCACGCGATCCGGCGTTGCCCGGCGGCAGAGAGACTGAGATCGGCGACATCGTGCGGCATACGGCTCATGGAGTCCTCCTAAGCGCCGGGGCGGCGCCCGCGGGATCGTACCTTGGACCGACGCCGCCCGCCAGCCCAGGGCCGAAGCCAACGCAGCCTCTTGCGGCCTTGCATGGGGTCCGTCAAGGCGCGGAGGGCGTGTCTCAGGGCGAAAGCAAGAACCAACGGCGTTTCGACTTCCCGCTACAATATGTTGACAAGACAACTCGGCAAACCTATGTTCTCACCATTGGCTCTTGACCGGTCAGCGCGAGATAACCGTCCTCGGCGCTCATGCTCCGTCTGCGTAGACGGTGAATGGGCGTCGACGGCCGGTTTCCCATCACGACATGCTTCTTTCCTCGATACAAGAAAGTACTTCCCAACTGCGAGGGAGGACGCATGAATTCGTGTAGGCACGAGTGGTTCATGTGCAACCTCCGACACGGTTTTCTCGTTGTCGAGGGGTGTTGGGAATGCGGTGCTCGCTTGTCGTTCTTCTCCGCCGAGCCTGTCCCTCCCATCGACGAGTATCGCGAAGGCAGGCATTTTTGGTTCTACATGGGGAGCTTTCAGTCGGTGAAGTTCGACCTGGAATGCCGTGCCTGCGGGATGATCGCCGGTCTCGACGACGTGAATGGGCTGATGCTATCCGACTGCAATGACCCCAACTGCCAGGTCGGGGCGCTCGTGAATCAACAGAGCTCTGGCTCCCTGGTCTACGTCGCGTTGTGCGCGGACAGCACTCATCCTATGGGGAGATGCGTCAGCAGCGGCGGGATCGAAGCTCTTAACCAGTATTTCAACCGCAATCTCGAGGGTCTGGGAAGGAAAGTCGTGGTCGTCCCCTGCGTTCTGTGCAACAGCATCGACAAGTGCAGGGGCACGGTCATCGTTGATGTCGGCTTGACGGAAATCGAGTGACACGCCACGCAGGAAGGCCCACGCCCAGCTAAGCGCTTGGCAGGAGGGAGCAAATGCGAATCTCCGAACTTCAAGAGAAAACAGGGCTCAAGGCGATCAATGAGTACAGGGACAGGGAGGTCGAGGGCGTCTACATCTCCGACATGGTCTCCGACATCATCACATCGGCGAAGCGCAACAGCATCCTGATCACGCTGCAGACGCACAAGAGCCTTATCGCAGCCGCCAACCTCGTGGCGGCCGCCATGATCGTAATCGTCAAAGGCAGGAAACCGAGTGATGATGTGGTGGAGCTCGCCACGAGGACCGGGATTGGGCTCTTCACCTCCGACCTCGACACCTGGACGTTTGCCAAGAGACTCACGCAACTCGGGCTCGAGTAGGTATCGGGACGGGCCAATGAGTGCATGACCCATCCCGCTAGCAGACTCCGACTCTTGGGATGAAAGGGCCTTCAACCATGGCGAGCCATTTGTTCCCCGAGGTCGTAGAGGACTTCGAGGGCCATCCACCGGACCTGGTCCCCGTGCTTCAGAGGGTCCAGGCCACCTACGGGTATCTCTCCCAGGAATCCGTGAGCCACATATCCCGCTGGCTAAGGATCTCCGAGAATGAAATCTACGGCGTCGCCACTTTTTTCGCCCAGTTCCGCTTCACCCAGCCGGGAGAGCATGTCATCAAGGTGTGCCTCGGCACGGCCTGCCATGTGAAGGGAGGTGAGCAGATTCTCGACGTGCTTCAACGCCGGCTAGACGTCCAGCCGGGAGGGGCCACCGCGGACGGGAAGTACCAGCTCGAACGGGTGGCGTGCCTCGGCTGCTGCGCCCTGGCACCGGTTCTGGCGATCGACGAGAAGATCTACGGCGAGACGTCGGTCTTGAGGGTCCATCGGATGCTGGAGGAGCGAGAGAACCGTGAAGACGCTTGAAGCGCAAAGGGACCGCGCGATCCAGGCGTGGCACGAGCTTGAGAACAACGCCCGTCCACTGATCTACGTGGGGGCCGGCTCATGCGGCCTTGCGGCCGGGGCCGCGGAGGTCATCGAGGCCATAGCGGGCTACCTGGCCGAGAAGCGGATCGGTGCCGACATCCTGAAGGTGGGGTGCATCGGCCCTTGCTACCTCGAACCCCTGGTGGACGTGCAGATGCCGGGCAATCCGCGGATCAGCTATGCGAACGTGACGCCGGGTCTGGTCCGAGAGCTCCTCGATTCGTTCTTCGAGAAGGGAGACGTCTACCAACATCATTTGGTGGGTCATTTCGGCCAGAATGGATTCAAGGGCGCGCCGAAGTTCTTCGAGCACGCCATGCTGGCCCGCCAGGTGCGCGTCGTCCTTCGCAACTGCGGGGTCATCGATCCGGACAACGTCGACCATTACCTCGCCCGCGACGGGTACAGAGCTTTCGAGAAATGTCTCTCGATGCGGTGGAACGACGTCCTCGATGCTATCAAGAACTCCGGGATTCGGGGCCGCGGGGGGGCGGGCTTTCCCACATGGCGCAAGTGGCTCGTTTGCCGCGACACGGAGAGCGACACGCGATATCTGATCTGCAACGCGGATGAAGGAGATCCAGGGGCGTTCATGAACCGGTCGCTGATCGAAGGCGACCCCCACTCCGTCCTCGAAGGGATGCTCATAGCCGCCTACACCATCGGCGCGAGCGAGGGCTTTGTTTACATCCGCGCAGAGTACCCCTTGGCCATCGAGCGGCTCAGATCGGCCATCGCCCGAATGCGGGAACTGGGGCTGTTGGGGAATCGGATCCTGGGAAGCGATTTCAGCTTCGACATCAAGATCAAGGAAGGGGCGGGCGCCTTCGTGTGCGGCGAGGAAACGGCCCTCATCGCCAGCATCGAGGGGAGGAGGGGCATGCCCCGGACGCGGCCTCCCTTCCCGGCGGTCGAAGGCCTCTGGGGTAGGCCCACCATCATCAACAACGTGGAGACCCTCGGCACCCTTCCCAACATCATCCGCAACGGTGCTGAGTGGTACTCGCAGTTTGGCACCGAAACCTCCAAGGGGACGAAGACGTTCAGCCTCGTCGGGAAGGTGCGGCGCACGGGGCTCATCGAGGTCCCGCTCGGGACGACACTGCGCACCGTCATCTACGATGTAGGTGGCGGCTCGGTCAAGGGCTTCAAGGCCGTGCAGACCGGCGGCCCTTCGGGCGGCTGCCTCGGAGAGGAGTTCCTCGACTCGCCGATCGACTACGAGGCACTGGCGGCGGTCGGCTCCATCATGGGATCCGGCGGGCTCATCGTCCTCGACAAGAACACCTGCATCGTCGATACGGCCAAGTACTTCCTGAACTTCACCCAGGCCGAGTCGTGCGGCAAGTGCGTGCCTTGCCGGGTAGGGACGAGGCACTTGGTGGGCATCCTGGAGAGGATCTCCCAGGGAAATGGTGAGATCTCGGATCTGGCCAAGCTCGAGCGGCTGGCGCTCACCATCAAGGGGGGAGCCCTCTGCGGCCTCGGACAGACCGCTCCGAACCCCGTGCTGACCTCGCTCAAGTACTTCCGCGGCGAATTCCTCGCCCACATCATCGACAAGCGCTGCCCCGCCGCGGTGTGCCGGGACCTCGTCCACTATCGGATCATCAAGGACAAATGCACCGGCTGCCAGCGCTGTGTGAAGGTCTGTCCAACTGGGGCCATCACGGGTCCGAGATCCGAGGCGCACAATCTCGACATGAGCAAGTGCATCAAGTGCCGGTCGTGCTATGAAATCTGCCGATTCGATGCTATCGCCGGCGACGCCATCGTCATTGAATCGGGGGCCTGACATGACGCCGAGGCCCATCCGCGCCAAAGATGCCCGCACGATCGCCATCGAGATCGACCATCGCATGGTTAGTTGCCCGGAAGGTGTATCGGTGCTCAGGGCGGCGGAGCTGAATAGCATTTTCATCCCGTCGCTGTGCTCCCACAAGGACCTCTCGCCCTTCGGCGGCTGCCGCCTTTGCGTGGTGGAGATCGCGGGGATGCGCGGTTATCCCCTGGCCTGCAGCACGGTGGTTGGGGAGGGCATGAAGATCCTCACGGACACCACCACGCTGCGGGAGATGAGACGGGAGATCCTGGAGCTCATCCTCAGCGAGCACCCTTCGAGCTGTCTTGTCTGCGGCGAGCGGGAGGCGTGCCGGGAAAACGTGCACACGGTCCGAAAATCCGGCGTGAGCACCGGATGCCGCTACTGCCCCAACGACGGCCAGTGCGAGCTTCAGACCCTCGTGGAGAGGCTGGGGGTGACCGAGATTCACTACCCTGTGTACTACCGCGAGTACGAGCCCGAGCACGAGGACGCGTTTTTCGACAGGGACTACAACATCTGCATCCTGTGCGGCCGCTGCGTTCGGATGTGCCAGGAGGTACGCGGCACCTCCGTGCTCGCCTTCAAGTACAGGGGCCCGAAGACTCAGGTCGGTCCGGCCTTTGGCAGAACCCATGTGGAGGCGGGCTGCGAGTTCTGCGGCGCCTGCGTCTCCGTCTGCCCGACAGGCACGCTCGCCGACAAGGCCTCCAAGTGGGACGGCCAACCCGACGGGCTAGTCGTGTCCACGTGTCCGTTCTGCGCCCTCGGCTGCCAGATCGAGCTTCACCACAAGGACGGACGCCTGTCAAGGGTGCACCCGCATTCGGACCCCGAGATCAACGACGGACAGCTCTGCGTTCGCGGGAGGTTCTGCCTCCCCGAAACCACGCACAACCACGCGCGAGCCCGCAAGCCCGTGCTCAAACGCGGCCGCTACTTGCGCGAGGTGAGCTGGCCCGAGGCGCTGGAAGAGGTCGCCTCGCGCCTCGAGAACCTCAAGCCAGAAGAGATATTGATGATCGTCTCCCCCGACCTCACCAACGAGAGCCTTTACGCGGCCCAGAAGTTCGTCCGCTCCTGTTTGAAGTCGAACAGCATCGACTCCACGGCGCGCTGGGCCCTGCCCGGTGGCCCCGGCCTGTGGGCCGATCTCTTCTCCTTGCCCATCTCGATACGCAGCATCGCCCACGCCGATTCGATCATCGCCGTCGGCCTGGACTCGAGGTTCTCGTTTTCCGTCGCCGGGGTGGAGGTGCGACGGGCGTTGAAAGAGGGGGCCACGCTCGTCACCATCGATCCTCGCGACTCCAACCTTGCCCGATACACCAGGCATTGGTTGCGGCCTCTTCCCGGCAGCGAGGGAGCCGTGCTCCGGATCCTGGCAGAGAGTCTGGTCGGTGGAGCCAGAAAGCGCCTCTCGCGGACCGCCGTCGACTCTACCGGCGTCGACAAGAGGGCCTTGGAGAAGGCCGTGGAAGCTCTGGTTTCTGGCAAGGACCTCGCCGTCATCGTGGGGCCCACGGCGTTCGCCGTCGATTCGAACCATGAGATCGGCAAGGCTCTCCTTCAGCTCGCCAAGCGGGAGAGAACGACCATTTTGCCTCTCTTTCAGGGCGCCAATACGAGAGGCGCTCTGGAGCTTGGCGTCTTCGGGGAGTTGCTCCCCGGGCTCGCAAAAGTGAAGGCCCGCGGTGTGTCACTTGCCGATGTCGTCGAGGGCCGGGCGAAGCCAAAGGTCCTCTACCTCGTCGGGGAGTCTCCCTTCTTCGAGCGGCCGGAGTGCGACTACGTCATCGCTCAGGATATCTACCGGCCGCCCTTCGAGGTGGACGCGTTCTTCCCTGCGGCAAGCTTCGCGGAGGCCGAGGGAACGCTGACCAACGTCGAGGGCAGGGTCCAGCAAATCGTGAAGATTGAGGACCTGCCGGACGGCGCCAGCACGGGGTATGCACGTCCCGACTGGTTCATTTTCGGCGCGCTCGCGGAGAAGCTCGGTCGGGCATGGCCTCCTTTCAAGGACGCGACCCAGGTCCTCAATGAGATCAACGAGAAGGTAGCCTCCTTTCCGGCGAGCCCCGATCGGCGGCCGCGAAGGCTCCAGCTCACGACCCGCATCCCCTGGGAGAAGCCTCACGCTGCCACTTCCGGACCGGACGGGCATCGACTCATCCTCGAGCCCGGGGGATTCCGCCATCGTGGGATCGACATGAGCTTCGCGGTGGAGGGGCTCTCAGAACTCGCGCTCGAAGAGGGGTTCCGGCTCCATCCCGACGATCTGAAGGAACTCGGCATCGCGAGCGGGGACACGGTGGTCCTGGGCGTCGACGGCCTGGACGTTGCGGCCCCAGCCAAGGCAGACCCAGATTGCCCCCGCGGCGCGGTCTACGTTCATCGTCCATTCGCCTACGGAGGCCTTCCTCACCGCAAAAGCCTCGAGCCGCTCTATCGCCTCAGAGGGAGTCTGCACAGTGCAACCGTTTCTTGCAGCGGTCCATCGCACGCTCAAACAGCCGCACGGCCGGCATCCGCGGACCGGAATGCCGAATCGCGAGGACCCGAATCGTACCGAATCGTCGAACGCCGTATGATCGTTCCGAACCTGCATGAGTTCACGGTCGAGGCACCGCAGGTCGCGATGGCGGTGCGGCCGGGAAACTTCGTCATCCTGAGGCCGGATGAGACTGGAGAGCGGGTGCCGTTGTCGGTGGCCGACTGGGACCCCAAGGCGGGAACGGTGACATCCATCTTCCTGCAGGTGGGCGCCTCGACGGCCAAGCTCGCCCGCCTCAGGCCGGGCGACACGATCCCGACCTACGCCGGACCCCTCGGCAAGGAAGCCGAGATCGCCAACTTCGGCACTGTTCTCTGCATCGGAGGTTGCTACGGCATCGGCAGTATCTACCCCGTGGCCCGCGCGCTGCATGAGGCCGGCAACACGGTTTACACGCTGCTGGAGGGGCGAAGCCGCTATCTCCTTTATTGGCAGGAGAGGTTCCGGCCCATCTCCGCGCGGGTCATCGAACTCACCCGCGACGGTTCAACCGGCTACAAGGGCCACATCTCACGCCTGGCGGAAATCCTCACCCTGGAGAAGATCAACCCCGACCGCATCATCGTCAACGGGTGCACCTTCCTGATGATGAGGACGTCTGATGTGACCAGAGAGCTCGGGGTCAAGACGATCGTCAACATGAACCCGATCATGATTGACGGAACGGGGATGTGCGGCGTGTGCCGGTTAACGGTGGCCGGAAAGACGAGGTTCGCCTGCGTTGATGGTCCCGACTTCGACGGCCACGAGGTGGACTGGGAGGAGTTCCTGACAAGGAGAAAGACGTACAACCCCGAAGAGGTTCAGCCGCTGCGCAGGAGCGGCTGCGCTTCCCACTACTAGGGCTGGGAGGAAAGGCCATGCCGGCCAAGGCCATCGATCCCAAGAAGAGGCCCATGCCGAAGCAGGAGCCCTACGAGCGGGTCAGGAACTTCGACGAAGTTGCCCTCGGGTACACGCCGGAGTTGGCCCGCGAGGAGGCTTCTCGCTGCCTGGCCTGCAAGAAACCCCTCTGCGTCGACGGGTGTCCCGTGGGCATCGACATCCCCGGCTTCGTGCAGCGCATTCTCGATGGCGATCTTAGTGGCGGAATCAAGAGGATCAAGGAGACAAACGCGCTACCCGCCGTGTGCGGCCGTGTGTGCCCGCAGGAGGAGCAGTGCGAGAAGGTCTGCGTGCTCGGAAGAAAGCACGAGAGTGTCGCCATCGGGCGGCTCGAGCGTTTCCTAGCCGACTGGGAGGCGGCCAGCGGCGCGATCGGGAAGCCCGACGTCAGGTCCCAGAACGGTCGGCGCGTGGCCATCGTGGGCTCGGGCCCGGCGGGGATCACCGTGGCGAACGACCTCGCCCTCCTGGGATATGACGTGACGATCTTCGAGGCCCTCCACGAGGCGGGGGGCGTGCTGACCTACGGCATCCCCGAATTCCGCCTCCCCAAGGCCATCGTCCGGCGTGAAGTAGAGTACGTGAAAAGCCTGGGGGTGAAGCTCCATCTCGACTTCATCGTGGGAAAGACGAGGACCGTGGACGCCCTGCAGAAGGAATTCGACGCGATCTTCATCGGTGCGGGAGCGGGGCTGCCCTGGTTCATGGAAATCCCGGGTGAGAACCTGAACGGCGTTTATTCGGCCAACGAGTATCTGACGCGCTGCAACCTGATGAAGGGTTTCCTTTTCCCAGCCTACAACACACCCCTCAAGAGAGCTTCCCACGTCGCCGTTTTTGGTGGCGGGAACGTCGCCATGGACGCAGCGCGCACAGCCTTGCGGCTGGGCGCCGACGAGGTCCACATCGTCTACCGGCGTAGTCGAAGCGAGTTGCCGGCCCGGTTAGAGGAGGTCGAGAACGCCGAGGAGGAGGGCGTGATCTTCGACTACCTCACGCTTCCTACGAAACTCATCGGCAACGAGAAGGGATGGCTCACCGAGATCGAGTGCTTGAGGATGGAGCTTGGCGAGCCGGACGAGTCGGGCCGCCGCCGGCCCGTCCCCGTCAAGGGAAGCGAATTCCGGATGAGTGTGGATGCCGCAGTGTGTGCAATCGGCAACAGCCCAAACCCGCTCATCCCCATGACCACCCCGGGGCTGTCCATCGGCAAGAAGGGAAACATCGTGGCCGACGAGCAGACGGGCCGGACCTCCCGCGAGAGGATCTGGGCCGGCGGTGACGTCGTCACCGGCGCCGCTACCGTCATCAGCGCCATGGGGGCAGCGAGGAAGGCCGCAAGGTCCATCCATGAAACGTTGTCGAATCAGGCGGGGGAGCCGCTCCCGTCGGTCGCCGGGGAGCCGTAGGCATGAGATTGGACGCGATCCGAGACGTTCTCCAGTGTGAGGTGCTGACGGGGGCGGACCTCCTCGGCACCGACGTGGACACGGCCGTCGCCTCTGATGCGATGAGCGCCGTGCTCGCCGCTCCCCATCCTCAAGCGTTGATGATCACAGGACTCACGAACATTCACTCGGTGCGAACCGCTTTGATCGCCTACATCTCGGCCATCGTGTACGTGCGGGGTGCCCGCCCCGACGAGGCGACCATCCGGCTCGCTCGCGAAAAGAAGATTGCGTTGCTCGCGACCGCGCTCGGGATGTTCGACTGCTGCGGCATCTTGCACAGGCACGGGATCAAGGGTGCAACCTAGCATGACCGAAGAGCTGCTCAGAAGAAGCTTCGAAGTGCGAGGGCAGGACTTCGAAAACGCCGGGGAGACCTCTGCGGAGGTCACAGCGATTCTCAAGGACCTCGAGATCGACCCGGACATCATCCTGCGCGTCGGAGTCGTTACCTTCGAGGCGGAAATGAACGTCGTGATGTACGCGGAAAAAGCCACGGTGACGTTCATCCTGGCGGACGATGAGATCGCGGTCGAGGTCATCGACCAGGGGCCGGGGATCCCGAACATCGAGCTGGCCATGCAACCGGGCTATTCGACTGCCTCCGACGAGATGCGCGAGATGGGATTCGGTTACGGTTTGGGGCTTCCGAACATCAAGAAGAACTCGGACGCGTTCGTCCTGGAATCCCAGGTGGGGAAAGGGACGAAGGTCTACTCCTCGATTCGACTGGACCCCCATGGCTGAGCTCACGCACGGATTCAAGATCGACGGGGAGAAGTGCAGCGGTTGCCTCTCCTGCATGCGGGTCTGTCCGACTCACGCGATCCGAGTGAGAGACAGGAAAGCACGATACAAGCCCGACCACTGCATTGACTGCGGGGTCTGCCTCACGGCGTGCCCGTGGAACGCCATCGGCGCGACGACGTGGTCGGTCGAGGACCTCAACCGGTTCAAGTTCAAGGTCGCGGTCCCCTGTCCCGTCCTGTTCGGCCAGTTCCCCCCAGGGATTGCGCCGGCCATGGTTGTCGATGGGCTGCTCACGCTCGGCTTCGACGCGGTCTGGGACTATTCGGTCGAAATCGGCCTGGTGGCTCGCGCGATCCACGAGTATGTGGAAAGGTGGAGGGGGGCGACCCCGCTGATCTCCATCTCGTGTCCGGTCGTGGTGCGCCTCGTCCAGGTGTCATATCCGCGCATGGTCGACCAGCTCATCCCCGTTCAGCTCCCCCGCGAGATCGCCGGACGGGAGGTCAAGCGCAGGTTCTCCGCGCAGCTTGGCCTTGACGAAGACGAGATTGCAGCCATCTACATCACGCCCTGCTCGGCCAAGACAATTTCCATCCTCGAGCCGGCCGAAGGCGCCGTGAGCCATCTTGACGGGACCCTGGGGATCAGCGATGTCTACAATGCCATCCTTGCGTACGCGAGCCTACAGAAGGACGAGGCACGCAAGACCTCGCAACGCCCAATCATCCGCAACTCCACTTTCCTCCAGTGGCACGTGAGCGAGGGCCTGGGACATCTTCTCGCCGCCCATCGATACCTGCGCGTGACCGGCCTATCCAACATCATTCAGGTCTTCGACGACATCGAGAAGGGGAGGCTGCGGAGGGTGGACTTCCTCGAGGCGTACAACTGCTGGAGCGGATGCATGGCCGGCAACCTGACGGTCGCCAATCTCTACGTCACACGGAGCAAGCTCCAGGCCCTCATCGGCAACCTCCCGGAGATGGACCTCGAGACCGAGGCTGAGATTGAAAGGCGTTATCCCAACGAGGTTTTCTCTCTCGAGCGCCCCATCCGGCCCCGCCCCATTCGCGGCCGAACCGGGAGTCTAAGAGAGAGAGTTCAGATGATCCAGCACGCAGAGGCCGCCCTCGCGAGCCTGCCCGGCCTCAACTGCGGGCTTTGCGGGGCCCCGACGTGCAAGGAACTCGCGAGAGACATCAGCATGGGCGACGCCACCAAGCAGGACTGCGTCCTCCTTTCCAAAGACCGACTGCGTGAGCTCCAGCGAGCGTACCTTCGTCGCACACAATAGACAGCACCGCAGACGCCTCGGCCCCATCACATGTAACGATGTCACTGGTTGCCCCGACCGTAAGTCCTTGTGGTGACCCCGCCGTCAAGCCACCAGGTTGAGTTGTCAGGCGCGGTATTGACCCAAAACCGGAAAGTTGGTCCAGGTGAAGGTCGAGTCCGGAGCCGATCGGTCATCTCCTGGCGAGGCGCGGAATGGGGACGAGATGCCGAGGCGAGGACACACCGAGGAGCAAATCATCGCAGCGCTGCGGCAGGTCGAAAGCGGGTTGGAGGCGCACAGCCGCACGTCAGCGCCCCCCGCAATGAGCGTCCACACCAGGTTGGCGGTCTCGCTGGTGACGTGCGGGCAAGCTGCAAGACGCTGGCCGACCAAAGGTTTCTCCTTGGCAAAGCGCTCGCGGATCGAGTCCCACCCCGGCATGTGGCGGTCGGCCCACGCGATCCGGCGTTGCCCGGCGGCAGCGAGACTAAGATCGGTGACATCGTGCGGCACACGGCGGACCGACGCCGCCCGCCAGCCTGCCGGGCGAACACAATCGCCTCCGCCAACGTAGAAGAGGGTGTGAGCAACGCTGCGCCCGTAATTGCAAGCCATCGTCTCGTCAAGGAGTTCGGCCGCCGGCGCCGGCTGCGCGCGCTCGACGCCGTCGACCTCGAGGTCGGTCCCGGCGAGGTCTTCGGCCTGCTCGGCGCCAACGGCGCCGGCAAAACCACGCTGGTCAAGATCCTGCTCGGACTCTCCCGGCCCACGTCAGGGGACGTCCGGGTGCGCGGGCGCGACCCAAAGGATCCCCGCGCACGCCGCCGCGTCGGCTATCTGCCTGAAGGTCATCGCTTTCCCGAGTACCTGACCGGCGCCGCGGCGCTGCGGTTGTTCGGCCGGCTCGCCGGGCTGCCCGAGACGGCGCTCAAGCGCCGCATCCCGGAGCTGCTCGAACTCGTTGGCCTCACCGACCGCGGCGGTGACCGCCTCGGACGCTACTCCAAGGGCATGACGCAGCGGCTCGGCCTCGCCGGTGCACTACTCGACGAACCGGAGGTGCTGTTCCTGGACGAGCCCACCGATGGCGTGGACCCCGTCGGGCGCCGCCACATCCGCGACATCCTGCTCGCCACCCGCGAGCGCGGCGCCACGATCTTCATCAACTCGCACCTGCTTTCGGAGGTGGAACGCACCTGCACGCGCGTCGCGATTCTCCACCAGGGACGTGTAGTCCGGCAGGGGACGATCGACGATCTGACCCGCCCCGGTGAGCGCTTCCGCATCCGCCTTGCGCCGGGCACGCCGATGCCGGAGTCCGCCGCATCTGCAGCCGGCGCGCGCGTCGCCAGTAACAATGGTCATTTCGAGGCCGAGGTCGCCGACGTGGCGGCGCTCAACCGGCTCGTGGACGCGCTGCGGGCGTCTGGCGCGCTCATCGTCGAGATCGCGCCGCTGCGCGCGGCGCTCGAGGACGTGTTCATTGAGGTGGTGGCAGGCGAAGACCGGACCGCAGGCGTCGGCCACGCGGCGGCGGCGGCCGGCGCGGAGCCGGGCGCGAATGGGGGCGGCGCGTGAAGACCTGGGCGGTCATCGTGGACACCTGGCGCGAGGCGCTTGCCCGCTACACCCTGCTCGGCTTCGCAGGCGTGTCGCTCGTGTTCATGCTCATCCTCACCTTTGCGCTCAACCTCGACATCGTGGATGGGTCGCTCGCCGCCGGCACCCTCTTCGGCAAAGCGCTCCAGATGCGCGGCCGCACGCCCGCGATCGAGACCGTCGTGAGCACGGGTGAGGCGGTCTTCGCCGGCCTGCTCTACGCCCTCGGTATCTTTCTCGCGATCTTCGCGGTCGCGTCGCAAATCCCGAACCTGCAGCGGCGCGGCACGGCCGACCTCTACCTCGCGCGCCCGATCGGCCGGACTCACCTGCTGCTCGCGCGCTTCATCGGCGCGGTCACGCTCGTCACCGCCAACCTCGTCTTCCTTTGCGGCGGCGTGTTCGTGATCATCTCGCTCAAGACCAGGGTGTGGAACATTCGCTTCCTCACCGCCTCGTTTCTCATTCTGGCCGCGTTTCTCTCCTTCCTCGGCTTCACGTACCTGGTGGGCGTGCTGTCTTCTTCGACACCGCTCTCGATCATGCTCCCCTATGCGCTTTACATGCTCTCGCTGCCGCTCTCCGCTCACGACAAGATCGCGGCGGCAATGGACTCGAAATTCTGGGCCAACATCATCCACGGCCTGTATTGGATCTTCCCCAAGAGCGCGGAAGTTGGCCGCGACGTCACCATGCTGATCACGGGCAAGGGCACGCCGGCGTGGACGCCCTTGCTCACGACGCTCGCGTTCGGACTCGCGTGTCTGATCGCAGCGGTCGCCATCTTCAGGCGCAAGGACTTCTAGGAGGTCGTCATGAGAAAAGTTACCCTCGCCGTCGCGCTGTTGTTACTCGCGGCCATCCCGGTGATCGCCGCGCCGCCGGCCATCAAAGATCTCATCGCGGCTGTGCCGGCAGACGCGCAGTCGGTCGTGGCGGTGGACGCCGCCAAGCTGCGCGCCCATCCGCTCGTGCAGAGCTGGCTGCTCAAACAGCCGGCGTGGACCGGTGCGCACGACGAGAGCCGTCTCTTCCTGCAGGAGGCCGGCCTCGACCCGGCGCGCGACGTGGATGCCATGCTCGTGGCCGTGCTGCCGAGCACCAGGGCCGTGGCCTGGTTCGCGGGTCGCTTCGATCAGACGTCGCTCGGCGCGGCGATCGAGAAGCGAGGCGGGCAGACCTTCACCATCGGCAAGGTCACCGCGTACCACCTGCCGGAGTCGCACGAGCACAACCGGGGGAACATCGTGCTCGCGTTCGCGTCGGCCAACCTCGTTCTCCTCGGTGATGAGGCCGCCGTCACATCCGCCCTCGCCGGCGCCACCACGGGAACGTCCATCGCGCAGGCCGAGCTGGCCGCGGGCCACATCAGCGTGGACGCGCCGTTCTGGGCCGTCTCACTCGTCCCTGACAAGGTTCTGCAAAAGGCCGGCGAGGCCGCAAGCAAGGTTCATGGCGAAGGCGCGGAGCCGGTACGCGGCGTGATATTGGCGGCAGGGACGGTCAAGAGGGTCGCGGCGCAAGCGTTCCTCGACGAGGCGCTCAAGTTCTCGGCGGTCGCCCTGACAAATACGGCCGAGAACGCCGAGCTGATCCGCGACACGGTCAAGGGCGCCCTTGCCGCCGCGCGGCTCCACTTCCAGGAGCAGGCCCCCGAGATGGTGGACGTGCTGCGCGGCGTCCAGGTCAACGTCAGCACTAGCGTGGTCACGGTCACGGGCGCGGTGCCGGTGGCGCTGCTCGAGAAGATCCTCGCGCAGGTCCACGGACACGGCGCTGGACACTCAACTGCGCCAATCTAGGTGATCGAGGTTCGAGCCGGCTGGATTCCCGGCCAGACTGAGTTTGGGGCGCTGTTGTAGTAACCCCTCAGGTCAAGCCGTTGGGCTCTTGATGGGCGTGGTGTCATTTCAGACCGACCCTCGACCGTACTCCAACTCCGCTTGACAGAATATGATCCTGTGTGCAACCTATGGACCGAAATTCAATAGGATTGCGAAAAATGAGGATCTTTCATTGCACGCTTCTCCGGATCGTTCTATTCGCACCAATTGTCCCGATTCCTGTGCTCGCTGGCACGCCCTCGCCCACGGCGGCGGCGCTGCAGCGGATGCACGAACTCAGGCCCAGTCGGATGGGCGTCGACCGGCACGGTAACCTATGGGCCTGGAACAGGGCAACGGGCGTGACGCAGTGGGTGACTTCCATCGGAGAAGTGCAGACTGGGCCTGTCGTTCGGGATGCATCAGCGGTGGACGTCGATTCCGAATGGGGTGTGGTCGCCTTGTCAGGTACAGGAAACGAGCTGGTGTACCTCCCGACTGATGGCGGTGCAGCCCAGTCAACACCACTCCCGAACCAAGCAGGCTTCGTTACGTGGGTGGGGGCGAAGACGGTCGCCATCTCACCTAAGTTTGCTGGCCATCGAGTCGAGATCTGGGATGTGGGAACAAGGCTACTGGTCTTTACCATTGGCGACGAAGCCCCCATCAAGCCACGCGTCGGCGCCGTGATGGCCCATTCCGTACTTCTGCATTTCGACTATGAGCGCGAGAGACTTGCCACACTCGAGGCGTTGTCCGGTGACTTCCAAGTGTTCAGTCTCGGCGGCAAGCCGATCTACCGCAGCACGCTCTCGGTCCCGGACCGCGAGCGAGAATTTATTCTCGCGTGGCTGCAGCAATCCGACAGGAACGCACGTGCCGCGGGCGAGAGCCAAACCCCAAGTGTTTGCTACTTCAGCGACTTCGCACTCGATCGGCACGGCAACGCGTGGGCGGTTGGCGAACGCAGCCAATTCCGCGACCAGACCACCTTCCTGGTCGTTCGTGAAAACGGTGTCGCCGACAGAATTTCCCTGGAAACCGAGAATTGCGCTGCGCCGCAGGTCGCAGTGTGGGGCGAGTGGCTTATCCAGTATGCCGATGCCGCTGCACCGTCTCCGTTCTGCCTTGTGGAAAGGAGGCGGCCATGAAAGCACGGGGGCGGGTGCTCCTCGAGCTCTTGCGAACGATCGTGCAGCTACAACCCAATTCCGACGTGATCCCGATGGAGAACTGAGATGCTTCGCGCAGCGCAATTCCCTCTTCTGCTCAGTTGCATCGTGGCGGCGATGCTTTCTTCGGTGGCCGCCAGCATCGGGGGAGGGCAAGGCGTTCAGACACCGGCGACTGCACCTTCCACGCCCAAGGCTGACAGGACCGCCACACTCTCTGTCCGGCTGGCCGAGCCAGCCGGACCGAGAACATGGCTCGAGCTCACACCACTCCTGTCCCAGGCGGAAGCACGCTTCGCCTCTTTCCCTGATGGGAAGCGACAGCTCGACCTACCCGATATTCCGGCCGGGCCGCTACTCGTGTGCACAGGCGCGGCAGGCGGTGCCACCGAGTGCACGAAGTGGCTCGGAGGGGGTGGTGCGCTAACGGCGACTGTAGTCCCCGGCGTTCGGGTGGTTGGTCGTTGCGTCAGAGATGAGAAGCCAGTGGCCGGGGCACGAGTTTCACTCGTCCCGGCAAGGCTGACGGCGCGGCGGCCCTTCACCGTTCCGCTCTACCGGGATGGCGAGCGCTTGGTCCGCTACGTTACGTCTGGAGCGGACGGTCGGTTCGTCCTTCCGCAGGTCTCCCCCGGGGAGTTCCTGCTTCAGGTCATTCCGCCCGGCGGGAGGATTCAGAGCGGCCAGCCTTTCCTCGTACCGCGTGCCGAGAGCCTCCGGCGTGACCAGGCCGGCAGCGGTGTCCCACAGGTGGACCTCGGCGATTTCTTGGTTGAAGGTGGCGCCAAGGTGGACGTCATCGTTACGGACAATGTCGGAACCCCTCTGGCGGGGGCAACCGTCAGTGGTGGGCAGGGAACTTTGCCCAACGTCACCTTCTTCGAGGCCGCAGCCGACGACGAGGGTCGTGCGACCCTTTCCGGCTTCGATCCGCTGAGCTCCGTCAGGGTGACGTGTCAGAAGCAGGGCTTTACCCCGCTGCAACAATCGTTCGCGTCGCTCCCCGCTACCGTTGTGTGCGCGCTCGATCCCCTCGCGGCAATCACGGGGTCCGTGACCAATAGCGATGGTGAACCAATCTCGGGGGCGACGGCATTGCTGCGCAGCACCTCGCGGAGCGTAAGGTCAGACAAACGCGGAACATTCACGCTCACCGATGTCGCGCCAGGCATCTGGGAGGTGGTGATCGCCTCACCCGGGTTCGATGCCGCAAAGCGCTCTGTCGAGGTTAGGCCCGGCGAAACCCGCGAACTTGGTCAGATCGAACTCGCCCCGGGCAGCGAGCTCCACGGGCTAGTCCGTGATGCGCGGAGCGGAGCGCCAGTACCTAATGCCCTTGTGGTCTGCGAGAGCCCACCCGGGCTGGGACAAACAGCTACCGGTCTCGATGGGACCTTCTCCCTCTCACTGCAGAAGCTCGAGCCGTCGGTGCTCGCGGTAAGCGCCGACGGCTACCCAACAGCGCGACGCACTGTCGGGGCCGATCAGTTGGGCTCAGAGCACCCCCTGGTCATCGACCTCGGCGAGGGCGGTCGTATTCATGTCTCCGCCTGGGATGATGAAACAGACGCGCCGTGCGCGGGCTGCTCCATTGCGATCGCCGCATCCGGGAGCAACGCAGGCAGCATTATCACCGACGCAAACGGGGAAGCGCAGAGCTCGCCCCTGGCTCCCGGACCATACTGGGTCGGCCTAGAGAAGGTGCGAAGCGTGGGCGCCGTAGTTCGGGTGAGTGGCGGCGATGCTCAGCGATGGGTGGACGTCAAGCCCGGGGCTACCACGCCTGTCCAACTCGGATCACCGCTGGTGCAGGTGAAGGTGCGCTTGACGGCTGCGCCATCACCAGAGTGGCAACTCCTTGGCGTCCGGCTTTCCGGGTTCTCCGTCGGAGAACCGCTCGGCAACAACGTCTACCAACTTAAGTTCCGCCGTGGGGAAACCATGCGGCTCCGGCTTCACTCGCCGGTTGGATCTAGCGTGGCGGTTGGGGCGCTGCCCGCTGATTTCGAAGGTACGGCGGCCGATTTCGAGTTGCCCCAGACTGGCGTCCACGGGCAGTTGACCGCCAAGGACGTTGGCGCTGCGGGACAACATCTCGATATTCTCAGGTACAACGATAGTCAGCTCGCCGCGACCGTCGTGACTATGACCGAAGGTTTCTTCGCCTGTCCCTACCTCCCGGGTGGAATGTACGTGGTAGCAGCCAACCAGAAAGTGCTTGGCACGTTTGCCCTCGGCAACCAGCAACAGCTCGAACTTGGTCTGCTCCAACTTCCCACGCCGTAGCGCCGCCGACGATCCCAAAGGCACTTCACTCGAGGGTCCCAGAAAAGAGAAAGCCCCACGGTTGCCCGTGGGGCTTTCATACTTCCCGGCAGCGACCTACTCTCCCAGACGGTTACCCGCCAAGTACCATCGGCCCGGAGAGGCTTAACTTCCGTGTTCGGAATGGGAACGGGTGTTTCCCTCTCGGTATGGCCACCGGAAAAACTGCCAAAACTCACAACTCACGAGGGTTCAACGCTGACACACAAACAAGAATGGGAATAATGTATGGTCAAGCCGCACGGCCGATTAGTACGGGTCAGCTACACGCATCGCTGCGCTTCCACCTCCCGCCTATCAAACTGGTAATCTACCAGAGGCCTTTAGGGGCTTGCGCCCGGGACACCTAATCTTGGAGTTGGCTTCCCGCTTAGATGCATTCAGCGGTTATCCGATCCGGACACAGCTACTCGGCGCTGCCGCTGGCGCGACAACCGATACACCGGAGGTCCGTACGTCCTGGTCCTCTCGTACTAAGGACATCTCTCCGCAAGTGTCCTCCGCCCACACCAGATAGGGACCGAACTGTCTCGCGACGTTCTAAACCCAGCTCACGTACCGCTTTAATCGGCGAACAGCCGAACCCTTGGGACCTGCTTCAGCCCCAGGATGCGATGAGCCGACATCGAGGTGCCAAACCCCGCCGTCGATGTGAACTCTTGGGCAGGATCAGCCTGTTATCCCCGGCGTACCTTTTATCCGTTGAGCGACGGCCCTTCCATACGGGACCGCCGGATCACTAAGCCCGACTTTCGTCCCTGCTCGACTTGTAGGTCTCGCAGTCAAGCTCCCTTATGCCTTTGCGCTCTGCGGCTGGTTTCCAATCAGCCTGAGGGAACCTTTGGGCGCCTCAGTTACAGTTTGTGAGGCGACCGCCCCAGTCAAACTACCCACCTGCCAGTGTTCCCGGGCCGGCTTCACGGCCCTGGGTTAGAACCTCAGTGCAGCAAGGGTGGTATCTCACTGACGGCTCCACCGAAGCTGACGCCCCGGCTTCACAGCCTCCCACCTATTCTGCACATACAACACCAAGGTCCAATGACAAGTTGTAGTAAAGGTGCACAGGGTCTTTCCGTCTTGGTGCGGGTAACCGGCATCTTCACCGGTACTACAGATTCGCTGAGCCCCCCGTGGAGACAGCGCCCAGATCGTTTCGCCTTTCGTGCAGGTCGGAACTTACCCGACAAGGAATTTCGCTACCTTAGGACCGTTATAGTTACGGCCGCCGTTTACCGGGGCTTCAGTTCAGAGCTTCGCCTTGCGGCTGACCCCTCCCCTTAACCTTCCGGCACCGGGCAGGCTTCACACCCTATACGTCCGCTTGTGACGTTTGCAGAGTGCTGTGTTTTTATTAAACAGTCGCCTGGGCCTTTTCACTGCGACTCCCCACCGCTTCGACCGCGAGGATCTACACGGTGAGAAGCACACCTTCTCCCGAAGTTACGGTGTAATTTTGCCGAGTTCCTTCACGGGGGATCACTCAAGCGCCTTGGGATACTCTCCCTGCCTACGTGTGTCCGTTTCCGGTACGGTCACCCTGCCCTCTCCTTAGAGGTTTTTCTCGGCAGCATGGAATCAGTCGCTTTGCGGCCTTGCGGCCTCGAGGTCACGTCTCAGCGTTGAATGGGGCAGCGGATTTGCCTACCGCCCCCGCCTACACGCTTCAAACTGCACATCCAACGGCAGTCCGACCTATCCTTCTGCGTCACCCCATCGTGATAACGAGGACAAAGTGGTGCAGGAATGTTAACCTGCTTCCCATCGGCTACGCCGTTCGGCCTCACCTTAGGGACCGACTAACCCTGAGCGGATTGACCTTGCTCAGGAAACCTTAGGCTTCCGGCGAGCAGAGTTCTCGTCTGCTTTATCGCTACTTGTGCCGGCAGAGTCACTTCCATGCGGTCCACCAGTCCTTACGGTCTGACTTCACCCCACATGGAACGCTCCCCTACCACCTCCAAGGCCCGCAGGCCTCGAAGATCCGCAGCTTCGGTGAACAGCTTGAGCCCCGTTGAATTTTCGGCACAGGATCGCTAGACCAGTGAGCTATTACGCTTTCTTTAAAGGATGGCTGCTTCTAAGCCAACCTCCTGGATGTCTCAGCAACCCCACATCCTTTGCCACTTAGCTGTTACTTGGGGACCTTAGCTGGCGGTCTGGGTTCTTTCCCTTTTGACGACGAAGCTTATCCCCCGCCGTCTGACTCCCGCGCTTGGCGTTGGCGGCATTCGGAGTTTGGTTGGGGTCGGTAACCTGGTAAGGTCCCTAGCCCATCCAGTGCTCTACCACCGCCACGGACCGCGCGAGGCTAGCCCTAAAGCTATTTCGGGGAGAACGAGCTATCACGGAATTTGATTGGCCTTTCACCCCTACCCTCAGCTCATCCAAGCTGTTTTCAACCAACACTGGTTCGGACCTCCACGAGGTGTTACCCACGCTTCATCCTGGCCAAGGGTAGATCATCCCGCTTCGCGTATACTCCCGACGACTCAAGCGCCCTATTCAGACTCGCTTTCGCTACGGCTCCGCAAAGTGCTTAACCTTGCCGCCGAGAGTAACTAGCCGGCTCATTATGCAAAAGGCACGCGGTTAGGCATTCCGCCTTGCGGCGGCATAGCCCTCCCACTGCTTGTAGGTGCACGGTTTCAGGTACTATTTCACTCCCCTTACAGGGGTACTTTTCACCTTTCCCTCACGGTACTGGTTCACTATCGGTCGTCGAGACGTGTTTAGCCTTGGGAGATGGTCCTCCCAGATTCCCACAGGGTTCCACGTGTCCCGTGGTACTCGGGGACCCGAATAAGGAGTCGCCACACCTTTCGTGTAAAGGGCTGTCACCTGCTATGGCCGGCCGTTCCAGGCCGTTCCACTAGGCGGGCAATTTGTAACTCCTCGACCCGGTAGCAGCCGGATCACATCGGACCCCACGACGCCCCGCACGCAACGCCTGCCAGCTTGACACGTGCGAGGTTTAGGCTGTTCCGCGTTCGCTCGCCGCTACTGACGGAATCGCGATTGCTTTCTCTTCCTCCGGGTACTGAGATGGTTCACTTCCCCGGGTTGGCTCCTGGGCACCTATGGATTCAGCGCGCAGGTTCCTGGGCATGACCCCAGGCGGGTTCCCCCATTCGGACATCCCCGGATCACAGCCTGCTTGCGGCTCCC
>Ga0209048_10000577_pt1 | contig 38727 bp, 35 predicted proteins | sample FrelakmetCRP12CR_FD_187146 | JGI IMG/M metagenome (GOLD analysis project Ga0209048, IMG submission 187146) | Freshwater lake sediment microbial communities from the University of Notre Dame, USA, for methane emissions studies - CRP12 CR (SPAdes)... | ecosystem: Environmental > Aquatic >...
CACAACGTCGAGTACGTCGCCGCCGAGAAGATCGGCGCGGAGACGGTGACCTACGTAAGCAACATCTACAAGTACTACATTGCCTACAAACTGATCATGGAATCCAAGGCAGAAAGAGCGCAGGCCGTGGAGCAGATGAAGGGCGCGAGCCAACCGGTTCGTTGAGTTCGCAGCGAGGCACGACAAGTTCTTCAGGACGGCCGTCCTGACGGTCTGTTATGCGGCTTGAAATCGAGACCGGCGACGGTCAACTCTGGGTCGTCTGCGGCCCGTCACTCGCAGCCAGCGAACGCCGCTTTCAGTCTTCCGCCGACATTCGGCGACACACGTCTGACCGTTCGCTGCCGGCACGGCGTTCCATGGCGGTCGACGGTGAGCAGTAGCCGCTTGGGCGGAAGGTCTTTGAGCAACCGAGGCACGCGCCGGTGGCCCGCGCCTTCTGGCAGCCCGATGCCGGTCAACTTCAGACATCCACCCAGGTCGAGATCGAGGCGAGGGTGGAGCCGGGTTCGAGCGCGAGCAGTCGACTGACTTCCGCCCTCGCTGCGGTCGTGAGCTGGGTCTCTGCGATCTCGGCGATCAGGTGATGCGCCTCTGAGCCCCAGGCGCTGGCATTGAAGGGAAGGGACGCCGCGCAGGTCAGAAGGGCTGTGACGAGGGTCTGGGGCGGCGTGAACCTGAGAGCCCCGGCGGCTGGTAATGGGAAGGGCGGGGGCTATCCACTTGTCCAACCGCCCACTGCGGACCCGCGCGGTGGGTGGTGTGGGGGCCGGGGGCTAGAAACCCCTGGCTACCCGATCAGGCCGCATTGCGTGTGAAGCGCAACAGAAGCGCGTCCGGCGAGAGAAAGCCGAGTACAGCAGCGATGACAAACAGCGCAAGCACGTCTCCGTACAGATGATGGATGTGCTGCATATTGAGCACGGACTGAACCGCCATGACAGCGCCGTGCACGATACTCGACCAGATGGTGAAGGAGATCAGGCTTAGGTGTTCCTTCGGGCTCCGTGCCGCGATGATCAGGAAGACCCCCAACGTCGCGTAGATCGCGATGATCATCTCCAAGTACTCGGACCGCCCAGCGCTCCAGACCCAACCTGATGGCCAGAGTATAGAAAGTGGGTAGAGGCCAAAGATGGCAATGGCACCGAAGACTCGAAGTGCAAGTTTGAGGTACTTGAGGCGTTCAGCATCAGTCATGAGAGCGCTCCTGGCTTGCGAGGCTGAGTCTGTCGTGCGGGGCCTGACTTGTTTTCGGGGGCTGTTCTGCGCCACTGACTGCGAGCTTGGCGCGGAACTGCGCCGGTAACCGGACAGTGACGCACGCTCGACGCGAAGTCGCCAGCGAGTCAGTCCCGCTTGATAGGCTTGGTGCCAAGGTCGTGTCGAGCATCTTCGCGCCAGCATACGCAGCCACCGCGCCGCCGTCCATCAGCGCACACCCCTGTTGCTACAGCGCCGCGGCGCGTGCGTCCGGTACGTCTCCGCCGAAGCCGGCGACATGGAACGCTACTGGCACGTCGGCGCGCGGACGCCCTGGCGAACGTCAGAGTGAGGGCCGCGGTTGTACTTCGGCTCACTCGTTTGCCGATCGCAGCCGAAGGTCAGCAAGGCGTGTGACAGGCCGCTGTTGCGCGCGTCCAAGCGAAGTTGAAGCGATGTGTAACCCACAGCCGATCCTCGTGGGCCTGCCGGGGATCAAGTGGTGCAGCACAGGACTTTCTGGGACCGACGGCCCGGAATCAGCGGCCACTATCGCGCGGCACGAGGGAACGTCAAGATCACTTCATGCGCATGCTATGGAGCAAACCGAAATCCGATCAACTCGAGCTGCTCGATGCAGAACCCGAGGCACCAAGTAGCGCGCCGGACCCTGACGACCATCGATCGGCGCGCCGGATTGGCTCTGCGCCTTCCACACGATCATCGACGCGCGCTGCCGGAGGCAACGACGGACGTCCGCTGCTGGTCGCGTTGGCTCAGCTCTTCGAAGGGCCGGACAACCCGCGTACCGAATTCCCTGAGTCGGAGATCGAAGAACTCGCCGACGACATCCGCCAGCACGGCATCCTGCAAGCAATCGTCGTGCATCCCGCTGACGCGGCGGGGCGCTACCAAATCCACTTCGGTGCCAAGCGACTTCGTGCCGCCAGGCGGGCAGGGCTCGAGGAAGTACCTGTGGTCGTGCGCGACGCACCCGCGGACCCCTATGCCCAGGTTGCCGAGAATCAGAAGCGCCACGGCCTCACGCCGTTCGACCTGGCGCGTTTCATCCGAGCCAAGGTGGACGCAGGCGAATCGAACGCCACGCTCGCCGCGCGACTTGGCATGGACCCCACCACCGTGGGCCATCTCCTCGCGTTACGCGAACTGCCGCCGGAACTTGACGACGCGCTGAAGGCGGGCCGTTGCACATCACCGCGAACCTTGTACGAACTCAGCAAGTTGCATCAAGCGTAGCCCGATCGTGCCATAGCGCTGGTCGCCGCTGAGGCCGCCTTTGGTGTTTTGGAGTCCTGCTTCGCTACTGCAGCTTGAGCGTGCCGATCTTCGTGAAGCGGATGGTGCCGAACATGCCGGTCGTCAAATTGCCCCTCACCACGTAGGGCAGCCCACCGTGCCGCGCTGCGTCGCGCAGGCCCAATGCCTCGTGCACTGCGGCGACGGTGGAGATGCTCACCGGCAAGGTCAGAAGCGTTTCACCGTGGCCCGGCAGCGTGCCCTTCTGGTCGCTCACGCCGTTGGCAAGGTGCTCCCCGCCGAGTTCGAGGTCGAACGACACGCCGTCGAAGTCCACACCGATGTCGTTCGGATTTTGCAGCCGAAGCTTGACGGCAAATCGCAGTTCCAGGCCGCTGCCAGGCAGTGGATCGACGCCGACCACGCTGACGCGCAAGGGCTCGGGCTGCACGAGCGTCTGGCAACCGACGATGGCGAGCAACATTGTGATCGCCGCCAGGCACGCCAGCGCGAGTCGCGGCGCCGTCGAAGCGGGCTTCATCGAGCGCCTTCCACGCTAGGCCCAGATGCTCAGCAACCAGCGATTGAGGTCGGTCACTTCTTCCATGCAGACCGAGTGCTCCATCGGGTATTCGCGCCATTCGACGCGGTGGCCAAGCGCGACCAGCGCGTCGCGCGACGCGGCGCCGCGCGCGATCGCCACCATCGCGTCGGCGTTGCCGTGGGCAAGGAAGATCGGCACGTCGCGGTTCGCCGGGTGGCGCTCGGACGCCGTGCTTCCCGCCAGCGGCAGGTAGCCCGACAGTCCGACCAGCCCGGCCAGGCGCTCGGGGAAGCGCAGGCCGGCAAGCAAGGTGATCGCACAGCCTTGCGAGAAGCCTGCGAGCACGATGCGCTCAGCCGGTATGCCGCGTGCAAGTTCGCGGTCGAGCAGAGCGTGCACCTGGTGCATCGATTCGCGCAGGCCGGCGGCGTCCTCGCGCCGCTGAAGGTCGGTGCCGAGAACGTCGTACCAGGCGCGCATGCGGTAGCCGTTGTTGATCGTGACCGGCCGCTCTGGCGCGCGCGGCATTACGAAGCGCACAGGCCCCGCTGCCGCCAGATCGAGCGCGTCGCACATGGGGATGAAGTCGGTACCGTCGGCGCCCAGGCCGTGCAGCACGATCAGCGTCGCCCGGGCGTCGGCCGCGGGGTTGATCTCTATGGTCTCCAGGGTCATGGGTGCGGGTGGTGGGCGGAGTTCTGTGGGGTGGCGGATGCAACCGGTGGGTCGAGCTGCGCTGCGACGGCTTCGCAGCGCTGCGCCAGGGTGGCGAGATCGCAGTCTGTCGCAAGTGTGATTGCGGCTTCATCTCGTGCAATGGGCTCGCCCGTGCGAAGTTGCAGGTCCAGCACGGTGCTATCCGCGTCAGAGGCGTCGTGGTTGCTCCGAGCCCGCTGCGCGAGACGTTCGTGCAGAACGGCATCTGGAGCCGCGCATTCGAGCAGCACGAAGCGAGCGCCTTCTTCGCCGGCCAGCGCGCGCATCGCATCGCGCTCACTGCGAAGCAGCGCTGCGGCGTCGATGACGGCGTCGATCCGTGCCCGCAGCAGCGTTCGCACCAGCGCAGCGAGCCGGGCATAAGTGCGCAGAGTCGCATCGCTCGAGTAGAGTTGCGCCGCCGCCTCGGACCCCGGCCGCGCCGTGGGCGTCAGGCCGTGCAGGCGCTTGCGTTCGACGTCGGAGCGCACACGAACGCCCCCGAGCGCCTCGGCCAGCATCTGCGCCGCCGTGCTCTTGCCCGAGCCCGACAGCCCGCAGGTGAGGCAAAGCCGCGGTGGACCGCCGCGTGGCGCCGCGAGCTGCTCAGCAAGCAGGAGGTCGCGCTCGAATGCGCTGACGGCGACGGCAGCAGCGCTGCCGCCGCCTTGCTCTGCCCGCAGCAGCGCTACCCGCGCGCGAACCAGCGCGCGGTAGACGGCGAAGTAACGTAGCAGCGTCAGGCCCTCGTAGTCGCCACTCTGCTCGGCGTAGGCGCCGACGAAGCGCCACGCAAGCCGCGGCAGGCCGTGGCGCAAAAGGTCCATGAAGGTGAACGCGATGTCGCTCGCGACGTCGATGTGGCGCAGCTCGGCATTGAACTCGATGCCGTCGAAGGGCCGCGGCACGCCGTCCTCGAGAATGATGTTGGCCAGGTGTAGATCGCCGTGGCATTCGCGGACGAAACCGTGCCCCCGGCGCTGCGCGAGCAGCGGCGCGATGCGGGTGAACTCGCGCGCGCAGCGGTGGCGCAGCGCGGCCAGACGCGCCGAATGCGCACGTGCCGCCGCGTGCAGCGCGAGCGCGCTGAGCGCGTCGAGCAGCCAGCGCTGCCCCGTCTCGGGCGCGCCAAAACGCGGCGGCGATGGCGCGAGCGAGGCGTGAAAGTCAACCACTTGTTGCGCCAGTGCGTCGATGTGAGCCGCGGTGAGCGTGCCGGCGTGCGCCATGCTGTCGAGCAGCTGTGTGTCGTCGAAGCGGCGCATGCGCAACGCCCAGTCGAAGGCCTGCGGTGCCGTGTCGCCGGGCGATCCAAGACGCGGCGCCTCGGGCGTACCGAAAATGGGCAAGACGTCGAGGTAGAGCCGCGGCGCGGTGCGCCGGTTCAGACGAAGTTCCTGCAAACAATCGTCGCGGCGCAGCGCTGCGGTCGAAAAGTCGAGAAAGGGCAGCCGCAGTGGCTTGCGCAGCTTGTAGGCGAACTCGCCGGCAAGCACCAGGCTCGAGATGTGGGTCTGGATCAGCGTGCGCTCGCCGGCGGGCAGCGCGTCGCCGTGAAGCAGCGCCTGCAGCAGCCGATCGTGCTGCGCCAGCGCGGAATCAGGCGGCGCCGGACCGCCTGCCTGAATGGCCGCTGCGCCGGGCACTTTGGGGTCCACGCCGGTCAATAGTTCAACCCCATCGCCGCGCGCACTTCCTTCATTGTCTGCCGGGCGACGATGCGGGCGCGCTCGGTTCCCATCTCGACGATCCAGTGCACCTGCTTCGGGTTCGTCAGGTATTTGTCGGCGCGCTCGCGCCAAGGCTGCTGTTCACGCACGATGGCGTCGATCACGGGCTGCTTGCACTCGAGGCAGCCGATGCCGGCGCTCGTGCAGCCCCTGACGACCCACTCCTTCGTTGCCGAGTCGCTGTAGACCTGATGGAACTGCCAGACAGGGCACTTTTCGGGATCGCCGGCGTCGTTGCGGCGCACGCGCGCCGGGTCGGTCGTCATGCCGCGGATCTTCTTCTCCACCGCGGCCGGTTCGTCGCGCATCAACACGGCGTTGCCATAGCTCTTGCTCATCTTTGCGCCGTCCAGTCCTGGCAGCTTGGTTACTTCGGTATGCAGCGCCTGTGGTTCGGTGAGGATGGTCTTGCCACTGCCGCGCAGGTGGCCCAGCAGCAGCTCGGTGTCGGCCTCGGTCCAGTCGACGATGCTCGCGGCGCCCTTGTGCACGATGTCTTCTCCCTTGGCCAGGGCATCGGCGGCGCCGGTCTCGCCGAAGGCCTTGCGTTGCTTGTCGAAGTAGCGCGCGTCGTCCTTCGGAAGCTTGGCGAGCGCAGTGGCTGCAGCGGCCTCGAAGCCGGCACCGCGGCCGTACAGGTGGTTGAACCGGCGCGCTATTTCGCGCGTCAGCTCGACATGCGAGGCCTGGTCTTCTCCGACCGGCACGAAGCTCGCCTTGTAGATCAGGATGTCAGCTGCCTGCAGCAGCGGGTAACCGAGGAAGCCGTAGGTCGCGAGATCGCGGTCCTTGAGCTTCTCGATCTGATCCTTGTAGGTCGGCACGCGCTCGAGCCAACCGAGCGGCGTTCCCATCGCCAGCAGCGTGAATAGCTCGGCGTGCTCTGGCAGGCGGCTCTGGATGAAGATCGTGCACTGCTCGGGGTCGAGCCCGGCGGCGACCCAGTCGATCACCATGTCGTAGACGTTCTTCTCGATCACCTCCCGCTCTTCGTAGTGCGTGGTCAGCGCGTGCCAGTCGGCGACGAAATAGAAGCATTCGTAGTCGGCCTGCAGACGCACCCAGTTCTTCAGCGCACCGTGGTAGTGGCCGAGGTGCAGCGCGCCGGTGGGGCGCATGCCGGAGAGAACGCGTGGCTTCATGGGTGTCCTGTGCCGGGGCGCGGCGAGGTCGAGCTTCGATTCTAGGGGGCTACACTGCGCGCCGATGAAACGGATCGTGATCCTGATCTCCGGCCGCGGCTCCAACATGGAAGCGATCGTGCGGGCATGCGCAGCGGGGGGCTGGGACGCGTGCGTGGCCGCCGTGATCAGCAATCGCGCCGACGCGGCGGGGCTTGGGTTCGCCGCCAAGCACGGCATCGCGACCTCGGTCGTCGATCACCGCGCCTACGCAGACCGCAATGCCTTCGACGCAGCGCTCGCACAAGCGGTCGACGCGCACGCGCCGGACCTCGTGCTGCTGGCTGGCTTCATGCGCATCCTCACGCCCGCCTTCGTGCAGCGCTACGCCGGGCGGCTGCTCAACATCCACCCTTCGCTGCTGCCGCTGTTTCCGGGGCTGCACACGCACCGCAGGGCGATAGCGGCCGGCTGCAAGCTGGCCGGCGCAACGGTGCACTTCGTGACCCCCGAACTCGACCACGGGCCCATCGTCGCCCAGGCGGTGGTGCCGGTGCTGCCGGACGACAGCGAAGACATGCTCTCGGCCCGCGTGCTGGCGCGCGAACACGTTCTCTATCCGCTCGCTGTGCGCTGGTTCGTCGAGGGCATGCTTCGCGTCGAACGTGGCGTGGTGTGCCACACCGGAGGCGAACCGCAACTGCTGATCTGACGAGGCGCCGCGGTTCACAACAGACCGACGGCGATGTTGATCGCGAGTGCGGGCACCATGGTGTTGAAGGCGAACGACAGCACCGCCTGGGCGACCACGAGCTTGCGCATTGAACGCGTCGTGACGGCGACATCCGAAGTCTGCGCGGCGGCGGCGATGGTCAGCGAGAAGTACAGGAAGTCGGCGTGGTTCGGCACCGCGGCGCCTTCCACGTTCTCGTCCATGCCCGCAAAGGCCAGGCCAGGCCTGCGCCGGCGATCCCGCCGGCAAAGTGGCGGCTTGCATAGCTGAGCGCGAATTCGCACGGCAGCAGCAGCCACGAGCCGACCAGCGTGGCCAGCGCGAGCGCCACGTTGTGCGAGGCCAGGCCGGCACCGCTGCCCTTGACCGCACCGAGTTCGGCAAAGATCGCGACCATGCTGACTGTTGCAGCGGTGACCGCGATCATCAGCACGATGCCTGCGCCTTCGGCCCTGGCGGCGGCCTGGCGCCGCAGATGCCCGTGATCCGGGTGCCGCATCAGGATGCCGACCGGGGTCAGGTACAGCCAGAAGGTGACGTTCCAGGCCAGCAGCAAACGGGTGGCGGCGCGCAGGGTCTCTGGCAGCAGCGCACCCGCGACAAGGCCGAATGCGGTCACGACGAGTATCCGCGGCCGCACGCGCAACGGGTTGATCATTGCCTTCATGCGCAGGCGAGGCGGTTGCATCCGGCGTTCTCGAAGCCGCGCCTGCGCGCGCAGGGGGGTGCAGGCAACGAAGGGAGACTGGCGAGGTTCATCGGGAGTCGGCGTCGATAATCGGCCCATGCATCCAAACGCCCTGCTCGAACTCGAGACCGAGCTGTTGCACCAGGTGCTGCGCTTCGAGGCGCCGGCTGACTCTGTCGTATCGGACTTCTTTCGCCGCCATCGCCTGGCCGGCGCGCGCGAGCGCCACACGCTGGCCGAGACGGCCTACGCCGTGTTGCGCCAGCGCCTGTTGTTCCAGCACCTGGCGCAGTCGGGCAAGGGAGAGATCGAGCGCCGCCTCGCCCTGCTCGGCTGGCAGGGCAACGCGGCGTTCCTGCGCGCCGCGTTGCAGCCGCAGGAAGTGGCCTGGCTCGAGCAAGTGCAGGTGGTCGACCGCGCCACGCTGCCCGAGAGGTTTCGCCACAACTTGCCCCAGTGGCTGGCCGAGCGGCTGCAGGCAGAACTGGGCGACGAGTTCTGGCCCTTGGTGAATGCGCTCAACCAGCCGGCCGGGCTCGACCTGCGCGTCAACACCTTGAAGGCTAAACGCGATGACGTGCAGGCGGCGCTGACGCTGGCTGGCATCCACGCAGTGCCGACGCCGTACTCGCCGGTCGGGTTGCGCCTGGCCATCAAGCCGGCGCTGCAAAAGATCGACGTCTTCCTGCGCGGCGACATCGAGGTGCAGGACGAAGGCAGCCAGCTGCTCACTCTGCTGACCGGCGCCAAACGCGGCGAGATGGTGGCTGACTTCTGCGCCGGCGCCGGCGGCAAGACGCTCGCACTTGGCGCGATGATGCGCAACACGGGGCGGCTGTATGCGTTCGATGTTTCCGGTCACCGGCTCGCGGCGCTCAAGCCGCGGCTGGCGCGCAGCGGGCTGTCCAACGTGTACCCGGTGCAGATCGCGCACGAGCGCGACGACCGCATCAAGCGCCTCGCTGGCAAGATCGACCGCGTGCTCGTCGACGCGCCATGTTCGGGCCTCGGGACGCTGCGCCGCAACCCCGACCTGAAGTGGCGCCAGTCGCCCGAGTCCGTGCAGCAGATGAGCGCCAAGCAGGCGGCCATCCTCACCAGCGCGGCCCGGCTCCTCAAGCCTGGCGGGCGCATCGTGTACGCCACCTGCAGCCTGCTGCGGGGCGAGAACGAAGACATCGCGCAGGCCTTCAGCGCCGAGCACGCGGCGACGTTTCGTGTGCTGCCCGCTGCCGAGGCGCTGCGGCGCGCCCAGGTGCCCGACGCCCACACGCTCGTCAGCGGTGACTTCATGCGGTTGTGGTCGCACCGGCACGGCACCGACGGCTTCTTCGCCGCAATCTGGGAGCGGATTGGGGTGGAGTCCCTCGCCTAAGACGCTGCTGGATCTCGCTCGCTCGACTGCCGCGGTAGGGCGCGCCACGGTCGACAAGCACCGTAGCGGTGACCAGGTGCTGCGCGGGCGGGTCGCTTACAATTTCGAATTCGCCAAATGTCGGCGGTTTCAGGTTGGTCGATGAATGAATTCATGTCTTTGTGGGACGCCCTGGTGAATTGGGCTGCCCACGGCCTCGTGCCCACCACCGCTTGGCAGATCGTGCTGTTGTGCGTCGTACTGACCCACGTCACGATCGCCTCTGTCACCATCTTCCTGCACCGCGCGCAGGCGCACCGCGCGCTCGAACTGCATGCAATCCCGGCGCACTTCTTCCGTTTCTGGCTCTGGCTAACGACCGGAATGGTGACCAAGGAATGGGTCGGTATCCACCGCAAGCACCACGCCAGGTGCGAGACCAAGGACGACCCGCACAGCCCGGTCGCGCATGGCCTAAGGACCGTGCTGCTGACCGGCAGCGAGCTCTACCGCGCCGAAGCCAAGAACAAGGAGACGCTCGCGAAGTACGGCCAGGGAACGCCCGACGACTGGATCGAACGCAACCTCTACACCCGCTTCTCGATGCTGGGCGTCTCGCTGATGCTGATCATCGACGTGGGGCTGTTCGGCGCCATCGGTGCCACCGTGTGGGCGGTACAGATGATCTGGATCCCGATCACCGCTGCCGGAATCATCAACGGCCTCGGCCACTGGTGGGGTTACCGCAACTTCGAGGCGCGCGACGCGTCGACCAATGTTTCCCCGTGGGGCGTCGTGATCGGCGGCGAGGAGCTGCACAACAACCACCACACCTACCCGACCTCGGCCAAGCTGTCGGTCAAGCGCTACGAGTTCGACCTCGGCTGGGGCTACATCCGCGCTCTCGAGATACTGGGCCTGGCCAAGGTACGCAAGACGCCGCCACGGCTCAGGCTCGGCATTGTCAAGCCGGTGGCTGACTCGTTGACGCTCGAGGCGTTGATCGCCAACCGCTACGAGGTGATGGCCAAGTACGCCGCCGGACTGCGCGCGACTTGCCAGCTCGAGCTCGAGCGGCTGAAGGCAGCCGGCGTCACCAATCGCGCCCGGCTGGCCGAGATGCGCCTGGCGCTGCGCTGGCTGCCGCGCGACGAAGAGAAGATTCCGCGGGATATCAAAGTCAGCGTCGCCAAGACCTGCGAGCAGAGCGCCGAGCTGAGCAAACTCGTCGGTATGCGCGAGGAACTGCGCTCGCTGTGGACGCGTACCAACGTGTCGGTGGAGCAACTCGTCGCCGACCTGCAGGCCTGGTGCCACAAGGCTGAGCAGAGCGGCATCGTGGCGTTGCAGGAATTCGCACTCAAGCTGCGCGCGGCGCGAGCCTGAGCCGGACGTGTGATCGCGCCTGCGCGCGGACGCACGCCTGCGAAGGAGCATTCGCGTGTAAGCGGATGCGCGGGCTGCAAACCTGAGCGGCCGTGCAACCGCGACGAAACAGGCGGCCGGCGGGGGCGCCTGTTTTCGAGAAGCGTCAAATGCGCCGGGTGAGGCCGGCCCAGTACGGGTCGCGCAGCTTGCGCTTGAAGATCTTGCCGCTGTCCTCGCGCGGCAGTTCGGCGTGGAAGCTCACCAGCCGCGGCACCTTGTAGTCGGCGATGCGTTCGCGCAGGAAGGCTTGCACCTGCGGCGCGGTCAACGTGGCGCCGGGGGACGGCTGAACCGCGGCAGCTAGCGCTTCGCCGAACTCGGCGTCGGGCACGCCGAACAGCGCGCAGTCGGCGACGCCTTGCATCGTGATCAGCACCGACTCGATCTCTCCCGGGTAGATGTTCACGCCACCCGAGATCACCATGTCGGACTTGCGGTCGACGATGAACAGGTAGCCGTCTTCGTCGAGATAGCCCATGTCGCCGAGCGTCCACAGTCCGTCGCGCTCGAGCTTCTGCCGCGCCGCGTCGTTGTGGTTGTAGGTGAAGTCCGGCGTCGCGACGTGGCGCGCGTAGATCACGCCGATGCGACCGGCCGGCAACTCGTCGCCGTCTTCCGACAGTACCTTCAGCGCAGCTCCCGCAAGTGCGCGCCCGGCCGAGCCCGGCTTGCGCAGCGCCTCGGCGCTGTCGATGTGCGTGATGTAGCCGAGTTCGCTCGCCGCGTAGGCCTCGTGGATCACCGGCCCCCACCAGTCGATCATCTGCCGCTTGACGTCTGGCGGGCAGGGTGAGCCGGTTGCGGCCACGAACTTCATCGAACTCAGGTCGTGGCGTTCGCGCACGTCGGCCGGCAGCGCGAGCAGGCGCACGAACATCGTCGGCACGAGGTAGGCGTGGCTGATGCGATGGCTCTCGATGATCTGTAGCGTGCGCTCGGCGTCGAAGCGCGGTTCCAGCCATAGCTCGGCATCGGCGAGCGCTGCGAGCAGCGCGTATGACCCCGGCGCCGCGTGGTACATCGGCGCGCTGAGGAGAGCCCGCATTCCGGGCTCGATCCCGAGCGCAGCTCGGCCCATCTGCAGCGTCGCCTGGACTTGTTCGGGCGACGCCGCGTCGCGCGCGATCCCCTTGGGCAAGCCGGTCGTCCCGGACGTGTAGAGCATCGCGGCGCCAGGAGCCTTCTGCGGGGCGGTGGGGCGCGGCGAGCCGTCGCGAAACTCGTCCCAATCGGGCATTGCCTGCGCCGCTGGCCAAGGTCCATCGCCGAGTTGGAACATGCGGCGCGTGTGCACCGCGGGCGCAACGGCGAACACCTTCACGCCCGGGGGGATGCCGTCGCGGATCGTCTCCAGCAAATCGGCGTGCACGATCAGCACCTTGGCCTCGCTGTCGGCGAGGATGTGGCCCACCTCGTGCGCCTTGAAGTGCCAGTTGATCATGCACCAACGTGCCCCCAGCCAGCGCCCGGCGAGCATCAGCTCGAGCAGTACCGGTTCGTTGCGCAGCATCAGCGCGAACACTCCTCGCTCGCCGACGCCGCATTCGTCAAGTGCAGCCGCGGCGCGGCCGTAGCGCTCGAAGAATACTTCGGGCGGGGTGGTTTCGGCGCCGAAGTGAACGGTCGGTTTCATCGCGTGTGCGGAGTCATTGGACGCTGGGCAGCGCAGGCCGCGGAATCGGGCAGGCACTCTCGTAGGCCCGTGCAGCGCGCAGCACCACCGCATCGCCGAACATCGGGCCCACGATCTGCAGCCCGATCGGCAGACCGTCCGACGTGAGACCGCAGGGGATGGTGCATGCCGGTTGTTGCGTCAGGTTGAACGGGTACGAGAACGGCGTCCAGCCGAGCATCGACTGCGGGTCCATCGGGCTGTGGCCGGCGGGCAGGGCGTCGAACGCCGCGACCGCTACCGATGGCGTCAAGAGCAGGTCCCAGCGCTGCATGAACTGGCGCATGTGCGAACCGAGATCGCCGCGCTTCAGGTTGAGCCGCTGCACGGTCAGCGCACTGAACTTCTCGCCGAGCAGCGCCTCGGCGCGAAAGTCGGGATCGGTCAAGGCCTGCTGCTCGGGCGTGAGGGTGTTCCACAGCGTCCACGCGCCGACGAACCAGAGGCCGGTCGTGATCTCGAGCGGATCTTCGATCCCCGGATCGACTCGCTCGACATGTGCGCCCAGTGCCTCGAACTGGCGCGCCGCAGTGTCGACGGCCGCAGCAACTTGCGGATCCACGTTCTTCGCGTAGCCGAGCGCCGGCGAATAGGCGATCCTGAGACCGCGGACGCCGTCGTCGAGGCCGACCGCGAAGTCGGTCGCGTCGGGCGGCAGCGAGGTCCAGTCGCGGGCGTCGGGGCGCTTGATCGCGTTCATCATCAGCGCCGCGTCGCGCACGCTCATCGTGTGCGGCCCGACGTGCGAGACCGTTCCGAACGGCGACAGCGGATAGGCCGGTACGCGCCCGAAGCTCGGCTTGAGGCCGAAGTTGCCGCAGAACGCGGCCGGGATGCGCACGCTCCCCGCGCCGTCGGTGCCCACTGCCAGCGGCCCCATGCCCGCTGCCACTGCGGCGGCAGCGCCGCCTGAAGAGCCGCCGGGCGTCTTCGCGGGGTTCCACGGGTTGCGGGTGATGCCTGTCATCGGCGAGTTGGTCTCGCCCTTGCAGCCGAACTCGGGTGTCGCCGTCTTGCCGATCAGCACCGCGCCGGCCTCGCGCAGCCGGGCCACGACGGGCGCATCGACATTCCACGATTGTGTCGGATCGACCGTTCGCGAACCGCGCAGCGTCGGCCAGTCGCGGGTCAGGATCAGGTCCTTGATCGATGTCGGCACGCCATCGAGCATGCGGCATGGCGCGCCGGTCTTGCGATAGGCCAACCATCGCTCTTCGCTCTCCTGCGCGGCGCGCAGCGAGGCGTCCGGTGCGATGAAGCAGTACGCGTTGAGTACCGGGTTCAGGCGCGCGATGCGCTCGTGCACCGCTTGCGCAACCTCGACCGGCGACGCTTGGCCGGTGCGGTAGAGCTGCAACAGCTCGCTGGCGCTGCAGTCGGCGAGTTGGGTGGCTGGCATGGGCGTTCCTCGGGAAGTGAGTGTCCTCGCATGGGCGCTGCGATCTATCGCCGCTGCGCTGTCCTGCGCTAGGCGTCGATGATAGGCACGCGAGCAATCCTTGGCCGGTGCCCGTGTGGCCCGATCGGGCACAGACCCTGGCCGATCGGGCCCAGCCGACGTAGCGCTGCGTGCGAAACTCGCCATGCATCGACCCGAGCGACCTCGCACCAGGACCTGCCATGGCATTGATCCGGTACCTCATCCGCAGGAACGTCGAATTCGGTGCGCGTAGGCCGCTGCGTCGCGGCTGTGAGTGCGTCCGCAGGCGGCGCGCCGCTGCCAGACCGGTTGAACCCGGGTAGGCTGCGCGATGCACAAGCTCGTGGTGATGGGCGTGGCCGGTTCGGGCAAGTCCACCCTTGCCGGCGAGCTGGCGCGCGCGCTGGCCTGCCCGCTGATCGAGGGCGACGCGCATCACCCTGTCGCCAACCGCGACAAGATGCGCCGCGGCATCGCGCTGCAGGACGCCGACCGCCGACCCTGGCTCGATGTGCTGGGTCGTCTGGTGGCGGCGAGCGAGGGCAGCGTCGTGCTGACCTGTTCGGCGCTGAAGCGGCGCTACCGCGAGCGGCTTCGCGAGTTCCATCCGGGGCTCGTGTTCGTCCATCTCGAGATCGACCCGGCGCTTGCGCAGGTGCGCGTCGCCGGCCGGGCGGGGCACTTCTTTCCGGCCAGCGTCGTTGCAAGCCAGTTCAAGGATCTGGAGCCCCCTGTGGGAGAGGCACGCGTGCTCGGTCTCGATGCCGACAAGCCGTTGGCGGAGCAGTGCGCGCGCGTGCTGAAGTGGCTGGCTGCGCAGGAGTCCGACCCGCCTGGCAGCTTGGCGGATGCACGGCGGCGCTGACGCGATGCACAACCCGGCCGCGCCATCGAGTGACCGCGGGGTGCGGTGATTCGACCCACACATCGCCGCTCCGCAGCACGCGAGGGTTCCAAGCGCCGGCCCTCAACGGCTGCGGCGGATCTGCTCAATGAGCGCATCGATACCGGGGTAGCTCTCGCGCGCAAGAGAGAACTTGCGCGCGAACTTGCCCCAGACCTCGCCGGCCGCGAGCGCTTGCTTGAAGGCGTCGCCCTGCTCGATCCACACGCCGCCGAGCGACGTGACACCACGCCTGAACAGCGGGTCGGGCAGGCAGCTCGCACCGGGTCCGACCATCGCGAACGCGCGCGCGTCGGCGCAGTGCGACAGCACCTCGTCGAGCGAGTCGTTGAGCAGCACGGTGCTGGTCGACAGCAGCTTGTCGCAGCCTTCGAGTTCGCGCGGGTCGAGCGTGACGCGAAAGGCATCGCGGGTGCCGGCGAGCTCCGGTCTGAGTTCGAGCACGGTCAGGCGTGCGCCGCACGCCGTCACCTGCTTGACCAGTGGCGGAAAGAGCCCGACCATGCCGATGTGCTCGCCGGCCCGCGGGTCCAGGCCGGCGATCGAATCGGTCGCATCCGGCGGCACGAAACCGGCAAGGTCGAAGAGGTGCCGGGTGAGCGCATTGACGGCGGCGAAACCCAGAGTGCGCTCGGCGCCATCGCCGCGCGCCCACCACTGCGCGACTTCGAGAGCGTCGGCGCCGCGCAGGCCTGCACCACGCGCGCCCGGCGCCAGCTTCGCGAGCGTGCCGTCGAGCAGCACATAGCTCAGACCGAGCGAGCCGTCTTCGAGTTCGAGCGCGCCGAATTCGCCGTCCTTGCCGCCGTCCCACTGCGCGGGTGGCAGGTGCAGTGCTCTAACGCGCGGTGGGGGGCCGCCGGCGAACGCTCGCGCCAGCAGTTGCAGCATTTCGTCGGCAATGTTCATGGGCCCGATGATGCCTCGAACCCGACGTGCCGTGTTCGCCGCCGCCGGGCCTGCGTCGCCATTGCGTTCGCATGCCTGAGGGTTGACCACTGCACCGGCTGGGCCTAGGCTCGCAACGCATGAAGGGCGAACTGCGGTGGGTCTCGAGGCAGTGCCCGAGCGCACGCGGCTGCGGGTAACGACGGGGAGGTCCGTGTGAACGATGAGGTCGTGCGGGTGCTGTGGATAGGGAGCCCGTCGGTACCGGGCCAGCGCGGCGTGATCGCGCTCGAAGACTGCCCGTTCGGGCGCTTCACGGTCGAGCGCTGTGAAGGCCTGGCGCAGGCGACCGCCTTGCTCGGCGAGCGCGAGTTCGACGCCGTGCTCTTGTGCGCCGGTCAGCCCGAGGCCGAGCATCTTGCGCACTGGCCCGGGCTGTCGCAGGCCACGCTCGACGCGGCGGTGGTGGTGTGGCTGTCTGCGCCGGACAGCGCGGGGCTTGCGCTGCGGCTGGTGCAGGCCGGGGTGCAGGACGTTCTCGACGGCCACGCGGTGCCTGAGCCGAGCGGCGCCGAGGTGGCACGCAGATTGCGGCTGGCGGTGGAGCGCAAGCGCATCGAGCTCGCGGCGCGTAAGGCCTACGCGACCGATCTGCAGACCGGGCTGCCGAACCGCCAGCAGCTGATCGAGCACATGAGCCAGTTGCTGGCGCTGCGCGGACGCGAGCCGGCACCGATGGCACTTCTGGTTCTGCGGATCGAAGGCTTCGGCACAGCCGAGGCCACGCTCGGGCGCGAATCGGCCAACGTTCTGCGACGCAAGGTCGCGGTGCGCCTGCGCGCCGCGGTTCGCGCCAGCGACGTGGTGGCTGCGCTCGCGTCCGATTCGTTCGCGTTGCTGCTGGCGTCGACCGAGGAACCGCTCGACGCCGACCACGTGGCGCGCAAGCTGCTCGCCGCGCTGCACGAGCCGTTCGTGCTGTCGGGGCAGCAGGTCGGAGTGGCCGCGAGCGCGGGCGTCAGCCGCTTCCCTGCGGACGGCAGCGATGCCGATGTGCTGATGCGCCAGGCCGTCGCCGCCGCTGCGGCGGCGCAGGCCGCAGGTCGCGGTGGCTTCGTCAACTGGCACGAGAGCGTCTGGCACGATACGGGCGCCGCCAACGACGGCGACATCGACGCCCGCTGAGCGGGCCCGGACGGCGCCGTTGGCGGGCGACCACCCCGGCAGCCTGGCTCCCGCTGTGCGAGGCGGCGCAGGCAGGGCGCGATGTCAGCGCAAGCCCACACCCGGCAGCACGCACAGCATCTCGTACAGCAGGTTGGCGCCGAGCAGCGCGGTGTTGCCCGACGGGTCGTATGGCGGTGCCACTTCGACGAGGTCCGCGCCGACGATGTTCAACCCTCGGCACCCGCGCACGACTTCGAGCGCCTGCGGCACTGTCAGTCCGCCGATTTCCGGTGTACCGGTGCCGCCCGCGAAGGCCGGGTCGATGCCGTCGATGTCGAAACTCAGATACACCGGTGCCGCGGCGCCGATGCGCTCGCGCACCTGTGCCATCAGCGGGGCGAGCGAGCGGTACCAGACCTCGTGCGCCGGCACCACCGTGAACCCCTGCTCGCGCGGCCAGTCGAAATCGTCGGCTGCGTACCCGGTACCGCGCAGGCCGATCTGCCAGACCTTGTCGCGCTGGAGCAGGCCTTCCTCGACCGCGCGCCGAAACGGCGTGCCGTGCGCGATGGGCTCGCCGAACATCTCGTCGTTGACGTCGGCGTGCGCGTCGACGTGTACCAGCGCCACCGGACCGTGCCGCGCCACAACGGCACGCAGGATAGGAAGCGCGATCGTGTGGTCCCCGCCGAGCGTGAGCGGAGTGCAGCCCGCAGCGAGCACGCGCTCATAAAAGGCGGTGATGATCGGCAGCGATTTCGCCAGCGAATAGGTGTTGATCGGCACATCACCCAGATCGGCGACCTGCAGCGTGTCGAACGGTGCGGCACCGGTGGCCATGTTGTACGGCCGGATCAGCGCCGATTCGCTGCGGATCTGGCGCGGCCCGAGGCGCGCGCCGGGACGATGGCTGGTGCCGATGTCGAGCGGCACGCCGATGAAGGCGGCGTCGAGGCCATTGGCGGACTCGGCCGATGGCAGCCGCATCATCGTCGCGATGCCGCCGAAGCGCGGCATCGCATTTCCTGAAAGCGGCTGGTTTCGCTCGGTCATGTCAGCGCCGCCGCCCGCGGATCCACTCGAGTACCAGCATCAGGCTGGTCGTGAAGATGATCAGCAGCGTGGCCACCGCGGCGATGGTCGGGTTGATGTTCTCGCGGATGCCGGTGAACATCTGGCGCGGCAGCGTCACCTGCCTCGGTCCGGCGATGAAGAGCGTGACGACGACCTCGTCGAACGACGTCGCGAAGGCGAACAGAGCGCCCGATATCACGCCCGGCGCGATCACCGGCAGCGTGATCCGAAAGAAGGTCTCGATCGGCCCGGCGCCCAGGCTCAGCGACGCGCGCACCAGGTTGTGGTTGAAACCCTGCAAGGTCGCGAGCACGGTGGTGACGACGAACGGCGATCCGAGCGCCGCGTGCACGATGATCAGGCCGACGTAAGTGTCGGCCAGGCCGATCCTCGCGAAGAACAGGTAGGTGGCGACGCCGACGACGACGATCGGGACGACCATCGGCGCGATCAGCACGCTCATCAGCAGGCCCTTGCCGAAGAACTGCACGCGTGCCAAGCCGACAGCGGTTAGGGTGCCCAGCACGGTCGCGATCAGCGTCGCCGAAGGCGCGACGATGAAGCTGTTGCGCGCCGCGCGTGCCCAGTCATCCGACGTGAACAGGTTCTGGTACCACTTCAGCGACCAGCCCGGCACCGGGTAGGAGAGGAACGAACTCGAACTGAACGACAGCGGGATGATGACGAGAATCGGCAACACCAGGTACGCCAACGTCGAGACGCACAGCGCGCGCAGTGCCCACCAGCCGAGCTTATCGAGCGGCGTGGCATAAGCCGGGAACACGGGCAACAGCTTCATCCCAGGCTCAGCTCGGACTTCACGACGCGCCGGTAGATGGCGTAGAGCACCAGGGTCGCCGACAGCAGCACCGTGCCGAGCGCGCACGCCATGCCCCAGTTGACGTCGACGTTGGTGTACTGCGCGATGTAGTAGGACAGCATCTGGTCGTTCGGCCCGCCCAGCAGCGCGGGCGTCACGTAGTAGCCGATGCTGAGGATGAACACCAGCAGGCCGCCGGCGCCGATGCCGGGCCAGGTCTGCGGCACGTAGACGCGGAAGAATGCGGCCAGCGGCGGGCTGCCGAGCGATACCGCTGCGCGCAGGTAGCTCGGCGGAACCGACTTCATCACGCTGTAGAGCGGGAGGATCATGAACGGCAGCAGGATGTGCGTCATCGAGACGATCACGCCGGTGCGGTTGAACAGCAGCGTCAGCGGTTCGCCGATCACGGACAGCGACAACAACGCCTTGTTGACGAGGCCCTCGCGCTGCAGCAGCACGATCCAGGCCGCCACGCGGACCAGGATCGAGGTCCAGAAAGGTACCAGCACGACGATCATCAGCACGTTCGCCTGGCGCGCTGGCAGCGTGGACAACCAATAGGCCAGCGGGTACCCGAGCAGCAGGCAGGCCAGCGTCACGATCGCGCTGATCTCGAAGGTGCGCAACAGGATGCGCGAGAACACGCGCTGATCGGGCGCGACCTGCTCGAGGCTGCCGTCGACATTGCGCCGCAGATCGACCGACGTCATCAGGTAGTCGGGCGTCCAGCGCGAGACGTTCTTCGCGATCGCCTGCCAGTACGGCAGTTCGGCCCAGCGCGTGTCGAGTTCGAGCATGCGCTGGCGCACCTGGGCGTCGGTGGCGGCCGGCTCGTCCTTCCACGGACCCACCGCCGCCCGGTAGGTGCTCATCACCAGCGAGCGGCCTCCCGGCACTTCGCTGTTGAGTCGCCGCGCCAGCGCGCCGGCCTGCGCACCTTCTTCGAGTTGCCCCAGGTCGCGCACCAGCGCCGCGTAGGCCGCCGCCGGCGGCTCGGTCTTGCGGTCCCAGCGGGCGAGCGCCGCGCCGGTCAGCGGCAGGCTGCGCGCGACTTCGGGGTTCTCGACCGCGCGCATCAGAAGTGCGCCGATGGGCACCAGCAGTGTGACGAGCAGGAACGCGAGCAGCGGCAGCGTCAGCGCGATCGCCGTCCACCGGCGCCGGGACTGCGCGCGCCGCAGCGAGCGCGCGAGTTCAGGCGTCCCGATCCCGGCAGGCGCGGTGAGCGAACCGGCGCTCATCGCTTGCCGCCTGCTCGCCGTAGCCCTACTGGGTGGCCCAGGAGGCAAAGCGCTTCTCGAGCGCCTCGCCCTGGTCGGCCCAGAACTTGATGTTGAACTCGAGCCCGCCGGCGGCGTTGGCCGGGGCAGTCGGCAGGTTGGCCAGTGTCTTCGCGTCGAGCTTGGCCATGGCCTTCGTGTTGGTCGGGCCGTAGGCGATGTTCTTCGCGTACTCGGCCTGGCCGTCGGCGCCGAGCGCCACGGCCAGGAACTTGTACGCCGTGTCGCGGTTGGGCGAGCCCTTGACGATGCCGAAGTACTCCATGTCGTAGATCTGGTTGTTCCAGTTGATCTTCAGGTTCTTGCCTTCGCGCGCGGCGGCGTCGATGCGGCCGTTGTAGGCGGTGGCCATTACCACGTCGCCGGCGACCAGGAACTGCGGCGGCTGCGCGCCGGCTTCCCACCACTGAATGTTCGGCTTGAGCTCGGTGAGCTTCTTGAACGCGCGGTCGGCGCCGGCCGGTGTCGCGAGCACCTTGTACACGTCCTCGACCTTCACGCCGTCGGCGAGCAGTGCGAATTCGAGGTTGTAGCGAGCGCCCTTGCGCATCGCGCGCTTGCCGGGAAACTTCTTCACGTCCCAGAAGTCGGCCCAGGTCTTCGGGGCGTCCTTGAGCTTGTCCCCGTTGTAGGCCATCACCGTGGACCAGACAAAGATGCCGACGCCGCAATCGGTCACCGCGGACTTGGGCGCGAAGTCGGCCTTGTTGCCGATCTTGGCGTAGTCGAGCTTCTCGAACAGCCCCTCGTCACAGCCGCGCCCGATGTCGGGCGACTCGACCTCGACGATATCCCAGGTCACGTTCTTGGCCTCGACCATGGCCTTGACCTTGGCCTGCTCGCCGTTGTATTCGACCGAAACGACCTTGGTGCCGGTGGCCTTCTCGAACGGTTCGTAGTAAGCCTTCTTCTGCGCGTTGGCATTTGCGCCGCCGAAATTGACGACGGTGAGCTGGCTCTGTGCGAGTGCCGGCAGCGCCACGACAGCGGCGATGAGGGCGATCAGCGGTGTCTTCTTCATCGAGGGTCTCCTTCTAGGGTGGGTAAGAGGGGTTCAGCCGCGCCTACGCGTAAATGCGAAGGTGCGTGTCGGGAAATCGCAGCCATACCGGTTGGCCGGGTGCGGGCTGTGCGCCTGCAGAGAGTGGCAGCTTCACGGTGGCCTCGGCCTGGCCGGGCAGGGCGCAACGCAGGCGCAGGTGGTCGCCGAAGTAGATCACGTCGCTGACCGCTGCCTGAAGCACGTTGGCTTTGGCGGGCGGCGCGCCGAAGTGCGCTTCGATGCGCTCGGGCCGGATCGAAGCGACGACTGGCGCGCCAGGCGCAACGCCGTTGACGTTGACGCCGCTGAGGCGCTCGCCTTCGGGCAGCAGCACCTCGCAGCGCTGAGTCTGCGTCGCGCCACTTTGCCCCTTGAGCACCGTGCTGTCGCCGACGAATCCGGCGACGAAACGGTTGGCCGGTGTCTCGTAGAGCTTCTCGACCGCGTCGATCTGCTGGATTGCGCCGTCGTTGAACACCGCGACGCGGTCGCTCATCGTCAGCGCCTCGCCCTGGTCGTGGGTGACGTAGACGAAGGTCACGCCGAGCTGTCGGTGCAGTTCCTTCAGCTCGATCTGCATGTGCTCGCGCAGCTTCTTGTCCAGCGCGCCAAGCGGCTCGTCCATCAGCACGAGCTGCGGCTCGAACACCAGCGCTCGCGCCAGCGCGACGCGCTGCTGCTGGCCGCCTGAGAGCTGCGAAGGGAATGCGCGGTCGCGCCCCTCGAGCTGCACCATTGCCAGCGCCTTGGCCACGCGCTGCGCGGCCTCGGTCTTGGGCACCTTGCGTACCGTCAGCGGGTAGCCGACGTTGTCGGCCACCGACAGATGCGGGAACAGCGCGTAGTTCTGGAACACCATTCCGAAATTGCGCTTGTGCGGCGGCGTGCGCGTGATCGGCTTGTCTTCGAGCAGGATCTCGCCGGCGGTCGGGCTCTCGAAGCCGGCCAGCATCATCAGGCAGGTGGTCTTGCCCGACCCCGAGGGCCCGAGCAGGGTGAGGAACTCGCCGCGGCGGATCTCGAGCTCGAGCGCGCGCACGACGATCGTCTTGCCGTCGTAGGTCTTTTGCACGCCGGAAAAGGTGACGAGCGCGGTGGTCAAGAGCGGTCTCCTGTCGCCGGCGTGCGTGCTGGCCAGCCGGGCTTTGTCTGTAGCAAGGCTCGAAGGATAACGCCGTGCTCGTCGAGCTTCGGCGGCGCGCCGCGCGACATCGCGCGCGCACCGTCGATGATGGCAGGCGCGGGCACCGTCGGCACAGTTCTCCCGCTGGCCGACATCAGCGACGCGTGCATGCCACGCGCCTGCACCTGCGGTGACTCGAAGACCTGCGCGATATCGTGAATCGGCGCGCAGGGCACGTCGCGCGCATCGAGCAGCGCAGCCCAGTCCCCGGTCGTGCGTGCAAGCATCCAGCCCGCGATCAGCGGTACGAGTTCGACGCGATGCGCCACCCGCGCCGCGTTGGTCGCGAAGCGCGCGTCGAGCGCCAGCTCCGGCTGGCCGGCAAGCTGGCAGAACTTCGCGAACTGCGCGTCGTTGCCGACTGCGAGCACGATGTGTCCGTCGTGCGTCGCGAACACCTGGTAGGGCACGATGTTCGGGTGCGCGTTGCCCAGGCGCTGCGGGGTCACGCCACCGACAAGGTGGTTGCTGGCCTGATTGGCGAGCATCGCCACCGCGACGTCGAGCAGCGCCATGTCGATGTGCGCGCCCAGGCCCGTGCGATGGCGCTCGTGCAGCGCGGCGAGGATCGATGTGACCGCATAGACGCCGGTCATCACGTCGACTACAGCGACGCCGACCTTCTGCGGCTCGCTGCCCGGCGTGCCTTTCGCTTCGCCGGTGATGCTCATCAGCCCGCCCGCGGCCTGGATCGCGAAGTCGTAGCCGGCGCGCTGCGCGTCCGGGCCGGTCTGGCCGAAGCCGGTGATCGAGCAGTACACGAGCCCCGGGTTCAGCGCGCGCAGCGACGCCGCGTCGAGCCCGTAGCGCGCCAGCTGGCCGACCTTGTAGTTCTCGATCAGCACGTCGGCCTCGCCCGCGAGTGTTCGCACGAGGCCGCGGCCTTCGTCGCTCGCGATGTCGACCGCGATCGAGCGCTTGCCGCGGTTCGTGCACAGGTAGTACGCCGACATGCGCTCGGCCGGCTCGCCCCACCATGGCGGGCCCCAGGCTCGGGTGTCGTCGCCGGCGCCGGGGCGCTCGACCTTGATCACGTCGGCGCCGTAGTCGGCCAGCAACTGGCCCGCCCACGGCCCCGCGAGGACGCGCGAGAGGTCGAGAACACGAATGCCTTGCAGCGGGGTAGGGCGGCGGTCCATGCGGGTTGCCTTGTGCCTGCCAATTGTCGGATGTCTTGGACTGTATGCGACGCCGGGGAGCGCGGCGCTGGAAGGCGCTCCGATCGACCTCGTGGTTCGGGTCGGGCTGAGCAGCTCGCGGTGCGCAAGAGTCAGCAGTGTGCGCTGCTGACAGGAGGCGGTGGTCAGCGCCATTCGCTGCACGCGGTGCTGCGAGGGGCTGCCCGCTAAAATCCTCGATTCCGCGCGGCTGCGCCGCGCGGCGGTCCCGTCCATCGAAAGCTACGGCATGAAAGCCTCCGAGATCCGCTCCCTGTTCCTGACGTTCTTCGAGTCCAAGGGCCACACCATCGTCGCGTCGAGCCCCGTCGTTCCGGGCGACGACCCGACGCTGCTGTTCACCAACGCAGGGATGAACCAGTTCAAGGACGTCTTCCTCGGCTTCGACAAGCGACCGTACAACCGCGCCGTCACTTCGCAGAAGTGCATCCGCGCCGGCGGCAAGCACAACGACCTCGAGAACGTCGGCTACACCGCACGCCACCACACCTTCTTCGAGATGCTGGGCAACTTCAGCTTCGGCGACTACTTCAAGCACGACGCGATTCGCTATGCGTGGGAGCTGCTGACCGAAGTCTTCAAGCTGCCCAAGGACCGGCTCTGGGTTACCGTCTACGCCGAGGACGACGAGGCCTACGACATCTGGAACAAGGTCGTCGGCGTCCCGGCCGAGCGCATCGTTCGCATCGGCGACAACAAGGGCACGCGCTACGCATCGGACAACTTCTGGATGATGGGCGACACCGGCCCCTGCGGCCCGTGCAGCGAGATCTTCTACGACCACGGCGAGGGCATCCATGGCGGCCCGCCCGGCTCGCCGGGCGAGGACGGCGACCGCTACATCGAAATCTGGAACAACGTGTTCATGCAGTTCAACCGCGACGAAGCGGGCGTGATGCACAAGCTGCCCAAGCCGAGCGTCGACACCGGCATGGGGCTCGAACGCATTACCGCGGTGCTGCAGCACGTGCACTCGAACTACGAGATCGACCTCTTCGTCGCGCTGCTTGCCGCGGCGAAGGCGGCCGTCGATGTCGCTGGCGGGCAAGACTGCGACAAGGACTCGCCGTCGCTGAAGGTCATCGCCGACCACATCCGCGCCTGCGCCTTCACCGTCGCCGACGGCGTGATACCCGGCAACGAAGGCCGAGGCTACGTGCTGCGGCGCATCGCGCGGCGGGCGATCCGCCACGGCTACAAGCTCGGTGCGCGCAAGCCGTTCTTGCACGCGCTGGTCGCGCCGTTGGCCGAAGAAATGGGCGACGCCTACCCTGAACTCAGGCGCGAGCGCCTTCGCGTGACCGAGGTGCTCAGGCAGGAAGAGGAACGCTTCTTCCAGACCATTGCCAACGGCATGGAAATTCTCGAAGCGGCGCTCGCCGGCGGAGCGAAGACGATCGACGGTGAGACGGCGTTCAAGCTGCACGACACCTTCGGCTTCCCGCTCGACCTGACCGCCGACGTCTGCCGCGAGCGCGGCGTGGCGGTGGATTCGGCGGGATTCGAGCTTGCGATGAGCCGCCAGCGCGAGCAGGCGCGCGCTGCCGGCAAGTTCAAGATGGCGCAGGGGCTCGAGTACAACGGTGCTGCCACCGTTTTTCACGGCTACGAGCACGTCGTCTGCGAGCACAGCAAGGTCACCGCGCTGTACATCGACGGCACGCCGGTGCAGCGTGCGCGGGCGGGTGACGACGTGGTCGTCATACTCGACCACACGCCGTTCTATGCCGAAGCGGGAGGCCAGGTCGGCGACACCGGCGAGCTGCGCAACGCCCGCTCGCGCGTGATCGTCGAAGACACGATCAAGGTCCAGGCTGCGGTTGCCGGCCACCACGGCCGCGTCGTCGAGGGCGAGATCGAGGTCGGTGACAGCCTCGTCGCGCGGGTCGACGCCCAGCGGCGCGCGAAGACTGTGCGCAACCACAGCGCGACGCACCTAATGCACAAGGCGCTGCGCGAGGTGCTCGGTGCGCACGTGCAGCAGAAGGGCTCGCTCGTGACGCCCGAGCGCACTCGTTTCGACTTTGCACACAACGCGCCGCTCACCGCGGCGCACATCGCCCGCGTCGAGGCGCTCGTGAACGCCGAGATCCTCGCCAACGCCGCCGCGCAGGCGCGCGTGATGCCGATCGACGAGGCGCAGAAGTCCGGCGCGATGATGCTGTTCGGCGAGAAGTACGGCGACGAGGTCCGCGTGATCGACATCGGTACGAGCCGCGAGCTCTGCGGTGGCACGCATGTGCAGCGCAGTGGCGACATCGGCGTCTTCAAGGTGGTCGCCGAAGGCGGCATCGCCGCCGGCGTGCGCCGGATCGAGGCGGTGACGGGAGAGGGCGCGCTCGCGTACCTGCAGTCGCTCGAAGCGACGCTCAGCGGCCTGGCGGGCACGTTGCGCTCGGCGCCGGGCGAAGTGCCGGCGCGCGTGGCCCAGGCGCTGGATCACGTGCGTGCGCTCGAGAAGGAACTCGCCGCGATGAAGGGACGCCTTGCGTCGTCGCAAGGCGACGAGATGCTCGCGCGTGCGGTCGACGTCGGCGGCATCAAGGTGCTCGCGGCGATGCTCGACGGCGCCGACGCCAAGAGCTTGCGCGAGACAATGGATCAGCTCAAGAACAAGCTCAAGACGGCTGCCATCGTGCTCGCCGCGGTCGAAGGCGGCAAGGTGCAACTCGCCGCCGGCGTCACCGCCGACACTGTGGTGCGGCTCAAGGCCGGCGAGCTCGTCAACTTCGTCGCCCAGCAGGTCGGCGGCAAGGGCGGCGGCAAGGCCGACCTGGCGATGGCCGGCGGAACCGATGCTAGCCGGCTTGAAGCTGCCCTGGCCTCGGTCCGAGGCTGGGTGGCCGAGCGCGTGTAGCCGGCGGCCCGCCGAACGCAAGCTCCCGCAACCCGCAGCCCCAAATGACCCTCAACATCCGCCGCGCGACGGTAGACGATGCCGCCGCTTTCGCACGCATCTTTGGCGACCCGGCGGTCTACCCGAACCTGATGCAGCTGCCCTACTTCAACGAGGCGATGTGGCGAGCCCGGATGGTCGAGAGCACGGCGCCCGGCAGGAAGGACCTGATGCTGGTCGCTGAGCGTATCGTTCAAGGCCAGCCCGAGGTGCTCGGCAGCGCCGGACTGCACCCGCTCTCGCCCGACCCGAGACAGCGCCACGCGGTGACGCTTGGCATCTCGGTTGCCCGCGAGGCGCAGCGCCAGGGGGTAGGCGCTGCGCTGATGCAGGCGATGTGCGACTTTGCCGACCGCTGGATGCAGGTGCTGCGCATCCAGCTCGAGGTCTACACCGACAACGCCGCGGCGATGGCGCTGTACCGCAAGTTCGGCTTCGAGGTCGAGGCCACCCAGCGCGGCTATGCGCTGCGCGATGGTGTGTATGTCGATTCGTACTCCATGGCACGGCTGCACCCGAGCCCGCCGCTGGCTCCGCTTGCGTCCGTACGCTCGCAGCGCTTCGCGTCGCCGCCGGCAGCCGTGCAGCACGGGACGGCTAGTGGCGGATGGACGATCCGCGCGTTCGACGCTGCCGATCTGGATGCGACCGCCGCGTTGCTGACGCGCCGGGGCGTCGTCGAGGGCTCGCTGCAGACGCCGCTCGCGCCGGGCGAGCGGGTCCGCGAACGGCTGTCGACTCCGGCCAGGGATTGCGCGGTGGTGGCGTTGTCGGAAGGGCGCGTGATCGGCTATGCGAGCCTTGCGGTGCAGCCGGCGCTGCGGCGCCGCCACGCGGCGAGCCTGGAGATATTCGTCGCGCCCGAGTGGCAGCGGCGCGGCATCGGCTCGGCGCTGCTGACGGCGCTGCTCGACTGGGCCGACCGCTGGGCCGGGCTGTCGCGCATCGAAGCTGGCGTGCAGGGCGGCGACGCGGCAGCGCTGGCGCTGCTTCGCCGCTTCGACTTCGAGCCGGAGGGTGTTCACAGCGCCGCCGTGCTGCGCGAAGGGGCGTTCGTCGACGTGCATGCGATGGCGCGTCTGCATCCCGGACCGCCGCGGACGAGTGCAGCGCCGCAGGCATGACCGCGGCCGGCAGCCGGGTGGCGTTAGCGGGCATCCGAGACACCGAAGAATTCGCGCGCATCCTGTTCGTCGTCCCAGCGCAGCTCGGTGACGTTCTGCTGTGCACCCCGGCCATCCATGCGGCGAGGCTGCGCTGGCCACAAGCGCGCATCGATGTGCTCGGCTTTGTCGGGACGCTCGACCTGCTGGAAGGCAACCCCGACGTGAACGGGCTCGTGGAGATCCGCGCGTCGGCGGAGTCGAATCTGAAGACTAAGCTGCTCGAGGCGCTGCGGATCTGGCGGCGCTACGACCTTGCGCTCGTCGCCCGGACCAGCGATCGCGCGCACGTCGCGGGCTGGCTCGCCGCGCCCAGGCGCAGCGTGATGTTACCGGGCGACGGTTCGGGCGTCTGGAAGCGCCGCGCCGCGCAGCACGCGCAATTCGAGGCCGCAGGGGTTCCGATCGTGCTGGGCAACCTGGCGCTGCTGAGCCCCTGGGTCGAGGCTCCTGCCGCACTTTCGCTGTACCCGCCGCCACCGCTTCCGCTGCCGGCGTCTCTCGAAGCGAAGTTGCGCCGTCCTTGTGTTGTCGTGCATGTGCCGTCGATGTGGCGCTACAAGCAGTGGCCGGTGGCGCACTTCCGTAGCGTCGTCGAAGGGCTGGTGGCCAACGGCGTACAGGTGGTGCTTACCGGAAGCGGTTCGGCGAACGACCAGGCGCTGATAGCGCCACTACGCGACGCCGGCACCGAACCTGACATGATCGATGTGGCCGGCCGCCTGCAACTGCGGCAGTTGCGAGCCTTGCTCGAGCGCGCAGACGCCTACCTGGGGCCGGATACTTCGGTGACACACCTGGCCGCCGCGGTCGGTTTGCCGATCGTCGCCGTCTTCGGCCCGTCGAGACCCGATCACTTCGGGCCCTGGCCGCGCGAGCATCCGCCGGCTCAGCCTTGGCAGCGGCGCGCGCAGCGCCAGCAGATGGGCGACATTGTCGTTCTGCAGGGCCCGGACCGACACGACCGCCCGCAATGCGTGCCCTGCAACGGCATGGGCTGCGAGCAGCGCAGCGACAGCGGCAGCCGTTGCCTCGAGAGTCTGGCGCCCGAACGGGTGCTGGCAGAGCTCAGACGAGTCCTGGGTGAGCTCGCGGCGAGACCTTGACGCAGTCGGCGGGCGCCGCATTCGTCCCGGCCGGCCGGCGTGCGGCATGAGACCATGGCGGGAGAACCGGAGGGCCTGACTTGTTCTCGATCCTGATCCCCACCTGGAACAACCTGGACTACCTGACGCTGTGCGTCGCCAGCATCCGCGAGAACTCGGCGCGCGCGCACCAGATCATCGTCCATGTCAACGACGGCAGCGACGGCTCGCGGCGCTGGGTGCGCGAGTCCGGGCTGGACGCGAGCTTCTCGGACGACAACATCGGCATTTGCTACGCCGTCAATGAGGCGGCGATGCTCGCCCGGAGCGACTACATCGTCTATATGAACGACGACATGTATTGCTGCCCCGGCTGGGACGAGGCACTGGCGAGGCGCGTCGACACGATGCCGAGCGACCTGTTCATGCTGTCGGGAACGATGGTCGAGCCCAGGGCCAGCGGCAACCCGTGCGTGGTCGTCGGCGACTTCGGCGACACCGCGCAGACGTTTCGCCGCCAGCAACTGATCGACGCATTACCTGTGCTCAAGCGGGCCGACTGGCTGGGCGCCACCTGGCCGCCGACGCTCGTGCATCGCCGCTGGTGGTTCCGCTGCGGCGGCTACAGCACCGAGCTTTCGCCCGGCATGAGCAGCGACAACGATTTCTCGATGAAGCTGTGGCACGCCGGTTGCCGCCACTTCATCGGCGTTGGCGACTCGCTCGTCTACCACTTCCAGTGCAAGTCCACCGGCAAGGTGGTGAAGAACGATGGTAGGCGCCAATTCCTTGACAAGTGGGGCTTGACGCAATCGGCGTTCGATCGCTTCTACCTTCACCGCGGCGAGCTCACAAGGAGCTTGGACGCGCTGCCCGAGCCGGACCCCACGCACGAGCTGGGGCTGCGCTGGGCGCTGCGCAAGGGCCGGTTGCGGCGGCGCTTCGGCTGATCATGATCAGCGTGCGCCAGCGAGCGTTCGCTTGAGCCAGAAGAGTGGCGCCAGCAGCGCAGGGAAGGCGGCGTACACCGCTATCCGCAGCCGCAGTGACAGCGGGACGCCAGTCGCCTTCACGAAGACGCGCCCGCGACTGATCAGGCCATCGGCGGCGAACATGTCGCGGATGTAAAACTCGCGTCGCAGCCGCGCCGAGAGGGAGTTTTCGACCGCCTGCAGTTGGCCGGAGACGCGTGCATCGGCGAGCAACTGTGGCAATTCGACCAGGCTGCTGCGGTTGTTCTTTAGGAACCCGGCGACGACGTCCTGCGCGTTCAAGGCGCGGCGGCGCCGCGATATGCCGCCGCGGCGGTACCGCACCAGCGGCTCGCCGAGCGTCAATGCGCCGCCGCTCACGATCGCGCGAAACACCATCAGCAGATCCTCGGCGACCAAGCCTGGCGGCAGCGGGCCGAAGCGGTCGAACACTCGCCTCGTCCAGGCTTGTGCCGCGCCGACGACGAACGGCGGGCGCGCGAGCCAGTCGGCGGCGTTGCGGTAGCTCGCGAGGTCTGACGGGGTGATGCGTTCGTGCGCCTGCCCCCGTTCGTCCATGTCTTCGAGCGCGCTGGCGATCAGGTCGAGCCGCTTGCCCGAAGCGAGCCAGGTAGAGACCACGCGTTCGCATCGTCGCGGCAGCGAGACATCGTCGCCCGCGGCAACGAACAGCAGTTCGCCGTGTGAGATCCCGACCAGATGGCTCAGGTGCGCGCCGATGCCGAGGTTGACCGGGTTGCGGTTGAGCCTGATTCGGTGAGGCCCGTTGTAGCCGGCGAGTGCCGCTTCCATCGCGGCGAAGGTGCTGTCGCTCGATGCGTCGTCGGAAGCGATGATCTCGAGCGGCGAGTAGGTCTGCGCCAATGCGCCGGCAATGGCCTCAGCGACCGTGTCTTTCTGGTTGTAGGCGATGAGCAGGATCGACGCCAGCGGCCGGGCATCGCTGTCGGGGCGGGCGCTGGCGCTCACCGCGTCATGGGTGCGACCTGAGGTCGCCGAGCAACTTTGTCTTCAGCCCGCGACGCAGCGCCTTTGCGCTGGCGTTGATCGCGTAGCGCGCATCGAGCGTCTGCAGAAGCACCGGGTCGAGAGCCGCCGCGCCGCCGTGACGCAAGCCGACGAAGTAGAGGTCGTAGCTGATGTAGTTGACCCAACTGCGCCAGTCGGCGAGCCAGCCGCCCAGGTTGAGTCCGCTTTCGATGTCGCGGGCGGTGAGGTTGCGGTAGTAGTCCCACTGCTCCTGCACCGTGAACGGCGACGCATCCGGGTTGGTGCGCGACGTTCCGTGCTCCTTGCGGCCCGTCGTCGCGCAGCTGATGAGCACCAGGCCCCCGGGGCGCGCCATGCGCAGCATGTTGGCGAGGGTTTCGCGCCAGAACGGGTTGTGCTCGAAGCACTCGGCCGAGATTACGGTATCGAAGCTCGCGCTCGGCAGCGCGAGCAGATGCCCTGGGCAAGCCAGGTCGACACCGGGGCCAGGCTGGAGATCGACGCCGGTGTAGTTGCAGTCGTGGAACAGGTCGCGCACCGAACCGTTGATGTCGAGCGAGCCAACCTCGAGCACGCGCGCCTGCTGGAAGTGGTCGGGGTAGTGCGCGCGAATGCTGGCGAAGTACTCGGCTTGTTGCGGGTGGGCCATGTGGTCTGTAGGGGTTGCACGGCGCACTGCGCGGCTGCGACCCGATGGTAACGCCAGCGACCCGGAGGCGACCGGCTCGCAGCCTGACCAGAAGCCGTCAAGGCGCGGGTCGGGTGCCGGGCACGCAGGCGCGTGCGAGCGCCAGCAGCGCGTCGACGTGCACTGTCACCGAGGGGTCGTAGGTCAGGTATTGCAGCGGCGACGACAGTCGTGCCGTGCCGCGTTTCCATTGCGCCAGCGCCTTGTCAACGGCTGCGGCCAGGCTGCCCTCGGCATGCCCGTCGAAGGGCAACTGTGCCGGCGGGAGGATCACCTCCGCGCAGCCTACGCCCGCGGCAATCAGCACCGGCGTGCCGCAGAGCACCGATTCGACGCCTACCAGTCCGAACGGCTCGTAGACCGACGCGACGATCGTGAAGTCGACCGCCCGGTAGACGTTCTCGATGTCACTGCGGTAGCCGAGATGGTGGATGTTGGGCGCGACCGTGTCGATCGGCCGGCCCGCGACCGCCAGCGAAACGGGCAGCGGCGTCGAGCGGAAGAACTCGAGCAGCAGATCCAGGCCCTTGCGCCGGTGCCCGGTGGAGACGAGCAGGAACACGGCGCGGTCCGGCGGCAGGCCGATGCCCTCGCGCAGGCGTTGCCGCTCGGCGGAACCGACTGGGCTGAAGCGGCGCTCGTCCACGGGCGGGTAGAGCAGGTGGATCTTGCCGGCTGGCACGCCGTGGTAGCGCTGCACTTCATCGGCCATGCGGCGTGAATGAGCGACGACAAACTGAGCGTTGCTCAGGTGGGCATGTTCCAGCGCGTTCTTCCAGCGGTCCGACAGCCCGGCGCGCATCCCCATCGCGGCGAGGTAGCCCGGATGGGTGCTCCCGCAAATGGCCAGATCGGCGGCGCCGGTCTGGTTGCATGCGATCAATGGGAACAGGCCGCGTCGCGCCTTGATTGCGCGGATGCGCCAGTCGAACGTGAGGTCGCGAAGCTTGGCTGGCAGCCCGGTCAGACGCACGCGAATGGGGTCGACCCAGGCGACTTCGGGCAGCGAGGGATCGAAGCTCCTGGCGATGAACACCGGGCGCAGGCCGCGCTCGTGCAACCCGCGCACCAGGGTCAGCGCGTAACGCTCGATGCCACCGCTGTTGCGCAGGCCGTGGTTCGAGATCGCCAGCGCCTTCATCCCTTGGTGCGTGGCACGCGCCCCATCAGGTAGAACTCCTCGTTCGGCCGCATCGAGGTCATGTTCGCCATCCGGTTCGACAGCCCGAACAGCCCGGTGATCGCGCCGATGTCCCAGGCGTCCTCGTCGGTGAAGCCGTGGTCGCGCAGCGCGGCGAAATCGGCGTCGTCTATCGCCGACGAATCGTTGCAGACCTTCATCGCGAACGCCAGCATGGCTTTCTGGCGCGGCGTGATGTCGGCCTTGCGGTAATTCACCGCCACCTGGTCTGCGACGAGCGGATTCTTCTCGTAGATGCGCAGCAGCGCGCCATGCGCCACCACGCAGTAGAGGCAACCGTTCGCGCCGCTGGTGGTGACGATGATCATCTCTTTCTCGCCCTTCGTGAGGCCCGATTCGCGCAGCAGCAGCGCGTCGTGGTAAGCGAAGAAGGCGCGGAACTCGTCCGGCCGGTGCGCCAGCGCGAGAAACACGTTGGGAACGAAGCCGGCCTTGGCCTGCACGTCGAGGATGCGCGCGCGGATGTCCTCGGGTAGAGCCCCGAGTTCGGGGATGCCGAAGCGGCTGATAGAAGATGTGGTGGTCATGGTGTCAACTCCTGAACTGAAGCGAATGCAGGCGCGCGTAGAGGCCGCCACGGGTCAGCAGATCGGCGTGCGAACCCTGTTCGACGATGCGCCCGGCCTCGAGCGCGACGATGCGGTCGGCGCGCTCGATCGTCGACAGCCGGTGTGCTATGACGAGCGACGTGCGCCCGCGCATCAGTACCTCTAGCGCGTCCTGCACCTGGCGCTCCGACTCGGAGTCGAGCGCCGATGTCGCCTCGTCGAGGATCAGGATCGGCGCGTCCTTGTAGATCGCGCGCGCGATCGCCAGGCGTTGGCGCTGCCCGCCCGAGAGTTCGCTGCCGTTGTGGCCGATCGTCGAGTCGATGCCCCGGGGCAGCGTCGCGACGAAGTCGGCGAGGTTCGCGCCGCGAAGCGCCTGCGCGACGCGCTCGCGGTCGAGCGGAGCGCCGAGGCAAACGTTCTCGGCAACCGTATCGTTGAACAGCACCACGTCCTGGCTGACGAGCGCGAACTGGCGCCGCAGCGCACGCATGTCCCATTCGGTGAGCGGGTGGCCGTCGAGCCAGAGCGAACCGGAACTTGGTTCGACGAACCGCGGCAGCAGATTGACGAGGGTCGACTTGCCTGCACCCGACGGCCCGACGAGGGCCACCGCTTCGCCGGCGTGCAGCGTGAGGCTGACGTCGTCGAGCGCGGGGGCGAGGTCGTCGCGGTAGCGCAGCGTCACGCCGCGCAGTTCGAGGTCGCCGCTGGATCGACCGGGGTCGAAGCTGCCCCCGGTCTCGAGTGGGCTGTCCTCGATCAGCGCGAGGCCGCGTTCGATCGCCGCCAGGCCGCGCGTGATCGGGCCGGCGACATCGGACAGACTCTTGATCGGCGAGATGATCATCAGCATCGCGGTGATGAACGAGGCAAAGCCGCCCACGGTGCCGCCGGAGGCGCTGCTCTGCCACAGGGCAACGACCAGCACCGCCGACAGCGCGCAGGACGCGAGCACCTGGGTCAGCGGCGTCATCGTCGAGTTGGCGGCCACCATCTTGAGCGCCAGGCGGCGCAGCCGGTGGCTGCTCTCGCCGAAGCGCCTGGCCTCGGTGTCCTGCGCGCCGTGCAGGCGAACGATGCGCCACGCGAGCACGTTCTCCTCGACGACGTAGGCGAGCTCGTCGGTGGCCACCTGCCCGGCGAGCGTCAGCCGGTGCAGACGCTTACTCACTGTTCGCATCACGTACGCGACCGACGGCAGGATCACGGCGACGAAGAGCGTGAGCTGCCAGTTCTGCCATAGCAGGTACCCGAGCAGCGCGATCAGGGAGAAAGAGTCCTTCACCAGCGACAGCAGCGAACTCACAAGCTGCGTCGCGCCGCTCTGCACCTCGTAGACGACGGTGTTGGTCAGGCTGCTCGCCGAGTGGCGGCTGAAGACGCCGGGTTGCGCGGCGAGCAAGCGCTCGAACATCGCGCGCCGCATCTCGAACACGCCGCGGTGCGCCGACCACGACAGCGCGTACTGCGCCACCCATCCGGAAGCGCCGCGAAGGGCGAACAGGCCGACGATGACCAGTGGCACCAGCCACAGCGGCACGCCGCCGGCCTGGAACCCCTTGTCCAGCAGCGGCTTCATCAGCCAGGGCAGCACCGGCTCGGTCGCAGCGCCGACGAGCGAGCCGGCAATCGCGACCGCGAACCCGGCGCGTGCCCCGGTGAAGTAGGGCGCGATGCGGGCAACGCGCTGCTTGAGGGTCTGCATGTAGTGGGGCCGGGTCGGGCGGGCCCGATTATCCGCCGTCGCGCTGCCTACAATCGGCCTTCATCGCCTTGGCGAATCGCGCACCTCATGCCTAGCCCGCAAGACGCCGTCACGCTGTCGGTCATCCTCATCACGCACAACGAAAGCCGCAATGTCCTCGCCTGCCTGCAATCGGTTGCTTTCGCCGATGAGTGGATCGTCGTCGATTCGGGCAGCAGCGACGACACGCGCGAACGCGCCGCGGCCTTTGGCGCACAGGTCGTTCGCACGGATGACTGGCCCGGTTTCGGCGCGCAGAAGAACCGCGCGCTGGCGCTGGCCCGCGGGCGCTGGGTGCTGAGCATCGACGCCGACGAGCGCGTAAGCCCCGAGCTCGCGCTGCAGATCCGCGCTGTCGTGGCGCAAACCTCGGCCTCGCCAGCGGGCTGCGAGTTGCCGCGCCTGTCGAGCTTTTGCGGCCAGTGGATGCGCCACGGCGATTGGTACCCGGACCGCGTGGTGCGGCTGTTCAGGCGCGAAGCCGGGCGCTTTTCGGACGACATGGTGCACGAGCGGCTCGTGGTACAGGGCGAAGTCACGCGCCTGCACGGCCACCTCCTGCACGACACGATGCCGAACATGGACGATGCACTGGCGAAGATGAACCGCTACAGCAGCGGTCGCGCGCAGGAAATGCTGCGCCGTGGCCGGCGCAGCAGCGTCGCCGGCGCGTTTGCTCACGGGCTGTGGGCGTTCGTACGCGGATATGTGCTCAGGCGCGGCTTTCTCGACGGGCGGCTCGGCTTGATCCTGGCGCTGTATGTCGCCGAAGGCACGTGCTACCGCCATCTGAAACTATGGCTGCTGGCGCGCCAGCTGGCGGAACGCACATGACGTTCTCGATCTCAATGCGTCCACGTACCTCAGGAACCGAATTGAATCCAGCGGTCTGCATGAATCCCTTGCGCTTGACGCGGTGGCGTCGCGCCGCTCTCGCCGTCTGCGCCGCGGCGATGACGATGGTGATCGCACCGGCGGCGGCGCAATTCCGGGTCGAGATCGCGGGCGTCGGAGGCACCCAGTTGCCTCTGGCCGTCGCCAAGTTCAAGGATCCGGGCTCGGCGCCGCAACCGGTCTCGGCCATCGTCAGCGCCGACCTTGAGCGCAGCGGCCTATTCCGCATGCTCGACACGCCCGAGGTCATCGATGAGACTGCGCAGCCGGCGATGAGCGACTGGCGGGCTCGCGCTGCCGATGCGCTGCTCACCGGTTCGGTCTCGCGCCTAGCGGACGGTCGCTTCGACGTGCGATTCAGACTCTGGGATGTCGTCAAAGGACAGCCGCTTGTGGCGCAGAGCGCGGCCGTGCCGGCCTCTGACCTTCGTCTCGCGGCGCACCGGGTTGCCGACGCCGTGTACGAGAAGCTTACCGGCGACAAGGGCGTGTTTTCGACCCGCATCGCGTACGTGACGAAGGCGGGCAATCGCTTCACGCTGCGCGTCGCTGACGCCGACGGCGAGGGAGCCCAGGTCGCGCTGGCCAGCCCGGAACCGATCATCTCGCCGTCGTGGTCGAGCGACGGGCGCGAACTCGCCTACGTGTCGTTCGAGAGCCAGAAGGCGGTCGTGTGGGTGCAGGACGTAGCGTCGGGCAAGCGCCGCGCAGTGGCCAACTTTCGCGGCTCGAACAGCGCGCCAGCCTGGTCGCCCGACGGCAAGCGGATGGCCGTCACCTTGTCGCGCGACGGCGGCTCGCAGATCTTTCTGATGGACCGCAACGGCGAAAACCTGCGCCGCCTGACGCAGAGCGCGTCGATCGACACCGAGCCGGTGTTTTCGCCCGACGGCCTCAGCCTGTACTTCGTGAGCGATCGCGGCGGCGGCCCGCAGATCTATCGCATGCCTGTGGGCGGCGGCGCGGCCGAGCGGGTGACGTTTTCAGGCGGTTACAACATCAGCCCGGCGCTGAGTCCCGACGGTCGCAACCTAGCCTACATTTCACGCCAGGGCGGCGCGTACCGGCTGGTCGTGCAGGAACTCGGCGGCAACGCGCCGCCACGCAACCTGACCGATACCGGCAGCGACGAGCGGCCGAGCTTCTCGCCCAACGGCCGCTTACTCGTCTATGCGACGCAGTCGCAGGGCCGCGACGTGCTGATGACGACCACGCTCGACGGCAGAATCAAGACCAGTCTGGCGGTGTCGCAAACCGACGTGCGCGAGCCGGTGTGGGGTCCGTTCGGGCGCTGAGCCAAGACTTTGAGGTTTCGAAGGAGAATCGTGTGATGGTGACGATGCGATGGCGGTGGCTGACGTGGGCAGTGGTGGGGCTGCTGGCCGGATGTGCGTCGGGCGTGAAGCTCGACGATGGGGCACCGGTCGAGACGCGCACGCCGACCGAGGTCGGTGCGGGTGCGAGCGGGGCTGGCACAAGTGGCGCGGCGTCGTCGAAGGTGGCATCGGTCGACCTCACCAAGTCTGGCAGCGCAGCCGTCAACACCTTGCCGCGAGTGATCTATTTCGACTTCGATAGCTTCGTCGTCAAGGACGAGTATCGTGCCACCGTCGAAGCAAACGCGAAGGCGCTCGCTGCGGATCGCAAGAAGCGCGTCTCGATCGAAGGCCACACCGACGAACGCGGCGGCCGCGAGTACAACCTGGCGCTAGGGCAGAAGCGTGCCGAGGCGGTGCAGAAGGCGCTCGTCCTGCTCGGGGCATCGACCGACCAGATCGAGGCGGTGAGCTTCGGCAAGGAGCGCCCTGCCGTCCAGGGCAGCGATGAACCTGCGATGGCGAAGAACCGCCGCGCCGAGCTGAACTACCACTGATGGCCGCCAACGCGCGAACGCCCAACCGCGGCGCGGCGATCAAGGCTTGGCTGACGCTGTGCGTGTTCGGCGCAGCGCTGTACGCGCTGCCGGCGCACGCGGCACTGTTCGAGGACGACGAGGCGCGCAAGGCCATCCTCGACCTGCGCCAACGTGTCGACCAGAACAGCGAGCAGCTCAAGGCGCGGCTGGCGGAGCAGGGCGAGCAGCTCAACCAGTTGCGGCGCAGCCTGCTCGACCTGAATAACCAGCTCGAGGCGATTCGCGCCGAGACCGCGAAGCTGCACGGCCAGAACGAGCAGCTCGCACGTGACCTGGCCGAGGTGCAGCGGCGGCAGAAGGACTTGCAGCAAGGCGTCGACGAACGTGTGCGCAAGCTCGAGCCGCAGAAGGTCACCGTCGACGACAAGGAGTTCACCGCCGACCCGGAGGAAAAGCGCCTCTACGACGACGCGATGGCCACGCTGCGCAAGGGCGACTTCGCAGGCGCAGCGAGTGCCTTCAGCGCCTTCCAGAAGCGCTATCCGAAGAGCGGCTACGCGGAGTCGGTGCTGTTCTGGCTCGGCAACGCACAGTACGGCAAGCGCGAGTACCGTGACGCAATCGCTACGTTCCGCGCGCTCGTGAGCGGTACTCCTGACAGTCCCCGCGCGCCCGAGGCGCTGCTCTCGCAGGCCAACTGTCAGCTCGAGCTCAAGGACAACAAGGGCGCGCGCAAGACACTCGACGAACTGGTGAAGGCATACCCGAAGTCCGAAGCGGCGCAGGCGGGTCGCGAGAGGTTGGCTTCGCTGAAGTGACTCTGGCCGAGCCCGATCTCGAGCGTCGCTTTGGTGGGCTGCGCCGACTGTACGGTGGCGCCGTCTACGCGCGGATTCGCGCGGCCCGGATCGCGGTGGTCGGGCTCGGCGGCGTGGGGTCGTGGGCGGCGGAAGCGCTGGCCCGAAGCGGCGTTGCCGCACTGGTGCTGATCGACCTCGACCACGTGGCCGAATCGAACATCAACCGTCAGGTCCAGGCGCTCGGCTCGACACTCGGCATGGCCAAGGTACAAGCGCTTTCGCTGCGGGTGCGCGACATCCATCCGGGGTGCCAGGTGACGGCGGTCGAGGACTTCGTGTCGGCAGACAACTGGCCCGGGCTGCTGCAAGGGCCGGTGGATGCTGCGATCGACGCCTGCGACGAGGTGCGGGCCAAGCTCGCGCTCGCGGTCTGGGCCCGCGCCACCGGTGTGCCGCTCGTCGTGGCGGGCGCGGCGGGCGGCA
>Ga0209048_10000578_pt1 | contig 38715 bp, 40 predicted proteins | sample FrelakmetCRP12CR_FD_187146 | JGI IMG/M metagenome (GOLD analysis project Ga0209048, IMG submission 187146) | Freshwater lake sediment microbial communities from the University of Notre Dame, USA, for methane emissions studies - CRP12 CR (SPAdes)... | ecosystem: Environmental > Aquatic >...
CTTCCTCTTCGTGTGCTTGGCGGCTCACGGTGAGAAGTTTCGTCGGTGGACTGCGGTAAACGTCAAACTCCTACTGCCACCCCGGCAAAGCCGGAGGAACTCTCATTTTGGTTTAGAGCCACGGTTTTCGATCACAGCCAGGGTGAAGCGGGGGACAAGAGAAGATGCGCTGGAGGCGCCTTTGCCGCATCTTGCAAGCGAAGGAAACAATCGACGAGACAACCGAACCCTTTCGACGCTGCCGAGAACCACGCTGCGCGACGCGTCAAACCATCAGCATTTGCCATTAGGTCCAGATTTGCGTTCAGATGCAATGCGCGCGCTTGTAAGTCACGCCAAGCGTGCGCTGAAGTTCTTTGCCGCTTACGCCACGGCGGCGTTCAGGATGCGCAGTAACTTCGTTCCCAATCGACTATCCGTGGGTGCGGCTCAACGAAAATCCTTCGCCGATCCAGCTCACTCCCGCAAAGATCAGATCGACGCCCAAGAGAGTTCCAATCACCCACAGACTCGAACCGGGCAATTGCGCGAGAATAAGCGCGCCGACAGCAAGTGACAGGACGCCAGAGAAAAAGACGAGAACTCGAGGCGAGTTCAACGGCAATTGAAACGCCAGAACAGAGCGAACGAGTCCGGAGGCCACGAGGCCGGCGCCCAACAGCAATGTAAGGACGCCCGCAGCCAAAAGTGGGTTTTGGAAAACGCTGTAGCCCGCGACAACGTAAAGTATGCCGATCACGATCCAAAAGAAAAACTTCTTCCAAGATCGCATCGCAAATCCGTGAATGATTTCGCCTATGCCGCTGACAATCATTGCAATGCCGACGACGAGGACGGTCGAAATGGTCGCAAACAAGACGCTCCCAAGCGCCACGAAACCTGCGAGTGACAGGAGCACACCGAAAGCGACCATCCAACCCCAGTGCTTTTTCAGCTCCAGCGATTCCGCGAAATCGCCCGGCAACGGGTGGGGTGATGAAATACTCATTCTGGGACTCCTTATCGAATGACGGCTATGAGAGATCGCTCCCCAGCACATATCTCCACATTGATTTCAAAGGATGAGACCATTCGCAAATTCAAGCGGCCTCTCCCGCGAAGATAACGCTGGGACAATTCAATCGGTTTCGCGCCGCCCTGAATAATTTTGTGATCAAGCGAATTTTTTGACGAGATCGGCACCAAAAACGTGTCCGTCAGAGCGCGTCGCCTGGCGAGAATCAGGCCAAGCATATAGTGACAGGACGCCCTTCCCGCGCCTCTCCGCTGCTTGCCATGAGTTTGGAGGCTAGCTAAAATTTTAGACTTGATCGGAGTGGACATGATGGGAGCAGAGCCCGAACATCTACTGAATTCGGCGACATCGCGCTACGCCTCGGCAAGAAGTTTCTTAGTGCGGCTATCAACCTTCGCCAGCCGGGTCACATTCAAGATTAATAGAGGCGCGCCTGCCGAAACCATCCAGGAAATTAGCAAGAAGCGGAAGTTGAACGCGGAGCAGCGGCAATTTCTTATCGAGCTCAGCAACACGAAAGCCGGCGCAAGATTCATCGACGAAAAGATTCAGAGCATAAATCGAGGCGCGTTCCACCGGTCTGCCTTCGTCCTCAACGCGCTCACCCAACTCGGCTTCGTGGATCTTGCTGCGCAACTATCCATGTCGCTACCGCAGCTCAAATTGGCGCTTGTCGCAGCCAATCTCATTCTCGCGGGGATTGCGCATGCCGAGATGCGGCAGACTTTTCGCGAGCTTCTCGCAGGCCCCAACGCCTTGCCGCCAAAACGGCGTTTATGGGGGATGTTGCGTAATCCTAAATATAATCGAGCCGTTAAAAAGAGTTCGCGTCCGTACGCCCAAAGCGCCTGGAAAGAGAAATCCGTCTATAGACCAGCGTATTTTTTCAACGCGATCTCAATATTTCTCGGTTCACAATTCATAATAGCGCCCGAAAGATTGATATTTCCGTTTGGACTCATCGTTAGCAAAATCTCCGGGCTCTTTTCGACACTGATCATGATTTTTGATGTGTGGCGAGGCATTAGAGCCGGAGATGACGCGCGAATAGCGCGCGAGCGTGAGGTCTCTGTCTACCGCGATCTTGACATTTGATAACCGCCTCCACGGAATCCGGGGTCAGCGCCAACGCTGGAGTCCATGGTATTTGATTGCTCGTCATTGCGGGCTTTCCTGAGCCACGCGCCTATCAACTCTTCAGGTTTGCCGCGACTCGTGTCGAAGCATGAGCGCGCTATTCAGCGCCCGGATTAATCTGGGACGATGAACTGGAGGACGCTATTCCTTATTATATTGGCTCCAGTCCCATGCCAGCGGGGGGGCGATTTTCGATGTGGCTGGCGCCGGGGGTCGAGCGACCTCTGTCTCAGTCATTGTCCGGGTCTCTACCGCGGGCTGCGGTGGCGCCTGGCGCTCGACCTCGCCGACGGAACGTTCGGTTTCCACCGCCTGCTGGGCTCCGTCCCTGCGCCTCGCAAGAACAATGACTGCGGCGCTCGCAAGGAGAAGCCCGATCAGAACAAGAATGAATAAGTCATCCCTGCGAGCGCTCGCCGGCGCCGCCGGCGAAACCTCTTCCTTCGTAGGTTCTCCTTGCGCCTTTGCTTCGATGATTGCGGGCGCGGGAGCGTTTTCGACTGCAGTCTTCGCCTGGAGCGCCGACTCCTTCTCTGCGATAGCGCTCGCGACTCGCTCAACGGACAGTCGCGCGTCCGGATCTTCGGGTTTTAATTCGCCGTATTTCTTGAAGTCCGAAAAGCTGTCTTGGAGCTCTCCCTTCGACTCCCTTGCAACGCCCCTATGGTAATACGCGGAGGCCGTGCGCGGGTTGAGCCTGATCGCTTTGCTGAAATCGCCTATCGCATAATCGAGATCGCCCATCTTGCTCCATGCGACGCCGCGCTGAACAAAAAGATTGGCGTCTCTCGGTTTTAGCCTGATGGCGAAAGTGCAGGCGGAAACCGCTTCGTTGCCGACAAGTTCGTTGCTCAAGCATCGCTTACGGGATTCTCCCAGCGTCGCAGCGGCCGTCGACGACTGCAAAACGGCAGCGCAGATCAAGGCGGCCAAAGCTACAACAAACGATCGAAATTGCTGCATTGCCATCGACTCCCACGCCGGATAATCGGGATGCGCCATCGGCCTAGGCAAAAGGCTAAAGCCAAACTTTGGCAGTCGTCCATTAGGTTAAGGGTGGCAGAGGGCGAAGGCCGCAATTGCGCCGCTAAACGAAGCAATATCAAGTCCAAGCGCGAGCCGGCAGAAGGGCCGTTGTGCGCAACTTCCTCATTTGCTCGAGTCGATCCGTTCGACCTTGGCGGCCTTATGCGGGATAAGGCGCACGCGATAGCTCGCGTTTTCGCACTGCAACAGCCACACCGCTTCGTCGGGCCTAGACGCTTTCGGGTCGCGCTTTGCATTTTGTGGAGAGCGACACTCATAGCCTTGGTCGCGGATTTGAGCGGCGACGATGTTTTTTGGGTCTTCTTTCGCATCCGCGCAAAGCGGGACGGCCGTCAAGGCGCAAGCGAAGATAAAAAGCGAGCGAATATGCATTTCCGCCTCCATGGACGATCCGATAAATTTGTCGCGATACGAGCGACTCGTCATAGACAAGCTAAACGACAACTCGCGACTGTCTAACGTGCGGTTGTTCCCACGTCGAGGCGTATCTTGCTTCACCAAGCGCGTCGAACTAGTCAGTTCGCGGCGTCGTCTCGGGCATGGCGGCTACAATAACCAGAAGCCCGAGACAGGCTATCGCGCCCAGGGACAGAAACGCCCAATTATAGCCCGCCGCTGTGACGAGGAAGCCGGCTGCGGCTTGGCTCAATGAGCCGCCAAAGCTTTGGACGGCTCCAAGCGCGCCACGAGCAAGGCTATAGTGGCTGGTCCCCATCATGACGTCCGCGAGAATCAAAGGAAGCAATGCTTCGAAAAAGCCGCCGCCCAGTCCATCAAGCGCCAGAAGCCAGAAGGCGTCGTCTCCGGCCCATGCGCAGAGGCCGGCTCGAATGGGCAAAGCTGGGAACGCCAGAATGAGCAATGGCTTTCGACCTAGCTTATTCGCGCGCAACGAGGAGCGCCGCCAGAATTATAACGGCTTGAGTGATAATGATCGCCGCCGAGGTCAATCCGCTTTCCCAACCCGGATTCGCAAAGGCGAGCCTTTTTGCGACAAGCGGTAGCATCGGCGCATTTGCGAAATGAAACAGGGCCGCCGCCAAGGCGAAAATCATGAGTTGGCGATAGGGCAACAGCATGCGCCAACCGCCGGACTCTGGCGGATGATCCGCCATTCGAGGACCAGCTCCCCGGGCTCTCTCATTGTCGATGGCGCGCGCGGGAATTGAAAGCGCCGCTACAGCCGTCAAAACAGCAAAAGCCGGCGCGAACGCAAATGGAGCTTTCTGCGAGAAGGCGACGCCCACGACTCCAAAGAATACGGCTATGAAAATATTTCTGGCGCGGTCAAATGCAGTATTGCGGGCGAGGCGCTCGGGCCAATTCTCGCGCGGAAACATGCCGAGGGTCATCGCGGCGATCGTCGGCGCGAAGACGCCGCCGAGCACCGCCATTACAATGTCCGCAACGATGACGACGGGGATGGCTGGCCAAAGAGTGATTGAGACGCCGGAAGCCGCGAAAGGGCGGAACCAACCGCCACGGCGTCGCCGATCATCGGAGGCGCAGCCATGAACGGAACCCCGGCTATTATCCTAGTGACGATTTTAGTCGTCTCGCTGAACGGTTCAACGCAACGCTTCGCAACGTTCCGTCATTCAAACGACAGTGGACTAGTTTGGGTGAAATACCGGGCCGACGCCCCAGGTCACAAAGATAACAGCAAGCGCGAGGATGACCGTCCTGCAGCGAGAAGGGCGCCAATCAAACCGAAGATCGAGCTCGCGCCGAAGTTTATTCCGCGGGATAGCGAAGACGCCAAGGTCAAGGGTCAGATCGACATTTGAGATTCAAGGAACGAAATCACATGCAAGAGCCAAAGGGAAAAACTCCCGTCTATAGAGACGAAGATGTCAGACAAGGCCAGACCATTCTCAACACGAGATGGAAGCGCGCCCTCTTTATCGCCGGCATGGCAGGGCTCGTCGTACTAGCGATAGCGGCGGCCATATTCTTGCGACCTTAGCCTCGAAATCTTCTCCCAGCCGGGCGCTATCATCGCGACGGTTGAGATTCGTCGAGCTCGGGATAATGGCGAAAAATTCCCTGCTCGTTGAATTTCAGCCGCCGGTCGCTCGAAAGATATGCGCGAATGCGCGGGAGTTGCGCCACCGCCTGGTGAAGCGAGGCGACGCGGGGCGTCCCAATAAGAGCGAAATTCGCGGCGCTCGGAAAAGCGTAAAGCAATCCATCCACGACTTGGAATAGCGACAGATCGGCGTAAGTTAGCGAATTGCCGACCAGCCAGACGTCGCTGTGATCGTTGCGCGCCAGGATTCGCTCAAACCAGCCAAAATATTTCGGAATTCGCTCGTTCCGGAACTGCTTGGCGCGCCGGCGCGCTTCCGGTTTTTGCTCCTCGTAGTAGAGTTCAGCGCCAAGAGGGTGATGCGCGTCATGCGATTCGGTCACCAGATCGGCTAGCGTCAGCTGGATCTGGTGAACCCACAGCTTTTCCCTCTCGTCCGTTGGAGACAAGCCATGACGGTCTCCCAGAAACCAGAGGATCGCGGCCGTCTGCCCGATAATCAGATCGCCGAATTTCAGGAAGGGAGGCGCAAATGGCGGGTGATCAATATCCTCTCTTTCGAGAATACCCATTATGAGCGACTCGCCCTCTTCCCGGGAGGCGGCCTGGCGGGCGACGTCGATATATGACGCCCCCGCCTCTTCCAATGCGAGCCTCACAAACTCGCCGCGGCCTTGAATGCTGGGCCAGTAATAGAGCTCGTATGTAGCAGGCCGCATTTCCGGCACCGGCTTCCTTCATCGAGAGAGACGCCACATCACATGGCGTTGATGAGAGCCTGGTGAGTTTCAACTACCGGCAGCGTTTTGTCCACCCATGCCTTAAGGCTGGGATTGGAGCCCTTCTTTTGGTAGCTCCGCAACAAGGCGACAGTGTCGGCGTGAGCTTTCTTTTGATCTGCGGTGTAGGCTTTATCGACCCGATTTGGATTGCATCATTCTCATTTTCGACTGATGCGCCGCATCCAGCCGCGTCTCCGGATTTGCTCCTGCCGACTGAGCCGCGTCTTGTAACGCTCTCTCGGCCGAGCCGTGGTCGGTCAGCATTTTTTGCGCGAATTGCTTAATCTCAGGATCGGTCGCTTTCTCCAGCGCGAGCTGCGCCGCCTGCTGCTCAAACATATTTCCAATAGACGCCTTCCTTACCAGCTCCGCGTCTTTGGACGCCAAAGCGCTCGCGCACACCGAAGAAAACGCGATAGCTCCGATCACGATTAAAGCTCGTTTCATGACTGTCTCCCGAGGTAGAAAAAGTCCCGCCCATCCACATTCATGCTCTGAGCCAAATCGCGCCTTTTGTCAGTTGTGTTCGACACGGTCTCATTGAATCCGTCTCGAATTCGTTGCATGCGCTCTCTTATGTCGACAGTGAATTCGTCACCTTTCGCTCAAAAGGCCAGTGAGCTCGTCCGCAAGGGCGCTTACGTTTCCACGCAAAGCCTCGAGCTCCTGCGAAATCTGCTTACTGTGAGATGCCATTTCTGCGCTCCAAGTTAGGGTCTGGTTTTTATAGAACGCCGCCGAGTCTCAAATGTTTCTGACGCGCCTCCAACTTTTTCCAAAGTGGAGTGCGGTGGCGGCGCCTTGCCGCTCCGTCGGCGCCTGATCGCCGGTTCCATTTTTTCTGGATTGTAGAGCCGAAGCGTGAGCGCTAGGCCAATTACGGAGCTGACGGACATAGGAACACAAATGGCGACGCTCGAATTCCTGTCTTAACAAGCGTTCATGGAGATAAGTTCATGCAAGGCAAATAAATTGCGGCTGTCCGTCCAGGTTCTGCTGGGAGCCCAGCCGGCGGAACGCGTGAGGCGCCTAAACTCGTCGATGGAATATTTGTAAGAGTTCTCCGTGTGAATGGATTCGCCGGCGTCGAAATGGATTAAGTGGTCCAGCAAATATACGGTTTGGTTTTTCATGCTAATGAGCCGCATCTCGATACGGCCTTCGGACGAATTATATATCGCTTCGTGCCGAAAGCCGTGAAGTTCGAAATTGGCGCCGACCTCGCGATTAATGCGCTCAAGTAAATTCAAGTTGAATTCGGCTGTTACTCCTTTTGCATCGTTATATGCCCGCAAAAGCAAGCGGACGTCTTTCTTCAAATCAACTCCGACAAGCAGCTGCCCTCCAGGAGACAACGAGCGCTGCATGGAGCGCAAAAGTTGAACGGCCTCATACGGCGCGAAATTTCCAATGGTCGACCCGGGAAAAAACCCGATTTTCGTACGTTCGCCGAAGCCCTGCGGAAAATCGATCCGATCGGTAAAGTCTCTTAAAAGGGGGAAAATTTTCAGATAGGGAAATTTTTGGCGAAGCCGGAGCGCCGCGTCCGAGAGAGCGCTTTGCGAAACGTCGATCGGGACATAGCAAAAGAGCGCGGGCGCATTTTGGATCAGGATCTCCGTTTTGCGGCTCGAACCGGATCCGAACTCGACAAGCGCCGCGCCCTGGCTTCGATCGACCATCTCCCTGCCCTGGGCTTCGAGTATGGAGATTTCGGCGTCGGTCAGATAATATTCAGGCTGCTTGGTGATTTCTTCGAAGAGAATGCTTCCTCGCTCGTCGTAAAAGAAGCGGCAAGGAATGGATTTGCAGGGTGCTGTCAATCCTGCGGCAACGCTTGCTGCGAAATCATCCTTCTCAACGCTGGGAAGAATTGCAGCTTTACTTTGCATCAAACGGCCTCCGATGCGAGACGCACGCCGACAAATTGCCAACGTTGATGAGGATAGAAGAAGTTCCTATAGGTCGCGCGCGTATGGCCCAACGGCGTCGCGAAAGAACCGCCGCGCAATACGTGCTGCCCCACCATGAATTTCCCATTATATTCGCCGAGAGCGCCGTCAGGCTGTCGATAGCTCGGGTAAGGCAGATATGCGCTCGCCGTCCATTGCCAGGCAACGTCGTAAATTTGGCGAAGCCCGGCCAAGGTCCCGCTCTCGCCATGCGCGGGATTCAATCGGCCTTGCGAATTGTCGTCCCCGGCCGCAGCGACCTCCCACTCGAATTCGGTCGGAAGCCTGGCTCCGGCCCATCGAGCGAAGGCATCGGCCTCGTAATAGCTGACATGCATGACCGGAGCAGCCGGATCGACTGGCTGAAGTCCCTCCAACGTCATGCTCATCCACTCGCTGTCACGTCGTTCCCAATAAAGCGGCGCGATCCAGGATTCGCGTTGAACGGTTGCCCAGCCGTCCGACTGCCAGAGCGTGGGGTTGCGATAGCCTCCATCCAAAATAAACTCGATCCAGTGCGCATTGGCGACCAGACGATCTGCAAGCCGATATTTATGTATGAAAACGCTGTGGCGCGGTGATTCATTATCCCACGCAAAGCCACTCCACTCATGACCGACTCGATACAGGCCTGCTGGAACGTCGATCCAATTTATTTCGGGAAGCTCGCCGTCGCGTGGGCGCGGCGTGGGCGCCCGATAGGCCGGACGAAGGGGATTAGCCGCAAACAGCGCAACTATGTCTGTGAGCATCAGTTCCTGATGCTGCTGCTCGTGATTGATGCCGATTTCGACAAGCCGCGCCTGATCGAAGCCGCGCGGGAAGCCCGTTGCAAAGAGTCTTTCCAGCGCCGCGTCCACATGTTTGCGATAGGCGAGGACCTGTTCGATCGAGGGCCTCGTCAGCAGACCGCGTTTTGCGCGCGGCTGCCTTTCGCCCAAAAGCTCGTAATAGGAGTTGAAGCAGTAGTTGAACGCAGGATCGAAAATCTCATAATCAGCGAGGTGGGCGCTCAGCACGAACGATTCAAAAAACCAGCTCGTATGCGCGAGATGCCACTTCGTCGGACTTGCGTCGTCCGTCGCCTGAACGACCATATCTTCCGCGCTGAGCGGCACTGCAATACTCATCGATCGTGCGCGAGTGTCGAATAGACGCTTGCATAGCGCCGACGATATCTCGGTTTGGCCATGGCTGAGCGTAGCGGGCGTTTTGAAGGAAACACGCATCTTCACGCACCAAAACGTTGTGGGGTTGCCTCGGCTCGAACTACACTCGGCCGAGCCCTTCTCAGGCTCCAACTAAACCTGCGCCCGAACGGATTGTTCCCTTTTTCTGCTTGGGGCGAGGAAGAGCTTGCAACGAAAACGGCCAGGAGGCAATTTTCGTCTCTCGCCCAAGCGAAGCGGAGAATCTTCTCGAAAGAACAGGGTGTTGCTTGACATAGCCCAAGCAATTGAACTTTTCGCAGAAAGGTTATTGAGGCGCCATTTTTATTTGCATCCCGCCGCATCCGAACGTCGTTCAGCCCTGTAATTCATCCGTAGCCACGAATGAGCTGCGAATGAATGAGGAGTATTGAAGATGAGAACGTTCAAAATCGCGTCGATTATCGCGACGGCCGCGCTTTTCGGCGCCCCCGCGCTCGCCGCGGATGCGCCGACTGACCCCCAGATCGCCCATGTCGCCTATACCGCCGGAACGGTGAACATCGACTTCGCTCCGTCGACGGTTACGGTTCGCAAGGCGATACTGGCGAATGGGTGAATAGGGACATTGTCGAGCACACGGCGACGACCCGGAATGGCGCCTTCGACGTGGCGACGCCGAAAGGCAAAGCGACGCGGGTGAAAATGAGCAAAGCAGGTACAGTGGAATATTATTGCCGTCTTCATCCGAACATGGTCGCGACCATCAAAGTCCTTCGGTAGGTCTGTTGGCGCAAGCGGAGCGCGTGACGCGATTTGCCGCGCTTCGGTTGCTGTGTCGAGCGGCAGAGCAACCGCATTCATTCCAGAAACTCTTTGTAATACGGCGTCGTGAACCGCGGTCGAGCAAGCCGGCACGGAATGGCGACGTCTCCTTTGCTCAGCCATTGAGTCTGAATGGGCGACGCCCGTCCGCCCAATCCGTGGATGGCCAGCGCATTGTAGCGACGGGAAAACTCCTGCCATCGTGGATCCAGAGGATCGCTACAGAACGGATCGAAGGAAAAGGAAACCCCCGGCCCGCCGGAATAAAGTCCGAACGGCGCTGCACGGCCTTTGAGGCCGCGACAGCATAGTCGTTACACGCCAGGCCGGCAGACAGATGCGTCGCGTCGACTTTTTTCTGTGGCAAAACGGAAACTGAGCAACCGCCGCAGTTGAAAATCGCGTATAATCCATTGTCGCAACTCCGGCGCGAGCCACATAGCGTATTCGTACTCACGACGGGAATGGCTCCCATGCAGTTGCACGCCGACCACTCCCGCGTTGTTTGTTTTGTCGCTGCTTTTAAGCGCCGACGCGGTTTTCCTGGTCCTGCTTTTCGGACTGCTCCGTTAACGCTCGGACCTTTCTGCCTGCGTTCCGGACCTGAGTCGCGTCGCAGAAGTTTTTGCTCACAGACGCCGAACACGGACCCTCGGCCTTGCCGAAGCTGGCCAGCTATTTGCTTGCCGCCAGCAGCGACGGTCCGCTTGAATGGAGGAATCCAAAATGATGAGGCCCGACCACCATTACGCAATCATGTTGATGATGAAATATGGATCCTTGGCTTTAGCCTTGGTCTTTGCGGTTCGGATCGCCGCTTTTGCAGTGCGTAATTTTCAGTAATTCGCGCATCCGCTGCATGGTTGATTAGCTGGCGGGCCTGTCGGGGTGAGATGGATTTCTTTTCTCGATGAGAGCGAGCCGCTCTTGACCGAGGTGAATTTGGTGTTACTGTATGTTTTATGAAATCGACTCCCAAGCCGCGCGCCTACGAGCAGACTGCGCGGGCCGCCTCGACGAGAGAAATGCAGGAATCGATCCTGCTGGCGTTTCGCCAACTCCTCGATGAGAGCTGGTTCGACGAGATCACGCTGGACGATATTGCAGACCGGGCGCAAACAACGCGGCAAACGGTCATCCGTCATTACAGCGGAAAGGCAGGGCTGCTCGGCGCCTTCGCCGAACGCATCGCGAAGGAGATCGGGGCGCGCCGCGCAACGGCGCCGACGACTGATATTGCGGCGGCGGTTACGGTGTTGGTCGCAGATTACGAAAAGACTGGCGACATGGTTCTGCGATTCCTCTCGCTCGAAGGGCGCGTCGCGGAAGTCGGTCCCATGCTTGAAATCGGGCGCGCCGAACACAGACGGTGGGTCGAAACCACCTTTCGCACCTGGCTTTCCAACTACTCGCCATCTGAACAGGAAGACCGCCTGGAACAGCTCCTGGTCGTAACGGACGTCTGGACCTGGCTTCTCCTGCGCAGACATCAAAGGCAGACCGCCGAGGAGACCATCCGCCTGATATCCGCAATGGCGGAGAAAATTCTGCGTTCTTGACAGGAGCCGGAGATGACGCCTTCGAATGCTTCTCACCCCCGCAACGTTCTCGTCCTCGGATGGAAGGGCGGCGGCGACGTGCCGCCCACGATCGCCACCATCCGCGACCGACGCGTGCTTGATGAGATTGGGCGCGAGTACGAGGAAGACCGCCACGGCGGCATAGAAGGCGAAATGCGCCGGCGTCCAGGCGAAGAGCCGTTCGCCGATGCCGCGGCACGCGAGGTAAATCAAAGCGCTGAATAGGAGCGCCTTGATTATGGCGGCAACGCGTAGGCTCGTCGTCAAAGAGGAGACGGCGGCGAGAAACAAGGGGAAGCCCGGCATTCGCGAGGAATGGCCGCAGCCCGACGCCTCGCAGGACACAAATCCCCGTCCCTCGTGCAGCGAACGCACATAGGGATCGAAGCTGAAGCCCAGGTCGTAAATCGAACGGTCAGCTGGAACGTAAATAAAAACCGCGACAAGCTTCAAGACGACCATCAAGCGGATCAATCCGGCGAAGACCCGCCCGCCGTCCATGGCGAAACGCTTGGAGCGAATTGTGGCGGGAAGCGCTTCCGTCATGGGTCGCATTTCTGATCGTGTCTGCGCCTTGGGCGCTAAGGCTAGAGGCGATTGGCTGCGCCGCCCCGATATGTCAATGCGCGAGGGCCTGTCGATTTTACATGGTTGCTCAATCTTAACCTTGAGATCGACTAATGCGCGAGCATCGGCCAACGTCGCACCCCTCGACACCATGTGTTAAATCACATTCCTTTAGAGAGAGAGCGAAGCCCACTCGGGCCTGAGTTTTGATCGAACCATGGCGTGACGAAATGACCTCGGCTTGTGCTCGAAAAGTCGATGACGCCATCCCGCAGCTCGCCCATAACGACGCGTCGCTTCCTTACGATATTTCGCTTCCGCTCGTCGTCGATCTCGATGGCACGTTGATCGTGACCGACGCCCTGCACGAGTCGGCCCTCTTCTTCGTCAAACGCCGTGGCCTTGCCGCTTGGCGAATACCTCTCTGGACGCTCTCGGGACGCGCCGTCGTCAAAAATCGCCTTGCCGAAGCTGTCACAGACGACGACGTTGCGACCTTTCCCGCAAATGATGCGATCGTCGCTTTGGCCGAGCGTGAGTCACGCCGCGGGCGAAAAATCGTCCTCGCCACCGCGGCGGACATGTCCATCGCTCAAAAAATCCAAACGCGCTTCCCGTTCATTGAAGACGTCATCGCCTCCATCGACGGTCGAAATTTGAAGGGTCCCGAAAAAGCAGCGGAAGTCTTCGCGCGCTTCCCGGACGGATTCATTTACGCCGGCGATTCGTCCTCCGATCTCCATGTCTGGAGCAAGGCCACTGCGGCCGTTTTCGCCGGAAGCTCCGCTTCTATGAAGAGGAAGATCACGACGCGGACGGAACTCGCCGCCGTCGTTCCGACGAGAATTGTCGACTTCCCCACGCTGCGTCGTGGATTGCGATTCCACCAATGGGCCAAGAACGCCCTCGTATTCGTGCCGCTTGTCCTCGGCGGCAAAGCGCTCGATCCGAGCGCCTGGCTACATGCGCTCGGCGGCTTTGCGGCCGTAAGTCTGCTGGCGTCCGCCACATATCTTCTCAACGACCTGTGGGATTTGACCGAGGACAGGCGTCACTGGTCAAAAAAGCGCCGTCCCCTTGCAAGCGGCGATCTTCCGATTGCGACCGCCATCGGCTTGATTGCGGGCGGAGGCATGTCGGCTTTCGCAATCGCTGCAATGATCGGACCGGCCTGCGTCGGGGCGCTGGCCTTATATCTCGCGATCAGCCTCGCTTATTCCTTCCGGCTCAAACGCGAACCTATCATCGACGTTTTCGTGCTCGCATCGCTCTTTTCGATGCGGCTTGGCCTGGGCGTCGTTGTCGCGGACGTCGTTTTCTCGCCCTGGCTGTTCGTCTTCTCCATGTTCATCTTCCTATCGCTTTCGGCCGCCAAGCGTCAGACCGAAATCACGCGAATGGTCGCGCATGGATTGAACGCGACTCCGGGTCGCGGCTATCGGGCGGGCGACGCTCCCATGATGTTGGCGCTCGGCGTAGCCATGATGGTGGCGACGGTGTTGATTATGGTCATCTATCTCGTCGAGGACGCCTTTCCGGCGGGATTTTACAAGCACCCGCATTTCCTCTGGGCTTTCCCGCTCGTTTTGTTTCTTTGGCTTGCGCGCATCTGGCTGCTTTGCCATCGCGGCGAGCTGCACGACGATCCGGTCGCTTTCGCTCTTAAGGACCGCTTGAGTCTCTTCCACGGCGCGCTGATGTGCGCGGCCTTTGGCGCAGCTCTGCTTTAAGGACCAAAGCGCTGTGATCCAATCCTCCTTCGTCGCGCGCGACGACGCGCTGTCATGGGGCCGCGTGATGCGCGAGCGTCAAAAGGTTGCGCATCCGAGGTTCTGCGATGAGCTGCCGTCCCTGCTCCGTGACCCGTCCGCTGCGAGCAAACTGCCGGTGGGTTTGTTGCGCTCCTACGGAGATTCCTGCCTGAACGGGGCCGGAGCGCTCATCGAGATGTGCGGCCTTGACCGCTTCATGGATTTTGACGCGGAAACAGGCGTGTTGCGCGCCGAAGCCGGCGTCAGCCTATCCGAATTGTTGCGTCTGTCCGTTCCGAAAGGATGGTTCGCGCCAACTACGCCCGGCACGCGTTTCGTGACGCTCGGCGGCGCGCTCGCCAATGACGTGCACGGCAAGAACCATCATCGCGCGGGCTCCATCGGACGCCACGTCCGCGCGTTTGGATTGCTTCGCAGCGATCGCGGCCGTCAAACCGTCACTCCGCAGAACGATCCCGAACTGTTCGCCTCGACGATCGGCGGGCTTGGCCTCACTGGCATTGTCGAATGGGTGGAGTTGCAACTCGCCAGAATTGGCGGGGCCTTTCTGGATGTTGAAATCATTCCCTATGGGAAGCTCGAGGATTTCTGGCCGCTCGCTGAAGAGAGCGTCAGCGATTACGAGCATACGGTCGCCTGGATTGATTGCGCCTCGCGCGGGGAGAAAAGCGGGCGAGGAATTTTCTCGCGCGCCAACTGGATTGCGGACAGCGCATATGATCTGCACGACGACCGCTCGTGGAAACGCGTTTTCATTGAGGCGCCGGGCATGGCTCTCAATCGCCTGACGGTTGGCGCCTTTAACGAAGCCTATCATCGCGCAAACAGCGCCAAAGCAGGCAAAAGCCGCCAGCATTATGCTCCGTTCTTTTATCCGCTCGACGCCATAGGCGGCTGGAATAAATTATACGGCCGACGCGGCATGCTCCAATATCAATGCGTCGTCCCGCGCGAAACGCAACGGGACGCAATTCGAGCCTTGCTCGACGTCATCGCCGACTCGGGACAGGCGTCGTTCCTTGCGGTGCTGAAAACCTTCGGCGATCTGCCGTCGCCCGGCCTCCTGTCCTTTCCGCGTCCGGGCGCCACTCTGGCGCTGGACTTTCCTTTCCGCGGCGACACGACGCTGAAACTCATGGCGAGGCTCGACGCCATTGTCGCCGACGCGGGCGGCGCGCTCTATCCGGCGAAGGATGGGCGTATGTCGGGCGACATGTTCAGGCGTTCTTTTCCAAAATGGGGGAAATTCATGAAAGATCCGGCGTTGGAGTCCGATTTTTGGCGCAGGGTGACGCAATGACCGACCGCTCTCAACACATCGTCATTCTCGGCGCGGCTTCCGCCATCGCCGAAGCGACCGCGCGCATCTGGGCGCAGTCAGGCGCAAGCTTCGTTCTCGTCGCACGCGACACATCGCGGTTGGAGGCGATCGCCGCCAATCTCAAAACGCGCGGCGCCAAGGAGGCGGTCGCATGGCCGCTCGACTGCGCGACGGCCGATGCTTCGGCCGAGCTCGACAAAATGATCGCCGCGCTCGGCGGACTTGACGTTCTGCTGCTGGCCTACGGCGATCTGGGCGACCAGGCCGAAATGGAGCGCAATCCTGAGGCCGCCGCCAAATTGATTCAAACCAATTTCACGAGCGCCGCCGCTTGGTGTCTCGCGGCGACCGCCGTTTTAGAAAAGCAGCGAGAGGGAGCGCTCATCGTCATCGGCTCCGTCGCAGGCGACAGGGGAAGGCGATCCAATTTCATATACGGCGCCACAAAGGGCGGTCTGGCGCGGCTGGTGGAAGGCGCAGCGCATAAGCTCGCGCCGATCGGCGCCCGCGCGGTTTTGATCCAACCGGGCTTCATCGATACTCCGATGACTGCACAAATTAAAAAAGGCCCGCTATGGGCGAAGCCCGAGCAAATCGCGCCTGCAATCGCAGCGTCGGCGCAAAACGGCGGACCGATAATCTATGTTCCCGGCTTCTGGCGGCTCATTATGCTCGTCATCCGTAACCTGCCGACATTCGTCTTCAACAAACTGAACATTTAGGAAGCGATGCTGGATCTGGAGACAGGCATCAAATCCTTCGACCGCAAAGCGGAAGCGCGCCGCTTTGCGCTTTTTGTGATGCTCGGCGCCTGCGCCGCCGCCGTCAATTGGCTCTCGCGATTTCCGCTCGAGCACTTCATGACTTTTTCCGCCGCGGTGATCGTCGCCTACATGGTCGGCATGGTCGTGGCGTTCACGCTGTTCAGCCGATATGTATTTCCCGCTTCGCCCCGTCCGTTGCACGACCAGATCAAATTCTTCGTGCTGGTCAATATCGCGGGGATTATCCAGGTCTGGGCCGTTTCAATGGGCTTGCTCTACTACGCCTTTCCTGCGCTTCGATTCGTCGGTCCCCTCGCTGAGCCGGTCGCCCACGGCCTCGCCATCTGCGCCCCCACCATTTCCAGCTACTTCGGACATAAGTTGCTGACATTCGGCGGCCATTAGCCGAATCGCTCGCCCCCGAATGAGCCTTCGCTGGCCCGCCTTTCGACGCAATCTAGTCAGTGCGGCTTATGGATGCTATGACGCGGCCGCGGCCAACCTGTAGCTCTGCGGGTATGTCAACGCAGACTGCTCGTCGAGTCCGCAGCAGTATTTTGCGTCCTTCCCCGGTCTTCCCGCAAACATCCCCGCGCGAGCGAAAATGATCTCTCTTCTTCTCGCCACTGCCTGCCTCGCGGCATGGCTTTACCTCATCGTCGCTCACGGCTCCTTCTGGCGACTGACCGAACATGATCGCCATTTCGCGCCGGACTACGCGCCAAAGCCGGAAGGCAAATTCATTATCGCGATCGTCCCGGCGCGGAACGAAGCCGATGTGATCTCCAAAAGCCTCGCTTCGCTTTTTCGCCAATCCTTTAGCGGACGCCTCGACGTGATTCTGGTGGACGACGACAGTTCCGACGGCACGTCCGAAGCCGCTCGCCGCTGCGCCTTCGCCGAAGGGGCGACGGACCGTTTGACAATACTTGGCGCACCAAACGTCGCCTCGGGCTGGACCGGAAAGATTGCCGCAATGAACCGCGGCTTCGCCCATCTGCGGTCGCTGCCCCGTCAGCCCGACTTTGTGCTGTTTTGCGACGCCGATATCTCTCTTGGGCCAAATCTTCTCGAACGCCTCGCCTCGGGTTCGCCGCTCAGAGAGACCACGCTCGCATCGCTCATGGTCCGGCTGCGCTGCGAGAGCGCCGCAGAGCGCTGGTTCGTTCCGGCTTTCGTCTTCTTTTTCCAGAAGCTTTATCCATTCTCGCGGGTGAACGATCCCAGCAGCTCAGTCGCGGGGGCCGCCGGCGGCGTTATGCTCGTCGCGCCGGACGCGCTCGAACAGGCGGGCGGGCTGGAGGCCATAAGGAGCGCGCTCATCGACGATTGCGCGCTGGGCGCGCTCATGAAGAGCCAGGGGCCCATCTGGCTGGGTCTTACCGACGACGCCTGGAGCCTGCGCGCCTACCCCAGCTACGCCGACATTTCACGCATGGTCACGCGGTCGGCTTATGCGCAGCTTCGCTACTCTCCGCTGCGTCTGCTCGTCGCGGTCGGAGGCATGGCTCTCGTTTATCTCGCTCCGCCCCTGCTCGCTCTTTTTGGCGAAGACCCGGCGCGCGAGATAGCTCTCGTGGCCTACGTCATGATGGCGAAAGCCTATATGCCGTCGTTGCGTTTCTACGGCCTTTCCAGGGCTCGGGCCTTCGCCTTGCCCGTCATCGCCGCCTGCTATACGTGGTTTACGCTCGAATCCGCTCTGCGGCATTTTTCGGGGCGCGGAGGCGAATGGAAGGGCCGTTATCAGGCGCCCTTCTCCAGCAAGACTATGAAGGCCTAGGGAGAAAATGATCGAGATCGGGGACGCGAGTTCAGGAAAGACGCACCGCGACGAAAATTTCCCGGTCGCTTCGGCGTTGATCGCTCCGCGTCACAGAGCGCCCGTTCTCGCCTTTTACAATTTTGTTCGCACCGCCGACGACATTGCCGATCACGCGACGCTGACGCCAGAGCAAAAGCTCGCCCTTCTCGACCGGCTCGAGGCGGCGCTCATCGAAACGGGACCGGACGAGCCCGTCGCGAAGCGCTTACGCGATATTTTGCGCGAACGCGGATTGACGCCGCAACACGCCCGCGACCTCGTGACGGCCTTCCGCCGAGACGTTACGCAATTGCGCTATCGCGATTGGGACGATCTTATCGACTACTGCCGTTACTCGGCTATGCCCGTCGGACGCTACGTGCTCGACGTTCATGGCGAGAACGCAGCGCGGACCTGGGCGGCGAACGACGCGCTTTGCGCCGCATTGCAGATCATCAATCATTTGCAGGATTGCGCGAAGGACTATCGCAATCTAAACCGTGTTTATCTGCCGCAGGACGTCCTGACGGCCCAGGGCGCCACCGTGGAAATGCTCGCGGAAAACCAATCCCCCGCGCCTCTGCTCGCCGCAATCCATGCGCTTGCGCGCCAGACCGACGCATTGCTTCGCACTGCTGCGCCTTTCGCGGATCAGATCGACGACATCCGTCTCGCAATGGAGGTCGGCTCCATCCATCATCTTGCCGGGAAACTGACCGAAAGGCTGAAGACGGCCGATCCTCTCTTTGAAAAAGTCCACGCGAGCAAACTCGGCTTTGCGGCCGCCGCATCATGTGGCGCCGCTCTCGTCTTGTTGCGGCGGCTTTTACCAGGACGGCGGCGGGCGGCTGCGGGCGCGGCGCTATGATTTCGGAGACCGTCGCCGCCGAGGAGCCCCAACAGACGCATTCGATCGCAACAAAGAGCTCCTTTTATCTGGCGATGCGCGTGCTCGAGCACGCGCAGCGGCAGGCGATGTATGCGATTTACGCCTTTTGCCGCGCCGTCGACGACATCGCCGACGAGGAAGGGGACCGGTCGGTAAGGGCCGCGCAGCTCGACGAATGGCGCAAGGATCTGGATGAGCTTTATGCCGGACGCGTGCATCGGCGTTGCGCCAGCCTGGCCGAACCTGTGCGGCGCTTCGGTCTCACGCGCGACGATTTCGAAGCCGTGATCGACGGAATGGCGATGGACGTCGCCGATGACATTCACGCGCCGGACTGGACGACGCTCGACCTATATTGCGACCGTGTCGCGAGCGCCGTCGGGCGACTCTCCGTTCGCATCTTCGGAATGCAGGAAGAGCCCGGTCGTCTTCTCGCGCATCATCTCGGCCACGCCCTCCAGCTCACGAATATATTGCGCGATCTCGACGAGGACGCGCAGCGAGGACGGCTCTATCTTCCGCGCGAGGCGCTCGAAAAGGCGGGGATAACGGACATTACTCCAGCGGCGGTTCTGGCTCACCTCAAATTGGACGAAGCCTGCGCCGAAGTCGCCGCGCGTGCAGGCGGACATTTTGCGCAGGCCCACGAGATTATGGCTGCGCAGCCGCGCCGACTCGTGAAGGCGCCTTATCTGATGTCGGTCGCCTATGCGTCTATTCTCGGCCGTCTCATTGCGCGCGGATTCGCGCCGCCGCGCGCTCCCGTGCGCGCCTCGCGCGTGAAAATCTTGATTGCGCTTCTGGGGCGCATCTTCCCGTGACGGAGACGATTCACATCGTCGGCGCGGGCGTCGCCGGACTGTCCTGCGCCATCCGGCTGTCGGATGAGGGCAAGCGCGTCGCGCTTTACGAGTCGGCGCGCATGGCGGGCGGGCGCTGCCGTTCCTATTACGATTCCGCGCTCGATCTCACGATCGACAATGGCAACCATCTGCTGCTCTCCGGCAATCGCGCAGCGCGCGACTACGCAGGGCGCATCGGCGCGGCGGAAGCGCTCGTCGGCCCCAAGGAATGCGTCTTCGACTTCCTCGATACGCGCAGCGGCGAACGCTGGAAGCTGCGTCCCAACGCTTCGCGCATTCCATTGTGGATTTTCGCAAAGGACCGCGGCGTTCCGGGCGCCGGACCGCTCGACTATCTCGGCGTGCTGGGAATTTTGCGCGCCGGTCACGAAGCCACTATCAGCGACGCCATGCGCTGCTCCGGCAATCTGTACGAACGCCTCTGGGGTCCTGTCCTGCTCGCGGCGCTCAACACTGAGCCGCGAGAGGCCTCCGCCGCGCTCGCCGCCGCGGTGTTGCGCGAGACGCTCGCTGCGGGCGGCGACGCCTGCCGCCCAATGGCGGCGACGCATGGCTTGGGTCCCGCCTTCGTCGAGCCCGCGCTCAAAACTCTCGCCGCGAGAGGCGCCGAAGTGCGATTCGGAGCGCGGCTGCGCAAGATCGGCTTCGACGGAGACCGCGCGACCAAGCTGATGTTTGGCGACGAAACCGTCGGTCTTGGAGAGAACGATCGAATAGTCCTGGCGACGCCCCCATGGGCGGCTCAAGAACTTATCCCCGATCTTATCGTTCCGGACGATTTCCGCAGCATCGTCAACGCGCATTTCAAAATCGCGCCGCGGAGGGGACAGCCCTTGCTGCTCGGCATGGTCGGCTCTCTCAGCGAATGGCTGTTTGCATTCGAGGACCGACTTTCCGTCACCATTAGCGGAGCCGATCGTCTGATGGACGAATCGCGCGAGAGTCTCGCCGAACGCATATGGGCGGAAGTGGCCGCCGCGACGGGTCTTGCCACAGAAATACCGCAATGGCAGATCGTCAAAGAGCGGCGAGCGACATTCGCCGCGACCCCGCGTCAGGAGGCGCGGCGTCCGCCGGCCGTCACGCGATGGAGCAATTTGTTTCTGGCCGGCGATTGGACGGCGACCGGGCTGCCCGCGACGATCGAGGGCGCCGTTCGCTCCGGTTACAAGGCTGCGGCGCATGTCCTTGGGACGGAATAGTAGAATTCAACGATTCGTTTGGCCGGGAGACTTTTTGGATGAATGCAGCAGCGCACGCTAAGAGGGCTTCCCCGGAGATGGGCTCCGAGCGCCTCGAGCAAAGCATTGCGCGCGCGCGCGATGCGCTTCTTGGACTTGCCAAGAGCGACGGCCACTGGTGCTTCGAACTCGAAGCGGACTGCACAATTCCCGCGGAATATGTGTTGCTGCGCCATTACCGCGACGAACCCATCGACCAGGAGCTGGAGAGGAAAATCGCCGTTTATCTGCGCCGCACGCAAGGCGCTCACGGCGGATGGCCGCTGTTTCAGGCTGGCGACTTCAACATCAGCGCCAGCGTGAAGGCCTATTTCGCGCTCAAGATGATCGGCGACGATATAAACGCGCCGCACATGACGCGCGCCCGCGAAGCCATCCTCGCCCATGGCGGCGCTGCGAAAAGCAATGTGTTCACCCGCTCGCTGCTCGCGCTCTATGGGGAAATCCCCTGGCGCGGTGTGCCGGCCATGCCCGTCGAAATCATTTTCCTGCCGAAGTGGTTTCCCTTCCATCTGGATAAAATCTCCTATTGGGCGCGCACGGTGCTCGTGCCGCTGACGGTGCTGATGGCGAAAAAGCCGCGCGCCAAGAATCCGCGCGACATCCACATCGGGGAATTGTTCACGACGCCGCCCGAGGAAGTTCGCGTTTGGCCGAAAGGCGAGCATCAGACATGGCCATGGGCGCAAATTTTCGGAGAAGTCGACAAACTACTGCGTATCGTCGAACCCTTTTTTCCGAAACGCACGCGCGATGCGGCCATCGCAAAGGCGGAAAAATGGACGACCGAGCGCCTCAATGGCGTCGACGGGCTCGGCGCAATTTTCCCCTCAATGGTCAACAGCCTGCTGATGTATGAGGTGCTCGGCGCCTCTCCGGACGATCCGCGCGTCGTCGTCGCGCGCGAATCGATCGAGCGGCTGCTGGTCGTCAAGGATGACGAAGCCTATTGCCAGCCCTGCGTCTCTCCGGTGTGGGACACGGCGCTTGTGTGCCATACGCTTCTCGAGGCTGGAGGAGCCGAAGCGGAAAAGCGCGCGCGCAAGGCGCTTGATTGGCTCGCGCCTTTGCAAATTCTCGATGTCAAAGGCGATTGGGTCGAACAGCGACCAAAAGTCCGCCCCGGCGGCTGGGCCTTCCAATACGCCAATCCATACTATCCCGACGTGGACGACACCGCGGTGGTCGCGACTGCAATGGACCGCGCGACGCGCGACAAGGGCGACACGCGCTATGAGGCGCGCATCGCACGCGCACGCGAATGGATAGAAGGTTTGCAGAGCAAAAACGGCGGCTGGGGCGCCTTCGACGCCGACAACACATACCATTACCTGAATCATATTCCCTTCGCCGATCACGGCGCCCTTCTCGATCCGCCAACCGCCGACGTCTCCGCGCGATGCGTCTCCACGCTCGCCCAGCTCGGAGACCGGATCGAAACCAGCCCGTGCCTGAAGCGCGGAGTCGATTATCTCCTCGCCGATCAGATGCAGGACGGCAGCTGGTTTGGCCGCTGGGGCGCGAATTACATCTATGGAACCTGGTCCTCGCTCTGCGCTCTCAACGCCGCCGGTCTGCCGCACGAACATGACGCCTATCGACGCGCCGTCTCATGGCTTGCATCGATCCAGAACGAGGATGGGGGATGGGGCGAAGACCTCTCGAGCTACAAGCTGGATTACCGCGGCTACGAAAAGGCGCCCTCCACCGCGTCGCAGACGGCTTGGGCTTTGCTTGGCCTGATGGCGGCGGGCGAGATCGACCATCCGGCCGTCGCCCAAGGGATCGACTATCTACAGGCGGCTCAGGCAAAACATGGACTGTGGATCGAAGAGCGCTTCACCGCGACCGGCTTTCCACGCGTCTTTTACCTGCGTTATCATGGATATGCGAAATTCTTCCCGCTGTGGGCTCTCGCGCGCTACCGCAATTTGTCGCGCGCCAACAGCAAGATTGTGCAGGTAGGGCTTTGAGAAGGGCACGGAGGATCGGCGCTCAGCGCCTTACTCAACCCCGAGAGGTCTTCTCACGCGCGGAATTGGCGAAAGCCGTTTGCCTCAAGCGAGCGAATCGCCCATGCTTCCCAGGCTATCGCCACTTCGGCGTTTGGCGGAGGCGGCGATGCAACGAATCGCCAATCGATCAACGCGCAATTCGGTGAACTTGGACGAGACGGAGTCCGTGCTCGTCATAACTGGACTTGCGCGCGAAGCTGCTTGCCTGAAGGGCCAAGGGCTTACGGCGATTTGCAGCGGCGCCAATGTCGCGTCTCTGCGCGCAGCGCTAGAAGAACTCGCCGAAACGGAGTTTTCCTGCGTCGTCAGCTTCGGACTTGCAGGCGGACTCGACCATGGCTTGCGGCCCGGAGACGTCGTCGTCGGAACGAATGCAGTCGCCGAGAAAGGCTCTTTTGCCGCCCATTCGCGACTGGTGTCCATTCTGACCGAAGGTCTGGCCTGCGTCGCCAGAAAGACGAAAGCCGGCTCCGTAGCCGGGGTCGACGCGCCCGCGATGCACCCTCTTGCCAAAGCGGCGTTGCGCGAGAAAACCGACGCGATCGCCGTCGATATGGAGTCGCATCTTGCGGCGGAATTCGCCGAGCGGCGGGGCCTCCCCTTCGTCGCTGTGCGGGTCGTCAGCGACCCGGCCTCGCGCGCCCTGCCGCCGCTTGCGGCGCACGCCATCTCTGCGGACGGCTCGATCAATCTTGGTTTCGTATTGCGGGAATTGCGGCGAAGGCCCGCGCAAATCAGAGAGCTTATCCGCGCAGGCCTCGACGCCCGCGCGGCGTTTGCTTCGCTAGGCCGCTGTGGATCGCTCCTCGGCCCGCTGCTCGGCCTCGTGCTTAGCGATGTCCGACAAGGTCGCGACATTCCGGTCGAAGACGTATTGGGCCGGCCTTTGGTTCTCGAGTGAGACGTCGGGCGCCATCGGCCCTTCCGTGCGCACGCCAAACAGCGCTACCATCGCCGCTTTCCAGGGACGTTGCACAGTGTCCTTCACCGCGCTGGCCTCGAAGCCGCAATGGACCATGCAGTCCGCGCATTTTTCGTAATTGCCCACTCCGTAAGAGTCCCAGTTTGTTTCTTTTATCAATTGCTTGAACGTCGACACATAACCCTCGCCCAAAAGATAGCAGGGCCGTTGCCACCCAAAAACGGTGCGCAACGGATTGCCCCAGGGCGTGCAATGATAGGCCTCGTTCCCCGCAAGGAAATTCATGAAGAGGCCGGATTGCTCGAAAGACCAAGCCTTGCCGCCGCGTCCTCTCTTCAAGATCGAACGGAACAACTCCTTCGTGCGCGTGCGCTTGAGGAAATGCTCCTGATCCGGCGCGCGCTCATAGGCGTAGCCGGGCGACACCGTCATGCCGTCAACGCCAAGCGCCGTCGTCTCGTCGAGGAAGCGCGCGACGCGCTCCGGATCGGCGTCAGCGAAGAAGGTGCTGTTGGTCGTCACCCGGAAGCTCTTTGACTTCGCAAGCTTGATCGCATCGACCGCGCGCTCGTAGACGCCATCCTGACTCACGGCGTGGTCATGCATCTCCTTGTCGCCGTCGAGATGGATCGACCAAGTGAAATAGGGGCTCGGCTTGAACTGATCGATTTTCTTCGCCAGCAGCAGCGCATTGGTGCAGACGATCGCAAACTTGCCGCGCGCAATGACGCCTTCGACAATCTGCGCGAGGTCTTTGTGCAACAGCGGCTCGCCGCCGGCGATCACGACGACGGGCGCGCCGCATTCGTCCACGGAGGCAAGACACTCCTCGACCGAAAGCCGCTTGTTCAAGATTGAATCCGGATAGTCGATCTTGCCGCAACCGGCGCAGGCAAGATTGCAGCGAAACAGCGGCTCGAGCATTAGCACGAGCGGATAACGCTTATTGCCCGAAAGATGCTGCTTCAGGATGTAGGAGCCGATCTTGACGACATAGCGAAGGGGAATGGACAAGGCTTTTCCCTTGTTGCTTGCGGAAGGGCGCGAGAGAGCGGCCCATCTGAGTTGAAACTATCGAGTCGCCGACACGGGCCGGGCGGTAATTGAGACGCGAGGCTGCCCCTCTATCACGAACGAGCGCCACAGAAAACCCACGCCCTAGCCTCAAATCTAAACGGCCCATGACGCCTCGTCGAGGCCGTGCTAAGCGCCCCTCATGTTAGAAGGCCTTCCCCCCAATGGCGCGAGCCATGTCATGCGCCTCTCGAGCGACGAGCGGCGGGCGCGCGCGGTCGCCGACGCCATCGTCGAAAGCTTCGATCTGGCGCAAATTGCGGCCTCCGCCTTCGAGGATGCAGGCGGCTTAAGCTGGACCTTGGAGGTCTTCTTTGGCGGCGAACCCGATGAGGAGCAAATCCGGGCGCTGGTCGCCGCGGCGACCGATGCGGAGACCGCCGCAAAAGCGCGGTTCTCGAGGATCGACAAGCAGGACTGGGTTCAAAACGCCCTTGCAGGCCTCCCGCCGGTCCGCGCCGGGCGCTTCCTTCTGCACGGCTCCCACGACCGGGATAAAGTCCGGGTCAACGATATCGGCATAGAGATCGAGGCGGCGCTCGCCTTCGGCACCGGCCATCACGGCACGACGCTCGGCTGTCTCCGCGCGCTGGCGCGGATCGCAAGGCGGCGCCGGCCTCGACGCATTCTCGATATTGGCACAGGAACTGGGGTGCTGGCCATCGCCGCCGCGCGGGCGTTTCGCCAGAGCGTCGATTGTGGCGACTTCGATTCCGTCGCGGTCGAAACGACCCGAGCTAACGCCGTCGCCAATCGCGCCGGGCCACATGTTCGCCCCGTGGTCGCCGCCGGCGTGCGGCATGAGCGTTTCAGAGGCGGCGGCTATGATCTGATTTTCGCAAATATTTTGGCCAGGCCGCTTCGCCTGCTGGCGCCGAGCGTGGCCGCCGTAGCGACGCCAGACGCCGAACTCGTGCTGTCCGGCCTTCTCGCCCGCGATGTGGCCGGCGTTCTGACAGCCTATGCGGCGCAGGGCTTTGCGCTCTTCGAACGGCGCGACATCGACGGCTGGGCAACGCTCGTGCTGCGCCGGGGCGGCCAGAGCGGACTTCCTCTTTATGCGGATGAGTAAGTTGCGCGGCGCCGCAGGGCGAACTAGCCTCGCCAGATGTTCGAAGCAAAATTCCAATCCTTCGCCGATGCGGCGTTGAGCGGCCGCAGCGCCGAGCGACTCATCGCCTTGCGCGCGGAGCTCGCGCGCCGCCAACTTGACGGCTTTCTCGTTCCGCGCGCCGACGAGCATCAGAATGAATATGTCGCGCCATCTTCCGAACGCCTCGCCTGGCTCACGGGCTTTACAGGCTCAGCCGGATTCGCCGTCGTACTTACGAAAGAAGCGGCGATCTTCGTCGATGGACGATACGCGATACAGGTGCGCGGCGAAATCGATCGCAAGCTGTTTGCGCCCCATGACATCGCCGATCTGACACCCGCGCGCTGGCTCGCGTCGCACGCCAGCAGCGGCGCCAAAATCGGTTACGACCCTCTGGTGCACACGCCCGCCCAAATCGAACGCTTCGCGAAAGCGCTCGAGGGCAAGGACGTTTCGCTCGTCGCTCTCGAGGAAAATCCGATCGACGCCTGCTGGCGCGACCGCCCCGGCGCTCCGCGGGGCGAGATTTCGCTTTATCCGCCGCGCCTTGCCGGCGCCAGCGTCACATCGAAACTCGCACGCATCGGCAAGGCGCTCGGCGACGCCGACGCATTGTTGATTTCCGATCCGCATTCGCTCGCCTGGGCTTTCAACATTCGCGGCGCGGACGTATCGCATACGCCGATTGCGCTTGGCTTCGCGCTTGCGCCGAAAGGCGGCCGCCCCCGATTCTATGTCGACGAGGCGAAGCTTTCAGAGAAGACCAAAACGGCGCTTGCGAAATTTCTCGACTTCGCGCCGCCGTCGCGCCTCGCTGACGATCTCGCCGAAGCGGGCAAGCAAGGCCAAACGATCATGTTCGATGCGACGACGGCCCCGTCGAAATTTGTTGAGTCCTTCCGCGCAGCGGGCGGCAAGCCGCGCATCGGCGACGATCCCATCGCGCTGATGAAGGCCGTCAAGAACGAAACGGAGCTTTCCGGCGCACGCGCGGCGCACATCCGCGACGGCGCGGCGCTCACGCGCTTTCTCGCCTGGTTCGATCAAGAGGCGCCGAAGGGCAAGCTCACCGAAATTTCGTCGGCGCAAGCGCTGGAAACATTCCGCCGCGACGGCGGCGAGTTACGCGATATTTCCTTTCCGACGATTTCCGCCTTTGGCGAACATGCGGCGATTCCGCATTATCGCGTGACGGAAAAGAGCAATCTCACAATCGGCCGCGGCGTCTATCTGGTCGATTCCGGCGCGCAATATCTCGACGGCACGACGGATGTGACGCGCACGGTGATCGTCGGGCGCGCCTCGAAGCAATTCCGCGATCATTATACACGCGTGCTGAAAGGCCATATCGCCATCGCCCGTGCGGTCTTTCCAAAAGGCGTCTCCGGCGCGCAGATCGACGCTTTCGCGCGGCGCTATCTGTGGGAGGCGGGCCTCGATTTCGACCACGGCACGGGCCATGGCGTCGGCGCCTATCTTTCGGTGCATGAGGGACCGCAGCGCATATCGAAAGTCGGAACGACGGCGCTCGAGCCCGGCATGATTTTATCGAACGAGCCCGGCTATTACCGCGCGGGGGAATATGGAATTCGGCTCGAAAATCTTGTGATTGTCGATAAGCGCAAAATCGAGGGCGGCGATCGCGAGATGTATGGATTCGAAACCATCACGCTCGCGCCTTTCGATTTGAATTGCGTGGAGCTGAGCCTGCTGACGCCAGAGGAAGCACAGTGGCTCGACGTCTATCACGCACGCGTGCGAAAAACGCTCTCGCCGCTGATCGATGCGAAGACGAGAGTGTGGTTGCGGCGGGCGACAAGAAGAGTGGGGTAGAATCTTAGCCGTCGTGGCCGGGCTTGTCCCGGCCATCCACATCACGAAACCGCCGCTGCTTTAAAGGAAAAGGCCGCCCCTTTCCGCCTCGCTCGGAAGCGGTCTCACAAAATCCCGGCGTGGATGCCCGCGGCATAGGCGAGCGAAGCGACGCCGTCTTCGACGGCTATTGCGCGGACATGACGACTCGAGCGGAGGTGCGAACGCATCGTTAAACGTTACGCGACGTCCCTTCATCCCGCGTCAAAGCGTCGCTCGCCTTCTGAATATAAGGCGCGGCGAAGAGCACGACCGGCAGCATCGTCAGCCAAGCGATAAGCCACGACGTGAGCCAGTGACTCACAAATTTCCCGTCTCCCATTAGCGTCGCAATCGCCGCAGCGACGGCGCATGTGAGCCCGGACTGGATGGCGCCGAAGACATAATGGCTATAGCACCGAGGAATTTTAAGCATCGCCCCCGCCTGTCTGATGACGCGCTGCGCAGCGCCAAGCCTCTGCGCTTGACCTGTCATCGTCAAGCCAGAGGCGTCGCACGCCGCACGATAAGCGTCAATTCAACGCGCGTTTTAAGCGGCGCGCGGCAGGCGAAGAAACTCCCCGGCGCCCGCGACCTTCACGCCCGCCGCCGTCACCCTGCCCTTCGCGCCGGCGAGCGCGCCGGGGACGAGCTCCTTCCCGAGGAAGCGGTCGCGCTCCACAGGTCCCGGCATGACAAGGTCCGACGCAAGCTTTTGCGCAAAGCCGAAGCGCGCGTAATAGGGCTCGTCGCCGACGAGCAGCACGGCGCGATGATTGCGCGCCGCCGCGCGCGCAAGTCCCTCTTCGATCATCGCGGCGCCGATCCCGAGCGAGCGATAATCGCGCGCGACGGCCAGCGGCCCCAACAGCAGGGCCGGCCGTCCCGGACCCGCAAAGATCGGCCACAGGCGCATCGTCGCGACAAGCCGCCCGTCGTCCTTCGCGACAAGAGAAAGGCCGCGCGCAGGAGTGCGCCCTTCGCGCAGACGCTCGCAGGTTTTCAAGAAACGCGCCGGGCCGAAGGCGTCGTCGAGCAATTTCTCGCGCGCATAGATATCCGCAGGCGTCTCGTCCGCGATCGCGAAGAGAGCGCCCGCAGGCGCCGGACGCAAAGCGAAAGCGGCGTCGGAATCGACGGTCTGGGCAAGTTCCAAGGTCATCTCTTCCTCCTTTGAGAGGACTAGCGACCCTCGCGCCTGGCGCATTCGCGCCCGCCGAACGGGACAATCAGGATTTTCGGGATTTTGCCGCGAGGGCGTTTCCGCCCTCGCGCGCTTGTCAAATCACAAAGGATTCGAGCGGGGGGAAACCGTTGAAGCCAACCGACGAATAGGTCGTCGTATAGGCGCCCGTTCCCTCGATCAGCACCTTCGCCCCGATCTCGAGACTCACGGGAAGGGCGTAGGGCTCCTTCTCGTAGAGCACATCGACCGAGTCGCAGCTCGGACCCGCGATTACGCAAGGCGCGGTTCCTGCGTCGTCAAAGTCCGAGCGGATCGGATAGCGGATCATCTCGTCGGTGGTCTCGGCGAGCCCGTTGAACTTGCCGATGTCGAGATAGACCCAGCGCACATTGTCGTCCGCCGACTTCTTCGAGATCAGCACCACTTCGGCCTCGATGACGCCGGCATTGCCCACCATGCCGCGGCCCGGCTCGATGATCGTCTCGGGAATGCGGTTGCCAAAGTGCTTGCGGAGCGCACGGAAAATCGCGGCGCCGTAGGCTTTGACCGCCGGCACGTCCTTCAGATAACGCGTCGGGAAGCCGCCGCCGAGATTGACCATCTGCAGCTGAATGCCGCGCTCGGCCAGATCGCGGAAAATCTCCGCCGAAGATTTCAACGCGCCGTCCCACATGCGCGGATTGCTCTGCTGCGATCCGACATGGAAAGAGACGCCATAGGCCACGAGACCGAGCCGATGCGCGTGTTCGAGCACGCCCGTCGCCATTTGCGGCGCGCAGCCGAATTTACGCGAGAGCGGCCATTCGGCGCCCGAGCCGTCGCACAGAATGCGACAGAACACCTTGGAGCCCGGAGCGACGCGCGCGATCTTCTCGACCTCCGCCTCGCAATCGACCGCGAAAAGGCGAACGCCAAGCCGATAGGCGCGCGCGATGTCGCGCTCCTTCTTGATCGTGTTGCCGAAGCTGATTCGGTCCGGCGTGGCGCCGGCGGCGAGTGTCTGCTCGATCTCGACGACGGAAGCCGTGTCGAAACAGGAGCCGAGACGCGCAAGCAGCGACAACACCTCCCGCGCGGGGTTGGCCTTCACGGCATAGAAGACGCGCGTGTCGGGCAACGCTTTGGCGAAGCCGAGATAATTGTTGCGCACGACGTCGAGGTCGAGCACGAGGCAGGGTCCGTTATCGCGTCCGGCCTGACGGCGCGCGCGGAGGAATTCTTGGATACGATCGGTCATCGCGGCATCCCCAACGAAGGGCGCGGCTGCGAACCGCGCCAGGAAACAACAGCTTCGGCGGATGCGGGGACGCTCGCCGCCAACGCGCGATGGAGACGCGACGGACAGTCCGACGATCCGCAATCCATGACCGCAGCGCTTGGCGCGAACGCCAAGCATCACGGTCGGGTGATGCGCCGTTGGCGGATCAGACGCCGAAAGACACGCGCGCGAGCGCATGTCGCTTCGGTCTGAAAGCCATCGCTTGGAAGGGGATGAATCCCTTTCCGCACGCCCGGCAAGAAAGACAAGCCTCTTCGGTAAGCCGACCTTTGGAGGGCCGACAGAGACGAAAAAGCCCGGTCCGTCGTTGCTTTAAGTCGCGATCCTCCGTTGAGGCGGAGTTCGCCGGTTTCGCCTCCGGCTGCCGGTTTTATACCGACGGTTAACCGGCCTCTTGTCCGGATCCCCGCCGACCGACACACGACCACAGGCACGTGCGAATTTGGGCAACACGTAGATACGCGCTTTTTGCGCGATGACAAGTATTTTTTCCACCTTTTCGCCAGGTTGGCGTGGAATTTTCGCGTGCGGGTCAATATTCGGTTCCGCACGGCGCGAAGGGCGGAGTTTTCTGCTTCTGCGACGTCCCGAAAGCGGCGCCTTGTCAAGATTTAATTAACGTTTTCGAAACGCACCGCTATAAGGACGGCGCCTTGCGACGAGGCGAGAAGCCCGCTAGCTAGGCAGCCGCGCGGCGCCGCCGGCGCGTTTCAAATTGCTGGAGCCCTGCGCTTCCCGGATCCATGTGCTTATGAACGAACTCACACGCCGCAAGCTGATCAGCGTGCTCGCCGCAACCGGCGTCTATCCGACCCTCCTTGGACGCGCAGTCGCTGAAAGCATCCCTCCCGCACGCGCTCCGCGCTTTTCCTTTGAAGAGGTCATTCGCCGGGCCGAGGAACTTGCGAGCGCGCCTTTCGACACAACGCCTCCGCAGTTTCCCGAGGGCTTCGGCAAGCTCGACTATGATTCCTGGCGAGACATCCGCTTCAGGCCTGAAAAGGCGCTGCTGGTGGGTGCGGGCGGCTCCTTTCGTCTGGAGACGTTCCATCTCGGATTTCTCTATAATCGGCCGGTGACGGTGAATACGATCCGAGACGGGATCGCCACCCCCATCCCCTATTCGTCCGCTCTCTTCGACTTCGGACGCATCAAGGCCGACAAGCCGCTGCCCATCAACACCGGGTTTTCCGGCTTCCGTCTGCACTTTCCTGTCAACGACCCTCATGTGCACGACGAAGTCATCTCCTTCCTTGGAGCGAGCTACTTCAGGTTTTTGGGACGCGGTCAAAAATATGGCCTGTCAGCGCGGGCGCTCTGCGTCGAGGCTGGCACCTTCCACGAATCCTTTCCCTTCTTCCGGGAATTCTGGGTCGAGACGCCGTCCAACAATGGAAATCGGGTCACGATCTACGGATTGCTCGACGGAGACGCCACGACCGGCGCCTTTCGTTTCGATCTCCTGCCGGGCCAGGAGAGCATATTGGATGTAGACGCGACTCTCTTCCCTCGTCGCGCGGGAGTGAAATTCGGACTGGCGCCGCTCACGTCCATGTATCATACTGGCGAAAACGATCACCGCGTGCGTGACAAATTCCGTTACGAACTCCATGATTCGGACGGCCTGCTCGTTGATAGCGGCAGCGGCGAATGGATATGGCGTCCCTTGGTCAACCCGCAGCGGGCGCGTATTTCCTCCTTCCTGGATTCAAATATTCGCGGATTTGGATTGCTGCAGCGCGACCGCGCTTTCGAGTCTTATCAGGATCTCGATCTCGCATATGAACTGCGGCCAAGCTATTTCGTGGAGCCCCAAGGCAACTGGGGCGCTGGCCGCGTTGAACTGATTGAGTTGCCGACCAATGACGAAACGAACGATAATATCGTCGCGAGTTGGGCTCCGGCCTCGCCGCCCGAACCGGGAAAGCCGTTCCGTTACGCCTACCGCATCACCTCGAGCCTCGAGCTTTCCCGGCTTTCGCCCAATGGGCGCGCCGTCAATACATTCGAGACGAGCGCTCGCGCGCTTGGCTCCTCCGAGCCGATCGAGCCTGGCGCGCATCGATTCCTCGTGGATTTTTCCGGCGGGGATCTCGCCTATTACGTATCGGACCCGTCGCAGGTGGAACTCGTGGTCTCGACGTCGAACGGCACTGTCATTCGCACTGGCGTCGTTGCCAATCCGCATATCGAGGGGATACGCGCTCAATTCGACATTGCGCTCAAACCGGGCCAGACGGCGGATCTGCGCGCATTTCTGCGCGCCGGCGACAAAACACTGACCGAGACATGGACATATGTCTGGACAGAGCCCCAAGCTTAAGGCGGAGCCTTAATCCCCGGCTTCGCCCAGACGCGCGAGATCGAACGCCTCCACGTCGCGCAATAATTCGACAAACGCAGTCGCCCAGTAATCCGCCGCCGCTTCGCCCTTCGCAGCGCTGGCCTTGGAGGCGTCGCCCATTGCGCCCTGCGGCGAGAGGTCCTGCGCCATCCATCCGAACCCAATGGGACGATCCGAGCGAAGCCATGTAAAGTCGCGTTCGAAATCGGACGCCGAGGAAACGAAATTGTCGGCGCGGGTCATATCGACGAGCTCAGGACGGAACGCGAGCATGAGCGACGTCTCGATTTCGCCGCCATGAATGCCGTGCCGCAGCTCATTCTCCGAAAAAAGTCCGTCCGGATAGCCGAAGCGGCTCCAGGAACAGGCCACGGCGAGCATGCCGAAGCGCGCGCGCAACTCGAGCGCTGCATCCGCAAGCGCCGCAGAATTGCCGCCGTGAGAGTTCAGCAGCACGATTTTGCGTACGCCGGCGCGCGCCACGCCCTCCGCAACTTCGACGATCGCCCGCACCGCCGTCTGATGGGAAAGCGACAGTGTGCCGGGGAAGCCGCTGTGCTCCAATGAAACGCCGATGCTCTGGATCGGCAGGAACAGCACGGGGAGACCGTCGGGAAGCCGCGCAAGGACTCGGTTCAGGCAGCCCTGCATGATTTGCGCATCGACGCCGACAGGCAGATGCGGGCCATGCTGTTCGACGGCCGCGATAGGAAGCGCCGCAATCGCGCGCTCCGCGTCGAGGGCGCGAAAATCGAGGACGGAAAGGTCCGTCCAATGTCGGGGCGGCGTCATACGCGCGCCGGCTGTACCGCGTTCATGGCCTCGCGATATTTCGCGACCACCGTCGACGGCCTTCCCGATTCGCGCACGACCCCGTCTTCGAGCCAAATGACCCGGTCGCAGAGCGACGACAGGAAGTTGAGATCATGGGAAACCATCAGAAGGGTGCCCGTCTTCGCAAAATTGAGAATGTAATTCTCGCATTTTTTCTGGAAGACTTCATCCCCGACGGACAGCGCCTCATCGACAATCAAAATATCAGCGTCGGCGTGGGCGCAGATCGCAAAGGCCACGCGCGCGACCATCCCCGTCGAATAGGTGCGCATCGGCTGCTCGAAAGCCGAGCCGATGTCGGCGAAGGCGGCGATCGAGTCCATTCGCTCGTCGATTTCCCGCCGCTTGAGCCCCAAAATGGCTCCCCCGATTCTCGCGTTCTCGCGGCCCGTCAGCAGCCCGTCGAAGCCCGAGCCCAGCGCGAGGATGGGCGCAATGCGGCCGTTAACCTCCACCGATCCGGTCGTCGGCCGCGTGATGCCGCAGAGAATTTGCAGCAGCGTCGTCTTGCCGGCCCCATTGCGCCCGACGATGCCGATTTTCTCTCCCCTCCCGACATCGAAGGTGACGTCGCGCAGCACCCATTTTTCCTTATAGAACTTCCGCCAGAGCCCGAAGAGGATCTGTTTCAGCTGGTCGTTTTGATGAAGATAAAGCTGAAACGCCTTGCCGACGCCGGAGCAGCGGATGATGAGCTCAGATGACATCGACGATGACCGACTTGTAGCGCATGAAAAACTGATAGCCGAAAAGGAAGGTGGCGTAGGAGACGATCACGACGGGAATGAAAAATAGCGGATCCGGCAATTGCCCGTCGATAGCCAGGCCGCGGAACATCTCGATGTAATTGCCCACAATGTTCAGCTTCAGCCAAGGCGCAATGCTCGGGGGCATCTGCGCCAATGTGTAGAATATCGGCGTGGCGAACATAAGCACCGGAACGATCGAGGCCATGATATGCGCCACATCGCGGGTGAAAGCGCCAAGCGCCATGAAGAACCAGACAATGCCGAGAATGAAGAGAGCGAAAGGCGCGATGAGAAAGGGCGAGAGCACTATCGTCCAAGGCGGCAGACCCGCCGTAACCAGACGGAACACGATGAAAACGCCGAAGCTGATGCCTGCATAAATGAAGGCTCGGATCGTCGCTGTCCAGGCGATGGTTTCGCTCGGAAAAATGGACTTCTTCACGAAGTTCACATGCTCGTGCAGCAACATCGGCGCCCGATAGGCGAGTTCGCTGAAGAGATTGAAGACAATCAGTCCGATGAAGATGCTGGCGGCGTATTCGGTCACGCTTTTGCCCGCCGAAAGCTGCGGCACGGTGATCGAGAAGAGCACGGTGTAGGTCAGCAGCATGAACAGCGGGGAGAGAACCGCCCAGGTGGGCCCGAGCGCCGAACCGCGAAAGCGGGAGATGAACTCACGGCGCACGACCGCGCGAATGAGTTCGCGATGGCGCCAGGCGCGTTCGAAGGGAGCGATCCAATTTTCCGATGAAAGCGATGCGAAGGGCAGGAGATCTATCCTTTCCATGGGCGGCCTTTTCGGGGACTAAGGGCTCACGCATAGACCAGTTTGGCGCGTGCCCTGTCAATGGGCGCCGGCATACAAGGTCCTTTCGTTCGCCGCTCCGAAAAGCAATGAACTATCAGGGACTTCTCCTCAGATAGGGTGACTGTCCCTGCCGGCGGGCGACGGCTATATGGCGAAAAACCGGAGCAATGATCCGTGGATGACTCCTACTGGATTTCGACTCGGCGGCCTTAAGCCGCTTCGGCGGCTCTCTCGCCGTCGGCGCGGGTGGCTTTCGCCGCCGCCGCAAGCGCAGCGAGTTCCGCCTGCGCGTCGGGCTGAATAAGGCCGGCCGACATGATGAGCTTCGCCGTTGCGTCCGGCGTCATGGCGATCTCCACCACCTTGTCGGCGGGCACATAGAAAAAGAAGCCGGTCGTCGGGTTCGGGGTGCAAGGCAAAAAAACGGAGACGAATTCGTTCGCGCGCGGAAGAGCCCGCGCCACCATACCGGACGGCGGCGTCGAGATGAAAACGAGCGACCACATGCCTTCGCTGGGAAATTCGACAAGTCCCACTTTCCTGAAACTTGTTCCGGTCTGTGAAAAGGCGGTCTCGAAAATTTGCTTCGCGCTGTTGTAAATGCCGCGAACGCCTGGCAGCACTCCGACGAACATTTCGCTCAGGCTGATGAGGCTGCGACCCAAAAGATTGCGCGCCAGAAAACCGAGCAGCGTGAGACTGATGGCGAGGAGGGCCACGCCGAATCCGGGAAGCCGGAACGAAAGAAAGCGTTCCGGCAGATAGGCGGTTGGAATGAGCGGTTCGACCCACCGGTCAACGGTGTCGACGAACCACCACACCAGCCACAAAGTGACGGTGAGCGGCCCGACGGCGACAAGCCCGTAAAGGAAATAGGAGCGCAAACGCCCGCCAAAACCGCTTGGCTTTGACGAAATATTGCGGATGTCGTGAATGTCAGACATTGCGCCGCCGCCGTCTTGAAATCGTGAGCTCGAGCCCGAATCATTCGCGAGTTTAGGGTAAGCCCTTGTAGGTCAATTATTACGATAAGACATTAACTAAGCAGGAACGGGGCGAAGATTTTTCTTCGACGCAAATTGCGGATCGCGCTATTCGACGGTCACGCTCTTTGCGAGATTACGCGGCTGATCCACGTCTTTCCCCATGAAGACGGCTACGTGATACGCGATCAGCTGCACGGCGACTGCATAAGCGATCACCGCGAAAGGCCCCGCCACCTGTTCGGGAATCTCGACAAAGCCCGCGAGTTCCGCGTCCGCCGCTTCCCGCGCCTTACGCGATCCGATCAAGATAATGTGCCCTCCGCGCGCGGCGACTTCCTGCAGATTGGAAACCGTCTTCTCCAAACTGGCGTCGGCGGGGGCCAGCACGATCACTGGCGTGGCGTAATCGATTAGGGCGATCGGACCGTGCTTCAGCTCGCCCGCGGCATAGCCTTCGGCGTGAATGTAGGAAAGCTCCTTGAGTTTCAACGCGCCCTCAAGCGCCAGCGGGTACGCGGGTCCGCGACCGAGATAGAGCACGCTCGAGGCGCGGGCGATGTCGCGCGCAACCGGCTCAATGCCGCTCTGTCGATTTAGCAACTCCGCCATTTGCCCCGGCGCGGCGATAAGCTCGGAAACAAGCGCCTTCTCTTGCGCCTCGCTCAAAACTCCGCGCGCGCGCCCCAGCGCAAGCGCAAGACAAGCGAAGACCGCGAGCTGGCAGGTGAAGGCTTTGGTGGAGGCGACGCCGATTTCCGGACCGCCGAGCGTCGGCGCCACTGCGTCGCTTTCGCGCGCAATGGTCGACGTGTCGACATTCACTATGGAAAGCACATGTTGGCCTTGCGCCTTCGCATAGCGAAGCGCGGCGAGCGTGTCCGCGGTTTCGCCGGATTGCGAGACGAGAATCATGAGCCCGTTCTCAGCAAGCGGCGCCTCGCGATAACGAAACTCCGACGCGACGTCGATGTCGACCGCGAGCCGCGCAAAACGCTCCAGCCAGTAACGAGCAATGAGGCCCGCGTAAAACGCAGTGCCGCAGGCCGAAATCGTGACGCGCGAAAGCGTCTTCGGATCGAAGCCGAATTCGAACGGCAGTCTCACGACTCCCGCCGCGAGATCGAGATAATGGGCCAGCGTGCGGCCGACGACTTCCGGCTGCTCGTGAATTTCCTTGGCCATATAGTGGCGGTAATTTCCCTTGTCGACGAGAAGCGACCCTGCCTGCAGCGGCTGACGCCTGCGCTGCGCCTCCTTGTCGGACGCGTCGTAAATGACGGCGCGTTCGCGGCTCAGCGCGACGTAATCGCCTTCTTCGAGATAGGCGATGGTATGAGCGAAAGGCGCGAGCGCTAAAGCGTCAGATCCGAGATAGGCCCCCTCGTCGCCCCAGCCGACGGCCAGAGGCGATCCTCTCCGCGCGCCGACGAGCAGATCCTCTTCTCCCTCGAACAGGAACGCCAGCGCGAAGGCGCCCCTGAGGCGCTTGAGCGCCGAGGCGACCGCCTCGATAGGCGGTCGGCCATTGCGCATCTCCTCGGCGACGAGATGCGCAATCGCTTCGGAATCCGTTTCGGTCGCGAAAACATGCCCCTTTGCGATCAGTTCATTACGCAACTCGCGGAAGTTCTCGATGATCCCGTTGTGGACCACCGCAAGCCGGTCGCTTGCGTGCGGATGAGCGTTGACTTCATTGGGGCGCCCATGGGTCGCCCAGCGCGTATGGCCGATGCCGATGGAGCCGTGGAGATTGGCCCCGGCGAGCTTTTCCTCGAGATTGCGCAACTTACCGCTGGCGCGCACGCGCGTGAGGCGGCCATCCTCCAGCGTCGCAATGCCGGCGGAGTCATAGCCTCGGTATTCCAGGCGTTTCAGCGCCTCGAGGAGGGAGGCCGCGACGGGCCTGCGCTCCAACATGCCGACGATGCCGCACATTACTGCTCTCCTAAGCTATCGTCAGCAAACTTCCTGCCAGGGTCGCAGGAAGGAAGTCGTTCGATTTTGACGCAAAGCCGCATCAGCCCGCGCCGTCTTTCTTGGCCTTTTGAGCGGCGCGAAAAACGGCCGCCCAGCGGACCTTTTCGATCTGGCGGCCGCGGGCCACGGCGAGAGCGTCGGCGTCCACATCCTTGGTGATGACCGATCCCGAACCGACATAGGCCCCTGCGCCAATCTTCACCGGCGCGACCAGCGCGGAATTTGAACCGATAAAGGCTCCCGCTCCGACCTCGGTTCGATATTTGAAGAAACCGTCGTAATTGCAAGTGATGACGCCGGCGCCGATATTGGCCCCCGCGCCAATCTCCGCGTCGCCAATATACGTCAGATGGTTAACCTTGGCGCCCTCGCCGATGGCGGCGGCTTTGATCTCGACGAAATTTCCGGCCTTGGAATTCCGGCTGAGAGCGGCCCCGGGCCGCAATCGGGCGAATGGGCCGACGCTCGCGCCCTCGCCGACGCTGGCGCCTTCGAGATGCGAGAAAGAATGGATCACCGCGCCGTCTGCGATCGTGACTCCGGGCCCGATGACCACATTCGGTTCGATGACGACGTCCCGACCGATTTTAGCGTCCATGGACAGGAAAACCGTTTCGGGCGCAATCAGAGTCGCGCCGCCGAGCATCGCATCGCGACGCAGTCGCGCCTGCATGGTGGCCTCGACCTGCGCCAATTGCGCGCGGTCGTTCACGCCCTGCACTTCGTCTTCCGGCGCAAGAACGACGCGCGCGACTCCTCCTGTCGATGAGACGGCGCCGACCGCGTCGGTAAGATAAAACTCGCGCTTGGCGTTATTGTCGCCGATCGACTCCAGCAACGCTAAGGCGCTTCTGCCGTCGA